>Ga0209638_1000961_pt1 | contig 18919 bp, 21 predicted proteins | sample BarGraNGADG00211_FD_184490 | JGI IMG/M metagenome (GOLD analysis project Ga0209638, IMG submission 184490) | Arctic peat soil microbial communities from Barrow, Alaska - Barrow Graham LP Ref core NGADG0002-211 (SPAdes) (version 2) | ecosystem: Environmental > Terrestrial > Soil > Wetlands > Peat...
GGGTGTACTTCGGCTGGCGGGCCATCACCTCGGTCTTGTCCACCACCGGCAGCAGGCTGTCCAGCGCCGGGAAGCTGCCGAGCGCGCGACCCTGGACGAAGTTGTCGATAGAGAAGGCGGCACGCCGACCGGCGCCGACCGCCCGAGTGATGTCGCTCGCGCCGGAGGTGACGTCACCTGCAGCGAAGAGGTAGGGGACCTCGGTTTGCAGGGTCGCCGGGTCAACCGTGATCCGGCTGCCGTTGGCGACACGTGTCAGGCGCTTGAACGGTGCCGTGTCGGGCGCCATCCCGATCGCCGAGATCACTGCCTCGCACGGGATCACGAACTCGCTGCCCGCGACCGGCTCGGGGCGGCGACGGCCGGAGGCGTCGGGCTGGCCGAGCACCATCTTCTGGCAGCGCAAGCCGCTCACCGCGCCGGTCGTGTCGCTGACAACCGACACCGGTGCGACGAGGAACGCGAAGGTGACGCCCTCCTTCTCGGCGTCATCGACCTCGGCGATGTGGGCGGGCATCTCCTCGCGACCGCGTCGGTAGGCGACCTTGACCTCGAGCGCACCGAGGCGTCGAGCCGTTCGCGCGGTGTCCATCGCGACGTTTCCGCCACCGACGATGACCACTCGCTTGCCGGTCAGGTCGGGGGCCTCGCCGAGGCTCACCTGCCGCAGGTAGTCCAGGCCGGTGAGCACGCCGTCGGACTCTTCGCCCGGCACGCCGAGCGAGGTCGCCAGCGGGGTACCGGTCGCGAGCAGCACGGCGTCGTAGCCGTCGGCCTTGAGCGCCTCGAGGTCATGCACGGCCGTGGAGGTGACGATCTCGACACCGATCCCCGTGACGTTGGCGATGTCCTGCTCGACGACCTCCTGCGGAAGCCGGTACGTGGGCAGGGCATGGCGCAAGAAGCCACCGGCCTGGACCTCGGCCTCCAGGATTCGCACCTGGTAGCCACGACCTGCCAGCTGCCAGGCCGCGGTCAGACCGGCCGGCCCGGAGCCGACGATCGCGACGCTCTTGCCGTTGGGCTCCGGGCGTTCGATGCCAGCGTCGCCCATCTCGTCGTAGTGGCGGTCGGCGACGAAGCGCTTCAGCCGGCGGATCGGGATCGCTGCCTCGAGATCCCCACGGCTGCACTCGCTCTCGCACGGGGCGTAGCACGCACGTCCCAGCGTCCCGACCAGCGGTGTGGCCTCCAGGATCAGCTGGAACGCCTCCTCGTACTTGCCGCTGCGAATGAGGGACACGTAGCCGTGTGCCTTGATGCCTGCGGGGCAAGTGTCGATGCACGGTGAGGTGCCAGCCCGCTGGATGACAGCCTTCTTCGGCACGGCCTGCGGGAAGGCGATGTATGCCGCACGGCGGGCGACCAGGTTGTAGTTGAACTGGTCGGGGACCGCGACAGAGCAGGCGGTCTCGCACTTGGCGCAGCCGGTGCAGGCTGCCCAGTCGACGAACGTGGGGTTCTCCCGGACCTTCGCGTGGAACAAACCGCCTGCGTCCCGTTCAATCCCCAGGACCTCGCTGTAGTTCTTGGTGGTGATGTTGGGGTGGTTGATGGTCGACGACATCTTCGGGCCGGAGATACAGCTGGCGCAGTCGAGCGTGGGGAAGACCTTGCTGAGCAGGATCATCCGTCCGCCGACGCTGGCCTCTTTTTCGACCAGCAGGACCTTGTGGCCCATGTCGGCGAGCTTGATCGACGACTCCATCCCACCAATACCGCTGCCGATCACCAGGACGTCGTAGTCCGTCTGCGTGGCTAGTTCGTTGTCCATCTGTGGCTCCAAGTTCGTTATCCGTTAGTGCCGCCCCGCAAACCTGGCGGGGTCCTCGAAAGGCGGGGTCCTCGAAGTGCAAGGTCCTGGCCTGAGTCGTCCTAGATGAAGAGGTTGACGTTCGCCTCGTCGGCATCGCCCAAGTAGCTCGCGACCCCGGCGTACTCAAGGCCGTCGATGAGCTCCTCGGGCTTCAGCCCCATGATGTCCATCGACATGGCGCAGGCGATCATCTTCACGCCCTGCTCCCGCGCTGAGGCGATGAGGTCATCAAGTGGCATGACCTTCTCCTGGCGCATCATTCGCTGCATGAGCTTGGGACCTGCCCCGGCGAAGTTCATGTGCGAGAGCCTCAGTCGCTCCGGACCGCGGGGCATCATCAAGGAGAACGCCTTCTGCAAGGGGCTCTTGCCGTTCGTCGACACCTTCTCTGAGCGACGCAGGGCGTTGAGGCCCCAGAACGTGAAGAACATGGTGACCTCGTCGTCCATGGCCGCCGCGCCGTTGGCAATGATGAAGGCTGCCATCACCTTGTCGAAGTCACCGCTGAAAACGATGATCGTCTTTCGTGTCTTGGTCTCCACCGTCTCGGCTTCTCTCTCGAGCTTCTCGTCAATCATGATGCGACCGCGGTGATGGGACCCAGATCCGTCAGCGTCGCCGAGAACTCCCGCATGTAGCCGACGAACGGCTCAGCACACACCGAGCACAGCGCGGCCATCTTCAGCCGCTGGGGCGCGATCCCCTTGGCCTTCATCAGCTCCTGCGCCTGCTCGATGATCCGGCCCGTCCGCTTCCCGCAGTCGTCCAGCAGTGCGCACTCATCCCCGTCGGAGCCGATGAACACCCCGTCGAGCCCCTGCTCGAAAGCGTGCAGGATCCATCCGGGCTTGAGCCCGCTGCTGCACGGGACGCTCATTGTCGAGACCTGGGCTGGGTAGTGCATGTGCCTGCTCCCGGCCAGGTCGATGCCGGGATCGGAGATGTTGTTCGTCGAGAAGACGAGGATCCTTGGCTTGAACCCGGTCGCGGTAGCAGTGGACACGGTCAGCTCACTTCATCTTCCGCAGGAACAGCTGCAGGTAGCCGGCGTCGTCGATCGAACCGAGGAAGTCGTGACCCATCTTCTTGCACCACGCGGGCAGGTCCTTGAGCGTTCCGGTGTCGGAGGCGAGCACTTCCATGACTCCGCCGACAGGGATACTGCCGATGGCCTTCTTGGCCGCCAGGATCGGTCCCGGGCACGAGGTGGCCCGCGCGTCGACTACCTGATCGGACTTCAGCTCTCTGAGCTCCTCGACTGCAACTGTCATGGTCGTTCCTTCTGGATGGGCGCATGAAGATGCGCTGTGGTGTCGTCTTCTGCGTCTGGATCGACGCACTAAAAACATACCCCTAGGGGTAAGCACAAATACCCCCATAGGTAAAGGTTCACGAGTGCTGCAGGGACGTCCGCGCCGACGTCGCAGGCGCAGAGTCAGGTGATCGTGCATATCCAGGCCGTACGCCGCACGGGCCATCACCGACGACTCGGTTCTCCCTAGGGCCAAAGGTCCCTATTACCCCATGGGGTATGTCACAAGAGTTTTTTCAACCGAGACAGGCTGAGGGCAGGTCGAACCAGCGCAAGTGCTCGAAGTCTGCGGACAGCTGGCCTTCCTTGGGCTCCCCGGTCGCCGGCGTGGCTGCCTCGAACGTGGCCCTGGCTTCCGCGAGGTAGCGCTGCAGCTCGGACTCCGGCGCGCGGTCCTGATGGCGCGGGTAGCGCATGGCGCCGTGGCCGTCATACGTCACCTGGCTCAGTCGCAGCGGAGGCTCGGCTGGTCCCTGGCGGTGTCGCCAGAGTCCCGTGCTCGGCTCGAACCGGTAGTCGCCCATCAGACGCCACCCGTCCGTCGCCACGAGTCGCACGGCCTCGACCACGTACGAGAAGACCGCCTCGGAGATGAAGTAGTTGAAGTTCACCCGGACCCAGCCAGGCTTGATCCCCTCGCACCCTTGGGTGATCTCCCTGTCGAACTCCCGGGACTGGTCCAGGTCGATGCCCAGCAGCCGGTGTCCATACGGGCCAGCGCAGGAGCAGCCGCCGCGGGACTGGATCCCGAACAGGTCGTTGAGCAGGGCGACGACGAAGTTGTGGTGCAGGTACCGCCCGCTGGGAGCACGCACGACGAACGAGACGATCGACAGGCGCTCGGCCTCGAGGTTGCCCAAGATCTGGATCGACGGCTCCTGCAGCCACGTCGTGACGGCTCGCCGCAAGAAGGCTTCCTCGTGCGAACGGATCACGTCCACCCCCACGGCCTGTTTCAGCTGGAACACCAGCCCGGCACGGATGGCCTCGACGATGGCCGGGGTTCCGCCTTCTTCGCGCTGAACCGGATCGTCGAGGTAGCGGTGGTCGCTCGGGTTGACATAGGCCACGGTGCCGCCGCCGGGGACGTCAGGCACCCGGTTTCGCAGCAGATCGCGCCGCGCGACCAGGACACCTGGGGTGCTGGGGCCGCCGATCAGCTTGTGCGGGCTGAGGAAGATTGCGTCCTTGTAGCACAGCGGGTCGCGCCCCGGTCCGCCATACATCTCGATGGCAACGTAGGGAGCGGCCGCGGCGAAGTCCCAGAAGGACAGCGCGCCATGGCGATGCAACAGGGCAGAGATGCCATGGCTGTCACTGACGATGCCGGTGACGTTGCTGGCGGCCGAGAACGAGCCGATCCGCAGTGGCCGGTGTGCGTACTTCACCAGCTCCCGTTCGAGCTGGGCGGCGTCGATGTGCCCGTCGGCATCCTGGGGAATCACCACCACGTCGGCGATCGACTCGCGCCAGGGCAGCTCGTTGGAGTGGTGTTCGAAGGGTCCGGTGAACACGACGGGGCGCAGGCCCGCGGGGATGCTGTCGCTGAGGTGATAGGTGTCGTCCAGGTTCGAGGGGATGCGCAGCCCCAGGATGCCGACCAGTTTGTCGATCGCTCCCGTGCATCCCGAACCGGCGAAGATGACCGCTGTGTCCTCGTCCCCGCCAACCGCATCGCGGATGATCGCGCGCGCGTCCTCACGCAACCGGGTGGTCTGGAGGCCGGTGCCGCTGGACTCGGTGTGGGTGTTGGCGTAGCGGGGCAGCACCTCGTCCCGGATGAAGTCCTCGATGAAGGTCAGGGCCCGGCCCGAGGCGGTGTAGTCGGCGTAGGTCACGCGGCGTGGTCCGTATGGCCCGGGCAGCACCTGGTCGTCGCCGATGACGGACGTGCGGACTCGAGCCAGCAGCGGACTCTGGATCGGCTTACGATCGCTCATGCAGCGAGCGTATGCCGGGTGGTCACCGGTGGGTCGGGACCAAGGACCCGGCCCGTGACGGAATACCCATAGGGGTATATAGGTTGGAGTCCACATGAGCAGCGAAGTCACGATCGGCATGACCACGCACGCCGACGTCACCGACGGACGACCGATGCGGGTCGAGCACCGCGGCGGGGACCGGTTCGACATCAGCGTCCGCGGCCACATCATCACGGTTGACCAACCGGTCAAGGACGGTGGCGATGACACGGCTCCCACACCCACCGAGCTGTTCATCGCGAGTCTGGCCTCATGCGTGGCTTTCTACGCGCGCCGTTACCTGGCCCGGCACAGCCTGCCGACGGAGGGGCTTGCGGTCGAAGCCACGTTCGACATGGGTTCCAAACCCGCCCGCGTCGCCGGGATCACTCTGCGCGTCATCGTTCCTGACGGTGTCCCAGCAGAGCGTCGTGACGCGCTGCTTGCCGTCGCCACACACTGCACCGTGCACAACACGCTGGAAACGACGCCCGACGTGTCCATCACCTTGTCGGACGCCCCTGCCGGGTAGCCGCGGGCTCACCAGATCGGTGGCTCGCTCACCGTTGTGACAGGAGCTGTGCGTTAGCTCTTGGCGGTGGTGACGGGCAGCGTGATCTCGAACCTTGCTCCCGTGCCGGGCCCGTCGCTGTGGCCCTTCAGCTCTCCGTGGTGGGCCGTGACGATCGCCTTGGCGATGGTCAGCCCGATGCCGCTTCCGGCGCCGCTTGCGGTGCGGGAGGAGTCGCCCCGGTAGAAGCGCTCGAACAGCTCGGCGGCCTGGTCGGGGTTGAAACCCTCTCCGGTGTCGGTCACCACGATCCGGCATTGGTTGCCGTGTCGCGTGGTGGCGACGGTGACGGTTCCCCCTGGGGCGGTATGCCGTAGGGCGTTGTCCAGGAGTGCCCCGAGCACTTCGGCGAGGCGGTCGGGGTCGACGAGAACCTGGCCGACTGCGTCGCCGAGGTCGACCGTGAGGCTGATGCCTTTGGCCTCGAATCGTGCACGTGCTGCGGCCACCGAGCCTCTGACGACGTCCTCGGGCGGGATCAGGACCGGGTTCAGGTTCAGCTGGCGCTCCTCGGCCCGCGATACGGCAGACAGGTCGCCGACGAGCCGGTGCAGCCGCTGCGACTGCTCGGTCAGTGTCGCCAGGGTCGTCGGGTCGCTGGGCAGGATGCCATCCGTGACCGCCTCGATCGTGGCTTCGATCGAGGCAAGGGGGGTGCGCAGCTCGTGGGCCAGGTCGGTGAGCAAGCGCCGGCGGTTCTGCTCTGTGGTCGCCAACCTGCGGGCCATGGTGTTGAACGACGTGGTCAGCTGGTCGAACTCGGGCCCAAGACCCGGTTGCCGAAGCGGGGTCTGGTAGTCGCCGTCAGCGATCCGGTACGCGGCCTCGGAAGCCTCGGCCACCGGGGCGGCAAGTCGCCGCGCCACGAGCCAGGTCACGACCAGGGCGACAGCCAGGGCGACGAGCACTCCCACGGCCAGGGCGATGAACACCGCACTTGCGAAGGCCTCGTCGATATGGATGTGGGCCTGTTCGGACATCGCTGGCTGGACCTCGGTCAGGTGCGCGTGGAAGGCGGGCTCCGCGACCAGCAGCACCGCGACCAGCATGGTGGCAGCCCCGGCGATGACGACAAGGCCCATCGCGGCAAAGAGTCGCAACGTCAGACCGAGGCCAGGCATGTGTGGCTGGCGAGTCGATTGCTCGGTCTTCACCCGACCTTCACCCTGGACCCATCCGGTAGCCGACACCGCGAATGGTCACGACAAATCGCGGCGTGACGGCGTCGTCTGCGAGCTTGCTCCGGATGTGGGCTATGTGAATGTCGACGAGATGCTCATCACCCACCCAGTCCGGGCCCCAGACCCTCTCGATGAGCTGGCGGCGGGTGTAGGCGAGCTTGGGTCGTTCGGTCAGCGCGTCCAGCAGGTCGAACTCGGTGCGGGTCAGGTCCACGGAAGTCTGCCCCACGTAGACCTGCCGGGACTGCGGGTCAAGGCGCAGGTCTCCAACGGTGCGCACGTGTGGGTCAGTCCCGGTGGCGGCACTCATGCGAGGTCGGCGAAGCAGGCCGCGGATGCGGGCGGTCAGCTCCCTTGGCGAAAACGGTTTGGTCATGTAGTCATCAGCCCCGACGGACAGGCCGATGAGCGTGTCGACCTCTTCGCTGCGGGCGGTGAGCATGATCACGTAGGCGTCGGTGAAGGTGCGCAGCTGACGGCAGACCTCGATGCCATCGATGCCCGGCAGCATCAGGTCGAGCACGATCACGTCGGGTGGGTCGCGTCGGGCTGCAGCCAGGGCCTGCTCCCCGTCGGCTGCTGTGGTCACCACGAACCCCTCGTGCTCGAGGTAACCGGCGACCACGCGGATCAGGCTTGGCTCGTCATCCACGACCAGCGCCCTGACAGGGGTGCTGGTCGAGGACGACGGCGGTGGTGTCTGCGGTATCGGGGCCGCCTCGGACGCGATCAGCGCGGGACGTCGCGGGGCGGTCACCGAGTGTCGCGCTGGGCGGCCACGAGGGCAGCCCGTGCAGCCTGCCAGGCCGCCAGGTCGATCTCGCCGCTGGCCAGCCGGCGGTCGAGGATGTCCAGCGCCGACTCACCCGAGCTGCGCGTCGTCCCACCAGTGCTGCCGGGCAGCAACCGCGAGACCAGCCACACGATCAGCCCAAGCAGGATGAGCCAGAACAAGCCCATGGCAAGCCATCCGAGCGGACCCATTCCGCTGCCATACCAACGCATCATGGTGAACTCCTCCTTGGTCTGCCCGACTCCTGCGGGGCATCTCCAGCATGGCCCCACAGTGCAGCCTTCGTGGCGAGGAACCATGAAGAAACGATGAAGAAAGTCGGCCCTCCCTGCAGTTCGCCGGTCGAGGTGGTCAAGAAGCGGTCACGCCCACGACCCGCCGCTAGGAAATCAGGGGTTCGCCGACGAGCTCGATCTCGGCCTCGCGCATCGCGGTGAGTGCGGCGTCGGTGGTCTGTCGCGCCACTCCAGCCGTCATGTTGAGCAACACGGTCGTCTCGAAGCCCTCCTCGGCGGCGTCCAACGCGGTCGCGCGCACGCAGTGGTCTGTGGCGATGCCGACGACGTCGACCTGCTCGATCGCACTGTCCCGCAACCAGTCTGCGAGAGCGACTCGGCTGTCGCCCTCCGTCGTGAAACCCTCAAAACCGCTGTATGCCGCCGAATGGTGGCCTTTGCGGAAGACTGCCTCGACCTGCTCGAAGGCCGCCTCCGCGGCCGGGTGGAAGAGCGCCCCGTCCGTGCCGATCCTGCAGTGAGCGGGCCAGGTGTTGATGTAGTCAGGGTCCTCGGCGAAGTGCGCGCCGGGGTTGTCGTGCCAGTCGGCGGTGGCGACGATCGCGGCGTACTCGTCGCCATGGCTGAGAACGTGTGCGCTGATCCGTCGTGCGACCTCGGCGCCGCCGGCCACGGCGAGGGACCCGCCCTCGCAGAAGTCGTTCTGCACGTCGACCAGGATCAACGCTCGAGTGAGGTTGGCGGACATGGATCCAACGCTAGCCGAGGCGGATCAGTGTTGTTCGCCCTCGAAGTCGGTCACGATGGCTGGCCCACCCCGCGAGAGCTTCAGTGCCCACGGCGGCAGCTCGGCACGCGACAGCTCGTGGCGACTTCGTGCGGCCTCCAGAGACAGGTCAGCGACGATCTCGCCGTCACGCATCAGCTCGACCAGCAGGGGGCGGGCGTCGGGTGAGGGATTGCCGTCGTTGACGGGCATCGTACCGATCCCGATCACCTCCGCCTCCGCCACACCGCCGGCGTCCAGCCGTCGCATGGCCCACTTGCGGCCGCCCACCGAGATCTTGTCCTTGCTCATCTTGGCCACGTCGATCAGCTGCCCCGCCTCATCCTCGCGGGCGACCAGCTTGTAGACGAGACCTACCGTGGGCGCGCCCGATCCCGTGACGAGGGCCGTCCCGACGCCGTAGGCGTTGACGGGTGCGGCGGCCAGCGCAGCAATCGAGTGCTCATCGAGATCGGAGGTCACGACGATGCGAGTGTTGTTTGCCCCCAACGCATCCAGCTGGGCGCGGACCTGACGGGCCTGGACGAGCAGGTCGCCAGAGTCGAGCCGGATGGCGCCGAGGCCGACACCGGCGACTTCGACGGCGAGGCTGACTGCGGCCGTGACGTCATAGGTGTCCACGAGCAGCGTGGTGCCCACCCCCAGGCTCGCGACCTGCGCCTCGAAGGCCGCCCGTTCGTCGTCGTGCAGCAGCGTGAACGCATGGGCGCTCGTGCCCCTCGTGGGCACCCCATAGGCGCGTCCGGCTTCAAGGTTGCTGGTCGCTGCGAACCCCGCGACGTATGCCGCCCGGGCAGCTGCCACGGCTGCCCACTCGTGCGTTCGGCGCGATCCCATCTCGATGCAGGGGCGGTCACCGGCGGCGTTGGTCATCCGGGAGGCCGCGGAGGCAATCGCCGAATCGTGGTTCAGGATTGACAGCAGCACCGTCTCCAGGACGACCGACTCCGCGAACGTGCCCTCGACCGTGAGCAGCGGAGACCTCGGGAAGAAACACTCGCCCTCGGCATACCCGCTGATGTTGCCGGTGAAGCGATAGTTCGACAGGTATTCCAAGGTCAGGGAGTCCACGACGTCGTGATCGCGCAGCCACTCGATCCCGGCGTCGTCGAACCGGAAGTCGAGGACTGCCTGGAGCAGGCGCCCGGTGCCCGCGACCACGCCGTAACGACGGCCCTCCGGGAGCCTCCTGGCGAACACCTCGAAGATGCAGCGTCGCGACGCCGCGCCACTGTGCAGGGCGGCCTGGAGCATGGTGAGCTCGTAGTGGTCGGTCAACAGCGCGGTGCTGGCTGGTCCGGCGCTGGTTGGTGAGGTACTGGTTGGTGAGGTACTAGTCACAGCTCGCAGCCTATTGTGGAGCCGTGTCTATTGCCCCCGCCGAGCTGTCTCGCACCGAGATTGCCGAGGACACGTCGTTGGACTCGCCCTGGATCACCCTCGTGTGGAATGACCCGGTCAACCTGATGTCCTACGTGACATATGTCTTCCAGACATACTTCGGCTACCCGCGTGAGAAGGCGGAGAAACTCATGCTTGACGTCCATCAGAAGGGTCGCGCTGTCGTGTCGAACGGCCCGCGCGAGACCATGGAACGCGATACCGAGGCGCTGCAGGGCTATGGGCTCTGGGCAACCTTCCAGAAGGATGAGTGAGTGGCAAAAGCCTTCAAGCGCAAGGGTGATCGATTCGTTGCCCGACTCGATGACGTCGAGCGCGAGGTCGTCGTCGGGCTCCTGCAACAGACCCAGGACTTCCTCGAGCCGGCACACCGGGAGCCGACCGGGGACCCGTTCGACGACCTCGTGGCCACCCTCGGTGTGCGACCGTTGGGCGACCCGGCACTCACCCCTCAGGCGCCCTTCGACCCGGCCCTCGAGCGGCTGTTGCCGACTGCCAATCGTGAGGACCCGGCGTTGGCAGCCGAGTTCCGTCGACTGACCGAGCACGGTCTGCGTGAGCGCAAGACGGCCAATCTGGCCACGGCGATCGAGGTGCTGCTCGCCGCTGACGGCGACAAGGTCACGTTGGACCAGGCACAGGCCCAGGCGATGGTGGTCGCACTGACGGACGTACGCCTGCTGCTCGGGGAGCGGCTGGGGCTGCAGACCGACGATGATGCGGATGCTCTGCAGGACCGGCTCGAGGCGGCGTCGGAGGATGACCCCCAGCTCTACCTCGCGGCCTACTACGACTTCATGACGTGGCTTCAGGAGTCCCTCACCCAAGCCCTCATGTCCTGAGCCGGTTCAGCGCGAAGGAAAGTGGGTGCTGGGACGCCCACATTCCTTCGCCCTGACGGGAAATGTGACTGGTCTGTGTGACGGAGCCGACGTCGCGCAGATTCGGGATCGGCGGGCTCCCGCGGCTACGCTCGGCTGCGTGGCTGACGCACCGATCGGGATCTTCGACAGCAGCTTCGGCGGACTGACAGTTGCCCGTGCCGTCCTGGACCAGCTGCCGCACGAGTCCGTGATCTACCTGGGTGACACCGCCCGGCAGCCCTACGGACCGCGTCCGATCGCCGAGATCCGCAAGTTCTCTCTCGAATGCCTCGACCGCCTCGTGGATCGTGGGGTCAAAGCCCTGGTGATCGCCTGCAACTCTGCCTCGGCCGCTGTGCTCCACGACGCTCGCGAGCGCTATGACGTCCCCGTCATCGAGGTCATCCGTCCCGCGGTCCGCCGAGCCGTCGCCGCCACTCGCAACAACAGGGTCGGCGTCATCTCCACGAAGGCGACGCATCAGAGCAAGGCCTACATCGACTCGTTCGCGGCAGCCCCGCAGATCACGGTCACGAGCCGTCCCTGCCCGCGGTTCGTCGAGTTCGTCGAGTCCGGTGTCACCTCTGGAGATGAGCTGCTCGCCGTTGCGCGCTCCTACCTTGAGCCAGTCGCGGCCAAGGGTGTCGACACGCTCATCCTCGGCTGCACGCACTACCCGCTACTGACCGGCGTCATCTCTTACGTGATGGGCGAGAACGTCACCCTGGTCTCCTCGGCCGAGGAGACCGCCAAGGACGTATTCCGGTTGCTCGCCGACACTCGAACGCTGCGGCCCGACCACCTGCCGCCGCCGAAACATGAGTTCCTCACGACCGGGGACCCGATGGAGTTCGAACGGCTCGCCCGCCGGTTCCTGGGGCCCGAGGTCGTGCGCGCCAGCTCCGATCCTGTGGCGTCGGCACGATGAGGCTGACCATCGTCGGCTGCTCCGGATCCTTCGCCGGGCCGAGCTCGCCGGCGTCCTGCTACCTCGTCCAGGCCGAGCACGAGGGTCGTACGTGGAACCTCGTTCTCGACCTCGGCAACGGCGCTTTGGGGGCGCTGCAACGGCACATCGACCCGTTGGCCATCGACGCCGTTGTGCTGACCCATCTGCACTCAGATCACTGCCTCGACCTCTGCGGTCTCTACGTCGTCCAGAAGTACTGCCCAACCGTCGTGCCCCGCAGCCGGATCCTCGTCTATGGACCCCGACGTACCGGCGAACGCATGGCCCGCGCCTATGACATGACCTCGCCCGACGGCATGCACCATGAGTTCGACTTCCGTGAGCTGGTCGATCGTGATGCCATCCGGATCGGGCCCTTCAGCGTCACCCCTCACCTGGTCAACCACCCGGCAGAGGCGTACGGCATCCGGGTCGAGGCCGATGGCGAGGTGCTGGCGTACACCGGCGACACGGACACCTGCGACGGATTGAAGCCGTTGTTCCACAACGCATCTCTGGTCCTGACGGACTCCGCGTTCGTCGATGGCCGCGACGTTGTACGGGACATCCACCTGTCCGGCAGCCGGGCAGCGCAGGCCGCGGTCGATGCCGGGGGAGTGAAGCGCCTGATGCTCACGCACATCCCCCCATGGAACGACCCCGCCGTGTGCCAAGCCCAGGCAGCCGCGGTGTGGCCGGGTGACGTCGAGCTCGCCGTGCCAGACGCCGTCTACGATCTCTGAACCGGACGCTCTGCACTACCGCCGAACCAGGCGCTCTACACCATCGCCCGAACCAGACGCCGTACACGATCTCGGTACTCGAGCGCCTAGCCTTGGGCACATGACTTCCACCAATGTCCGTCACGATGGCCGCAATCCCAACCAGCTTCGCGACATCGTGATCACCCGCAACTGGCTCGACCACGCCGAGGGCAGTGTCCTCGTGGAGTTCGGCAGGACCCGCGTGCTTTGTGCGGCGTCGTTCACCCAGGGTGTGCCGCGGTGGCGCAAAGGCAGCGGCGAAGGCTGGGTCACCGCCGAGTACGCGATGCTGCCGAGGGCCACGAACACCCGCTCCGACCGTGAGTCGGTCAAAGGCCGCATCGGTGGTCGCACCCACGAGATCTCGCGTCTGATCGGTCGCAGCATGCGGGCTGTCGTCGACACCAAGGCGTTGGGGGAGAACACGATCATCCTCGACTGCGACGTTCTGCAGGCCGACGGTGGCACTCGGACCGCAGCGATCACCGGTGCCTATGTCGCCCTGGCCGACGCCATCGAGACCGGCCGTCGCACTGGCGCCATCGGCAAGAACGCCCAGCCGCTCAAGGGCTCGGTCGCGGCCGTCAGCGTCGGCGTCGTCAAGGGTGTGCCGCTCCTGGACCTGGACTACCCGGAGGACTCCACTGCAGACACCGACATGAACGTGGTCCTGACGGGGACTGGCGCCTTTATCGAGATCCAGGGCACGGCCGAGGCCGAGCCGTTCGACCGGGACGTGCTCAACGCACTGCTCGACCTGGCCACCCGTGGTTGCGCCGAGCTCACCAAGCTGCAGCTGGTGGCCCTTGCGCAGGTCCTCGAGTGACGGTCCCCGAGTGACGAAGCTCGTTCTGGCGACCCGCAACGCCCACAAGGTCGTCGAGCTGCGCGAGATCCTGGCCGACCTCGTGGAGGAGATCGGCCTCGAGATCGTCGGTGTCTCCGAGTTCCCGGACGTCGAGGACGTCGTGGAGGACGGAGTCACGTTCGCCGAGAACGCGACCCTCAAGGCTGTCGCCGTAGCCAGCGCGACCGGTTTGCCTGCGATCGCCGACGACTCCGGCCTGGCCGTGGACGTCCTTGGTGGGGCGCCGGGCATCTTCAGCGCCCGCTGGGCTGGGGAACATGGAGGCGACCGCGCCAACGTCGACCTCCTACTCAGCCAGCTCGGCGACGTCAAGGACGAGCACCGCGCGGCGGGGTTTGTCTGTGCGGCAGCCCTGGCGATGCCCGACGGCAGGGTGTTCCTCCGTGAGGGGCAGGTGCGCGGCACCCTGACCCGGGCACCACGCGGCACCAACGGTTTCGGCTATGACCCGATCCTGCTGGTCGACGGCGACACGCGCACGCTCGCGGAGTACGACAGCGACCAGAAGAATGCAATCTCTCACCGTGGCAAGGCCCTTCGAGCGCTAGCTGCTGATCTGCGAGAGGTGCTGGGCTGACCTCAGGCACGTGCCCGGTGGCCGTTAGCAGCTTGTGATGCGCAGCAGGGCAGCAGATCAGGGGCGTCATGGCACGCTTCTCAGATGAAGCGGTCGTGGTCGGCACTTGTCGGTATCGTCGCCGGCGGGCTCACATTGGGTGTCGCCACGCTGCTGGCCGGCCTCATGACCAGAACGGGGCTTGCGACCGGCACCCCATCGCCGGTCGTCGCGGTCGGTGGCGTGTTCGTCGATCACACCCCCCCGTGGTTGAAGAACTTCGCGGTCTCGAGCTTCGGCACCAACGACAAACTGGCTCTGTTCATCGGGATGGCGGTCGTCCTCACCGCGCTCTGTGCGCTCTTCGGCATCCTCGGGGCACGGCGGCATACGGCGGGCTTGGTGGCGTTTGTCGTGGTCGGTGCCATCGGAGCGCTGGCGGTTGCCTCACGTCCGCATGCGGGCAGCTTCGACATCCTTCCCACCATGATCGGCATCGCGGCCGGTCTCTGGGCTCTGTCGGTGTTGTGGCCGCAAGGGGCCAAAGCGTCCGCCGGGACCGGCATCGACCGCCGTCGCTTCCTCGTGGGGGGAGCCGGCGTCGCCGCCGCTGCAGCCACGGCCGCCGCGATCGGTCAGTCCCTCGGGCAGAGCGCCGCACAAGCGGCTGAATCCCGGTCTGCCATAAGGCTTCCCACGGCCGCCAATCCGGTTGTCATCCCCCCGGGCGCACAGCTGGACGTCAAGGGCATCACGCCATACGTCATGCCCAACGATGCCTTCTACCGCATCGACACGGCACTGGTCGTGCCGCAGCTCGACACCGCGGGCTGGTCGCTGAAGGTTCACGGGATGGTCGACCAAGAGGTCACCATCAACTGGGAGACCCTGCTCACCAAGCCGATGCGGGATGCGCTGGTCACGTTGATGTGTGTCTCCAACGAGGTGGGGGGCGACCTGACGGGTAACGCGGTCTGGACCGGATGGCCGGTGCGCGAGCTGTTGATGATGGCAGGTCCTCAGGCGGGCGCAGACATGGTGTTGTCGACCAGCATCGACGGGTGGACCGCCGGTACGCCGCTGTCTGTGCTGACGGACGACCGCAACGCCTTGCTTGCGATTGCCATGAATGGCGAGCCGTTGCCACTGGAGCACGGGTTCCCCGTCCGGATGGTGGTCCCGGGTTTGTACGGCTATGTGTCGGCGACCAAGTGGGTGACCGAGCTGAAGGTGACCAGGTTTGCCGACGACGAGGGCTACTGGACGCCTCGGGGCTGGTCCGCGCGCGGCCCGGTCAAGACGGAGTCGCGCATCGACGTCCCGCGCAGCGGCGACCGGGTCAAGACCGGGACCGTGGCCGTCGCCGGGATCGCCTGGGCGCAACATCGCGGGATCAAGGCGGTCGAGGTGCGCGTGGACAACGGCCCCTGGCAGGCGGCCCGTTTGGCAGAAGAGCCCACCATCGACTCTTGGCGACAGTGGGTGATGCCGTGGCAGGCCGTGAAGGGAAGCCACACGATCACCGTCCGGGCGACCGACGCCGAGGGCCTGGTGCAGACAGAGCAAGACGCGCCCCCGGCACCGGACGGTGCCACCGGCTGGCACACCATCACGGTCAACGTCGACTGACCGACGGCAGGGCCCTATGCGTCGAGGTCGCGGACCTGGCCTCGGCCGGACTTGGTCTGACCGCGCTGTTTCTTGGCCTCGAGCCGGCGTCGCTGGGATCCGCGGGTCGGCCTGGTGGGTCTGCGGCGTGGCGGCGGTGGGGCGAGGGCCCCTCGCAGGATCGCCACCAGCCGTTCGCGCGCAGCGACGCGGTTCTGCCGCTGGGACCTCTGCTCCGAGGCCGAGATGATCAGGTCGCCATCGACGAGGCGCTGGCTGAGTGAAACCACCAGCCGTGACCTCTGGTCGTCGGTGAAGGCGCCCGACTGCAGCGGGGCAAACCTCAGCTCGACCTTGCTGTCCGTGGTGTTGACACTTTGGCCGCCGGGGCCGGACGATCGCGAAAAGCGCTCTCGCAGCTCGTGGTTCGGGATCACCACGCCGCCGCGAAGGCCGGGGCCGTGCCCGATGCGCAGGTCGTGGCCCGGCTCGCTCGATGTCGAGATCATGGCTGACCAAGCCCGGTCATGGGTGACAACCCCCGTCATGGGTGACAGTTCTTCGCTGGTGCGGCCGGTGAGACTCGAACTCACACTGTCAGGTACCTAAAACCTGTGCCTCCTGCCAATTGGGCTACGGCCGCTCGACCGCCATCATAGGGTCTGCTCGTCACCAGACCGTTTGCTAAGCGAGGATTGGTATGCCGGGTCAGCCGAGTCCGAGGGCCTTGCTCAGGGAGGCGACGTGACCGGTGGCCTTGATGTTGTACTTCGGCAGCGTGACGGTACCGTCCGGGCCGACAACGATGGTCGAACGGATCACGCCGGTCACCTTCTTCCCGTAGAGCATCTTCTCGCCATACGCCCCGTAGGCGTCCATGACCGCCCTGTCGGGGTCCGAGAGCAGGGGATACGTCAAGGACTCCTTCTCGACGAACCTGGCCAGCTTGTCCGGCTTGTCGGGGCTGATGCCGACGACGTCGTATCCGGCCTGCTGCAACCGAATCAGTGAGTCGCGAAAGTCGCACGCCTCCGTGGTGCACCCCGGCGTCATGGCTGCGGGGTAGAAGAAGATGATCAGGTTGCGGCCGTCGAAGTCGCTCAACGACACCGACCGGCCGGCATGGTCACTGAGTGTGAACGCCGGTGCGGTCTGGCCGGTTTCGAGGCGGGGCATGGGGGAGTCCTTCCGGTGGATGCGGCGGGCTGCTCACCCGGCTGCGTGGTTCCAGTCTGCGTTATGGTCGTGTAGAGACCGAATCGAACGACCGAATCGCACGACTGGATCAGACAAGGAGTGAATCGCGTGGGCGAGCAGACCAGCACCTCCCCGGCCGCCATCGAGGCCGAGATCGTCGAGACCCGTGCCCGTCTGGCCAGCACCATCGACGAGCTGGCGGTCCGGGCCCAGCCCAAGGAGATTGCGCGCCGACAGGCCGAATCCGCCAAGGCCAAGCTCATCGAGGTCACTCACACGCCCGAGGGCGACCTACGCGTGGAGCGCGTCGGCGCGATCGCGGCGGGCTCGGCCGTGCTGTTGGGGTTGGCCATCCTTCGACGTCACCGCCATCACGGTGGGCTTGGCCATCGCAGCCGTGGCTAAGAGCGTTCCCCCTGCGGCTGACGACCGCCTGCCGATCCGGATGCTGCACGACCGCGTGCTCGTCTCAACCGAGGGCGAGGCCGGCGAACGGCAGACCGGCGGCGGCTTGGTGATCCCCGCGACAGCCAGTATCGGCAAGCGACTGGCCTGGGCCACCGTCGTCGCGATCGGTCAGCACGTGCGGCAGATCCAGGTTGGGGACCGCATCCTGTATGACCCCGAGGACCGGGCCGAGGTCGAGCTGCAGAGCAAGGGCTACGTCCTGCTGCGGGAGCGCGACATCCACGCGGTGGCCGAGCCGAGGGCCGAGGCCGACCCGACCGGCCTCTATCTCTGAGCTCTCCACACGTCCTCGGACGTCGCCACACGCTTTACGTCCCAACACGTGGTGCTGCGCGCTGCACCCCCGCAGATGGCTGCTGGTTATCCGACGCTGGTCCGGGCCTTGACGAACGCAGCCACACAGGCTCGCACGTCGTCCTCGCTGTGGGCCGCCGACAACTGTACGCGGATGCGTGCCTTGCCCTGCGGCACAACGGGATACGAGAAGGCGATCACGTAGATACCGTCGGCCAGCATCGCGTCGGCGACTGCGGACGCCATACGCGCGCCGTCCTCGCCGGGGAACATCACGGGTGTGATCGGGTGGGTGCCGGGCACCAGGTCGAAGCCGGCTTCGGTCATGAGCGAGCGGAACAACGCCGAGTTGCGGTTGAGCGTCTCCCGTCCATCGTTGGACTTCGCGGCGAGGTCGAGCGCGGCCATGGAGCCGGCAACCACGCTCGGTGCCACGGCGTTGGAGAACAGGTAGGGGCGGGACCGTTGGCGCAGCAGGTCAACGATCTCCTGGTGCGCGGCGACGTATCCGCCCGACGCGCCGCCGAGGGCCTTGCCCAACGTACCGGTGAGGATGTCGACACGTTCCATGACGTTGTACAGCTCATGGGTGCCGCGCCCGCCCTTGCCGACGAAGCCGACCGCGTGGGAGTCGTCGACCATGACGAGGGCGTCGTACTGATCGGCGAGGTCGCAGATCCGGTCCAGCGGAGTGAACGACCCGTCCATCGAGAACACGCCGTCGGTGACGATGACCCGACGGCGGGCACCGGCCGCGGACCTCAGCTGGGCCTCGAGATCGGCCATGTCCGCGTTCTTGTAGCGCAGCCGCTCGGCCTTGCACAAACGGATCCCGTCGATGAGGGAGGCGTGGTTGAGCTCGTCGGAGATGATCACGTCCTGGGCGTCGAACAGTGTCTCGAAGACGCCACCGTTGGCGTCGAAGCACGACGAGTAGAGGATGGCGGCTTCGGTGCCGAGAAACTCCGAGAGACTGACCTCGAGCTCGGTGTGCAGAGTTTGGGTGCCGCAGATGAAACGGACGCTCGCCATGCCGAAACCCCACTCCTGCAACGCCTCTGACGCGGCAGCAACGACCTTGGGGTGGTTGGCCAGGCCTAGGTAGTTGTTGGCGCAGAAGTTCACGGCAGCGACCTTGGCGGTCGTGATGTGGGCCGACTGGGCGGAGGTGAGCTCGCGCTCGTTCTTGTACAAGCCCGCGGCTCTGATCTCCTGCAGTGTGGCGGTCAGCTGGTCCTTGAACGCTCCGTACATCAGATGTCTCTCTTCGTCAGTGGTGCTGAGTTCGTCAGTT
>Ga0209638_1000962_pt1 | contig 18916 bp, 18 predicted proteins | sample BarGraNGADG00211_FD_184490 | JGI IMG/M metagenome (GOLD analysis project Ga0209638, IMG submission 184490) | Arctic peat soil microbial communities from Barrow, Alaska - Barrow Graham LP Ref core NGADG0002-211 (SPAdes) (version 2) | ecosystem: Environmental > Terrestrial > Soil > Wetlands > Peat...
AAGGAACAGCCCGTCATATTTATCCCAACCCACCATCGAAAGAGGTAAGAGACGGCCTTCGCTCTCCAGCCTCGCTCTAAGCTCCGAACCGGGCAGCGGGACGGCATTCATCAGTTGGATAGTGTCTATCCCCGATCTTTTGAAAAACTTTTTAAAATATTTGGCTCGCTGCTTTATAGTGAAGAAAAACCTCTCCTGCCCATCACCGTGGGCGGGATAGCCAAAAATGAACATACCGTGCAGATAAAAATAGTTGGACAATTTTCTGGAGCGGGCAGTAATTCTGGGCGGAAATAAAATCAAATTCTTTGTACCGGGACTTTCCGGAACGGAGACGGATACTGAAAACAGGCCCCTGACCATGCGTGAAATGGAGAAGGCACATATCCGGAATGCAATTGCCCTGACCAATGGAAAAATCGGGGGGCGTGAGGGCGCATCAGCTCTCTTGGGACTGAAACGAACAACCTTGATTAATCGTATGAAGAAACTGGGGATCACCGTAGAAAAATCCGTTTAATATTTTTGATAAGGAATTGCTTTTTGATGGGGAAAGCATAGGAAACGCGGTCTTGTATGTCAAGGTAATATAGACCACAAATACCACGTTATCGATGTCTGCCATCTGTTGTGAATTGTGTTGATTATGAATTGAAGTCCTGCATTTTCATCAATATTAAAGATTTATTTAGTTCAGGAAGTTGTCAGTACTGGCTATTCTGCTACCATAATCAACTTTCAACATGGAAAGGGGCTTTTTTATTTTTTTTGAAATTTTTCATGGGTTGAATTTGATATAGCAATGTAACTTTTGAACGACTGGGGGGCCGCCAAGGGAATTTTCCAAAGGCGTAATGCATATGCGGTTGGGATATGTAGTACCTTCGTCCCCTGTTAAAAGCAAAAAGAGGTGTCCCCAGGGTCGACTGGAAAGCATTCTTTTTCCCAAAAACTGATAGGAAAGCCAGATCGCCCGTTATTTGGTCGCCAGCAATCTGAATGTTCAAACATCTAAGCAGCATAAACAGGATGAAGCCTCTACGGCGTCACCGTGTCCGAGTATTCTTTTCCAACCCCAATAAAATATCTGGTAAGTGTGTGCGTGAAAGGGCTAAGCTAATCGGCGACAGCTCAGCAGTCCTGGTGATGGGGCTAAGCTATTCTTGCATCTATAATTAAGTGGATTAATCCGGGTTTTATCGAGATGGAATTTGGCAACAATGGTTAATATTTATAAGAACATATAAAAGCAATTTTTTTGCGGCTACTTTTTTTACTATTTGGTGCAAAAATATATTATTCCAGAGATCCGATGGTCATATTAATACATTTGGCGACAACTTTACTTAAGACCGAGCTTTAATAATATTGCGCCGATAAATTCGGACGCCTCCCCTTCAGCTTTTTCCCCAGACATGTGTCGTCAATTAGCTTTGTCCTGTGATATTTTGTCGCCGAATGCATTACTCTGAAAGCGTTTGTCGCCGATTACGTTTCTCTTTGTCGCCGATTAGCTTTCTCCTAACAATCTGACAGAGCAAAAAGGCCGTTTTAGGGGGCAGTGGGTAGCATACAGGGTAGCACAGAAAACTTAAGGGGTTGACTAATTTCGCTAACCCCTTGATTTATTTGGTGCCCCTGGCGCGAGTCGAACGCGCGGCACACGGATTAGGAAAACTTTATAACTTCCTCTCCTAAGCCTATCTATTTGATTTTCCTCAATAGCTGTTGGTGTAGTTTTGCTAAAAAACGGTCAAAAGAGTCTATTTTTTAAACTTTTCACCCACCAAACTCACCCACAGGAGGAAACCATGACTTACAGAGAAACTTTAAAAAGCGTTGATACCGAAAGAGCCTTAGAATTGCTCGGTATCGAATTTGAGTCACAAGGAGGCTATGCGAAATTCAACTGCATTAATCCTGATTGTGACGGCAGAGCCGCTATCAAAGAGTACGGTGACAAGAAGAATCTTTACTATTGTCCAAAGTGCAAGTCAAGCGGCCATGTTATTTCTTTGGCAATGAAAGTCAAAGGATTGGATTGGAATGGAGCCAATGATTTTCTGCTTAAAGCTTGCAATAGCAAAGCCAAGAGGATCACAGAAGAACTCAACGTTGTTTATGAATTGTTTTACGACGATTTAATCAAAGCCAGAGGCATTGATGAAGAAATTTGCAAGACGCTTGAGATCGGAGTTCCCAAAGGCAAGACCATGCTGGCCGGGAGCGTTGCTTTCGCGGTCAGAGATGCCAAGGGAATGAAAGTCGCTTATTACGGCATCAAGAAGAAAGACGGCAAACCGGTATTCCACAACACTTTCAATCCTGAATTGTATCTTTACAATTTCTGCAACATTGATTTCAGCGAGCCTGTCTATTTCACTGCCGATATTTTCCGTTGCGCCAATAATATCGGTAATGGGAAGCAATGCGTCTGCAATTTCGGACTGCCCTATCTTTCCGAGGCTCAGCTTGATCTTTTGCATCAGGTAGAACACATTGTTTTTCTTGTTGATCAACCACTCGTAAAACCGCTGGCAATTCAAATGGCAGAAAACAAAATGAATTACTTCCGGTTTGAATAAACAAAAACGGGCTGTCCTATCATGGATTAGCCCGTTTCTTTTGCCCTGAACAGAACTTGACCGGGCAGTGATTGTCAAGACGTATCGACTTCTTCCCGTTATCCACAAAATGTTAACCTCGACAAAAATGCAAGACTTCGAATAGTAATCTGCAATACAACTGCGATAGATAATCCCTAGTTAATGAGTAGGGATATTATGCCGATCCATATAATATCCCAAGTGAATAAATAGTAAATAGATTGATTATTGTTTAATATTAAGTTATTAAGTCCAAAATCGCAGATTTTGTAGAAGGTTTTTAGGCCGACAGCACTGTCGGCGTTTGCAACATTAGCACCGATCCATATAAATAATGTTGGGTCTCACAAGAAATGGATAAGCCATCTAATATAGGTTCTCATGCGAAGTAAGGCAAACAGAATTGAACGCGTCAGTCCATTGAATCGACCGGAGTTCGTTTACAAATATTCCGCCGTCAATCAGTATTTCTTCGATGCGCTCAGCCGCTCTTCGTTTTGGTTTTCGCATCACGATAAGCTAAACGACCCGTTGGATTGCAAGCTGGAGTTGTCCGACGAATTACTGGAAAGCCACTTTGGGTCCGACAGCAAACATCCTTTTATTCGGGACTTCGCAGTCAATGCGTTCATATGGGGAGTCTGCTGCTTCACAACTGACCCAGTTAACTACCTGATGTGGTCACATTATGCTGCTGGCCACACGGGGGTCTGCTTAGAGTTCCGAACCCGCCGATCAGAATTGCTCCTTAACACGCTTCATCCTGTCACGTATTCGGACGAGAGTCGTGTTATCAAGACCATGGATGAGTATCCCAAGGCATTCTTTCAGAAAACCACTCACTGGGCCTACGAGAAAGAGTGGAGGCTGCTTGGTGGAGGGGATGAGTACATGTCCTACCCACGAGTAGCTCTTTCATCAATCACGTTCGGCGTTAAAGCAACTGCCGACACTATTGCGAGTGTGATCTCCGAATGCAAGAAAGCGAGCTTTCAACGTACGAGTTTTTTTCGCATAAGAATCGCTTCTAGTGGCTCTACATTAGTCCGTGAGCCGCTACCCGGATAGGGCGTATATGAGCCGCGGCCCAGTGAGACCCAACCATCGCATTCACCAGACGGCAAGAAGCGCGACGGCGCTGACGCGGCAGGTTTGGGTGGGCCGCTGGTGATGCAGGTCGTTGGGCCGCCCTGGTAGGTCCTCTTTACTCTGACTTGCAACCGTTTGAAGAAGGCTCGACAAATAAGGCATAATGTGTCATGTATAAACTCTAGAATAAAAGGAGGGAAAATCAATGGAAAACCTAAATGTCCAACCGACCGCGCCGCAGTGCGAGGCGCCAGTCACGCAAAAGTTGCCCTATGCGCCGCCACAGGCAGCGTTTGTCCCCCTCAAGCTGGAGGAGAGATTGTTTACTGGAATGCAGCCTTCCAACACTTGTGGATACGAGTCTGAGGAACATGTCCCTGTAAGTTGTTGAAGTAGGAAGCGACCCCCAGTTAGAATTGATTACCAGATCAAAAACTCGTCTTGCGTGACGGCGGTGCATTTTATGAGTAGGTGAGTTTTCCCACTCCTCTCCCTTGAACCCTTGGTCATTGGCACGGATTTCGATTGAAATGAGAGAAGGAGACAAAATGAAACGCAAAGCAGACTTTATCATGCAAAACGTCGGCGGCGAAAACCTGCTGGTGCCGCTCGGCGCGCAAGTGATGGACCTGAACGGCATCATCACCCTGAACAATACTGGCGTCTGCGTGTGGGAACTGCTGGCACAAGAGTGCTCGCTGGACGAACTGACCGCCGCTGTGGCGGAGCGGTTCGACGTACCCCCTGAACGTGCCCGCGCGGATGCGCAGACCTTTCTGGACAAAATCGCAAAGATGGGGTTGATCGAATGACCGCTCTACCCACCGATTACGGTCCACTCGTCCATGAACTGCTCCGCCGCGCCGCCATACAACGGCAGCCCGTCGATGGCGCGTTTGAACTGACCGAGCGCTGCAATTTGGCCTGTCAAATGTGCTACGTCCGCCATGCCGCTGGCGATGCCGCACGGCGCGCCAAAGAACTCTCGGCCGCCGCGTGGCTGGAACTAGCGCACCAGGCAATTGACAACGGCATGGTCTTTTTGCTTCTCACCGGCGGCGAGGTTTTCCTGCGCCCCGACTTTTTCGAGATTTACACCCCGCTCACGCGACTGGGGCTGATCCTCACCCTCTTCACCAACGGCACGCTCGTCACTGACGCAATCGCCCAGCGATTGGCAGAGGCGCCGCCCAGCCGCACCGAAATCACCATTTATGGCGCGACCGCCGCCACCTACGACGCGGTTACCGGCGACCCCGGCAGTTATGCACGCTGCTGCGCCGGCATCGAAGCGCTAGTCAAACACCGTGTCCCGCTAAGGTTGAAATCCACCCTCACCCGGCGCAACGTGGGCGAACTGCAAGCGATGCGGCAGATGGCGCACGCTTGGGGCTTGCCATTTTCGGCGGGTTGGTTGCTCTCCAAACGGCGCGATGGCGCACGGTCCGAGGTTGAAGACTGCCGGATGTCCGCCGCCGAATGTGTAGAACTCGAAGCGACCGACCGCATCTCCGCCGACGAATGGACGGAAGCGGCGCTGCGCGAATCGTCTCTCGGCAACGACAACAACTTTCACTGCATGGCCGGTAAAGTTGCCTTTGTCGTCAACCCGTGCGGCGAGATGAACCCCTGCCCCAATGTGACCCAGCCCGCTGCGCGCCCGTTGGAAATCGGCTTTCGCGCCGCCTGGGAACAGGTGCAGCGCTTTGTGGACGAAGCGCCGCCGCTCGCGCCGCTCTGTCTTGCTTGCGACGCGCGCGGTTATTGCCCGCGCTGCCCGGCGTTGTCCGCGATGGAAACCAACACGTTGACCGAACCGGTGCCATATCTGTGCGAGATTGCGTTCGCGCGCAAGGAACGCTATGCCCAACATCACCATCGCTAACATTCTGATTGAAGAACAGGGGTCAGGGTATTAAAATGGGGACAGAATTATTTTATAGACTAAAGCAAAATCAAACGGCAAAAATCGCCCAACAAAGCAATCAACCGGAGCGCGAGAAGCGCTGTCTATTTTCGGCTTGCGCCTCGGCGCGCCCGGTTATCGCCAGCGTACTCTCTTACAACCTGTAATCATCAATTCTGATAACTATCTGCCACTAACTCTTTGTAACAATTGTCAAGACACATCTTGATTGGACACTATCTGTCAAGTCAAGTAGAGGTCAGGACATTTCTTTTCCCACAATGTCCACTTTGCTCAAAAATCTATTTCATCATATAATTAAGTTGCTACCCAATATCAAATAATTCTCCGATTTTTTTATCAACAAATGTTGCCTTAAAGGGGCAGTCTGCCAATGTTTGTTGATCTTCGGAGAAACGATGTTGGGTAGCCAGACTGTCCTTTTAAGTTTTTAAGAGGTAAAAATATGAAAGGAATAATTTATGTAAGAGTATCGAGCGAAGAACAAGTCAAAGGCACATCCTTGGAAAATCAGGATGAGCTTTGCCACGCCTATTGCAAAAGCAAGGGCATTGAAGTTTTAGGTATTTATCGCGAAGAAGGGGCCTCAGCTAAAACAGCTCAGCGCGCCGAATTTTTACGAGCTATCGAATTTTGCCGGAAGAACAAAGGCAAGGTTGATGCTTTTGTAGTTTATAAAGTGGATCGGTTTGCAAGAAACACTGAAGATCATTTTTATGTTAGAAAAACACTCCTTGATTTCGGCGTAACTTTGCATTCCGTAACGGAACCTATCGGCAACAATCCCGCCGAGAAATTTATTGAAACAGTTTTGGCCGGTAGCGCCGAATTTGATAATGCCATCAGGACGCAAAGATGCGTTGATGGAATGTCCATGAGAATCAATCAGGGCATCTACCCTTTCAAGCCGCCGATTGGTTACGAATGCCAGCACACGAGAAAAATGGGCGAAAAGAAAAATGTACCGGACGAACCCGATAAAATATTTTTTCCAATAATTCAAAAGGGGCTTAAAGCATTTGCAAATGGCAATTATACCCAGGCTGATATGGTAAGACTTTTTGATAAATTCGGGCTAGCGCGAGCGCGCGGGAAAAAAACCACGTCTCAATTTGTCAGCTGGATGTTTATCCATTATTTAAAATTCTATGCCGGTATTTTAATAAATCCTTGGACAAATGAAGAAATCAAAGGATTGCACAAGCCGATGATCACCAGAGAAGAACTATTCAAAATACAGATGCTTTTGTCAGGCAAGACTATGAAAGTAAAACATGTCATAAAGAATCCCTATTTCCCTTTGCGTAGGACTGTTTTTTGCGGATGTTGCGGCAGACCGCTAACCGGAAGCGCACCGCGCGGCAGAAGCAGCAATTATTATTACTATCATTGCTATAACAAGGACTGCCCTATGTATTGCAAGGCAATCAATAAAGAGAAATTAGAAAAAGAATTTATTAAGTATCTTAATCGGATCACGCCGAGTAAAAAATTCTTGGAAGCCTTCAAAGCGTCGGCATTGGATTTATGGAATAATAAAGAATTATATTTGCAGAAAGAAGCTCAAAATTATGAAAGACAATTATCAACTTTTGAAGAAAAGCGGAAAAGGATTTTTGACATGCGAGAAGAAGGATTATACACGCCCGAAGAATTCCGCGAGCGCAAGGAAGAGATCGAAAATAAGATTATGGCTACAAAAATATCCTTGGATGAAACAAGGATTGATCAGTTTGATATTGAGGGCACATTAACCTATGCGACTAATTTTATCAGTAATCTTGGAAGACAATGGCTTGATTTAACACTTTCTCATGAGCGGTTCCAAAAATTGGTTTTTCCGGAAGGAATTTCATATACTCGAAATAAAGGTTTTGGAACCGCCAAATTGGGGCTTATATACGAGCTAAATAGGACTTGTGATGGTAAAAAATCAGGCTTGGTGGACTTGACCTTCAATCGTTGGAATCAGATTATCACGGAATTAAAGCACTGGCAAGAAGTGAGGGAGGCTTTTTGGCTTGCTGCATAGAAGATTTAATCCCCTATGGTAGAACTGTTCGCTCACTGGTTGGAACCAGATCGTGGCGGAACTGCGAGAATGGGAGAAAATAAAGCAGGCATTTAGCCTTGTTTAAGAGGAAATTCCCAAATCTCAATTTCAATTTTATTATATACTGCCAAAATCAAATGAGCAAGAAAGCCATTTTAGAGCGTATTTTAGGAAAATCAGTAAAAAACAAAACAATGTTTTCTCCTTGTTACTTAGTATTATCATTCAATTAAAGCCTCTATTAATTCAGATATGGTATACATAGATTAATCTGGCTGATATAAAACAACCTAGTTCTTCTATGTTGTTAGAACTTGATTTTATTGTTGTAAAGAATATGATATTAATATCCGTATAGTTTTAGATTATAGAAAGACATATGAATAACTCTGAACACAATTTTGATGTTGCAATTATTGGAGCGGGTCCAGCAGGGTCATCGCTTGCTTATTTTCTTGGTAAAGCTGGTTTTAAGGTAATCCTAGTAGATAAAGATAAGTTTCCAAGAAATAAAGTTTGCGCCGGTGGTTTACCCATAAAGGTTTCCAATATTTTGCCGTTTGATATAAGTTCAATAATCGAGAGAGAAATTTATGAAGTTACATTAACATATAAGCTCAAAAAGAATTATAAACGGGTTTGCCCAAAACCCTTGCTCTACATGGTGAATCGTGAAAGATTTGATGATTTCTTGGTTCAGCAAGCGATAAAAGCCGGAGTTGATTTTTTTGAAGAGCGGAAGGTTGACGCACTGAGCATTGAAGGAAATACCTGGAGTGTGAAGATGGCCGATAAGGCTATCACCGCTTCCATATTAGTGGGAGCAGACGGAGCAACCGGTTTTGTAGCAAAAAGATTGTCATTAAAACCATCTAATCATTTTCATATAGGCCTTCAATATGAAGTACCTATTCATTTGTTTAAAAATGCAAAATGTTTGGAAAGAGGAATTGTAATAGACTGGGGAAGTTTAAAAGACAGTTATGGCTGGATTTTTCCGAAAAAGGAAATCGCTTCAATAGGAGTACAGGGGCCTATTAAAAATGGAAAGCAACTAAGGATCTATCTAGATGATTTTTTGCGTTATCACGGAATATCTCCAGAGAACCAAATTCTTGAGGGTCATCTCATCCCACACCGAACAAATAACACCGCTATATCTGCGAGGAGAGCACTTTTAATTGGAGATGCCGCCGGCCTCGTTGATTATTGGACAGGCGAAGGGATATTCTATGCTATCAAAAGCTCTCAAATAGCCGCACGACAGATAATCGGATTCTTTAAAAAGGAAATATCATTAGATGAATATGAGAAGGCTATAAATGAAGAGATTATGCCTGAAATCAAGACATCTTATCAGTTTTCAAAGATATTCAACAATCTTTCGTTACTCGCATTTAAGATAATAAGGGAATATGATTATTCGTGGGATATCTTTTGTCGAATCATGCGAGGGGATAGAACTTTTTTTGATATGAAAAAACGCTTCAGGCCAGACATTCTCCTAAGTAAAATATTAATCAAGAGTCGACGGAGCCATCTTGAAAAGAAATGATGAAGATGTGTTTGCAGATCTGTACAAGATGATGAAGGATGATTCGAGGGTTATCACTCAACTTCAACAAACTACCCTGAGTTGGAGTTCTGTGTCAGTTGGTGTTCTTTTGCTATTTGGGCTAAATCTATGGAAAGAAAGTTCTCTACTTGCATTTGGTTTCTTTGTCCTGATTCTGCCAAGTGCTTCAATTATGTTTTTCAATGTTTGGCTCATGGAAGTGGCTCGTGTAATGCGAATCGGAAGGTATTTGTATCTCTTGGAAAACAAAATTCAAGAATGCTTTTCAGATAATTCCCTGTTAATGTACGAACATTGGCTCAAAGAAGAGGCTATTGAAGAGATAAGGCATTTTACATTTGGGCATAAATCAGCCGTCGCAATCTATATGGGTATTTGTGTCTTTTCTCATATCATAGCCGTCATTATTTTCTGGACATCTAGTGGAGATATATGGCTTTCCGACAGTATTTCCATCATAATGCGTCCAGCATATTGGGCAGTATTTTATGGGAAATATTGTGTGTGCATGAACTATGTTTATAAGTTAGTTATTACAGTAGTGATTTTTGCTATGGATTTCCTACTTATAATTGATGCAAGGAAACGAGTCAAGAAATACATCTTCTAGGATAAAGTATACAACAAAAAGGGGCTTATTTAAGCCATAAAATGATTTATAGACTGCACTTCTCGATCAACCATTGGAACCAAATTATGGAAGAATTGAAAAATTGGCGTGATTTGAAAATTTTTTTGGAACCACCGAAATGAACTTTAGCTAAAGTCTAAATCATGCTTTTATTTTAGTAAAATCCCCTTTGTGCACTTTGCATTCAACCATTGGAACCAGATTATCACGGAATTGAAGCAATGGCAAGAATTGAGGCAGGGCGGTAGCGGGTCAGTTTGAATCCTAATTTATTTTTTTCTCCTATGTTCACAATATAAACATAGTTGTTCATTAAGAAACGTCAAAAATTGACGTGCTTCCACTGATTGGACAAATTTTACTTTATTTTTTTGATTTTCTCGCCAGACTTAGCAATATAAAGCGCAACGAAATTTACAGGGGGAAGATTAAGCGGCGGTAATCCTGCTCTTCTCACTATATCTGCCACAGTTTCACGTAAATAAGGGAAAAGAATTGCCGCACAATTAATTCTGGCTATTTTATCCAAAGATTGATCGTTTTTAAGTATATTAGAGAAAACAAATAATCCACCTATCTCTACATTTAAAGAAAACGGTAATGTTTCACCACAAATATCTACTTTTATAAATAGACGCAGGAGTTTTTTATTCTCCATAATATTGTGTCTCAAACCAATTGTAGATGACACAGAAATGTCTTTATCCTTATATTCTTTGTCGGTTTTTAAATCAAAACGCGCCGAAATAAGTCTAATGTCTTTTACGCTAAATTTAAGTATATTAGCCACAACATGCCGCCTTATCGGTATAATAATATTCTTCCTCTTGTTTTGTTCGCATTGCGGAGGGTTGCTTAAACCTGTATTTCATCATCAACGGCATAACAATAGATTCTTTCTGTTTTTCTACATTATCTGTAAGAACTGTAAGGATTGATGGATCGGTATCAAGAATACGTAAAAGTTTGTCCATTGCCTTACTTTGAATAACTTCGCTATTTTCGTATCTAGCGAAGCTCTTTGCTCCTCCCCCTAAAAGTTCAGACGCATGATCTTGAGTTAGACAAAGTTTTGTTTCTCTGATTCTACGTATTTCTTGCGATGTAAGAAGACCGTCTACCTGTCTGTAAAAATCACGGATGGTGCGTCCTGATTCTTTTAATGTTTTTTTATCAACGATTTCTTCCCCACAAGATTGGCATTCGTAAGTAATGTAGTTTGGACAATCAAATTTTTTCCCCTTGTATTCAAATGTTTCAATGCCAACCTTTTTTCGCACGTCAGCGTGTCCACAAATTGGGCATTGACTTACTTCTGTGTTCATCATCATTTCTCCTTAAAATCTATAATAACGCCCTTTTTTTCATGCCATGAAATTTGAAGTTTTATGTATATGTAAAGTTTTTTTGATATATCATAATGTCGATAGACATCTTGCATTAGAATGCTCTTCTCGGCGGGCATGGTCTTGTAAAAATCTGAAGGTACAATCTTCAAGGCCTCGCGCACCATATCTTCATCATCTGCGTATCTAAGGCTTACGGCTCCCTGTCTAGCAAGTTTTGTGATATATCTACTTCCTTCTTTCTTAAGAAGTTCTTGTATTTCTGCTAGATCATAAGAAGGTTTATCTGTTTTTTTCATAATGTATTAGTTAGTTTCTCGATTGTCAAGCTAAAAAAGTATCATTATGATACTTTTATTATCGGAAAATTATTTCAGAAACATTAGGAAAGTTTTCTATAATTATAGATTATCAAGTAAATAATCAAGGGAAAACATTACACTTTGCACTCAACCATTGGAACCAGATTATCACGGAATTAAAGCAATGGCATGAATTGAAGCAAGCTTTTAGTCTTGCTGTTTGAAAAAAGCAGTGAAAAGTTTTTTTAACTTAGATGTTGTATGATGGAGTTATCTTGACGGCAGGCGTATAGATAGGCTGTAAATTATACTTCCCAAAAGAGAGCAAAAATCATGAACTTCGACGAAGATGCAGGACTTCGATGTGCAATAAACGCAATTCACGCTTTATGACAAATATCAGTGCCGCGCCCCACATTTTGTGACCATTATTTAATTGACATACAAATTGTTTATGCTTATATACCTTCATAACAAAAGGGAATTCTTATCAATCATAGGAGGATACAATGCCTAAGTTGAAGAAGCCCATCTCAATAAGCGTAACGGGGGAACTGCCAGGCAACATTCAATTGCAGGTGGATGTTCACGTTTGTCTTCTTGATGCGATGACGGACACTTTTCCGATCACCCGTAAGGAAATCGGTGCTAACACTGTACCGAGCAAGCCCCCAATTGGCGCCAATGCCCGAGGCTGGGGCATCGGCCTAGCCAGCTTCGGCGAGTATCTTCGCCAATGTCGTGAGATCTATAAATTCTACGTGCATAAGCCCCGCTACACAGAGGAGACGATTGACAAAAAGTTTCCCGACATTGTCGAGTATCTCACTCAGAAAATCCTTGATCAATTCCAGGGAAAAGAAGAATGAACCGCTATCTTGCAATAGTACTGATTGCAGCAACGCTGCTACCTGATAGCTTATCAGCACAGGTCTTGACCGCAGATAACAGAACACAACTGTGCACTTCTACCTATCAGGGTGAGCCGGCTGTAGATAGAGATGCCCTTGCTTACGCGATCGTCACCAAGGCCGGGGCCGGGCTATACTTGGACGGTTCGAACCCATCGGGCTTGCGTGATGGAGCAATCCAACTCCGGTCGATAGGTGGGATACAGAGCGAGCCGGTATATGCCATACTCAACTGTGATACCAAGACGAACGCGAAGGAAAACAAACCTTTTGGTCCAAACGTTGACCTAAACAAGAACCCTAGTGCGCTTCAGGCATCCAAGGCAATCGGCAAGATCATGCGCGAGGAGCTCTTTTTCCTTACACCAGACAACCCCACCCCCGCTGGTCCAGATCTTACATATCGCATCATACGTCGAGAAAACCTTGTGGGGGCACCAACAACAGAAAATGATTGGGCTAATCCAGTGCTTCTCTTTCGTGATGATCCGCCGCTTGTTATCGTTTGCGATTACAACAGGGAAACTCTGTCATCACCGAACCCAGCTACAACAAGTCCAGAACAAGTATCTTCTGGCGTTTCTGCCATGGATCACTTCCGCTTACGTGGCACTGTGGATGCCCTCACTGTTAAAGCCAATGATCTTAAAAGTGCAAAGCCTGCGACCGTTACCTATCAACGCAATGGCTTAGCCAATACTGAAACATTCGGTATCAACGGTGTGCTAGGCGTGCGTTTCGGTGACTCAGATGGCGTTGTTGATGTAATCCCTTTCATTTCCTATGAGAACCACTCCATCACAGGCGGCAAGGGGAATATAGAAAAGCTCTCACCCGGTCTGTTATTCGGATACAAGATTGAGCGTCCAGCCTTTGCGATTCACACAAAGCTCGAAGCTTCGTTGATCGAAGATCTCCATTATGATTCCAGCCAAGTTAAGTTGCGGGTCTATGCCGATCCCGCATTCGCACTTGGCAAAGGCTGGGGAGTGCTCTTTGGGAGCTATATCCTGCCCATTGGTCCCCTACAGTGGCGTCCAGACCTGACGCTCATCAGCGATGTCTCCCATATTAATGATAAAGGTACTAATCCAGCACTTTCCGAGGCGAACAACTATTTTGGTCTCGGCGGTGAGTTGAGCCTACGTACCCGACTTAATCTCGGTCAGCCAATCTCCGACTTCGACCTGCAAGGCGGCGTACGTTACTTGAGACTGTTAGGTGATATTAGCAAACAAGAGGCTCGTCGCTGGTTCTGTACCTTGAATTATGCACCGGCGAACTTCCCGTATATTGGTATCGCTCTGTCATTCTCCAAGGGCGAGAATGACGACACGTTTCAGGACGAAGAGATCTATAGCCTCAATTTCACGGTTCGCTACTGATGGCCGAAGTATTTAATTTGGTATTATTCCGGGGACACATATTATTGCGTGATGAGATTGAGAATTAGTAGATACCGTTCAGCAAGCACTTCTTACTGTTATCAATATTTAACAAGAATCAAGAAATGTTGCTGATTACGAATAAGCGTTAATCCAAAGTTGAGGAAACAAACAAGTAAAATCAAATTCGAGACGTTGGTTCAATTTTGGATTGACGCTTGAAGAACTATGCCGCGTGTCGTGAGCTATGGGGTTTCAATCGGGTACTTGTGTTTGTTTCATACAGATAACTGGTGAAGCAATGCAAATAATGTCCGTTTTAAGTTGAAACTGATCATGAATGGATAGCAGAAACGTTATAGATTGTCCCATTCTTGATCGGATTATGGACGCATATTCAATTTTGGGCAATAAGATACTGTAGCGAAACAGAGTGCTCTTTTCGCAGGAAGCCGACCATATGGGGTTTGCAATGCTAACGGTACTCATCTCATCAACTCCGGTGGGCTTTTACATCTGACGGGAAGCAGGCGTTCTATTGTGCACATTTTGCCTTTCTGACAGATGGGACAGACCGTGACATCGATCCCGCAGATTCTGAGGAGCTGTTCCTGCCATGTTTCCCGCCTCTTTTCTTTTTTTACATTTTTACCGCCGCCTATAATCATATGGCATGCAGCAATGTTGTCTTTACGATTTCTGTTTGCCAGCAAGCCGAAGTGACGTATCCGTACATAGCGTACAGGTAATACGTGAAGAAGGAACCTTCTGATAAATTCATCTGCTTTGAGCGTCATGGTCTTTTGACGGCTATCGTCGGCATAATCTCGCCAGAGAAAAGAAACATTGCCATCCCGGTTGGCCAGGATGCGGTTATTGCTGATGGCGACTCTATGGGTATATCTGCCAAGATATTGGAGAACACCTTCAGTGCCACCAAAGGGCGGTTTGCAATAGACGACCCACTTCTTTTCATAGAACTGTTTCCTGAAGGTATCGAATGTGCCTGGTTCCTTGAGATGACTGATACTACCTGGGAATGCAAGATCACCCCTCTTGAAACAATGCTTGAGATGGTCAAGAAACTTACCGCTGAACAACGCTGACATCACCCTTACGTGAAGGAAGAACCCCTTGCGGCAAGACACCCAGCGGCTTCCATCAGAAGAAAGTCCACCCCCCGTGACAATACAGTGAATGTGCGGATGATCCATAAGGTTTTGTCCCCAGGTGTGCAGAATACTAATGACGCCTATTTTTGCGCCGAGATGTTTCGGGTCATGGGCGAGTTCCATCAGCGTCTCGGAGACGGAGCGGAAAAGAAGATCGTACATGACCTTCCTGTTCATCGATACAATGGGATTCAGTTCCGAGGGGATGGTGAAGACCACATGAAAATATTCAATCGGTAGAAGATCATCACTGCGAGCCTCGATCCACTTTTCCTTGGCCAGGGTCTGGCATTTGGGACAATGCCGGTTCCGGCAGGAGTTATAAGATATCTCCAGATGTCCGCAGTTATCACACTTATCCTTATGGCCGCCCAGGACAGATGTTCTGCATACCTCGATGGCGCGCATGACCCGCAGATGATTATGTGGCAACCGATGGGATTCTCTATGCGCAGGGCCGTGTTGACGGAAGATGTCCGCCACTTCAATGCCGCCAGATGTTCGCATCCGCTTTCCGGATTACGAAGCCTGGTTGGCTGCTCTATCGAGGGGGCTTATGACCTGGGACAGATTCAACCGGCTGACATGCAGATAGACGGTGGTCGTCGTCGGGGATCTGTGGCCAAGAAGCAGCTGAACATGGTGAAGGCTCGTTCCCGCTTCAATCAGGTGGGTGGCAAAACTATGTCTTAACGTATGCACGCTGGCCGGCTTGGTGATGCCGGCACGTTTCTTTGCTTTCTGAAAAAGCTGCTGGATCGAACTCGTGGAGATGTGGGCATCCTTCTTTTGCCCTTCAAACAGCCATTCGGTGGGCCGATATTTTTTCCAGTATTGCCGCAAAAGCTCAAGGGTCGTTTGGGACAAAATGGAGTAGCGATCTTTGCCGCCCTTGCCATCATTTACCTTGACCGTCATCCGTTTGCTATCGATATCAGTCAACTTAAGGCGGGCTGTTTCGTTTACCCTCAGTCCCGAAGAATACGTAATCATCAGGATCGCCTTATGCTTGAGGTTCTTCGTAACGGCAAAGAGGGCTTCCACTTCCGAAAGATCCAGAACAACCGGTAGTTTTCTCTTGCTCCGGGGACACTTGATCTTCTCCACCGGCCAATCGCGTTTTAGCGTCATTCTGTAGAAAAATTTAAGGCTCGCTACATAGAACCGGAATGTCCCCTCGGACAGATGCCGCTTATTGATCAGGTAAAGCATGTACTCCTTGAGTTCGGCTTCCCCCAATTCCTCCGGTGACCGGTTAAAGTATTTTGCCAGGTTCTCAACTTCGCGCAGGTAACTCTTTTGCGTCCTCGGCTTTGCTCCATTTAACTGAAGGTCCACAAGCATCTGATCTCTTAACTTTCCCATAATAATACAATCTCCTTTGATTTTGATATCCGCAGGCTTATGCCGACGGTATGACAAAGGAAGCTCTATGGGGATTCCGCTTGATCAACAAGCGCTAAAATAAATCCTTGCTGAATTTATAGGGATTGGTTTATTGTGTGTCTCTGAAAGAAGGCGATGGGATGGCTACCGCGCAGCGGTTTAGTTCTTCAAGCCGTAATAAACACACTTCATGCCCAACGCGGGAGTCATTCGGAAGTTGCTATGAAGAGAATTGTCATTTGCAATATTTTATTAAATTCTTTATGAAGTTATCTATGCTTTGTGCTGATCCCCGTTTATGGAGGGTAATATGTACTGCTCAAAATGTGGGAAAGAAGTTGCAAGTGAAGAGCGTTTTTGCCTCAGATGTGGTTCTCACGAGAAACAGCAAACACCCCTTAAGAATAAGAATGATAAGACTCAGGACACCCCACTTATTCTTATTGATGGGAATGGATGGTATTATCTTGTAGAAAATAGATTAAGAGGTCCATTTTCTGAGCGTTCAATGAGGAAAAAATTCATTGATGGTTTTTTAAATGAAAAAGTGTTCGTTCGGTTTGGAACAGAAGGAGAATGGTTTTTAGCCACAGATGTTCCTGAGTTTAAAAGCCTGGTTAAGTTTCCTAACGCCTTGAAGAGAAGTTCATTACGGCAATTCGGAGAATATCTTCTTATTATTGTGGCTGTGTGTTTATGTCTCTACTTAGTAATAGCCACTATTCATAAAAAGCAAACAATCACTATAACAAACAATAATGAGGTTGCTTCTTCTCCACCTTTGCAGTGGGGCTTAACAAAAAACGGCATAATTGCACAAACGAATAAAGCGCGCCAGGAGAACGGTGCTCTGCCTTCATTATCCGAGAATTTTCTATTGAATGCGATAGCCGAAGAACGCTTAAAAGATATGTTCAAAAATCAATATTTCTCTCATTATCCTCCATCGGGAGAAAATTTTATGGAATTAGCTATAAGGTTTGGATATAAATATAATCGTCTTGCCGAAAATATCATAAGTGGAGAATACAGAAATGATGAAAAAGTCGTGGATGGATGGATGCAAAGCCCTGGGCATCGAGCAAATATTCTATCCTCGGAAGTCAACGAGATGGGCGTAGCTGTCGGAAAAGGGTACTTAAAAGGAAATGAAACATGGATTGGTGTTCAGATATTTGGGCATCCGCCTGACCATCATTAACCTAAGGGAATTCGAGGATGGCTATCGCATATTTTTATTGATAATAAACAGAATTAAAATTCTTTGACTACATTTAGTTGTAGAAGTTGGCAGTAAGCACTTCTTCCTGTAACAAACAAAACGTCAATCTCGATTAAAATACGCGATTTCAAATGATAACCATTGAACGTGACAATTTATCGCTGCGGTCAATTTGATGGTGGTCGGACAAATTTCCTATGTTTTACCACCTTGGTTTTTGGTCTTTATTACCACGAAATACCAAGTAGTGAAAATTCATTTCGTCTGATTTTTAAGCACTTTTTTACTTTTCATTCTTGCTTAAATAAAGTAGGATTGTAATGAAAATCGGAAAAAACCAGCCAAGTATATTAATTGTTAGCCACTAATGGAGAAGAACAATGAATAAGACAATCGCCAAACATCTCGAGAGCATCATTGATGAGGGGCAAGAACTCGACAATTGGCAAGCATACCGAAGGTGGTCAGCGAAAGTGGGTGCTTTTCTTGAAGAGACACTCGGCCACGATGAGAGCCAGCGGTTTGCGAAGCTGTTAGGTGGCAGCAGTTTAGACTCAAATGAGACACACGGATTACGACTTGGGCATTTGACAGGATTAATGGCTAAAGCCGAGCACTTGTCATCAGACTCAGTGGTATCTTCAACGTCTACCCCGGCACCAAATTCTGCGGTTCCAACACCGAGAGCTGATAGTCGCAAAGTATTTCTTGTTCACGGGCATGACGCCGAAACAAAGGAGGGTACGGCCCGCTTCTTGGAGAAACTTGGTCTTGAACCTATCATCTTGCATGAACAAGCCAGCGCTGGGCGCACAATCATTGAGAAGTTCGAGATGTACTCTGAGGATGTTGCATTTGCAGTTGTACTTCTTACTCCTGACGACGTGGGATCTGGCGTGGAGAATCAATCAAAACTCCGGAAGAGAGCGCGTCAGAACGTGATTATGGAGCTCGGCTATTTCATGGGGAGACTCGGACGAACCCGCGTCTGTGCGCTTCATAAGAGTGGCGTTGAACTTCCGTCCGACTACCAGGGCGTTCTTTATATAGAGATTGATGCGGCAGGCGCATGGAAGGCGAAGCTCGCTCAAGAGTTTGTTGAGGCTAAGATGTCCATTGACATATCTGGCTTGCTGAAGGCTTAATGTGGCTAACCATGGCATTCACCGGACGGCTAACGCCGCCGGTGATTCCCGCCGATAAGCTGACCGTGAGCTACGCTCACGCTCAGCTTATCGGCGGCGGATGCTTCGCTATTGCCTTGACTGGCTCCGCTCACGCTCCGCCTATCAAGGCAATAGAGCCGACCG
>Ga0209638_1000963_pt1 | contig 18891 bp, 20 predicted proteins | sample BarGraNGADG00211_FD_184490 | JGI IMG/M metagenome (GOLD analysis project Ga0209638, IMG submission 184490) | Arctic peat soil microbial communities from Barrow, Alaska - Barrow Graham LP Ref core NGADG0002-211 (SPAdes) (version 2) | ecosystem: Environmental > Terrestrial > Soil > Wetlands > Peat...
CACGCCGGCGGGCCGCTCCGTACCTCCGTACACGTGTGCTTGATGTCCGGTTCACGGTGGTATCATCATGCGGTTCACCCGCCTCCGGCGGGGAGCCGACACCCGACGATCACGAGACGGACAGCATGCCCATCTCCGACTGGTTCAAGGCGCGCGAACAGCGCACCTACACGACACCGACCGAGGCCGCCGTCACGTCGGACCTCCCCGACGGCGTCTGGGTCCGCTGTGAGGGATGCAAGCGCACCCTCTACATGGGCGATCTCGAGCGCGAGCTGATGGTCTGTCCCACGTGCGGGCGTCATCACGACCTCTCTGCCCCCGAGCGTCTGGTCATGCTCGTCGACGAGGGGTCCTTCGACGAGGTCGACGAGCATCTCCGCTCCGGTGATCCGCTGCAGTTCACGTCCGGCAAGGTCTACTCCGAGCAGGTCGCGGCCGCGGTCGAGCGGACGGGCCTCGGCGAGGCGATCATCACGGGTCGCGGCACCATCGGCGGCCAGCGCGCGATCATCGGCATCATGGACTTCCGCTTCATCGGCGCCTCGATGGGCTCCGTCGTCGGTGAGAAGGTCACCCGCGCATTCGAGCTGGCCCTGGCCGAGCGCACGCCACTGGTGCTGGTCACCGCCTCGGGCGGCGCCCGCATGCAGGAAGGCATGCTGTCGCTCATGCAGATGGCGAAGACCGCCGCCGCCGCCGCGCGCCTGTCCGCCGAGGGCGTGCCGTACATCGCCGTACTCACCAATCCCACGATGGGTGGCGTCACCGCCTCGTTCGCCACGCTGGGCGACGTGCTGGTAGCCGAGCCAGGCGCCCTGATCGGTTTCGCCGGGCCGCGGCTCGTCGAGCAGACGATCCGCAAGAGCCTGCCGAAGGGTTTCCAGAGCTCGGAGTTCCTGCTCGAGCACGGCATGATCGACATGGTCGTCGACCGCCGCGAGCTCAAGGACCGTGTGGCGCTCCTGCTGTCCTACCTGACGGCGGGGGATGAGTGACGTGGCGAGGAGATTCGTGATGGAGTTCGAGCGGCCGCTGGACGAGCTCGAAGGCAAGCTCGCTTCGCTCAAGCACCTCGATGTGGCGGAGCAGCCCGACCTTGCGGCCGAGATCGCCGAGCTCGAGGCCGAGGTCGCCCGTCTGCACGAGACCCTCTACGCCGCGCTCACGCCGTGGGAGCGCGTCCAGATCGCAAGGCACCCCGAGCGCCCGAAGACCGACGACTACCTCCAGGCGCTCTTCACCGACGTGGTCGAGGTGCACGGCGACCGGCTCTTCGGCGACGACGAGTCGATGTTCGCGGGGTTCGCGACGCTGCAGGGTCGCAAGGTGGCCGTGCTCGGCCACCGCAAGGGCAAGAACACCAACGAGAACGTCCGGCGCAACTTCGGCTCGCCGCACCCCGAAGGGTTCCGCAAGGCCGAGCGTCTCATGCGCCTGGCCGACCGGTTCGGAATGCCGATCGTGAGCTTCCTCGACACCGCCGGCGCGTATCCCGGCCTCGATGACGAGGACCGCGGCCAGGCGCTGGCCATCGCCGAGTGTCTCGCCGTGCTGTCCTCGGTCAGGGTCCCGGTCGTGGTGGTCGGCATCGGCGAGGGCGGCAGCGGCGGAGCCCTCGCGATCGGCTTCGGCGACCGTCTCATCATGCTCGAGAACGCCTACTACTCGGTCATCAGCCCCGAGATGTGCGCCACGATCCTGCACAAGGACGCGCGCCGGGCATCGGAGACGTCGGCCTGCCTGCAGCTCACCGCCGACGACCTCGTGCGCCTCGGCCTTGCCGACGCCGTGGTGGCGGAGCCACGCGGCGGGGCCCACCGCGATCCCTCGATGGTATTCGACGGCGTGCGGACGGCGCTCAGCGCCGCGCTCGAGTCGCTCTCAGCCGTCGATCGTGCGACGCTGCCCGACACGCGCTACGAGCGGCTCCGCCGCATCGGGGAGGTCGCGGGGGGATAGCCGCGGCTCGCGGGTATCATGAGGGCGACGGGGAGCGCGTGCCGCGCCCCGAAGATGCTTCCTCCGAAGGAGCCTGCTGCCATGAGTCCGTCCGCTGTCATCCGCCGCGTCGGTATCGTGTTCTCCGGCGGTCCCGCTCCCGCGGCCAACGCCGTCATCTCGGCCGCAGCGATGAACTTCCTCAACTGCGGCGTCGAGGTCATCGGCTTCCTCGACGGCTACGAGTCCCTCGAGCAGTGTGGGCCGGGTTGCGCGATGGTCGAGGGGGAGCACTTCCTGCGCCTGACGATCGACGACGTCTCCGGCATCCGGAACCGCAAGGACATCATCCTTCGGACCTCGCGGGCCAACCCGGGCAGGGAGATCCGCTCGCTCGACGACCTCAAGGACCCGGTCAGGAACGCGAACCTCATGTCCGTGTACCACGGGCTCGAGGCCCTGAAGATCGACGGCCTGATCTCCATCGGCGGCGACGACACGCTCAAGACAGCGAACTATCTCTACGAGATGCAGCAGGTGGTCCCGGGCCTGCGCCCCGTGGCCGTCGTGCACCTGCCGAAGACGATCGACAACGACTACTACGGCATCGACTGGACGTTCGGCTTCACCTCGGCGGCGCACTTCGCGGCGATGGAGATCGTCAACATCGGCGCGGACGCGAAGTCGACGAAGTGCTGGTACGTTCTCGAGGTGATGGGGCGCAAGGCGGGTTGGCTCACCTATGCGGCCGGTATCGCGGGCGAGGCGACCCGCATGATCTCCGTCGAGGACGTCGAAGGCACCTGGGACCTGGACAAGGCCGCTGAGGAGATGGTCGACCTCATGTTCGCGCGGGCGGCGGACCATCGGGAGTACGGCGTCATATGCGTGGCCGAGGGGCTGGCCGAGAAGTTGCCCGAAGACCGGCGCCCGCATGAGGTCGACGCTCACGGCAACTCGTTGCTCGGTTCGGCCAGGATCGGCGATCGGCTCAGCGCCGCGATGGAAAAGGCGTACGCGCGGCGAACGGGCATCCAGATCAAGGTCCGCAGCAAGCAGATCGGGTACGAGGCCCGGTGCGCCTCTCCGGTCGCCTTCGACATCTTGCTGGGAAGCCAGCTCGGGGTCGGTGCGTACCGTGCACTGGTGAGGGAAGGCCTGAGCGGTCACATGGTGTCGGTGCGCGACCAGTTGCAACTCGTGTACGTGCCCTTCGGCGATCTGATCGATCCTGAGACACTGCGGACGCGCGTGCGCTTCATCGACAGGGACTCCGACTTCTACCGGCTGGCGCGGGCGCTGGAGTACGGCAGCTACGACACATGCCCCGTGCAGCCGATGGACGCAAGGTAGCTGCGGTTTCTAGCAGAGAATGGCACGGCGCTTGTTGTAGGGTCGTCGGGACACCACGTCTGGAGGGGCATGAAGCGTTTCGTTGCCATAGTCACGGTCGCGGTCTTGGTCCTCGCCATGTCGGCGGGGTCCGCTTTCGCGTACTCGTGCGTCGGCAGCCCCTGCTGCGGCATGCCTGCTGCTGCGTCCACATCGGCGTGTGCGCCTGCGTCGACCGCGGCGTGCCCGATGGATGCCGGAACGGTCATGCAGCACTCCGCATGCGTGCGCGGCGACAAGAGCCAGCCGCTGGGTGCCACCTCGGTCCAGTCCCCGCACGACCTCGGTGCGGTGTGTGTGGCCGGCGCTTCGGTGCCGAGCTCGCATACCCTGGGCGCCCTGCCCGTCTCGGCGTTCGCTCCGGACGCCCGAGGGGCGCCTCACCTCACCTCGGTCCTCCGCATCTGATCCCTCTCCTCCGACCGGTCCCTCGGCGCTTCCCGCTGCGGTGACCGTCGTCCGGGCACGTCTGTGCCCCGGAGTCCGCTTCCCATTCGCGCCGCAAGACGGGCACTATGGGAGCCACAACGGATGAGAGGCTCTTCCACCCGTGAATCTGTTCCTGTCTCTGTTCGCCGTAGGCCTGGTCACCAGCATCCACTGCGTCTTCATGTGCGGTGGGCTCGTGCTGACCTACGCAGTCAAGGGCACCGAAGAGGGCCCGTGGTACAGGCGGCTCGTGCCACATCTCGCCTACCAGGGTTCGAAGGTGCTCAGCTACGCCACTGTCGCTCTGATCCTGGGAGGGATCGTGGCGCTGCTCGGTCGCGCCGTCGACATCACACCGTTCCGCAACTGGCTGATGGTCGTGGCCGGCACCTACATGCTTCTGCTGGGCGTCTCGATGACCGGCAAGGTCAAGGCCCTGCGCTACCTCACGCCGCGTCCGCCGAAGTTCCTGGTCAAGGCGCTGTCGAACGAGCGCAAGAAGGCGACCACCGACGCGGTCGAGGGGCACGCGTCTCTGGCGACGCCGATCATCTTCGGCCTCCTCACCGGACTGATGCCCTGCGCGCCGCTGATCGCGGCCCAGGCGTCGGCCGTGGCCTCGGGTTCCCCGCTCCTGGGTGCCTGGGGGATGGTGGGCTTCGGCCTCGGCACCATGCCGCTGATGCTCGTCTTCGGGTTCGCTTCGTCACTGCTCTCGCGGCAGTTCCAGGCGAAGCTGCAGGTCGTCGCCGCGGTCGCGGTGATGATCTTCGGCGTCGTCATCCTCAACCGCGGGCTGATGCTTGTGGGGTCGCCGGTCACGTTCAATAGCGTCCGCACCGCGGTGGTCGGCGGATCGGTCGCCTCCACGCAGGGTCAGTACAAGACGGGCGCCGACGGCGTCGTCGAGATCCCGCTCGCCATCGTGAACACGGCGTACGTCCCGCAAACGGTCACGATCCCGGCCGACACGACGGTGCGTCTGGTCGTCGACCGGCGCGAGGACAACGCCTGCTCGGGCCAGCTCAGCATCCCGGCCGCCAAGGTGCTTGCCGACCTCAAGGCCAACGGGGTCACCGACGTGACCGTGCCGCCGATGAAGGCGGGCACGTATACGCTGACCTGCGGCATGGGAATGATGTCCGGAAGCATCGTCGTCGGCGCCGTGCTGGCCGGCGGGAGCGGCGGCATGCCGTGGCTGGTCCCGGTCGCCCTCGCGGCGCTCCTGGCTTTCGGCTACGGCATCTATCACCGCAGGCGTACCACCAAGGCACAGCCCGGCGCTTCCCGCGCGTCCGACGGCACGCTGTGGGGCTTCCAGCCCTTCGAACTCGTCATCAGCGCGACGATCATCGTCATGGCCATCATCATCGGACTCGCGTCCGGAGGGTTCTTCCGCTAACTCAGACCGCCGGCGGCACCGCCGCCGGCTCCATCGAAGGGACCGAACAACACATGAGCAACAAGACCAAGGCCGCCACCGTGTCGCCCGCCGTGCGCTGGGCGCTCGTCCTCATGCTCGCCGTGCTGGCGTTCTTCGCGACGTACCGCTACGCGATAGCGCGCGGCTCGGTGACCCCGTCCGCGGTCGCCTCCGGGCCTGTCGTAGCTCCCGGCTCCACCGGTGCCACCGGCGGTTGCTGCGGCAGCAAGGCTGCGGCCGGTGCCACCGGCGCGACCGGCGCGACCGGCGGCGGCTGCTGCGGCGGCGGCGCCCCCGCGGGCGCTGCGAGCTCGAAGTCGGCTACGGTGAGCGGCGCCGTGCAGAAGATCACGATCGACACGTCGAAGGGCTACTACAACCCCTCCACAGTGAACCTGAAGGCCGGCGTGCCCGCCGAGATCACCTTCACGCAGTCCTCGGGATGCCTCGCGCAGGTGCAGTCGTCCGACCTCAACTTCTCCGAGGACCTCACCGGCGGTCCCAAGACCATCAAGCTCGGCGCGCTCAAGGCCGGCACGTACTCGTTCTCCTGTGGGATGCAGATGCAGTTCGGCTCCATCGTCGTGAAGTAGAGGACCGAAGATGCCCAACGTCACTACCAGTGAGCCCGTGCGCCTCCACGTTGTGGGGATGCACTGCCACGCATGCGAGAAGCTCGTCTCCGGCACCATCGGTGATGTCCCCGGCGTCGAGTCGGTGACCGCCGACGCGGCCGCAGGGTTCGTCGACGTCACGCTCGTCCCCGGCGACGTGCCGGTGGACGCGCTCGTCGCGGCCGTCGTCGCGGCCGGGTTCCAGCCGGGCGAGCCGTTCGTGCTCGAACCGGGCGCTCTTCCCGCGCCCGCGCCCGTCGTCGAAGCACCTGCGGAGGAGGAGACGGTCAAGGCATGCCCGGTCATGCCCGCGGACGAGCCGTCTCCGGTCACCACGCCTGTCGCCGTCGAGCACACGGCCGCGCTGCGCGATGCCACCTACGGCATCACCGGCATGACCTGCGCGTCGTGCTCCGCCGTCGTCGAGAAGGTCGTCGGCAAGCTGCCCGGCGTCGCATCGGCGAACGTGAACCTCGCCATGGAGCGCCTGTCCGTCTCCTACGACCCGGCCACGGTCGACGAGGCCGGCATCATCGACGCCGTGAAGCGCGCCGGCTACGGAGCGCTTCCGCTCGAGTCCGGCGCTCCGGCCGCAGGCGCGGCTGCGTCGTCATCGACCGAGGCGACCGTGACGCTGGGCATCCTCGGGATGACCTGCGCGTCATGCTCGGCCGTGATCGAGAAGACTCTGAACCGCATGGCGGGCGTCGTCTCGGCGAGCGTCAACCTCGCCAACGAGACCGCGACGGTCACCTTCGACCCGACCGTGCTGGGCATCGACGCGCTCATCGGGGCGGTGCGGGGTGCCGGCTACGACGCCATGCTCCGCGTCGAGACCGCCGTCGCGGGCGAGGACCCCAACGACGCGCAGCGCGAGGCGCAGATGGCGCATTGGCGTCACGAGCGTCGCCTGTTCGTGTTCTCGCTGGTGCTGGCCGTCCCCGCATTCCTGATCTCGATGGTGCCGCCGTTCATGACGGCGGTGCCCACGGCGCTGGCCAACCTGCTCGCGAACACCATCGGCGGCGCCTGGGACCCGATGATGGTCGGCAGGTACCTCGCCTTCGTGCTGGTCACGCCAGTGCAGTTCATCGCCGGCGCGCAGTTCTACCGCGGCTTCTGGCACGCGCTCAAGCGCCGCAGCGGCAACATGGACACCCTGATCGCCATCGGCACGTCGGCGGCGTACTTCTACAGCGTCGCGGCCACCTTCGTCCCGCAGCTACAGAGCGAGCCGGTCTTCTTCGAGACCTCCGCGCTGCTGCTCACCTTCGTGATCCTGGGCAAGTTGCTCGAGGCCCGCGCGAAGGGCCGCACCGGTGACGCGATCAAGAAGCTCATGGGACTGGCCGCCAAGACCGCGCGCGTGGTGCGCGACGGCGTGGAGATCGACGTCCCGTCTGAGCAGGTCGTCGCCGGCGACGTCGTCGTGGTCCGCCCGGGCGAGAAGGTGCCGGTCGACGGGCTGGTCATCGAAGGCCGCAGCAGCGTCGACGAGTCGATGCTCACGGGCGAGTCGATCCCCGTCGAGAAGAACGTCGGCGACACGGTCATCGGCGCCACGATGAACAAGCTCGGCTCGCTGCGCTTCCGGGCCACCAAGGTCGGCCGCGACACCGCGTTGGCGCAGATCGTCCGGCTCGTGGAGGAGGCACAGGGCTCCAAGGCGCCCGTGCAGCGCTTCGCGGACCGCATTTCCGCTGTGTTCGTGCCGGCCGTCGTCAGCGCGTCGCTGCTGACCTTCCTGTTCTGGCTGTTCGCGGGCCCGCTGATGTTCGGCGCGCACCCCGACGCCGCCGGCGCGTTCCCGCTCCTCGCTCCGATCCTCACGGCGGCCTCGACGAGCGGCTGGTGGGTCGCGGCGCTGCTCGCGGGCATCGCCGTGGTCGTCATCGCGTGTCCGTGCGCGCTCGGACTCGCCACGCCGACCGCGATCATGGTCGGCACCGGGAAGGGCGCCGAGAACGGCATCCTCATCAAGAGCGGCGACGCTCTCGAGACCGCCTACAAGATCAAGGCGATCGTGTTCGACAAGACCGGCACGTTGACGCACGGCAAGCCCGTCGTGACCGACATCGAGCTGGCCGACGGCCACGACACCACCCGCGTGTTCAAGTTCGCCGCCGCGCTGGAGCGCAACTCGGAGCACCCTCTGGCCGAGGCAATCATGGCCCGCGCGAAGGCCGACGGTATCGACGTCCCCGACGTGGAGGGCTTCACGGCCGTTCCCGGTCATGGGGTCGAGGGCACCGTCGGCGGCATGAAGGTCGCATTCGGCAACCGCAGGCTCATGGTTCGCGAAGGCATCGACATCTCGCGCTTCGAGGACCGCATCGGCGAGCTCGAGGGTCAGGGCAAGACGGTCATGCTCGTCGGGGTCAACGGCGCGAAGCTGGCCGGGATCATCGCGGTGGCCGACACGCTCAAGGACAACTCCAAGGAGGCCGTGGAGCGTCTGTCGAAGATGGGCGTCGCGGTCTACATGATCACCGGTGACAACCGGCGAACCGCCGAGGCCATAGCCTCCCAGGCGGGCATCAGGCCCGGGAACGTGCTGGCCGAGGTGCTCCCGGAGAACAAGGCCGAAGAGGTCGCCAAGCTGCAGGAGAAGGGCCTGGTCGTCGCCATGGTCGGCGACGGCATCAACGACACGCCGGCGCTCGCGAAGGCCGACGTGGGCATCGCCATGGGCGCCGGCACCGACGTCGCGATGGAGACCGGCGGCATCGTCCTCATCAAGAACGACCTGCGTGACGTCGTGACGGCCATCGAGCTGTCGCGCGCCACCATGCGCAAGATCCATCAGAACTTCTTCTGGGCGCTGGGCTACAACACGCTCGGCATCCCGGTCGCCGCGGTCGGGCTGCTCTCGCAGTTCCCGTGGATCGCCGGCGCCGCCATGGCGTTCTCCAGCGTCAGCGTCGTGACGAGCTCACTACTGCTCCGCCGGTTCAAGCCATCGCTCGCGGCCGCTGTGCGGCCTGCCGGAAGGGAAGCGTAGACGCGTCGTCCCTCAGAGAGGGCCGCGGCATCGTGCCGCATGGACGTCCGGCTGTCCGCCTTCCTTCGGCCCGTTCGACCGCTACAATCCAAGGTGATCGTGCCGCTCACGGGGAAGGGCGATCGTGCTCGAACGAGTGATCCGCATCGTGGGCATCGTTGCCGCCATCGTCGCCATCCCCAAGGGTGAGAGCCTCGGGGTCGTGGTGCCGGTTGACGCGAGTGGAGGCCTGACCGAGAAGCTCGTGGTGGCGCTGCAGGCCGACCTCGGCGTCGCCTCGACGTTCGAGTTCGACCCGGTGCAGCCGTCCTCGGGGGCCGACAAGCCGTACGTCGCCGGTGGCGTGGAGGTGTCGAGGGCGGTCTTCACGCGCGCCTACGGCATGAGCGCGGACAACATGGCCGGGTCCGGCTTTGGCGGCGGGATGTCGAGCCTGTGATGCGCCCCCGTCAACCGAGTGTCTGATCGACACCATGCGACACGAGGCCGGTTCCCGCGATGAGAGGCGTCAGAGCATGTTCGAACAGTTCGCATGGGTCGGCAGCGACCTCTACGCCTCCGGGGCCGTCTCGAGCCACGGCGGCAACCTCTCGGTGCGCCTCGACGACGAGCGCATGCTCATCACGCGCACGGGGTCGATGATCGGTCGCCTGAAGGAGTCCGACATCATCGAGACGACGCTCTCGGCCTGTGGCGACCCCAGGGACGCCGACTGCTCGGTCGAGCTCGTCGTGCATCGTGCCATCTACGCGGCCACGCACGCGCACGCGATCGTACACGCGCACGCGATCCATACGGTCACGCGCTCGCTGTTCGAGGACCTCATCGTCCCGCCCGACTCCGAGTCGAAGCTGCGGCTGACGGACGTGCCGGTCGTCACCTCTGCGGAATCGATCGGGTCGCCCGAGGCGGGGGAGAAGCTCGCCGCCGCGCTCATCGGACGTCGTGTCGCCGTGCTGCGTGGCCATGGGCCGTTCGCGCGCGGCGAGTCGCTCGAGGACGCCTACCAGGCGATCTCGTGTCTCGAGGCGAGTTGCGAGATCCTGGACCTGCTCGAGTCCATGGGTCGCCTCTGAGGCGGATACGCTAGTCGGTGGCCTTCTTGAGTTCGGCGAGCAACTCCGTCTTGCGACCGTCGTCGGCGAACGAACCCACGATAGCGTTGAAGGCCAGCTCCGCGAGGTGGTCCTCTGTCAGGTCGAGCGCGTCGGTCACGGCGCGGTAGTTGTCCCCGATGTAGCCCCCGAAGTAGGCCGGGTCGTCGGAGTTCACGGTCACCGCGAGGCCCACTTCGAGCATCTCCCGCAGCGGATGGTCCTCCAGCGATTCGACCACTTGCAGGGCGACATTGCTGAACGGGCAGACCGTGAGGCACGTCTTGTCCCGCATCAGGCGCCCCACGAGTCCGGCATCCTCGCCGCAGCGCACCCCGTGATCGATCCGCTCGGCTCCCAGCAGGTCGATCGAGTCACGGATGTAGGACGCGGGGCCTTCCTCGCCAGCATGCGCGACGCGGTGCAGGCCCATGGACCCCGCGAGGTCGAAGACGGCGATGAACTTTGAGGGCGGATTCCCGACCTCGGTCGAGTCAAGCCCGATCCCGTCGATCGGCACCTCGTCCAGCAACGCCGTCCGCAGGGTGGTCATCGCCTCGTCGTCGCTCAGGTCCCGCAACACGCACATGATGAGCTTCGAGGTGATGCCGTCGCGTTCGCGCGCCTCGTCCAGAGCCCGCCGGATGCCGCTCACGATGTCGTGGTAGGCCACGCCGCGCGTCGTGTGCGTCTGAGGGTCGAAGAACGGTTCGACGTGGCGCACGTTGTCCGCGACCGCCCGGTCGAGGTAGGCGCGGGTGAGGTCGTAGAAGTCCTGCTCGGTCCGCAGCACGGAACAGGACTCGTAGTAGATGTCGAGGAAGGACTGCAGGTCGGTGAAGCGGTAGGCCGCGCGCATCTCCTCCGCGGAGGCGTGGGGGAGCGCGACGCCGTTGCGTGAAGCGAGCTCGAAGGCCATCTCGGGCTCGAGCGTGCCCTCGAGGTGCACATGCAGCTCGACCTTCGGCAACCGCGCGATGAGTTCTTCGTGAGACATCCGATGCCTTTCGCCGAACGAGGGACCGTGCCCGTCTGTAGCGATAGTAGCCGAACTCCATGGCGCGTCGCACCCGCCGCCACTGGGCGGAATCATCCACCCGGTCCGAGTTCGCGCAGCGTCTGATGGGGCAAATACGCACAGGCAGGGCTCGTCCATACCGGAGGGGGTAGTTGTGGACATCACCACGCGCGAGTCCCAGGAGCGGTCGCCGCGTGATCCCCTTCATCGCGACGCGGCCTCGGTCATCAGCAGCGCGACCCACAACGGCCTGCGGGGTGACGGCGATCGCTTCGTGGGCGAGCTGCTCGGGCTCATGCACAGCCTCGACCCGTCCATCCGCTCGGCCGCCGCGACCGCACTGGGCGTGATCGGCGACGAGCGCGTGGTCCCTTCGCTGCGGTCGGCCGCCGACGATCCCGATCCTTCCGTCGCTGCTGCCGCAGCGCTCGCGCGTGCCCGTCTCGGTGACAGGTCCGCGCCGCAGGAGGCGTGCAAGCGCCTCTCTGAACAGCTGCGCGACGGGGACTCGGAGCAGCGCGCGCTCGCCGCGCGCGCACTCGGAGCTCTCGGCCTGCACGACGCCTACGGGCCCCTGATCGACGCCCTGAACGACCGCGAGCCGGACGTTCGACGCGACGCCGCGGACGCGTTGGGCCAGTTGGGCGACCGTCATGCGAGCGGGCTCCTGGCGGACATGGGCTTCAACGATCCGGTGGACCGGGTCCGCAGCGTGGCGCTCGGGGCCCTCGCGCGGTTGGTGAGCACCGAACACTGAGCGACGCGGCTCGATCTGACTGCGAACGAAGAGAGGTCGGAGGCGACACACGCCTCCGACCTCTTCCGTAGCAAGGAAGAATCCCTGCAGAGGGGTCGTGGTGCCCGGGGTGGGATTCGAACCCACACATGGTTTCCCATAGAGGCTTTTGAGGCCCCCGCGTCTGCCGTTCCGCCACCCGGGCTTGGATGACCTGGCGGAAGGCGCCCGCCGGAACGCGCCGATTATAGGCGATGCGGGCCGCGCGGCTATGCGTAGACAGCCGGCAGTGCTGCCTGGACCTCGACGAACATCTCGACGATGGACCGGTCGTAGGCGGTCCCGGCGCCGGCGCGCAGCTCGGCGAGCGCCGCGTCGGGCGTGAGACTGACCCGCTGAGGACGCTCGGACGTCATCGCCACGTAGGCGTCGCAGACGGCGAGGATCCGGGCAGCGAGCGGGATCGCGTCTCCGCGCAACCCGCGGGGATAGCCGGTGCCGTCCACACGCTCGTGGTGTCCGAGGATGGCCTCCTGCACGAGCCGTCCGAAGTTGGCCACGCGCGTCAGCTCGGCGCCGTGGAAGGGATGGTCGCGCAGTACCAGCTGCTCCTCGGCGGTGAGCGCGCGGGGGGCGTTCAGGATCGACTCCGGGATCTCGAGCATGCCGACGTCGTGCAGCATCGCAGCGACGCGGAGCTGCTCCGCCTCATCATCGGAGAGCCCGAGCGCCTGCCCGAGCGCGGCGGCGGAGGCGCCCACGCGGGACGAGTGCGGGATGTAGTCAGGCAGGCGTTGCTCGATCAGGTCGACCATCGCGCGGAGCGTGCCGCCCAGCTGGAATCGCACGTCATCGACGAGTGCGGTGTTCTCCATCGAGAGTTCGACGATGCGCGCCACCAAACTCAGGCCGTCGAGGTCGTCGGTCCGGAACTGGTGCCCGTGCCGCCACAGGACGAGGACGTCCTGCAGGTCGTCGCGGAGTCGCAGGGGGGCGGTCAGCGCGGCCACCTGCTCGTCGGCGTCGGCGACGGTCACCGAGCGACCGGACTTCACGGTCTCGTGCGCGACGCGCTGCACGACCTCCCGGGCCTCGGTCTCGTCCACGTCCTCGGCGACGACGAGCGTGACCTCGATGCCCACGACCGCAGCGGCCTGGGCGTGGAACCGCGCCAGCGACTCGGTGAGCACCGCGCGGATCCCTTCGTCCTGTGGCAGCGAAGACATCAGCGCGGCGGAGTGACGTGCGAAGGAGAGCCGGTCCCGGGCCGCGATCTCGTCGCCCTTCGTGACTGCCAGCTCGTTGTGAGCTTCGTTGGCGAGCCGCACCGCACGTAGGTGGCGCCACGATGCGAGCCCTCCGGCCAGGACGAGGACGACCGTGCAGCCCGCCATCAGCGGGAGCTCGGCGGGCGCCACGATGAGGATCGCCATGAGCGCGTTGCCGAGCGTGGCGACGGTCGCCACAGCGACCACGATCCAGACCGCGACGTCGATCGTGGTCATCGCCGGCTGCCGAACGGTGCCTCCCCGCATGGACGGTCCTTCCGTTTGCGCAACAACAAAGGGGCCGTGCGGCGCACGGTCTCTGTCTCTACATCGTGCAGTATCGCCCCGCCCATGCACGCAGGGCGACGAACGGCGCGCAGGACGCGACGAAAGGGGCGCGTGCGGCGGACCGACATCTCCCGTGCGCTAGAATCGCCGCATGGAAGACGCCTCCGCAGCGCTGCCCGCCTGGCTCGAAGAAGGCCCCCGCGCGCACCTCGGCAACGTCGCGCGCAACCTGCAGTTCGTGGCCGACCTCGGCTACGGTGATGTGGCGCTCGCGGTGAGGACGCCCCAGGGAGCGCTCACGGTCGTCGCGGACGCGCGTCCGATGACTGCCGTCGCGGCCGTCGCGACCAGCCGCGCGGGCAAGACGCTCTCGGCGCACGACGAGCCCGAGGCGTACCGCGCGCTGCAGTCGGGGAGGGCCGTGGCCGGGGACCGGCGCCGTACCACCCGCGGCATCCAGTACGTGACGTCGGCACACCCGATCGGCGACCCGGCGTTCGCGGTCATCATCCGCGACCTCACGCAGCAGGTCGTCGACGCTCCCGGCACCATGGAACGGCAGTTCATGGCGCTCGCCGATGAGTTGCTCGAGATGCTGAGCGCAGGCCCGCTCTCGGAGGTGGGGACCGGCCGGCCGTTCTGGACGACCCGGCGTGCGGGGGATGGCGTGATGCGGGTGGACGACGCCGGCCGCATCGCCTACGCCAGCCCCAACGCGGTGAACATCCTGCGGCTCGCAGGGGTCGAGGGTTCGCTGACCGGGGCCCTCGCCGTCGAGATGCCCGGAGGCGCGCAGGCCGTCGGACCGGTGCTCCGGTCCGGAGGTGCGCTGCAGAGCGAGGTCGCGGTCGCCGGGCGCGTGCTGCTCTACCGCACGGTCGCGCTCAAGGCCGGCGCAGCGGTGCTGGTGGAGGACATCACGGACGCCCGCCGCCGCGACGCGGAGCTCAAGGTCAAGGAAGCGACCATCCGCGAGGTCCATCATCGCGTGAAGAACAACCTGCAGACGATCTCGTCGCTGCTCCGGATCCAGTCCCGCCGCTCCGACTCGCCCGAGACGCAGCGATCGCTTGCGGAGGCGGTCGAGCGCGTCGGCTCGATGGCGGTGGTCCACGAGATGCTTTCGACCTCCACCGACGAGACGGTGGACTTCGGGGCAGCGGCGCGGACCGTGGTCGACATGGTGCGCCAGGGGCTCTCGGGACGCGGCGGTGACGTCCTGGTCGACGTCGGGGGGACGCTCGGGAGCGTTCCCGCGTCGGCGGCGACGTCGCTCGCTCTCGTGACGGCGGAGTTGGTCCACAACGCGATCGAGCATGGCCTCGGCGAGCGCGGCGCGGGTCGCGTCGTGGTGAAGATGCGCCGTCTGCCGCACGAACTGCAGTTGTCGGTCCGCGACGACGGGTGCGGTCTGCCGGAGGGGTTCGATCCCGCGACGTCCGCGCAGCTGGGGCTGGCGATCGTACGGACCATCGTGGAGGACGACCTGCGCGGAACGCTCGAGTTCAGGCGCGGCCGGGGGACGACCGTGAGCATCTCGGTGCCGGTCGAGGACTAGCGGGCGAGCTTGGAGCCCTGGCGCGGGCCGGCGACGCTGCTCGCCGAGAACAGACCCGGAATGACGCTCGGGGCGCACCGCGGCAGGAGCGCGAGTGCGACCAGCACGACGATGATGGTTGCGAAGACGAAGTCGGGGAGAGGTCGCTCGGGCTTGCCGCTCATGTGCGTCCTTTGAAGTCGTGTTCTCAAGATGCCCGCGCGGTTCCGCAGCGTACGCCCCGACCCTTACCGTTTCCTTACCACGTGTCCGTGCGCTGTTTCGGTGCGTGGTAGGCTGGGCGCCTGAAGGCGCCTGACCGGCAGACCGAGACCGACGGAGTATCGCCGATGCGCGTGCTGATCGCCGAAGATGAAGCGCTCATCCGCATGGACATGCGGGAGATGCTCACCGAAGAGGGCCACGAGGTCGTCGGCGAGGCGCGGGACGGCGCCGAGGCCATCGAGTTGGCGCGCGAGCTTCGGCCCGAGGTCATCTTCATGGACGTGAAGATGCCCGGTCTCGACGGCATCGCCGCTGCTGCCGTGATCGGCGCCGAGCGTATCGCTCCCGTCGTGATGGTCACGGCGTTCTCGCAGAGCACGTACGTCGAGGAGGCCTCCGCCGCAGGCGCCATGGGCTACCTCGTGAAGCCGTTCTCCAAGAAGGACATCCTCCCGGCGATGCAGGTCGCCGTCGCGCGGTTCGCCGAGGCGCGGGCGCTCGAGAACGAGGTCGCCGGCCTCGAGGACCGGCTCGAGACGCGCAAGCTCGTCGAGCGGGCGAAGGGCCTGCTGATGATGCGTGGGATGACCGAGCCGGAGGCGTTCAGTCGCCTGCAGAGGGCCGCGATGGACCGGCGCAGATCGCTGCGCGAAGTCGCCGAGGCCGTCATCCTGGCGTCCGAGACGCAGGAGTAGCTCCCGAGAGGACCATCATGTTCGACCGGCTCGATCGTGTCTCCGACCGCACCGCGTACCTCGTGGCCGCACTCGGCCTGGGCGTCTCGCTTGTCGCGGCGTTCATGGCGCCGCAGGAGGCGCAGCTGGGCGCATGGGTCCGGCTCGTCATCTGGCACGGCATGCTCAAGTGGGCGTGCATCGTCGGCATCTTCGGGATGGGCGCACTCGCGATCGCCTATCTCGCGACCGGCCACCACCGCTTCTTCGAGTGGGCGCGCGCTCTGCAGGTCGCGCTGCTGCCGCTGTGGGTGGCCGCGGTGCTCATCGGCCTCGTCGCGGCGCGCCTCATCTGGAACGCGTGGAGCCTCACCGAGCGTCGCATGGTGATGAGCCTCGCGTACACGGTCGTCGCCGCCGTCGCGCTGATGCTCGCGTTGCTCCTGGACAAGCGCCGCGTGGCGGCGATCGGGCAGGTCGTGACCGCGCTCGCGATGGGAATCGGGCTGGCGTGGATCGAGCTCGGACCTCCGGGGGAGGACGTGCACCCCGCGTCCGCCGTGATGTCGTCGCCCGACGTGGCGTTCAAGGTCTACGCCTTCATCATGATGGGCGGCTGCCTGCTCGCCGTGCTGGCGTTGAGCGTGCCGATGCGGCACTGGCTGAAGCGCGCCGAGGCGTCGGCGTAGTCAGAGCAGGTTCGAGCCGAGCCGGCTGGCGGAGTCCCGGAAGCGCCTGAAGGCACTCCACGACGCGATGTCCTCGAGCGTCACCTCGACGCACTTCTCGAGGTCCGCTTCGAAGATCTCCTCCTGACGGCGGGCGATCTGCTCGTCGTAGATCCAGACCATCAGTTCCTGATTGAGCCGCAGGCTGCGGATGTCGAGGTTCATGGTCCCGACGGCGGAGATCTTCCCGTCGACGACGATCGTCTTCGCGTGCATGAAGCCGGCCATGTACAGGAAGACGCGCCCGCCCGCCCGCAGGATCGGTTCCCAGTACGATTCCGCCGCCTGGTAGGCGAGGCGTTTGTCCGGCAGGCCGGTCATCATGAATCTGAGATCGACGCCCGAGAGCGCGGTGTTGATGAAGACGTCGAGCATGGTCGGGTCGGGCACCCAGTAGGGGGACTGGAGGGAGACGCGCTTCTGGGCGCCCGAGATCGCGATCTCGTGGGCGCGCGACGACGACGACCAGCGCTCCTCGACTCCCTGTGCGACCACGTGGACCATGACCGGGTGCTCGACGACCTCGGTGTCGGTCGGCGGGAAGTAGCGCGGCGAGAAGAGGTTCTCGCGGAACACCTCGTACCACCGGTCGGCGAAGAGCTTCTGCAGCTCTCCGACCGCCGGACCGGTGAAGCGCATCGCGGTGTCGCGCCAGGAGGGGAACTTGGCGCCGCCGTCGATGTACTCCTGGCCGATGTTCAGGCCTCCGGTGTGGCCGATCGTCTCGTCGATGACGGTGATCTTGCGGTGGTCCCGGTAGTTGATCCTGCCGAACTGGTTCATGTCCGAACCGACGCGCGCACCGATCGCCTTGAGCGCATCGAGCTGGTCCTTGCGGTAGCGCAGACTGCCGAGGAAGTCGTTGAGGATGCGGACCTCGACGCCGGCCTTGAGCCGCTCCGCGAGCGCGGCGCAGATCTCGGTCGTCAGCCCGTCGCGCTCCCACGTGTAGTACTGCATGTGGATGGAGCGCTGCGCCTTCGAGATGTCGTCGATGAGGTGCGGGAAGTACTCGGCGCCGCTCGGCCAGATCGCGAGGTCGTTCACCGGGAGCGGCCCGTTGCCGCGTTCCGTGCAGATCGCCTTGATCAGGCGCTCGGTGAATGTGTCGCGGTAGGCGGCCAGCGTGGCGTCCGAGTAGGCCCGATAGCGTGCGTAGAAGGGCTTCAAGAAGGGTTCGCGAAGCGCGCGAAGGTCCTTGACCCACCGCTGACGCGCGTGGATCCGCTTCCAGTCCCGGCCCGCGAAGAAGTACATGACGAGGCCGGCGCCGGGCAGGAGCACGAGTATCAGGATCCACAGCAGCGTGACCGTGGGCTCGCGGTCCTCGGCGACGATCACCACGATGGCGGCGATCCAGTAGAGGACGAGGAGCACGTAGCCGATCCAGTAGAAGTTCGCGATCAGCTGCGACATCCGGCCCCTCCCTCCGAGTCGTGGTACCGCATGGTCGCACAGGCGCAGGCCGCCCGGGAGAACCGGGCGTGCTCGCGCTCAGGCCGAGCGAGTGTCCGGAGCGTCAGCGGGCGTACCGGCGCTGGTAGACGCGGCCGCCGCCACCGTGCGCGCCGAGGTCGAGGAGCAGTGCGATGACCAGAACGACCCACCCGAGCGGAGTGATGCCGCCCGGGGAGACGAACACGTAGGCGATCGTCGTCCATGGCAGCAGCACCAGCCCGACCAGCGGCCAGGTCCACGCCGGTCCCGTGAAGCCGCCAACGGTCGTCGTCCATCCGGCGAACGCTCCGAGGATGCGCGCCGGGTCCATGAACCACCACAGCCCGAGCCCGAGTCGCGGCGCTCCCGCGAGCAGGATCACTCCCAGACAACAGCCCATGCCGTGCCCCTTCCCGCGTGGTGTCCCTGGTCGCTAGATACCCGCAAACCGGCCGGTGTCGTCCGACGGTCGCGATGTCTGGCGCGGGGCGGGGAGGGCGGAGCGGGGCGACCGCTCGTCCGGCGCGCTCTCGACACCTCGATGGCTCATATGATACTAAGGCAGTATCGGTTGCGCTCGTCACACGATCGAGGGGACACGCGTGGAGATCACCCGCCGAACGGACTACGCGATCCGCATGATGACGGCGCTCGCCGACGCGGGCGAGGCGTGCCCCATCTCCGTGCGGGCGCTCGCGGAGGCGCAGGGAGTCCCGTACGCCTTCTCCCGCACCGTCCAGCGCGACCTGATGGCGGCCGGGCTCGTGGTGGCCACCCGTGGGGCCTCGGGCGGGTTGTGCCTGACCCGGCCAGCGGCAGAGATCACGCTCCTGCAGATCGTCGAGGCGACGCAGGGGACGCCGTCGATCGCGACGTGCTCGGCGGACCCGAAGTGGTGTGGCCGCTCCGGTACCTGCTCCGCCCACCAGGTGTGGTGCGAGATCGACGCGCTCGTGCGCGAACGACTCGGCAACAAGACCCTCGCGGGTCTCTCTTCGACGCACGGAAGGTGAGGTGGGGCTAGGTGGACGTAGTGGCGTTGTCACGCATCCAGTTCGCGGTGACGATCATCTATCACTTCTTGTT
>Ga0209638_1000964_pt1 | contig 18885 bp, 17 predicted proteins | sample BarGraNGADG00211_FD_184490 | JGI IMG/M metagenome (GOLD analysis project Ga0209638, IMG submission 184490) | Arctic peat soil microbial communities from Barrow, Alaska - Barrow Graham LP Ref core NGADG0002-211 (SPAdes) (version 2) | ecosystem: Environmental > Terrestrial > Soil > Wetlands > Peat...
CCCCATGCCGATCCCGATGGGGGCTATGCGCAGCAGGTAACCCAGCCCGGAAACGCCGGCGTGCAGAGTTCCCACCGCCAGACAGCCGCCGACCAGAAACAGCAGTCCGATCAGGGAGATAAGACCGGAACCATGTTTGTCCGAAAGAGTGCCGGCCCAGGGTGAGACCATGCCCATGCTGACGGGCGCCACCATCATGAAGAGACCGGCTTTTACCGTGGGATAACCCATAACCAACTCCAGGAAAAACGGCAGGACCAGAAAACCGCCGTTCATGATGAACGCTAAAAAGCCCATGACCAGGTTTAGGCTGAACAGTCGATCACGGAAGATGGTCAGGTCGATCATCGGCTGATGCACGCGGGTTTCCAGAAAGACAAACAAGAACAGGCCAACAACGGCTGCAGCCAGCAGGCCGAGGACGACAGGGGTAACAAAACCCGTCCGTTGTCCCACGGTCATGGCTAGGGCGTAGCAGACCAACGTGACCAGCAGCAAGAGTGCGCCGGCCGCATCGAAACGTTGTCCGACCTGACCGGTCCGGAGGTAAGGGACGTGTTTCCAGATCACAAATCCGGCGAGGAAACCGATGGGCACATTGACCAGGAACACCCAGCGCCATCCAGCCAGGCCTATAATCAGGCCGCCCATGGCCGGCCCCATGGCCAGGCCGAAGGCAACAATCCCGCCGCTAATGCCCAAGGCCCGTCCCCGTTCTTGAGGAGGGAAGACCATCGTTATGATGGCCGCGCCCACAGCCTGAGTCATGGCCGCACCAAGCCCCTGGAAGGCCCGGAAACCGATAAGCCAGCCCACGCTTGGCGAAGCACCGCAGAGTAGAGAACCAAGCGTGAAAACGGTAAGGCCGGCCAGGTAGACCTTTTTGGGGCCGACAATATCCCCCAGTCGGGCGGCTCCCAGCATAAGCGACGTGAGCACCAGTACATAACCGACAGCCACCCATTGGATGGTGGCGAAATTGGTATTGAGCTCCTTTACCAGCGTGGGCAGGGAAATATTGACGATGCTGATATCAAGCGTGGCCATAAGTATGCCCAGACCGACGCCGGCCATCGCCCACCATTTATGCCGGTAAATCCCGGAAGAGCTATTCGGGCTGAACTGTTCCACTCTTTCCTGCGACCTTTCTTTGGCCACCTCCAAGCCGGAAGCCGCCCGGAGTCGATCCGGACCTTTTCGCTTTCGAGTCAAACGGTGATAAAGATTTGGGGGTGTCTATCATCATTCCTTGATGGTATCAACTCTTCACTGGTATGAAATGAATGGAAGGCGGGCGCTGCGCGCCTTTCTTATTGCTCGAAAATAACAATTATTGTTTAAAAATGAGTATATACATCAAAATGACTTGATGCTCTATTTCAGGAAGACATGATACATTATAGAGCAGCTTTACGACTTATGTCACTGTCCAGTTTTGCCAGACCGGCTCTGATTACCACCTCTAAACATACATAGTTAGCAGCCCTTGGGAGACCCTTAGGGGCGGTGAATTAAATCGTTCGGTCTCCCTTGACAGGGTCCGGGTCGATTCTTATATTAGGCCCGATTTCCAAGGATTGCTGAAAAACGGGCGAGAAAAGGTGCCATGGAAGATTACATCATCAAGATATTCCGGGAGTCGTGCCAGGTCAAGGAGGCTTTTGTAAACGACAACCTGAACCGGATCGTGGCCGTGGTCGGGGCGGTGACGGCGGCACTGAAGGCGGGCAACAAGATCCTTCTGTTCGGAAACGGCGGTTCCGCAGCGGACGCTCAGCACCTGGCGGCGGAATTCGTGAACCGGTTCGTGATCGAGAGACCGCCTCTTCCTGCCATTGCTTTGACGACCGATACGTCGGTCATCACCAGCATCGGGAACGACTACGATTTTGCGGATATCTTCAGCAAGCAGATTCGGGCGATCGGCCAAAAGGGCGATATAGCCTGGGGAATGAGCACCAGCGGCGCATCCGTGAACGTGGTTAAGGGGTTGGAGGCGGCGAAGAAAATCGGTATGGTCACGATCGGTCTGACCGGCCGGGATGGCGGCGACGTCGCCCGGATTGCGGATCACGCACTGAACGTTTCTTCCACCAGCACCCCCCGCATCCAGGAGGTGCATATCACGGTGGGGCATGTGATCTGCGAGATGGTGGATTTCAAGCTCTTTCAGAGACCGGATATGAAATAGGAGAGTCATGGTTGCAAAAATGAAAAAGCATACAGCGGAGGCCGGCGAAGGCCTTTCGAAGAAAACGGAGGAGCCGCAGGCGGCGGTTGGCGGGTCGGAAGCGGAACTTGCCGGAGAGACGGCTAAGGCGGAAGATCTGATGGTGAAACTTGAGGAAGCGGAGAAGAAGGCCGCGGACAACTACGACAAATACGTTCGCACCGTCGCCGAGCTCGATAATTACAGAAAACGCGCCGCCCGGGAAAAGGCGGACGCGTTTCAATACGGAAACGAGAATCTCCTCCGGGACATCCTGCCGCTTGTCGACGGCATGGACCGCGCCCTCGAACATGCATGCAATTCTGATGACTTCGAGGCCTTCAGAAAGGGGCTCAAGCTGCTTCAGGGACAGCTCCTGGGTTGTCTGCAGAAACACGGGGTGGAGATGATCGATACGGCGGGGAAGGACTTTGATCCTCATGTCCATGAGGCGATGATGCAGGTGGAAAGCGCCGAACATGAGGACAGCCAGGTGGTCGGCGAGTTCGAACGGGGGTATTTGCTGAACGGCAGGTTGCTCCGACCGGCGAAGGTCTCCGTCTGCAAACGCCCCTCAAGAGGTGGTGAGCGGGAAAATAATTGCGAAAATGGGACGGCTTCGTAAAAAGACCGCAGGCAAGGCGCGCGAATCCTGAGGAATGAGGTGTCGGGGACATGTTCCGGAAGCCCAAATGGATCGGAACGTGTCCCCGGAACCAGCCGCAATGACGAAGGATGAAGCGCAACGCAGCATCCGGGCTTTTTACGAAGCTGTCAAGAATCATTAAGAAGGAGGAATAAGTATCATGGGAAAGATTATCGGGATTGATCTGGGAACAACGAACTCGTGCGTCGCGGTGATGGAAGGCGGGGACCCCGTCGTGATCGCGAACCAGGAGGGGAATCGGACGACCCCCTCGATGGTGGCCTTCACGGAGAACGGGGAGCGGCAGGTGGGGCAGGTCGCGAAGCGGCAGGCCGTCACCAACTCGGAGAACACCGTCTACGCGATCAAGCGGCTCATCGGGAGAAAATACAATTCGAAAGAGGTTCAGTACGACAAGACGGTCAGCCCGTTCAAGATCACCGAGGCCGGAAACGGCGACGCGCAGGTGACGATCCGGGGGAAGAACTACAGCCCGGCAGAGATCTCCTCGATGATCCTGACGAAGATGAAGCAGACCGCCGACGATTACCTTGGGGAGAAGATCACCGACGCGGTCATCACCGTGCCGGCCTACTTTAACGACTCCCAGCGGCAAGCGACGAAAGACGCCGGCAAGATCGCGGGGCTGAACGTGCTCCGGATCATCAACGAGCCGACGGCGGCGGCCTTGGCTTACGGCCTGGACAAGAAGAAGGATGAGAAGATCGCCGTCTTCGATCTCGGCGGCGGGACGTTTGACATCTCGATCCTCGAACTGGGCGACGGCGTCTTCGAGGTCAAGTCGACCAACGGCGACACCCACCTGGGCGGCGAGGATTTCGACCAGCGGCTGATCGAGTACCTGGCCACCGAATTCAAGAAGGACCAGGGGATCGACATCCGCAAGGACAAGATGGCCCTTCAGCGGATCAAGGAGGCGGCGGAGAAGGCGAAGATGGAGCTCTCCAGCTCGATGGAGACGGACGTCAACCTTCCCTTCATCACGGCCGACGCCTCGGGGCCGAAACACATGAACATCAAATTGACCCGGGCGAAGCTGGAGGCCATCGTCGAGGACCTGATCGAAAAGATGGTTCCGCCGTGCCTAACGGCGATGAAGGATGCGAAGCTGACCCCGGCCGAAATCGACGAGGTGATCCTCGTCGGCGGGATGACCCGGATGCCTCGCGTTCAGCAGAAGGTCAAGGAGATCTTCGGGAAGGAGCCCAACCGGGGGGTCAATCCGGACGAGGTTGTCGCGGTGGGCGCAGCGATCCAGGGAGGCGTTCTGACCGGCGACGTGAAGGACGTCCTGCTGCTCGACGTGACGCCTCTGTCCCTCGGCATCGAGACGCTGGGCAGCGTCATGACGCGGCTGATCGAGAAGAACACGACGATTCCGACCAAGAAAAGCCAGGTTTTCTCGACGGCGGCGGATAACCAGCCGGCGGTGAGCATCCACGTCCTCCAAGGCGAAAGGTCCATGGCGGGCGACAACCGGACGCTCGGACGGTTCGAACTGGTAGGGATCCCTATGGCGCCGCGCGGCGTGCCGCAGATCGAGGTGACCTTCGACATCGATGCGAACGGCATTGTCCACGTCTCGGCGAAGGATCTGGGCACAGGCAAGGAGCAAAGCATCAAGATCACCGCTTCCAGCGGTCTCTCCGAGGAGGAGATCAAGAAATTGGTGAAGGATGCCGACGCCCACGCGGAGGAGGACAAGAAGAAAAAGGAACTGATCGAGGCGAGAAACCACGCCGACACACTGGCCTACAGCGTGGAGAAGAACGTCAAGGAGTTCGGCGACAAGATCGACGCCGCCGAAAAGGCGAAGATCGAAGAGGGTATCGCCAAGGTGAAGAAGGCGATCGAGGGCGACGACCTTGAGGCGATCAAGGCGGCCCAGGAGGAGCTGACCAACGCCTCCCACAAGTTGGCCGAGGCGATGTACGCCAAAACCGCGCAGCAGCAGCCGGGCGCGGGCGCCGGTCCCCAGCCGGGGGCGGACGCCGGGCCGGGCGCAGGTGCGCATACCGGCGGCAAGAAGGATGACGACGTGGTTGACGCCGACTTCGAGGATGTGAAAAAGTAATTTTGGTTTCGACCAACGGCCCGGACCTCCCTTGCGGATGTCCGGGCTTTTTTTTGTCGACGACGGGCCACGGTGTGGTATAAGGATTCCGGAAGAAAGGTGGCGATCCTCCTGAAAGTGGCGGAGGGGGATGAGAACCGGGTTGGAACGGGAGGCCTTATGACGGTCCGCTTTTATAGGAGCATTCGATGGATGGCGTCGATGACGGCCTTGCTGATCCTGTTTTCACCGACGGCGTTTGCCGCAGATGAAGGCAGGGCGGCCGGATCTGCTCCGCAGCCGGTTTTAAAAGGAAAAACGACCGGACCGTCCGCACAGGCGGTTGCGGAGGCGAAACTGCTCCTGGACCGGGATTACTTCACGGCGCTGTTGGACGGAGTCGATCGCGCCCGGGCGGAGATCTTCCTTTCCGCATACCTCTTTCGGACGATCGAGGGTGCGAATGGGTATCCCGAGGCGGTTTTGAAACGCCTTCTCGCGGCGGTCCATAGAGGAGTCCGTGTCGATGTGGTTCTCGAAAGGAACCAGAATGCCGACGACCTCAACCGGAACAACGCCGAAACGGCGGAGAGGCTGAAGCAGGGGGGCATTCGGATCTGCATGGACGCCCCGGACCGGGTGACGCATACGAAGCTCGTCGTCATCGACCGGCGGTATCTCCTGATCGGGAGCCACAACCTGACGCAGGCGGCCCTGAAGTTCAATCACGAGGCCTCCGTCTGGATCGATTCGACCCCGTTGGCCGAAGAAGCCCTGGGTTATATGAAGTCCCTCTGCCCAGGAGAGTGGAAATGAAAACCGCGCCTCAGCGAAAATGATAGCAATTTCCTCTCCCTTCCACGAGCGCCAGGGGCTGCGGGATTGCGCATACACGTCCTTTCGGTCAAGGACGGCCGGACCATCGAGGTGAAGCAGCATGGCAAAACGATTTCTTCTGACCAACGACGACGGAATCTACGCACGGGGCCTTCTGGCCCTCTATCAGGAGCTCTCCCGGGACGCGGAGTGCCTCATCGTGGCGCCCGAGGTTGAGCAGAGCGCCGTTGGCCACGCGATCACGATCTCCCGGCCGTTGATGGTCCGAAAGGCCAAGAAGAACGGGGGCTTCCTCGGATATGCCGTCCTCGGGACGCCCGCCGATTGTGTGAAGATCGGCCTCGGCGAACTGGCCGGGGGACCGGTCGATCTGGTCGTCTCCGGGATCAACCGCGGGGCCAACGTGGGGATCAACGTTCTCTATTCGGGGACTGTCTCCGCGGCCACGGAGGCGGCGATCCTGGGGGTGCCTTCGCTCGCGATCTCCCTGGATACGCACGACGAAGCGGACTATTCGGCGGCCGCCTGTTTCGCCCGAAAGATGGCCGCCTTCATCCTCGAAAATCCGCTACCGCACGTCGCGCTGAACGTGAACGTCCCGGCGGTTCCGGAGTCAGAGATTAAGGGCGTCGTGGTCGCGAGGCAGGGCGGGGCGCGGCTGATGGAGAGCTTCGACAAACGGGTCGATCCGCGCGAAAACATTTACTACTGGCTTGCCGGCGAGACCGAGCTCCCCCCGCAGGAGCAGGACGATACGGACGCCAGCGCCCTCAAGCGGGGGATGATCACCGTCACCCCGATCCATTACGACCTCACCCGCCACGACCTCCTCGATGGTCTGCGAACCCGCGTCAAGGAACACTTCTGACCATGTCTTGGGGACAGATTTGAAATCTGTCCCCACCGGATCTGTTTCGGGATCTTTTTGCGAAGGCAGTAACGAAAGAAAAATGATATCATGAAACAGGGAAAAACCCATGATCTGTAAGGAAGGAGTTGCGTTATGAGGGACGTGGTCATCACGCACGCCGTCCGCACGCCCATCGGACGGATCGGCGGCAGTTTGCGGGACATTCCGGAGAAGGAACTGGGACGCCTCGTCGTGGAAGATCTGCTCAAAAGGTCCGGATTGGCGGGGGGAGAGATCGACCATGTGATCCTGGGGCATGTCCGGCAGAGTTCGGATCCCTCCAATACGGCCAGGGTCGTGGCTCTGATGGCGGGCATCCCGGAGACGGTGCCGGCCTACACGGTGCACCGCCAGTGCGGCTCCGGACTTCAGGCCGTCATGGACGCCTCTCAGATGATCCGCGCCGGGGAGGCGGATATCATCGTGGCGGGGGGAACGGAGAACATGAGCCAGTCCGTCTATTTTCTCCGGAACGCCCGGCACGGCCTGGGAAACGGCGATCACTCCCTTGAGGACTCCCTGGTTCAGGGTGGACCTGGGGCGGTTCCCGCCGATATCTACGGCCAGCAGCCGATGGGGATCACGGCGGAAAACCTGGCGGACCGCTACCGAATCTCCCGCGAGGAGCAGGATGCCTTCGGGTTGGAGAGCCAGGTGAGGGCGGCCCGAGCCATCCGGGAGGGCCGCTTCCGGGAGCAGATCCTGCCGGTCGCGGTTGCAAGCCCGGATGGCGCAACCCGAATCTTCGATACGGATGAACACCCCCGCATGACCACCCCGGAGAAACTTGCGGCCCTGGCTCCGGCCTTTAAAAAGGGCGGCAGCGTCACGGCGGGCAATTCCTCCGGGCGCAACGACGGGGCGGCGGCGCTGCTCGTCATGGCGGCGGACAAGGCGCAGGCCCTCGGCATGAAACCGATGGCGAGGATACTCGCCATTGCATCCAGCGGCTGCGATCCGACGATCATGGGGATCGGCCCGGTGGAATGCACGCGCATCGCGCTTGCGCGGGCGAAGATCACCCTCGGGGATCTGGATGTGATCGAGCTGAACGAGGCCTTCGCGGCCCAGTCGCTTGCCGTAGTATGCGATTGGCTGGCGTCGGGCATCGACCGTGAAGCATTGCTGGCCAAGCTGAATCCCAACGGCGGCGCCATCGCGATGGGGCATCCTCTCGGCTGCACGGGGGCGGCCCTGACGGTGAAGTGCCTCTACGAACTGCAGCGCGTAGCCGCACATAGGTATGGCCTCATCACCATGTGCTGCGCCGGCGGCCTCGGGGTGGCGATGATTGTCGGGAAAGGGGAGTGAACATGAATCAGGTGATCGTGGCAAGCGCCGTCCGGACGCCTTTGGGGGCTTTCTGCGGGCAATTGGAGAGCTTGTCGGAACAGCAGTTGGCCGCGGCGGCCATGCGGGAAGCGGTGGCGCGTGCGGGTATTCCGGCGGAGAAAATCGACGAGGTGATCGTCGGCATCGCCAAACAGACGAGCCGACCGTCGAATGGCGGCCGGCATGCTATGCTGCTGGCCCGCCTGCCGGAACAGCTCCCCGCTTACACGGTGCAGCGGCAAAGCGCCTCCGGTCTCCAGGCAGTCGTGAACGGTTACTGGGCCATACGATGTGGCGACGCCGGGGTGATCCTCGCGGGGGGAGCGGAGAGCATGAGTCAGATCCCCTTCGAGATCCGGGACGCCCGCTATGCCTTTGATGCGAAACGGCGCGAGATCATTGACGCGATCCCGGCCCAGGAGACGGGGGCGCAACCGGCGGCGCGTTACGGGCTTGTCACCACGGCGCGGGTGGCGGAGAATCTGGCGCAAAAATATTCGCTCGCGGATGAAGAATTGGCGGCTTTCGCGGAGGCGAGTTTGAAAAAGGCGCATGCGGCCCGGGAGAACGGCGGTTGCGAAGGTGAAATCTTTCCCGTGACGGTCAAAAAGGGGAAAAAAGAAGAGTCCATCGGCGCAGACGAACTGGTCCATGAGGCCCCGTGGCTGGCCCCGCCGGCCGATGGGGCGGCCATGTGCCTCCTCGCGAGCCGGGAGAAGGCGGAAGTTCTGTCCCTCCCGGTGCTGGCGGAGATCGTCTCCGTCGGGATCGCGGCGACGGACCCCCGGTACACGGGGACGGCCGTCGTGGAGGCGAGCCGAAAAGCCCTCGGCCGGGCCGGTCTGACCCTGAACGAGGTGGATATCATCGAGCTGAACGAGATGTCCGCGGCCGAATGTCTGGCCGTCCTCCGGGAATGGCGGACCTGGGGGGTTGCTCCGGAGGCGCTTGCGGAGCGGGTCAATCCGGCGGGTGGCGCCCTGGCGACGGGAAATCCCTGGGGGGCGATGGGGGCGGTGCTGCTCGCGAGAGCCGTTCATGCGCTTCGCCGCCGGAGCGCCCGGATTGCGATGGTTGCGCTCGGGGCCGAAGGGGGGCAGGGGATGGCCCTGGTCTTGAGGAATCCCGATTGAGGAGATCCGAATCGCTTGTGAACGGATCGGCATAGCCAAGGAGGAAGGAACGTGGAGATCAAACGGATTATGGTGATCGGCGCCGGATTCATGGGGTCCGGCATCGCGCAGGTGATGGCTGCGGCGGGATACGATGTGGTGCTGATGGATGTCGCCGACGGATTCGTTCGGAAAGGGATGGCCGCCATCGAGAAGAACCTGGCCGGGGGCGTCGCCAAAGGCAAGCTTGCCGAGGCGGACAAGACGGCGACGCTGGGGCGGATCATCGCGACGACGGAGCTGGGCCAGGCCAAAGATTGCGACCTCGTCATCGAGGCGATCATCGAGAACAAACAGGCGAAGATGGATCTCTACCGGCAACTGGAGGAGATCTGTCCTCCCCATGTCCTTTTCGCCAGCAACACCTCATCCATTCCTATTACGGAACTGGCGACGGCGACGAAGCGGCCGGATCGGTTCGCGGGCATGCACTTCTTCAGCCCGGTACCGGTCATGAAACTGGTGGAGATCATCCGGGGGCTCAAGACGGCGGACGCGACGGTCCAGGCCATCAGGGAAATCACCGACCGGATCGGAAAGGTCGGTGTGTTCGTCAAGGACGGACCGGGGTTCCTGGTGAACCGGGTCAATGCTGCGTTGCGCAATGAGGTCTACAACTGCCTGGCGGAAGGGGTGGCCACCATCGAGGATATCGACAAGGCCCTGAAGTTCGGGCTGGGCCATCCGATGGGGCCGTTCGAGCTGGGGGATTTCGTGGGCCTTGAGATTGGGCTTGCCGTGGCGGAGACCCTCTGGGAAAACTTCAAGGATCCCAAATGGCGGCCCGCCCTGTCCCTCCGGAAGCTCGTCGCCTCGGGCGACCTGGGTCGCAAAACGGGCAAGGGGTGGTACGACTATACGAGCGGGGAGAAAAAACCGCGGACGGACATCAATCTATAGGAAATATCATGGAATTCCGATATGACACCAGGGATTTAAGGTTCATCGTCAAGGAGTGGCTCCCTGCGGAGGAGGTGTTCGCTTGCGAACATTTCCGGGACAATTTCAGCCTCGACGATGTCGATCTATATCTGAATGAGGGATACAAGATCGCCCGCGAGGTCGTCTTTCCGATCAATGGCCCGGGGGACAAGATCGGGGCAAGGCTGGAAAACGGCGTCGTCACGCCGGCGCCGGGTTATGCGGACGTTTACCGGTTCCTCCAGGTTAACGGCTGGGGATCAAGCAGCGAATGCATCCAGAGCGAGGGCGGCATGCCGCTCATCCTCTACAAGATGGTCCACGAGATGAACACGGCCGCCTGCCCGGCCATCACCTCCTACATCAAGCTGACGAGCGGCGCCGCCAACCTGATCATCCGGTTCGGCACGGAGCAGGACAAGGCCCTGTTTCTGCCGAAGATGATGAGCGGCGACTGGCAGGGGACCATGTGCCTGACGGAACCCAACGCCGGTTCCGACGTGGGCGACATCACGACGAGGGCCTGTCCGACGGCGGACCCCAGGATCTGCCGAATCCAGGGCACGAAGGCGTTCATCACCGGTGGGGACGCCGGCATCTGCGAGAACACGATCCACATGGTCCTGGCCCGTCCCGAGGGCGGTGCGCCGGGCTCGCCGGGCATCGGCCTCTATATCGTTCCCAGGATCCGCGTCAATGAAGACGGAAGCCTCGGCCGGCCCAACGACGTTGCGACCGTAAGCCTGGAGCACAAGATGGGGCTCAAGGCCCAGGCAACGACCCTCCTCGGTTTCGGGGAGAACGACGACTGCTTTGGCATCCGGATGGGACCGCCCCCCGACGAACAGGGACGCTCCCAGGGGCTCGCCATGATGTTCCACATGATGAACGAGTCCCGGATCGGCACGGCCCACAACGCCAACACCCAGGCCGCCGTTGCCTACGCCTTCGCCTCGCAGTACGCCCGGGAACGGATCCAGGGCCGGCCCTTCGGCGTCCGGGATGCGGGCCGCGTGCCGATCGTCGAGCATGAGGACATCCGCAGGATGCTGCTCGACCTGAAGGCCCATACGGAAGGGATCCGGGCGATGATCTTCAAGGGGTTCTATTATCTCGATCTCCAGGCCCACTCCGCGGACCGGGCCAAGGCCAAGGCCTGCGGCGCGCTTGCCGAGATCTACACCCCCCTCGTGAAATGCTATGCAAGCGAAATGAGCCTGCCGCTCATCGCCGGGGCGATCCAGATTCTGGGAGGCGTCGGCTACACCACCGAATATCCCGTGGAACAGTACCTTCGGGATTCGAAGATCCTCAGCATCTGGGAGGGCACCTCGTTCATCCATGCGATGGATCTCGTCAACCGCAAGATGAGGATGAACGACGGCGCCCCCTTCGCGAACTGGATGAAGGCGATCGACGCCTTCATCGAGGAAAACCGCAATGCCGCCGGATTCGCGCCGGAGATGGGCAACCTCGCCAAGGGATTCGCCTGCGTCAAGACGCTGAAAGAGCTCTACGATTCCTGGTACGCCGACCTCGCGGAGAAACGTCGCCTGATCCCCCTCAATGCCGTGAAGACCCTGTTCGTCTGCGCGCAGGTGCAGGTCGCGGAATGCCTGCTGGAGCAGGCCCTGATCGCCGGGCGTAAACTGGATGAACTTCCGGACGGGGACCATGAACGGACCTTCTATGCGGGCAAGATCGCCGCTGCCCGTTACTATCTCAACCAGGTTCTCCCGCAGGCCTTCGTCCAGACGGAGATCATCCGGAACGAGGACCGGATCGTCCTGGAGATTCCCGAGGAGGCCCTCGTCGTATCCTGAGTTTGCACGAAAGCCGGCCATCTTATCCGTACCCCACAGCAACGCGGGTGCCGATCAGGGAAAATGGAAGGAAATTGATAACATAAAATTGTTTCCCGGTTAGGGCGGTGACCACGATGAGGGTCCTGGGTGTCGATATTGGAACCACCTCCATGAAAATGGGGGTATTTGATGAAAAGGACGATTCCGTCATACTCGTCAGGCAATTTTCGCAGGAATATCCGATCAATACTTATAACGACGCTCTTTTTAGCGACATCGAACCGGGAAAATGGCAGCAGGCGTTCATCGCCGGGTGCAAAGCCCTGGGAGAACTGCTGACTACGGTGGATGTGATCGCGCTGTCGGGAACAACGCCCGGATTTACCGCCATGGACAAAGAAGGAAGGCCTCTGTATCCCGCCATCCTCATGCTGGACCAGCGATCCCGGCAGCAGGCCCGGCATATCATCGAAGTCGTCGGAATGGACCGATTGCTGGCCGAGACGGCGAATATGCCCGTTGCCGGCGGGTGTTCGCTGGCAAGCCTTCTCTGGATCAAGGACAATCACCCGGAGATCTACCGAAAGGTTGCCGTTTTCGGCCACTCCAATACCTTCATCGGGAAATGGCTGACGGGCGCCTTTGCCATCGATCCATCCTCGGCATCTCTGACTGCTCTGTACAACACGGTTCAAAACGATCTGACCTGGAATGGAGAGATCGCCGGCGCCTTCGGCATATCGCTCGAACGGCTGCCCCGGGTGATTCCTGCTTATGAAAGCCCGGGTCGCCTGAGGCCCGAACTGGCATTCGAACTGGGGCTGAGACGGGAGCCGCCTGTGGTGATCGGCGGCAATGACGCCGTGTTGGCGGCATACTCGCTGGGAATCGAGGCCCCCGGCGAGACGGTGAACGTCAACGGTACCTGCGAAATCACCTTGGTCTGCCTGCCGAAGTGTTACCCGTCCCAAAACTACAACATACGCTGCCACGTCGTTCCCGGCCGATGGATGACCCTGTATGTGATGAATGCACTGGGGTTGGCCTATGAATGGTTTCGGAAGCTGTTCTGCAGCGAATGGTCTCCGGAGGCCTACTACGGGGAATTTATGCCAAAAAGCATTGACAAGTGGCTGGATCGGGAATCCGGGGTGACCTACGTCCCCTTTCTGATGGGCTCCCGCTATTCACAAGAACCGCTCCGAGCCGAATTTTTGGGCATGACCCAGGAAACGTCCCGGGAAGAGATGTTGGCGGCCTTGGTCAGGGGGCTCTGTCTTTATCAGGGTGAGCACTTGAGGGAGATCGCCTTGCAGGTTCCGATCAAAGAAGAGATCCGCGTGACCGGGGGGGCGCTGAGTCCGTCGCTGATCCGTGCAAAGGCCAAATGGATGCGGCCATGCCGGTATGTTTTTGAGGAGCAATCCTCGATGAAGGGCGCCGCCCTGCTGGGTCGAAAATATTGGATTGAAAGGAATGGTGGCTCAGCGTAATAATCGGTCAAAATAGGAGGATTATCATGAAAATGGTTCCCAGACTTACCCTCGACGATGCCCGTGTCATGATGGGCGCGGCAGAGGCCAAGGCGCGTGAGATCGGTGTCGATATGGATATTGCGATCACCGACGACGGCGGCTCCCTGCTGATGTTTCACCGCATGGACAATGCGCGTATCACCAGCATCGATATCGCGATCAGCAAGGCCTTTACGGCGGCTGCGGCGCGTAAGTCCACGCGTGCGTATGGCCAGACCAGCCAGCCGGGCGGACCGTCATACGGCATCCATGTCAGCAACCAGGGACGCTTCATGATTGTCGCCGGCGGACTCCCCGTTTTTTACGACGGCCAGATCGTCGGCGGCATCGGGTGCAGCTCGGGTCATTCCGATCAGGATGAGGTGGTCTCTCAGGCGGCGGTTGACGCCCTCGTGGAGAAGCTGAAGAAGTGAGGATTTACAGGTCAGAAAAGGCATCCGGAGGGAAAGGACGGCAGGGCATGGCAAAGAGAAAAGGCATTGAGAAACAATCCTGGAAACCCGGAAACGTACTCTCTCCGGCGCCGCCGGTCCTGGTGAGCTGCGGCGGGACGCAGGGGTGGAAACCAAACCTGATCACGATTGCGTGGGCGGGAAACGTGTGTAGCGATCCGCCCATGCTGTCGATCTCCGTCCGGCCCGAACGGTATTCCTTTGAAATCATCCGAACCACGCGTGAATTTGTGGTGAATGTACCCTCGCTCAAGCTGGCGAGGGCGGTGGACTGGTGCGGCGTGGTGTCCGGGCGAAGCGAGGATAAATTTGCCGGTGCGGGACTGACGCCGGCTCCGGCCCTGAAGGTGAGTCCGCCGATCGTTCTGGAGTGTCCGCTCAACATCGAATGCCGGGTAAAGGAATCCTTGGAGCTGGGCTCGCATACGATGTTTGTGGCAGAGGTGGTCGCCGTACAGGTCTCCTCGGATCTGGTGGACGGCAAGGGGCGCCTCCGGCTGGAGAAATGCGGTCTGCTGGCCTTCGCCCACGGAGAGTATTTCGTGCTAGGCCGCCGCATCGGAGGATTTGGCTTTTCCGTCCGGAAGCGCCGCTGATTACCCCCGCCGGCCGTGCCTTCGGATCAGAAATACGAAGAAGAAGATCATGGCGATGGTCACCCAGCCGCAGAATTGCATCAGGAATGCACCTCCCCATCGCTCGATCAGCATGCTTCCCAGAATGCCCCCCAGGGCGGAGGCCAGCGATATTCTTGCCACGGTCGCGATGTTCAGATAGGTGGCGCGCATCTCCGGATGGGCGCGCCGGTCGACGAAATCGATGATCCCGAGCTGGGAGAGGCCGTAGCCGGGTCCATGCAGCAGCGCGGCGGCCCACTTCCAGACGAACGGCGTCTCCAGCGTGAAGAAAGAGAAAAGAATTAGCCGGATTCCGCTCAACAACAGCCCGGATACGATCAGCCACCGGTTTCCGAACCGATCGATCAGCTCCTTGGAAAACATCATCACCGGGATTTCAAAGATCGCCCAGGTGCCCAGGATAAACCCGATCTCCAGCGGCGACTTCAGCACGTCGTCGAAAAAGTAGCCGGTGTAGGTGAAAGAGGAGGTGGTCACCACCCCGTGGAGAAAAATGAAGAGCAGAAACCATCGGAAAAGGATATCTTTTTTCAGATGACTCCAGGGGATGATGATCGGGGCAGCCGTCGGTTTGGCCTCGATTCCGGACCAGGCGACGAATCCCAGCACGGCGAACGCCAGCGCTGTGCAGTAGAAGATCAGGGGGGCGTGGCGGAAATAAAAGAGCAGGCCCCCCATCAGGATCGTGGAAACGCTCCATCCGTAGGTGCCCCACAACCGGTAGGCGCCGTAGAACTCCCTTCGGAAGTGTTTGTTGAGAAACAGGAGAGTCTCCGCATCCAGCATGGGTATAATCGGATAGAAGAAGCCGTTCAGAAAAAGCAGCAGGACGAAGATGTAGATGAATTTGCCGTTCGCCGTCCAGTCGTGCGCAAAATCCTCTCCGACCAGTCCGATCAGCGCCGCGAAGAGGGCGACGCCGAAACAGAAGAGGGTTATCAGGTGCTTTCCCGAATCGAATTTGTCCGCCAGAATCCCCGCAGGGATGTTCGCGAGCAGGCTGACCAGCGGCATCACGAAGAAGATGAGTCCGATCAGGCCGATGGCGGGGGTTCCATCCGCATGGACGATAACGTGTTTGTAGAAAATGCCGAAAAACGGCGAGCTGATTCCGAGGCCGATGAAGAGCAGAAAGAAGAGCGTCTTCAGGTAGGCCGACTGTTTCCGGATGGAATCCATGAGGCGGTCAGCGCGTCAGGAGGACCGGGATCGTGCTCTTCCGGATGACCGATGAGGTCGTGGAGCCGACCAGGAGCTCCCGAAGGCGGTTGTGGCCGTAGGCCCCCATGACGAGAAGTTCCACCGTTCCCTCCAGGATCAACTTGAGGAGTTCCTTGTCCTCCTTGCCCGGGAGGATGAGGGTGGTGCTGTCGATCTTGCGAGACGCCAGGAATTCCTCCGCCTTCTTCGAGGTCTTCTCCCCGACGGACGGATCGGTCGTGATGATGACGACGGACAGCGGCCAGGCGGCTTGCTCCGACAATTCGGCGGCAAGCTTCAGCGCCTTGTGGGCCGGAGCGCTCCCATCGTAGGCGATGGCCATGCTTTTGATCTCACGGAAATGTTCGGGTGTGACGAGAACCGGCTTGCCGGAGCGCCGGACGACGGATTGCGCCGTGGAGCCGAGGATCGCCCCGCCGTCGATATGGAAGTGTTCTCCCCGCTGGGCCAGGAGTATCCAGTCGCAGCCCTTGCGTCCCTCTTCGATGATCGTTTCGTCGATCACCCCGGTGACCTTCTTCGTTTCGGGATGCACCCCCGCCGCCTCGCACTGCCCGCGGAAATCCTGGAGGATCGCGTCGGCTTTGGCGTTGAGGCCGCTCTCGATGGCCGGCAGGAACTCCTGATACGGGGGGAGGCCGATGGAGCCGGAGATATCCGTGAAGACGGGACCCCGGATGAGGCGGATATCCACGACGTGAAGCCCGGTCAGTTGTGCGTTCAGCTTCCGGGCGAAATAAACTCCGTAGGCGATGGCCGTTTTTCCGTAATCGGAGCCGTCGGTGGGAATAAGGATATTCTGGATCATGGCGCCTCCATTAATGCTAACAAACACGCGGCAGCGCGATCTGCTGCGGTTCTTCCGCCCCCGTCGGGATCATGCAGATGAAACGGAGGTCATCCGTGCCTCTGTTGATCAGGCAGTGGTTCTCCCCGCCGGGGATGAAAACGGTTGTGCCTTCTCCGATCGAGGTCTCCTTTCCGTCCTTGTCCCGCGCAAATCCCTGTCCGGCGAGGACGAAGATCTCGTGTTCCCAGGTGTGGGCGTGGTCCGGGCTTGTATGACCGGGAGAAATTTCGAAGACGCGCATGATGAAGTTCGGCGCCCCTTCCTCCGGACCAATGGGAACCCTCTTGCTGACGCCGGGCATCGGCGCCGTGGCCTGAATATCGCGGTAATCTCTTATTTTCATGAGAAATGTCCCCCTCTCAGCTTGTGCGGATCGGATAGCGATGCAATCTGGACCATGCAGATTTTAAATATTCCAACTTCATGATGATTGCAATCAATTTCTGGTGGCCTCCCGAGATCATCGTCAAGGAGTTGCTGGCGATGGCTCTGAAGGACAAGCAGTGAAGAAACGAAAGCCTCACCCTGTGGGCGCTGATTCTTTACGAATCCACCAGGAATTTTGAACGAATTGTACAAGGCGGTATTTTTTTAACTCTTTTTACAGCGGACACGAGAACCGCTCGCTCATCGCCGGAAAGGGTGTCAAGGTCGCCCCCCTCAAAATAAACCAGAGCCTTGAGGCTCTCGCTCGGCTGAAACGTCTTGCCGAAGAGCGCACACGCACCGGCCATAGCTTCGTCAAGCCGCATTCCATATTTGAGCATGGCGGCAATGTCACGATAATCCTTTGCCTCAATCCGTTGCAGAATAACTTTCAGCTTGTGCGCCATCATGTCGGCAAGCGAAGCCACGAGCATGACACCGTCTGCCGTCACCTCCGGTTCGCTGACCCGGCCATTATCAATGTTCCCGAAAAAAGAAAGCTTGACGTATTCCGTGGCAGCCGAAACATCTACCGGCACAAGGACTCCCAACGAGTCAGGCGTATCCTGGATGACCGTGGCATTTGCAAGTATAGACAGATTTTTGTAAAGACCTGATTTATCAAGTGGTTGGTCGGAGAAAAAATCAAAATCAATGGATTGGCGGTGACCAAGGCGTAACGCAACCGCAGTGCCTCCATAAAGCACGAATCCAGCCTTGCGTACGGGAGCCAACGAGGACCAGACTGTTTGTTGGGAAGGGAGAAATATCTCCATATGGGATACAAATGAATTCATCAGCATACCCTCCGTGTCGGCATTGGCGGCACGCCACCTGGTTCGGCAAGCCCCAGTCGATAATGCCAGTAGTGCCACGAGCGGGGGGAAAACTGCCCCGCCTCGGCGTGGGTGAGGAATTCACGGGCCTGATCTTCTCCGACAGCATCCAGAACAGCAGTTACGTCTGCAAAATCTCCAAGGTTCATAACCTGAATAACAATCCGTTCCGGACGCTTGAGCGCCTCGTCCGGCAGCATCCACCAAAGATATTTGGTGGCAAGGGTTTTGAAGAAAATGTTTTCAGAATCTGTCATATCGGAAACCCTAAAAGACCCCGCCTTTCGGCGCCCCAGCATAGATCGTCCGGCTGTCGGTCGGTTCGACGGCAATTGTACGAACACCCCCCCAATCGGTCCCTTCGTTTTTTGGATAAGTATTTATTTTGACGAGGAAAGTATAAGCAGAACGGACTTGTATGTCAAGGAAATATTGACAACCTGTTAAATACTTTGGGGCCAGGATGAAGATCCCTTCTACATTACAGTCAAAGTTTGATGAACGTTTACGGATCAGGTCAATCCCTGACAACCTGCATGAGCGGCAGCCCTTTTACGGAAATTTAGGATCGGCAGGTTCGTATTTGTATGAATTGGTAATAATAAGTTGGCATATGTCATTTTTGTGTTGAAATTCCCTTCTCAATCGTTTATCCTGCCGTCCGCTTGAAGGAGTGAATCATGTCGGACGAGATGATGAACACCAAAGAGGTCGCCGGCTACCTGGGCATCCACGAAAAGCAGGTTTACGCGCTGATCAAGACGGGGCGCATGCCGGCGACGCGCGTCACGGGAAAATGGATTTTCCCGAAAAAGGTGATCGATGGCTGGATCGAGGCGAATGCCAAATCGGGTCTCGAACAGGCCAGACAGAAGAGCGGACGGATCCCGGGCGCCCTGCTGGCCTCCGGCAGCAATGATCCGGTCCTCGACATCCTCCAGACCTGTCTGCGGAAGGCCCATCCGGAGTTCTTCATCTTCTCGGCCAACACGGGGAGCCGGGAGGGGCTGATCGCCCTGGA
>Ga0209638_1000965_pt1 | contig 18878 bp, 16 predicted proteins | sample BarGraNGADG00211_FD_184490 | JGI IMG/M metagenome (GOLD analysis project Ga0209638, IMG submission 184490) | Arctic peat soil microbial communities from Barrow, Alaska - Barrow Graham LP Ref core NGADG0002-211 (SPAdes) (version 2) | ecosystem: Environmental > Terrestrial > Soil > Wetlands > Peat...
GTCCCCATCCCACCGACGTGGTGCAGGCTCACCGCAATCTGGCAATTGCCGGTCTTGCCCAAGGTGCCCGAGTACTGCCGCGCGACGCCGACCGAGCGGATGCCCTGTTTCGGGAATCCCGTGTCGTCGATCACCCACACGGCATCCGGCTCCAGCTCCTGGGTCATACGCCGGCCCAACCGCTCCCACACCGGCGTCCAGGCCCACGGGCTTTGCCCGACCAACTGCTGCATCGCCTGCACGTTACCCTCGGGCAGGCGCGCGGCCATCGGCTCAATCGATTTGCGCTCCCCGTCGAGGAGCAGGCCGCGAATGTAGACCGCGCCCCAATGGCGTCGCTCACTCCGACCGACCGGTTCCAGCAGGTCGGCCAGGAACTGCTCCAGGCGTGCATGGCATCGGCGAAGCTGTTTGTCGGTCATCGTGGCCGAAGCGTACTGCAGTCGGCCACCGCGCGCCAATATTTAACGTAGTAATACTAGCAGCCGCTCGATCTCCGTGCGCTTGCGTGGCTGCTCGAACTGCTGCCGGAGCTTGGCGAAGTCGATCCGGGACAGGTCCACGAGACCGTCCGTGCCGTACGGCGGCGGCGTTCTCGGGCCGGAATGACGTAGCCCTCGGCGGCCACGGAACGGTCGAGCAATGCCTCCACTTGCTGCATGATCTCCGTGATGTCGGCCGGGTCCGGCAGGATCGCCTTGTAGAGGCAGACCGTTGCCGTCGAGACCGGCTGGTGCTGTTCGGCGAGATGACGCAGGAGCGGTTCGATGAATTGGTCGTAGGTCGGAATGGCTACGGGGTGTGCCTCGGCGCACATCGTAACGCAGAGCCGGTCGGGTTGTCGCGCCCGGGACGAAGCATTGTGCGCTCGCTCCTCATTGACCAGAAGTGGCTTCAGCCTTCACCGCTCGCCACCCTCGTCAAGCCGTACCGCCTCGAAGTGCTCACGCGATCTCCACGGCCCGGCCAACAGGGCCGCCGTCCGTCGCCGCATCGAGATCGCGCGTTCCGACGACTACACCACACCACGAGGAACGCCCGCGAAGTGCCACGTCCCATCCTCGTGAGAACCGACACGGGGGAATGCCCGCCTAATAGGGTCATGAACTCAGACCAGATCTGGCCGTACCGTACTGCCAGCCGCGCCGCGAAGAACGCGATCACTCGCTGGTCTTCCCCCCAACTGGGAGAGTGCTCTCTTCAGCGTAAGATGCCGACTCTTCTGCGTCAGTTCCGACTCTTCTGCAAAGTTGCCGACCCTTCTGCGAAGTTGCCGACCCTTCTGCGAAGATGCCGACTCTTCTGCGTCAGTTCCGACTCCTGTCGGTGTGCGTGGGTCTAGGACTTCCCTTTGGCAGGCTGGCCCTCGCTCGTCTGGTGCGAGGCTTCGACCTTCCCGCCACGCCGGCGGAACCTGGTTATCGCCATCCCGACGAACGGGGACAACAGGTAAGTGTAGGCCAGGACAACCAGCGTCCACCGCGGTTGGGTCGCGATCGCGAGAAAGCCGATCGCCACGGCGAGCAGGATCGTGTAGGACCGGCGCGCCTGCAGATCGATGGTCTTGAAGCTGCGGAACCGGATCGTGCTGACCATCAGCAGGGCGGGCACCAGCATCAAGACCAGCGCCGGCAGGGCGCTGGGGTAGTCGTGCAGACCGTAGGGATACATGAAGACCGTGGAAGCCGGCACCGCGGCGGCAGCCGGAATCGGCATGCCGACGAAATACCGTTTGTCGGAGCTGGCCTGGATGTTGAACCGCGCGAGGCGGATCGCGCCCGCCGTCACGAAGACGAAGCCCGCGGCCCAGCCGAGTCGTCCCAGTGGTTCCAGGCCCCACCGGAACATGAGCAGCGCAGGCGCCATGCCGAACGACACCACGTCGGCCAGCGAGTCGAACTCGCGACCAAACCCGCTCGTTGTCCCTGTCAGCCGGGCGATCCGGCCATCCAGCATGTCGAGCACGACCGCGAAGCCCACAAACGTGGCGGCGGTTTCCAACTCGCCGCGCATCGCGTAGACGACGCAGGCATAGCCGCAGAACAAGTTACCCAGCGTGAACAAGCTCGGAAGAAGGTAAACGCCCCGCCGGAACCGGCGGCGCTGCATGTCGGTGCGCCGCTGCAGCGGGTTGAGCAGCGGCCGGCGCTCGGGACCAGGTTCAAGGTGCATGAAGCCTCAATTCAACTCGGCGAGGATCGTCTCGCCTGCCCTGACCCTGTCGCCAACGCCGACGAGCAAGCGTGAGCCCGCCGGCAGGAAGAGATCGATGCGCGATCCGAATTTCATCACGCCGAACCGGTCGCCGGCCCGTACCTGATCGCCCGGCCGAACACGGCAGACGACCCGTCGCACGAGGACACCTGTGATTTGACGGAAGACCACGACCCAGCGTTCGGCGTCGATCCAGATTTCGTTGCGCTCGTTCTCGATCGTCGCCTCCGGCCGGTAGGCCGCACGATAACAGCCCTGCCGGTAATCCACCCTGGCCACCCTGCCCGTTACCGGAATCCGGTTGACGTGCACGTCGAGCGGCGAGAGGAAGATGCTGAGTTGCACCCACTCCCCGTCCGGCGCGGCCTTCGGCGGGGGGGCGCCGGCAACCATGACGCGTCCGTCCGCCGGCGATATCACGTCCTGGGCGCGTGACGAGGTCTGGCGATCGGGATCCCGGAAGAAGAACACCAGCGCAGCGGCCAAGGCGAGAAACGGCACCGTCCAGACGAACAGTTGCAGCGCGGACAGGACCACGGCCGGGACGAGGGCCGAAACGATCAACGGAACACCAGCGGAGTCGATCTTCATGGGCGACAGCCGTGAGCGGGGTCGAAAACCGCCCAAGACGTCGAGAGCCGGCAACCGAGCCGGCTCTCGACGCGTTTGGCAAATCTCGTTCTCTGGCCGCTCCCTAGCCTCGCTGGAGGCTGGGGGCGGCGGCTGCAGGCACGGAGGTCTGCCGGCAGCGCCGGACGATCAGCTCCATCTTGTCCTTCAGCTGCAACTTCCGTTTCTTCAGCGTAATCTCTTCGACTTGTTCGGGTTCCGACAGGTAATGCTTGATGGTGAGCTCGTTCAGGCGCTCTTCAAGTTCGTGGTGTTTACTGGCGAGTTGGTGAAACTCTTCGTCCGTTTCGAGCAGCTGGGGCTTCAAATCCTCTGAGTCTGCCATTCTCCGCCTCCTTGAATGGGTAAAAAAGAGAAGCGCGCGGCTGCACCCGCGGGTCATCGTGTCTTGAAATCGCACGACAGATATCCATCGCCCGGGCACGCCCCCGGACAATCTACAGGCACGCTACCATATCGTACCCAGGGTTTCAAGTTGCTCCTGCCCCTTCGCTGCCGGGACGGCGCTCCAGGCTCTCTTTCCAGAGGATGAGCGCATCCTCGACCGGGTTGGCATAGTAGTTCTTCCGGGCGCCGGCGATCGCGAACCCCAGCCGCTCGTACAACTTGAGGGCGGCAAGGTTGGACCGCCGCACCTCGAGGGTCGCTCGGCGGGCCCCCAGCCCGGCGCCAAGCCGAAGCACGAACTCCAGGAGCATCCGTCCGACCCCGCCGCCCCGGCATTCGGGTCGAACGGCGACGTTATTGATGTGAATCTCGTCGAGAACGACCCAGATGGTGCAGAACGCCGCCACCGACCAGCCAGGCGTCCGCAGGACGTAGCCATACGAAATCCCGACGTTCTGCACCTCCGCCTGGAACATCTGCCGGGTCCAAGGGTTGGTGAACGACGCCTCTTCGATGGCCAGGACATCGTCGAGGTCCGGTGCCTCCATCGTATCGACCGACCACCCGGGTGGCAGGCTCTCGTGGACGCCCACGGGTTCTCGCGTCGGGAGGCGCCGGTTTTCGTCCATGGTTAGAATCTCCCGGCAGAGCCGGGGATTCTAACTAGCCCGGCCGAGCCCATTCTGTTCCGGCTCGACCCGGTTATGGGGTCCGACCGGCGCGGCGTTCACGCGTCAGCTCCGCATCCGGCCGACGAACGTAGAGCGGCTTCACCCCGGCAGGGGAAACGGCCAGGCCGGCCAGGGCTCCGCGCGCAGCGCTCGCGGCGATGGCCGGCGCCAGCGGGGGCACCGGTCGGACGATGCACACCCCGGCTCCCAGGGCCTGCTCCAGCTCCGAGGCATACGTGAGCGCGCCGTCTCCCACAAAGACGACGCTCTTCCCTTCAACGTGAGGTCGCCACGAGCCCAGCACCTCCTCCGGCCTACTGACGATCGGGGCGGCCACTGGCATCCACGCCGTATCCTCCCTTCGATACAGCCGGGCGTACACTTCGCCGCGTTGCGCATCCATCCAGGCAGCCCGAAGCTCGCCGGTGCCGCCATCATGGAGCGGACTCTCCCCCGCCGCTTCCACGAGGGCGTCGAGCGCGGAAACTCCAACGATCAGTCGGTTGTGGGCGAACGCCAGACCCTGGACCGTGGCAATGCCGATCCGCAGCCCTGTGAAGGAACCCGGGCCCACCGCCACGCCATACATATCGACATCGCCGAGCGTGAGGGCATGTCGAAACAGACAGTCGAGGATGTCCCCTGGCAGGCGCGTCGCGTGGGTGCGCTCCCCGTCGCCGACCAGGACCTCGAGGAGGTTTCCGTCCCGGGTGAGCGCCAGGCTACCGGCGCGCGTGGTGGTATCGAGCGCGAGAATCAGCATCAAAGCAACGCCCTATTGTAGACTGTCTAGAACCTGACGTTCATGGCACCATCTCCTGAATACTCCTCGTCCGCCGTCGCCGCAGGCCAGGCCACCCCGGCCATGCGGCAATATTTCGATGCAAAGCGCCAGTACCGTGACGCGATCGTGTTCTTCCGCATGGGCGACTTCTACGAGATGTTCTACGAAGATGCCCTGGTGGCGGCGAGGGCTCTCGAACTCACGCTGACGTCGAGGAGCAAGGATGCCAGCGGCGGAAGCATCCCGATGTGCGGGGTGCCGTACCACGCCGTGGACGGCTACCTGGCCCGTCTTGTGAAGAAGGGCTTCCGGGTGGCCATCTGCGAACAGGTCGAGGACCCGAAGAAGGCGAAGGGACTTGTTCGCCGCGAGGTCGTTCGCGTGGTGTCGCCGGGAACACTGACCGACGCGGCGTATCTCGACGCCAGGGAACCGGCATTCCTGATGGCCCTTGCGCCCGCGATGGCACCCGTCCGGCGCCAGGGAGCCGACGGGCAGGAGACCTCGCTCGAAGCTGTGGGCGTTGCCCTTATCGATCTGTCCACCGGCGAGTTCCTCTCGGCTGAATATGCGGGCAAGACCGGCCTGCAGGCGCTTGCCGACGAGATGGCCGTACTCCGTCCGCGCGAGCTGCTCACGCCCGTCGATTTCACGATGGCCGACAGGCTGCCGGCGATTGCCGCCCTCGGCATCCCGACGACAAGCGCGGACGGGTGGAGCTTCGAGCCCGAAGCGGCACGGGCGTGCCTGGTCGAGCAGTTTCGGACGAAGAGCCTTGACGGCTTCGGCCTCGAAGGGCATCCGCTGGCCGTTCAGGCGGCCGGAGCGCTCGTCCGGTATTTGCGGGACACGCAGAAGGTGGACCTCGCGCACGTCCGGGCCGCCAGTTTTCGACAGGCCTCCGAAACCCTCGTCGTCGATCCGGTCACGCTGCGGCATCTCGAGGTCGTTGAGTCCGCCACCGGCGGCCGTGCCGGCTCGCTGCTCGACGAGATCGACCGCACGGTCACCGCGATGGGCGGACGGCTGCTCCGCCAGTGGCTGCTGCGGCCGCTCCTGTCGCTCGAGCGCGTCCGCGATCGCCTCGATGCGGTCGAGGACTTCGCCTTCAAGACGACCGAGCGCGGGAAGTTCCGGGACACGCTCAAATCCGTTCAGGATCTCGAGCGCCTGGTGGCCCGGACCGCGCTCGGGTCGGCCGGTCCACGGGATCTCGTCGCCCTCAAGCAGTCGCTCGGCGCGGTCCCGCGGGTCCGGATGATCCACGAGGAGATGCAGGCCCCGTTGATCCGGAGCCTCGCCGCGGAACTCGACGACGTCCCCGAGGTGCGGGCGGTCATCGAGGCGGCGGTCATCGACGACCCGCCCGCTCTCGCCCGGGACGGTGGCTTCGTGCGCGACGGATTCGACGCGTCCCTTGACGAGTTGCGCACCATCAGCCGGTCAGGCAAGCAGGTCATCGCGCAGATGGAGGAACAGGAACGCGCGAGAACCGGCATCGCCACGCTGAAGATCCGTTACAACCGCGTATTCGGCTACTACATCGAGGTGTCGAAGTCGAACCTGCACGCGGTGCCCGCCGACTACCAGCGAAAACAGACGATCGCGGGCGGCGAGCGCTACATCACGCCAGCGCTCAAGGAATACGAGGAGAAGGTGGTCGGCGCCGACGAGCGCATCCTCGAGCGCGAGGTAGAGATCTTCGAGAAGCTCCGGGCCGAGGTCGCGACCGACGCCCCGCGGATTCAGGATTCTGCGCGGGCCATCGCCGCGCTCGACGCTCTGGCCGCGCTAGCCGAGACGGCCACGATCAACAACTATACGAAGCCTCACGTGCACGAGGGCGACGAGATCCAGATACTCGAGGGCCGCCACCCGGTGGTCGAGCGGCGCTCCACCGAGGCGTTCGTCCCGAACGATACCGTCCTCGACGGCGCGACGCACCAGCTGATGATCCTGACGGGCCCGAACATGGGCGGCAAGTCCACTTACCTGCGGCAGGTGGCGATCGTCTGCCTGCTGGCCCAGGCCGGCTCGTTCGTGCCGGCGCGCCAGGCCAAGCTCGCGCTGGTGGACCGCATCTTCACGCGGGTCGGCGCCTCGGACAACATCGCCAGGGGGCAGTCCACGTTTATGGTCGAGATGCAGGAAACTGCCAACATCCTGCACTCCGCGACGTCGCGCAGCCTGGTCATCCTCGACGAGATTGGCCGGGGAACGGCGACATTCGACGGGTTGAGCATCGCCTGGGCGGTGGCCGAATACCTCGCCACCAATCCCCGCTCCCGTCCAAAGACCATCTTCGCCACGCACTATCACGAGTTGACCGACCTCGCCGATGGCATCTCTGGTGTCGTGAACTACCACGTCGATGCGCGCGAATGGCACGACGACATCATCTTCCTCCGCAAGGTGGTGGCGGGCCGCTCCGATCGCAGCTACGGCATCCAGGTGGCCCGCCTCGCCGGCCTGCCACCGGCGGTGGTCGAGCGGGCGCGCGAGATTCTCGGCGCGCTCGAGCACGACGAACTGACGCGCGGCGGACGGCCGTCGCTCAGCCACACCGCGACCGAGCCGCAGCAACAACTCGGCCTCTTCCAGTCGCTTCCGTCGAACGGCGAACGCCTGGTCGAACGCCTGCTGTCGCTCGACCCGAACCGGATGACGCCGATCGAGGCGATCGCGTTGCTGGCCGACATGAAGCGAGAAGCGCAGGAACCATGAGGCTCGCCGCGGTCGCCTTCGCGCTCCTGTCGCTCGCCGCCGGGTGCGCGAAACCGGAGTCCAGCCCGTCGGCGGTCATCACCGTCGCGCTGGTCAGCTCGCCCAACAACCTGGATCCCCGGGTGGGCACCGACGAGGTCTCCCAGCGCATTCACCAGCTCATCTTCGACCCGCTCCTGTCGATCGACCACCAACTCCGCGTGGTGCCCGGCCTGGCCGAAGGCTGGGAGATGCCCGACAACCGCACGTACGTCATTCACCTTCGCAGGGGCGTGCTATTTCACGACGGCCACGAGCTGACGTCGGACGACGTCGTCTACACGTTTTCGACGCTGCTCGACCCGGGGTTCCTGTCGCCCCGCAAGGGCGCTTACCGGATGGTCCAGTCGGTGACCGCGCGTGACCGCTACACGGTGGAATTCCGGCTAAAGGAGCCGTTCGGCTCGTTCCCGGTCAACCTCGTGATGAGCATCGTCCCTGCTGGCTGGAACGGCAAGACCCCTCCGGTGGGCACCGGGCCGTATCGGTTTGTGAGTGCGGCGGCCGACGACCGCGTGGTCCTCGACTCGTTTCCGCGCTACTACCGCGGCGCCCCCCGGAACGCGGGGATCGTCCTCCGCGTGATTCCCGACGATGTGATGCGGGGGCTGGAGTTGCGCAGAGGCTCGGTAGACCTGGTCGTGAACGACCTGGCGCCCGATATCGTGCACCAGTTGCAGTCGGAAGGGCGCCTGCAGATCGTCAAGTCTGACGGCACCGACTACGCCTACCTCGGCTTCAACCTTCGCGATCCGGTGCTCGCCAACGAGAAAGTCCGTCAGGCCATCGCCTTTGCCATCGACCGGGGCGCGATCATCACCTACCTGAGGCGCGGACTGGCCATCCCTGCCGTCGGCGTCCTGCCTCCCGCGTCGTGGGCGTTCAATCCGGACGTGTTCGCCTTCACGCACGACCCGGCCCGCGCGCGCAAACTGCTGGACGAGGCGGGTTACCGGGCGAATCCTGGGGACGGCATCCGACTGAGGCTCTCCCTGAAGGTGTCGTCGTCGGAGTTCAACCGGCTGCAATCCGCCGTGATCCAGCAGGACCTTCGCGAGGTCGGCATCGAATTGGACGTTCGCACCTACGAGTTCGCGACACTCTATGCCGACGTGCTGAAGGGAAACTTCCAGATGTTCACGCTGCAGTGGGTCGGCGTCTCCGACCCCGACATGCTGCGGCGCGTGTTCCACTCCAAGCAGGTACCGCCTACCGGCTTCAACCGCGGCTACTTCCAGGATGCCGAGGTCGATCGCTTGATCGACGAGGCGACCTTGACGACTGACGATGCGGTTCGGCAGCGTCTCTATGGGCGCGTGCAGGCGATCGTGGCCCGGGCCGTGCCGTACGTCAGCTTGTGGGACAAGGTGAACGTCGCGATCGCGCAGCCGGCGCTCCGCGGCATACGCCTTGCTCCATCCGCCGATTTCACGTTCCTTCGGGAGGTCTACCGGGAAGGAGCGGGGCGGTGAGGCACGCGATCCTCGAGTCAGCTCTCGTCGCGATCGCGCTGGTTCTCGCCGTCGCTGCGCCACTGGGGGCGGCCTCGCAGTATCAGCCGCATCTCAGGTTCAGGGTGCTTGCGACGCCGCACTTCCGGATCTACCACCACCAGGGCGAAGAGGCGCTGGCGCAGCGGCTCGCGCGAATCGCCGAATCGGTTCACTCCACCCTTCCGGGTCGAATCCGCCTCGAGGCGCCCCCCGTCACCCACGTCGTCCTGGCCAACCAGGATGACGACGCCAACGGGCTGGCGACGCCGATCCCGTACTGCACCGTGAGGATCTCGGGCGTCTGGCCTTCGGCATCGGGGTTGATCGGGAACACCGACGATTGGCTGCGGCTCGTCTTCATCCACGAGTGGGTCCACGTCCTGCAACTGGATCGGTCGGTGGGCTGGGCGGCGGTCGCGCGTAAGATCCTCGGTCGCTCCCCCGTCGTCTTTCCGAACCTGTTTCTCCCGCAGTGGCAGGTCGAAGGGTTCGCGACGTTCTGGGAGAGCCGCGCCACCGGGCTCGGCCGCTTGAACGGTGGCGACAGCGAGGCCATCGTGCGCAGGCGCGCGCGGGTGAGACAGTCCGAACCGATCGACCGGGTGAACGGCGGTCTCGTGGACTGGCCGGACGGCTACGCCCCCTATCTTGACGGTGCCTGGTTCTACGACTACCTCGCGAACCGGTTCGGCGAGGACGCGGTCGGGCGGCTGGCGAACGTCACGGCCGGCCGGTTCCTCTATCTCTCCTCGCCTGCATTCAAGCGGGTCTTTGGCCAGAGCCTCGGAAGCCTATGGACAGACTTCCAACGCGATCTCCGCGCAGGACCACCGGCGGTCGAGCAGTCGTCTCCGGCGCCGCGCCGGTTGACCAGGCATGGTTTTCTTGTCACTTCCCCGAGGTTCGACGCGTCCGGCCAGCAGGTCCTGTATGCCCTGCGCGACGCCGACCGGTTTCCATCCCTGATGCTGACCGCCCTCGACGGCGGCACGCCCAGGTCCATTGCCAGCCGGTTTGGAGGGACTCATCTCAGCGTTCGCCACGGACTCGTCTATTTCGATCAGGTCGACCTGCAGGACAACGTGGCCTGGCGGAGCGACCTCTATGTCGCCGATCTTCGGACTGGCCGCTCGAGGCGACTGACGCGTGATGCCAGGCTGCTCGAGCCAGACGTCTCCCCTGACGGGCGGATGCTCGCGTGCCTTCGGGTGGCCGAGGACGGCCGGCTCGCCCTGGCGTTCTTCTCTCTGATCGAGCATGGCGAAACCTCGTCGCTGTCACCGGCTGAGGTGGCCGTTCGCCCGGATGAGCGCGCCAGCTACGGGTCGCCGCGGTGGTCTCCGGATGGCCGCCGCCTGGCGGTAGAACGCCGAAGGCTGGAGGGACCGTCGGAGATCGTGGTGTTCGATGTGGGGGACGGGAGCGAGCAGGTCGTCGCGTCCTCGTCATCCACGCGGAACCTCACGCCAGCGTGGATGCCCGACGGGGACACGCTCCTGTTTGCCTCCGATCGAAGCGGCCAGTCGTTCCAGGTGTTCGCCGCGTCGCGAACTGGCGACGGGCTCCGCCGCGTCACGCAGGTTGCGGGCGGGGCGACGTATCCCGAGGTTTCACCCGACGGACGGCGCCTTGTCTATGTAAGCTCGGACGCCACCGGCTACGACCTGTTCGAGGTTGCCATCGAGCCTGGCGCCTGGACGTTGGCCGACGACGAGATCCTGGCGCCAGGGGCCGCCGTCGCGGGGAACCCTGCCTCCGACGGCAGCGCTGCGTCTCTCGACACGAGCGGAACACCGGCGGTGTCCTCGGCCTACTCACCGCTGAGGACCTTGCTGCCCCGCGCGTGGACTCCCCTCGCCGACAGCGTCGATGGCCGCATCCGCCTGGGGTTCGCCGTCGACGGCGTGGATGTCCTGTCGCGGCACACGTTCGGGGTGTCGGTTCTGTGGCGTCTTGGGGGCACCACCGCGATTGGCGGCGGTCATGGCGGGCGGCCGGACTGGACGGCTGATTACGTCTACGACCGCTGGCGGCCGGCTTTCTTCGCTGCCGCCTCCGACAGGACCTCTTTCCTGGGCCTCGCAACCGCCGGCGGAAGGACGCTGCCGGACGCGGAACTTCGCGAGAGGGGCGCAGCCGCCGGGGTGGCCTTTCAGGTCCGGCGCGTGCGCCACGCGCAGATGTGGCAGGCGGCGTTCAACGTCCAGCGGGACACGCTGACCGCGACAGGTGAGCCGGTGTTCAAGGCCCGGAACGCGCTCCGGACCGCATGGGAGGTCAACACCGCGAAGACCTACGGCAGGTCGATCAGTGACGAGGACGGCGTGTCTGCGTCGGTCACATCCGAACAGGTGCGGACCGGGTTCGGCGCCGACGGAGATGCCGATGGGTTCACGGGCGAGATCCGAGCGTTCCTGCGTCCGGGCTCGGGGCACGCGGTGCTCGCCGCGCGGGCAGGCTACGGCGTCTCGACGGGAGACACGCGGGTCCGACGCGAGTTCTACCTGGGAGGCTCGTCGTCAGCCGGAGCGCTCGTCGACTTCGGGAGCAACGCGTTCCGGATGCTCCGAGGGTTCGACGACCAGCTATTCGCCGGAACCCACGTGGCCGTGGCGACTGTCGAGTGGCGACAGCCCGGCTGGCGCATCGAGCGGGGCTGGGGCACCATTCCCTTCTTCCTGCGGACGGTGCACGGCGCCGTCTTCGTGGACCTCGGCCACGCCTGGGACTCGGGGTTCTCGATGGCCGCCGTCAAGACGTCGGTGGGCGTGGAAGGATCGCTCGACCTGGTCGCCGGCTACGGTCTCCCGTTGACGGTGAGCGCGGGTGTTGCGTGGACGCGTGACGGCGCGTCGGGCGGGCGTCGTGGCACGGCCGTCTACCTTCGGCTCGGCCCGTCGTTCTGACCGCCCCGGCCCGGGAGAGACTCCACGACGGGCTCCTGGTTTCCGCTGCACGGAGCGGCAAGTGCGGCTACAATGATCGGTCGTCGACACCTTTTTCGAGGAGCGACATGGACTTCCGAGCCGACTACGACCACCACTCGCCGCTCGAGTTCGGCGGGTTCGAACACTCGCGGAGCTTCGAGGATTCGCGAGCCGTCGTGCTCCCGGTGCCGTTCGAGAGGACCACCAGTTACGTGACGGGCACCCGGAACGGGCCGCGCGAGATCCTGTTCGCCTCCGGGCAGGTGGAGTTGTGGGACGAAGAGACGCAGAGCGAAGCCTACAACCGAGGGATCTACACGCTCCCCGAGATCGAACTTCCCTACAACGACATCCGCGTCGCCCTCGACGAAATCAAGCGGGTCGTCAACGACATCATGGAGCACGAGAAGTTCCTGGTGGTGCTGGGTGGCGAGCACTCGGTGAGCGTGCCGGTGGTGGAAGCACTGGCGGCGCGGACGCCCGGCCTGTCGGTGCTCCAGATCGATGCGCACGCCGACATGCGCGACTCCTACCAGGGCAGCCGCTACAGTCATGCCTGCGCGATGCGGCGCATCGTAGAGCACGCCCCGTGCACGCAGGTCGCGATCCGGAGCCTCTGCAAGGAGGAGTCTCAGGCGATCCCCGGGTTGCGCACACGGATCTTCTGGGACCACAACATGCGCCAGGATCCCAAGTGGATCGACAAGGTCGTGGAGTCGTTGAGCGACCAGGTCTACCTGACGATCGACTGCGACGGGCTGGACCCGGCGATCATGCCGGCCGTGGGCACCCCCGAGCCTGGCGGGTTGTCGTGGCACGAGACCGTGGCGCTGCTGCGGGCGGTCATGAGCAAGCGCCACATGGTCGGTTGCGATGTCGTGGAACTGTGCCCGCTGCCGGGCATGGTGGGGCCGAACTTCCTCTGCGCAAAACTGATTTACAAGATCCTGACGTATCGCTTCGCGAAGGCGAGCAGCGCGGCTGGTTCACCGGCCGCGCATTACAGCGAAGATTCGTAAGACCGCCTCTCCGCTCAGATCTGCTCCATCGCACGCTTCGCCTCGGCCGAGTACGCCGACTGCGGGAACTCGTCCACGATCCGCTTGAACGTCTGGCGGGCGTCCGCCTGCTTGCCGGCGGCGCCGTAGGCCCGCGCCAGCTGCATCAAGATGCCGTCCACCGGCAGATAGCCGTCCTTGTTGGCCGACATCTCCTTGTAGACGGCGATCGCCTGGTCGTACTGTCCCGCCGCAACCTGCGCGTCGGCCATCCCGAGCTTCGACATCTGCCCGTAAACGGAACTGCCAGAGCGATCGAGCACTTCCTGATAGCGCTTCACCGCCTCGGTGTTCCGGCCAAGCGCGGTCAGCATCGCCGCGGCGTGGTACCGCGCGGCAATACCGGCATCCGACGAGGGATACGCGTTGGCCACGGCCATGAACTTGGCCAGGGCCGCCTCGTTGCGGGCTTTCTCTGTGGGATAGCTGCCCGCGGGCGGCGGCGCCGGAGCCGTCCCCGGAACGGGCGCCGGGGCGACCTGGGCCCGTTCGGCGGCCATCGCGTCGGCGAGCATGGCGCGCGCCTGGCCGGCCGTCTGCGAGCGCCACGCGGCCAGCGCAACCGCCAGCACCACGATGACCGTCAAGGCGACGACGCCAGCCAGGATGGGCTTCCGGTAGGTCTCATAGGCTTCCTTCGCGCGGGCAACCGTCGAGGCAACCTCGTTTTTCTTCAGTCGATGGCGTTCTGTTCTCTTCATGAAATCGAACCAGCAGCCGCACCCGGTGCGGCGAGTCGGGGCCCGGCACTCTGTGCCGGGGCGTAAGTTGGGAAAACTCGACGATTATACCCGACTCGGCGGGAACTGCCACTACGGGTGTGACGCACGTGCTCACAACGACGGCTGCCGACCGACCGCCTGGGAGGCCGTCGACGACGGGCAGGGCGTCATTCACATGACCGTCAAGACGGTTGCCCTCCCCCACGCATGGAATCGCCCATGTCGCGAGACATCACCGGCCACGAACACCGCTGACGCTCCACACATTACCATATTGCCAGGATGGCCGCTCGCACCTGCGCAGGCGGCTATTTCTTCTGCTGATTGAGCACATTCATCGCCAGCGACACCATGGCCCCCACGTCCGCGACGTTGGCCGGCAGAATGAGATTTGTGCTGCCCTTGGCCAACTGGCCCAACTGCGTGACGTACTGTTCGGCCACTCGCAACCGGACCGCATCGCTGCCGCCAGGCGTCTCGATGGCAATGGCCACCTGGCGGATGCCCTCGGCCGTCGCGGTCGCTACCGCCAGGATCGCTTCCGCCTGACCCGCTGCCTCGTTGATCTGCTGCTGTTTGCGAGCCTCGGAGGCCTTGATGACCTGCTGCTTCTCGCCTTCGGCATTGTTGATGGCGGCGTCGCGTTGACCTTCCGACGTCAGGACCACGGCGCGCTTTTCTCGCTCGGCGCGCATCTGCTTCTCCATCGCGGCGAGCACGTCGACGGGAGGTGTGATGTTCTTGATCTCGTACCGCAGGACCTTGATGCCCCACGACTCGGTGGCCTTGTCGAGCTCGCTGACCACGGCGGTGTTGATATTCGTGCGTTCTTCGAAGGTCTTGTCGAGGACGATCTTGCCGATCTCGCTGCGCAGGGTGGTCTGGGCCAACTGCATGATCGCAAACAAGTAGCTGCTGATCCCGTATGACGCGCGCTCGGGGTTCAGCACCTGCAGGTAGAGCACGCCGTCGACGTGCACCTGCACGTTGTCGCGCGTGATGCAGATCTGCGCAGGGATTTCGATGGTCTGCTCTTTGAGCGTGTGCCGGTAGCGGATCGCATCCACGAACGGCACCAGGACATGAAAGCCCGCATTCAGCGTGCCCGCGTACTTGCCGAGGCGCTCAATCACGACGGCCGTCTGCTGCGGCACGACCACGGCCGTCTTGACGAGGACGATGATGACGAGGAATGCGAAAGCGACAAAGACGATCAGTGTGCCCATGCTGTCACCTCACTCCGGTCCAATCGTAATGACCAGGCCATCGATCTGGATCACCTTGCACCGGCAGCCCGCCGGGATGACCTGTGTGCCGCGATTGCGCGCGGTCCAGGTCGTGCCGCGCAGCTCGGCCTTGCCGACCGCGCCCGGTTCGAGCGCCGTCACGGGGATCGCAAGTTCGCCGACCAGCGTCGTCACGCGCGCGTGTCCGCCGGTCTTGCGCTGCATCATCCGCAACAACGGGTTGCGGAACAGCGTCAGGCTGATAATGGAGAACAGCGAGAAGAGAAGGACCTGCAGCCAGAGCGGTCCCCCGATGCCCAGCAGGGTGAGGACCGACACCGCCAGGCCGCCCAGGCCGAAGAACAACAAGTAGAACCCGCCCGGTGTCAGGATCTCGAGGGCGGCCAGGAACAACCCCAACACGGCCCAGTGCCACCAGAACATGACAAACGCCCCCTCGCCACGTGTGTGTACGGCCGTGGCCGTGCCATTATCGGGCCGGGGAGCCTGTGGTGTCCACCTGCCGGTCCCGCCGTCCCCAACGGCCGGGCTCCTCCGCGCTACAGCGCTCCTGCGACCTTCTTTGCAATGATCTGTGCGGCTTCGAACTTGGGCTTGGGGCCCTTGTACACCGACGTGACGACGTCACCTGCGCTCGCCCTTTCGCGCTGGCCGCCTCACTCGATCCGGGCCACGCCGCCGCCAGGCTTCGGAAACCGCTCGAAGACGGCAGGGTCGTGCCCGGGAACGATCAAACGCGGGCTCGACGCGAGGCGGAGCACCCGCTCCTGGACGCGCAGGTCGGCGGCCTGGTCCCCGGTGAGCCCGAGCGGCAGGTGCTTCTCGAGATTCTCGTAGAGGTAGATGTTGTCCGACGCGAGTACCACGGTCCCCGCCGCTGATCGGGCGGCGACGTACTGCGACGCGTAGGTGTGCTTGCCGCCGGTGTAGACCGTCACCCCCGGGATGATCTCCTTCGCATCCCCGTCCACCAGCGCCAGGCGGCCCTCCTTCTTCAGCTTCGCCAGCATCGCGGCATCGTCGGCCGCGATGGCCTTGTCCTTCGGCTGGCCCTGCTCGTCGACGTAGTGGGTGAACTCGTCTCGCTGGATCCACACACGCGCCGCCGGGAACAGATCCAGGCCGCCCACGTGGTCCCAGTGGATGTGCGTGATGATGATGTCAGTGACGTCTCCGGGTGCCAGGCCGATCTTGCCGATCGCGACCGAGGGCTTCACGAAGTCCGCGAGCTTCCAGCGCTCGAAGACTGGTCCTTGGTAGGAGCCTGCGTCCACCAGTACGTTTCGTCCGCCCGGCCCCTTGAGCACCCAGATCATGAACGGGATGTCGATCTTGCGGGATGGATCGGCGCCGGCGACGAGCGAAGAGACCGCGAGACCAGGAGCCGTCGCGTACCGGACGGCGTAGACCTCGTACACGGGAGCGCCCGGTGCGGAAGCGGTGGCAGGTTTGCTCTGGCCGGTTGCGGTGCTGCCCGCTCCGACACCCAGTCCGAGCACGACCACGAGTGAAGCGAGACCTCGACCCGAGCACAATCTGCATGTCATCAGCTACCTCCTGGCCCTTGGCCCACTGCCGGATGGCTGGGGCCCGCTCCGGCCTGGGCGCCGCCTGCAGTATTGTGCCACGGTCAGGCCCCGGCGCCTGGGCCATCGCTACAGGTTGAGCCAGTAGGAGAACTTCACCAAGAAGACGTTGTTGATAGCGCATTAGCGGCGTGTCTGCCGAGCCCATGGAAGAGGGCCGCTCGGCTCGGTGTCCCCAGCCAGTGGCGGGAAGGTAAACGGAATACCCCCTATCGGACGCCGCCAGCACACCGCCGCGGCGGAGGCCAGCTTCTCGCCGAGTTGGGCCTGCGCGGCCTTGGCCCAGGCCGGCTTCGGGCGGATTTTCAGCTTGCGCGGGCCCGGCGGCGCGAACGCCAGCGCGCCAGCGCGGGGCCGTCGCTGCTCACCTCGCGGCGCGCCACGATTCAACACTTGTCGGCGCAGCTCGGGGCGATACCCTCGACTCGGCGCATGGTGCAACACCTCGCGTCGACGGGCGTCACCACGACGCAACGGACTGTTGCCGGGGACTATCTGGCGCTCGGCTTGGTCGCGGCCAATTCGGCCGGCGGGCGGCCTCGGCCTCTACCCTTCGCCTGACTCGTCACGGCCGGTCACGCGGGTCGCCGGCATCGACAAGGATCTCGCCACCACGGCGGAGGCCTGAACCCGCAGGTGGTGCACGAGCGGGCGGCGCGGGTGCGGGGAGCCTCAGCTCGACGTGGCGCGGCCCCGGGCGCACAGTAGGCGGAGCGTCGGCCGTGTTCTCGCACGACCGGCGCCCAGTATCCGCCGACGCCCAGTCGCTCTTCTAACTGCGCGTACGCGCGATCGAGGCAGGGATATTCCCGGCGCAGCGCCGCGTAGGCGGACGGTCGCTGTCCTGGGCAACACCAACAGGCCCCGCACGGGCAAGGATCGTCATACTGGCTGAGTGGCGGAACGGCAAGAGAAAGGGATGAAGCACTGCCCCTTCTGCGCTGAGGAGATCCAGGACGCGGCTGTGGTCTGTCGGTTCTGCGGCCGAGATCTCGCGCTCGGCTCACCCGTCGTGATCGCCCCGGCACCTCAGAAGCCAGATCGTCAGCTGGCGCTCAATAAATGGGTCGCAGAGTACCAGGCCTACGGATTTCACGTCACGAGCCGAACAGATGATTGCGCGCAGTTGACGCCTCCGAAGCGCTTCAGCTTCATCCTGGCGGCCCTCAGTTTTCTATTCTTCGGGATCGGACTCGTCTTCTACCTGCTGTTCTACATGGCACAGCGAGACACCGTGATCGCGCTGACCGTGGACGACAGCGGGGTGATGCTGCACGATCCGGACGGAAGCCTCGATGCCTCAGTGGAGGGCCGGCCCAACCGACCAATCGCGCGGTCGGGCGGCCCGCAAATATTGGGTGCCCCTTCTGCTTCAAAACCATCACGCGAGGAGATGCCACCTGTCGGCACTGCGGAAAAGACCTCCCCCCGCCAGCGGAGCCTCCGCCCAGTAGTCGCGCGAAGACGCTTCTCGTCGGCGGAGGAATTGCCTTGTTCATCGTGGTAGCCATCATGGCCATGGAGGTCATGCCGATGGTCATGCTCCCGTCGTCGAAGACGAATGCGGCGAGTGAACCAGGTCCCGCGCCCGCGGCCGTGGCAGCCAAGGCGCCAGAGCCGCCAAGGGCCAAGATCGAGGCCCGCGTGAAATTTACGGGCATGCAGTTTGGCGATGACCGGGGCCGTCTTGATCGACACCGGCGCGTCGAATACGTGTGTCGACCTCGAGGCGGCGAAGGCGATGGGGCTGCCCGTGATCGACATGGCGAAGATGACGTCGGCGACGCATGATCAGGTCGACTGTCCGGTTTACCCGGTCCAGATCCAGATCGTGGGTTTGCCATTGGCCTTTCAGGCGCGCCGGGCCTTCGGTGCCGCGCTGAAAGCCCAGGGATTCATCGCGCTCATTGGGAGGGATGCGCTCGCGAGCGCCATCTCGTGCCGCGCGGGCCGGGACAGCCACCGATCCGCGAGTCCACCCGCGTCCCGATCGACGCCCCGACCACTTGGCAGCGCAGAAAGCAGCGGATGGACACGGGCGAGCAGGGCTTGACGGAAGTCAGCTACCAGCCGCGCAGCTACGCGCGGACAGCGGCTGACGTGGACGCCGACGGCGACGCGGGCCAGGTCGATCGTGGCGACCAAGACCAGAGCGGCAACGGTCCCGATCGGTACTGAAACGGACCGGCTGACCACCCGGGGGGCGCTGCGGCGGGAATCCGTCGGGCGCCCTCTGCACCACCAGTAGCACCATCGACACTCTCAGACAGGCCAGCCCGCGCGCTACACCACTATTGCACCCCCAGACACGAACGGCCCGACATCGATTGCCGGGCCGTTGCTGTATCTAGCTGTATTTATTGGTCTTAAGTGGTGCGCCCGGCGCGACTCGAACG
>Ga0209638_1000967_pt1 | contig 18867 bp, 12 predicted proteins | sample BarGraNGADG00211_FD_184490 | JGI IMG/M metagenome (GOLD analysis project Ga0209638, IMG submission 184490) | Arctic peat soil microbial communities from Barrow, Alaska - Barrow Graham LP Ref core NGADG0002-211 (SPAdes) (version 2) | ecosystem: Environmental > Terrestrial > Soil > Wetlands > Peat...
CTCGAAGTGGAATCGACGAATACGCGGCGCAGGAAAGCGGACAGCGGTCTCTCTGCTCGTTGGGTTCGTCTGCTTCATCTTCATCCTGCCGCTCATCTATGCCATCAGCGTGGCATTCACTCCGTCCAACACGGCGTCGATCGTAGGGGCGCCCCCGTGGCCGGCGTCGGCACGACAATTTGCCTACAAGGACCCACAGACTGGCCGGACCTCGAACTACTACGAGTTCATCGTCCCCGACTGGGATAGCCTGGGGCTGGGGCATACAAAGACCCTGGTCGAACTCAACCAGAACTTCCCGCCTACCACCAGTGACTTCGTCGATCCGGCGAATCCGAGCCAGATCATCAAGTGGGGCGACAAGCCCGGCCAGAACGTTTACCAGTTGAGCTACGTTTGGGACGTCGGTATCACGCTCGACAACTTCGGCAAAGCCTGGGACACGATGGGCGCGGCCGAAGGCGGCTTCCCGCTTCTGTTCAGGAACACCCTGATCATTGCAATCCTCGGGACCATCGGTGCGGTCACGTCGGCTGTGATCGTGGCCTACGGCTTCGCACGGTTCAGGATCCCGGGCAAGGACATTCTCTTCCTGATCTTGATCAGCACGATCATGGTCCCGTTCCAGGTGACTCTGATACCAACGTTCCTGGTCTTCCAGGCGATCGGCTGGACGGGCACGTGGTTACCACTGATAGTGCCTCACTTCTTCTCCAACGCTTACAACGTCTTCCTCCTGCGGCAGTACTTCATGGGGTTGCCGCGAGAGCTGGATGAAGCGGCGCAGATGGACGGAGCGAGTCCGCTGCGTATCCTGATCTCGGTCATCATTCCGCAGTCCTGGCCGGCGATCGCGGCTGTGACCTTGTTCCACTTCTTCTTCGCGTGGAACGACTTCCTCAACCCATTGGTCTATCTGGCCGGCAGCCAGGAGCTCTGGCCGATCGCGCTCGGCCTGAACAACTTCAACACGACCTTCCGAACCGCGGGCACGCCCGCCATAATCCAGGCCGGATCGATACTGGCCATGTTGTTGCCGGTGGTGATCTTCTTCTTCTCGCAGCGAGTATTCATGCGAGGCGTGGTCATCTCAGGCGTCGAGAAGTAGCCTCCTCTCACCAGAGAGTTGCAGCGGGGCCCGGTCTTCCGGGCCCCGCTTCTTCTTGCCGCGGTCCGCTAGGATGGGCAGATGCCAGAGATCGAGTACGCGTTTCTAGCCGACGCCGCCGAGGTTCAGCCCGGGCAGAAGTTCCATGTCCTGGGCGGAGGCGTGACACGGGTGAGCGGCCCGGCGCTGCCGCTCCACCATCCCCATCTCTCGCTGGTGGTCGGGCTTCGGCTTACCCCGGTGGAGCGTAATCGTGAGCACGACCTGGCTTTCCTGGTCACTGCGCCCGACGGCACTGAGGTCAGCAGCAGCTCCGGCAAGGTTGTGGCGCACGGTCCCCCCGATCCGAGCGACGTCGTCCTCACGATAGCGATCGATCTGTGGAACTTGACCCTCTCCCTGGCCGGCGAGTATTCGGTTCGGATTCTCGTGGACGGTGCCGAGCGAAAGCGGCTCGCCCTCCAGGTCGTGCAATCCCGCGAAGCGGCGCCCGGTCCGGAGCAGCGCTACCTGGCGTGAGCCCGGCACGCCAGCTGCCGACGCAGCGATGACTCGCGACCTCGGCCCGGCTCGTCACGAGCGGCCGGCAATCGACGAAGCCGCTCTCACGGCTGCCCGCGACGCCGAGGCGCTGCTTCGCGCGGCGCAACTGAGGGGCAACTCACGCTGGGAGCACTTTCTGGCCGACGTGCCTGACCAGCTGCGCGATGCCCGCCTGCCGGAGCTGAAGGGCATCGCGAGGCGCGCCCGAGCAGCCTACGGACCGAAAGACTCCATCCGCGAAGCTTTGCCGGCGGAAATGACGGAACCCTTCCTCGACCACCTGGACCGCCTGCTGAAGGCGCTCGCGCGAGACGAACTGGAGCGTTAACGCCCCGAGGCGACCGCGCGGTCCTGTGCGCCTCCCAGCTCGCCAGGCCGGCCTGGACGTCTCGACCTGGCCTCCGGTGCCCGCTCCAACTGGAGCGGCGATTCACTGAACAGAAACTCCCCGACCATCGTCTGGATTGGCGTCATGGGGGTTGCGGTGAACCGTCGAAAGGGATGAGAGGAGTCGGGTGAGCGAGTCGAAGTTTCCGGCGGTCGGCGAAGGCAAGCCAGGTCTGCGGCTAGGTCCGGCCAGCCTTTCGCCCATCGGTTGGCCGTCCCAGGATGTCGTCAGGATCGTCCTGCTCTGGGCCGCCTGGCTGGTGATCCTGTGCGCCTTCCAGATCGTCGTTCAGGCGCGCGTCTCTCCCGCCCGCCCCGACACCGTCCTGGCTTGGACTCAATACGAGACCGGGACGGACGTCCTTCCGTGGCGCCCGCGTCTCGACGATCCGAACATGAACGAGCACGTCGCCTTCGACTCGGAGTATTACGTCTCGATCGCGGCGGCGGGGTATGACGATCCCAACGCACAGGCGTACGCTTCGACCGGCGGTCGCCCGACTTTCCAGGGCGTCCCCAGCTGCGCGCCCGGCGTGGCCGTGGAGCTCTACACGGTCGATGGCGTCGGTCACGTTTGGCCTCCAGTGGAGGCAGCGCCTATGTCGCAGATCATCTGGGACTTCCTGGCCGCGCACCCCAAGCCGTAATTTCCTGAACGCGGGCGGCCGCGCCCGGACCGACCGGACGCGCGCTCCGCGAGCAACGCGCAGACTCCGGACTGACTTGCGTCACGACGTCGCGGGCTTGGCGCCCCGGCGTCGTGACGCTTGTCCGTGGTCGAATGTCGCCACAGCCGCGTATCCTCTTCAGGCTGCATCGTTCGACGGAGGCGTTCATTTGAGTGGCTGGGTGGTCCCGGGCCAGTCCAGATCGGCGGGCATCCAGTTGCCGCCAGGTCTCCGGATTGCGACTACCGGCTCCCGAGTCGGCGCCTGGTTGCTCGACAGGGCGTTCTTCGCCTTGCTGGCGATCTTGCTGGCCGGACTCGCCGTCGTCGCCGGCGCCGTAGGCATAAGCCCGGCCGCGAGCGATCAGATGCTGGCGGGCACATCCGCGAATCTGGTCACGGTCCCGTTGCTGACCGTCAATACCAACCTGCTCGTGGTCTTCGGGGCCGTTTGGGTCCTCGTCCAGTACGCCTACGAGGCGCTGTCCTGGACGCTCTTTAGAGGCACTCCGGGACAACGCATCCTGTCGCTATGGGTGGCCGACGCCGCGACCGGGCGCAATCTCACGATCTGGCGGTCGACTCTTCGGTGGCTTGCCCTCGAGAGCGTGCCTCAAATAGCGCTCACCGCTTTCCTGGTCGTGTTCGTCCGGATGATGGGCGAGGTGCCCCCGTCGGTCTACGGCGCGGGTGTGCTGGCGGGCTCTCCCCCGGCCAACAGCACGTACACGACCGTCAGCCTCGTAGGCGATCTGGCTGCGCTGCTATCGGTCGGCTGGCGACTCGCCCTGCTCGTCGTCACGACGACTCACGTGGACAAGCGCGGCCTCCACGATCGAATCGCCGGGTCGGTGGTCGTTGGAAGATCCCCGGTCCCTGCGTATTGGACCCAGACCGCTATGGGCGGACCCAGCTGGCCGGGCGGTCAGTCCGCGACCGGACCGAGCTCCGGACCCGGCTACCCAGCCGGGCCACAGGGATCGCAGGTGCCGCCTTCCGGCCAGTGGGCGCCGCCGTCCGGCGCCGAAATGCCCCCACGAGATTCCGCCGGGGGCACGTGGCCGCCTCCGGAGGCTCCCACTGGGTGGCCTCCGGCGAGCGGTCCCGAGCTTCCCGGCGGCCAGGTCGAGCCTCCGGGCCAGCCGCCCGACCGTCGGGCGCCTCCACCCGCCGGTTGGACGCCACCGACTTCGGGCTGGACCCAACCGCCGTTTGGCAGGTCCCGACAGACGAGGGACCCCAACTGGACCTGGCAGCCATCCAAAGAAAGCATGCCGCGTGCCCACCGTCTGTCCGATGGCACTGAGCTGCCCGCGGGGCTCCGCGTGCCGGCAATGGCCCGGCGATTGGGTGCCTACGGCATCGATTGCGTTATCGTCTACTTCTCCTTCAGCGTGTGGCTGGGCGTAGTTGGTTATGCCGGGGCCGAAAAGCAGGCGATCGTGGCGGGAGTGATTGCCGGTATCGGCCAGCTGGCCTACTTCGTCGGCTGCTGGCATCTCTTCCGAGGCACCGTCGGACAGAAGGTGCTGCGTCTGCAGATCGGGGACTTCCAGACGGGCAACGCCCTCACCTGGGGCGATGCATTCATGCGGTGGTGCATCCTTCAGGGCCCCTTCGCGTTGGCGACGGTCGTCCCGGCCGTGTTGTCTACGGCCATCGTATTTGCCGCTGCGGGCTGGGCGGCCTTCCTGCTGTACGAGGCCTACAGCAAGCCCGACCACAGAGCCGTGCACGATCGCGCCGTCCGCAGCCTGGTGGCCGAGACGGCCTGACCGCGGGGAGAGGGTCGGGCCGCGTGCTATTCCGCGTCGGCCCCGAGGCCCAGCTCCTGCGGAGTGAACGCCTCGAGCAGGAACGGCGAGGGCGTGGTCGGGTCGTACACCAGGGTGAGCGATCGCCGAGCGCGAGTCCAGGCGACGTAAGCCAGCCGGCGTTCCTCCTCCAGCGCGCGCTCGGGTTCGGTGGAGTCGCGGAGGGAGCGAGCGGATGGGAAGCGCCCGGCTTCGAGGCCTATGACGGCCACGTGGTCGAATTCGAGCCCCTTGGTAGCGTGGGCCGTGGCCAGGGTCAGCTTCGCGTCCTCGCGGCGCAACTCGGCGATTCGTGCGCGGTGCGCGGCCACGGCCGGGGCCAGCTCGGCCAGGCTGCGATAGGGTGCAGCCCAACCGACGACAGCGGCGAGGAGATCGTCGGTCTCGATGGGAAGTTGCTCGTCCAAGTCGCGGCGGTCGGGGTCTGTCGCTGAGCCGGCGTCGCGGCACGGCGCCGGGTCGGGGAGGATCAGGCCGCGCCGGGCGAGCTCGACAAGCCGCGGCAGCACCGGCGAGTCGCCCGACTCGCGAGCGGCATTCATGATGGCGTCGACGCGGAGGTCTTCGGTGAGGAGCCTGAGCCGGGCGGCCCGGAACGGCAATCCCATCTCGACGGCGACCGTGGCCGCCGGCAACAGCTCGGCGTTGGTCCGCGCCAGGATTGCCCGGCTCCCGCCGTCGTCCGGCCAGCTCTCGATGACGCGCCGGATCCGAGTCGTCTCGTCCGAGCCGTCGCGGGCGAGTATCAGCCGCCCCGTCGACCGCGGCGCGGCCGTGATCGTCTTGGCGAACCGCTCGCCGTTGCACGAAACGAGGCGAACCGCCCGGGCGACCACCGCGGGTGGGCAGCGGTAGTTGACGGTCAGGTCCATTCGGCGCAATCTGGGCAGATCGGCGGCCAGCCTCAAGACGCGCCGGACGTCGGCCAGCCGCCAGCCGTAGATCGTCTGGACGATGTGCGGTGCGCTGTAGTCTGGTGTAGTTGTGGCTTGTTGTTCTCGTCCGCGCTCACGGTGCCAGCCAAATGACGCCGCAGCTCGAATAGTCGTCTGCTTGTGTCCGGCCAGTCACTGCGACAGGAACCGCAACGCAAAGGCCGCGATGGCGGCCGGTTGCGCGGGGCGGTAGGGGACGAGATCGCTAGCGCTCATCCTCCCAGTTCATCCGTCCCGATCGCTCAGTGCCTCGCGTGCGGCTGGTGCGGATAAGGAAGATCTGATTGGGTTAGGTAAGGTGGACGCTCGACGAATAAGTGCGCGATAAGCGCCGACCGCTACCCTCACCCCGGCCCCCGCTCCGCTGGTCGGCTACGTCGTGACAGCTAGGCCAGGCCGCGTCGGGGGCTTTCCGGCTCGCCGTGGCGGGCGGCCGACGCGAGGTGGAGGCGAAACCCAGTTGAGGAGGGCGTACAGTAGCGATAGGCGTCCCGCCAACTTCGAGGGCCGGCCCACGGGCTGGTTTTCCACCGTCACGCGGCGGACAGTCACGGGGCCGTGGGGGAGGACGCCATGGACGACATGTGGCAGTGCGAGGCTTGCCACTCGCTAAACCGTCTCGGAACCTCGACGTGCTATAGCTGCGGCAGACCGCAGGTGCTTACCCCGCCGCTGCCGGCGCCGCGTGGCGCACCTACCGCGCCACAGGAGGCCCGCGCCAGCGGTTGGTGGCGGACTTTCTCGTGGGAGCGCATGCAGGCCATCAGACCGACCGTCTTCTTACGCGTGATCGCGGGTTCTTTCGGCGCTATTTCAAAGACCTCGTCATCGTGGGCCCAACCCGAACCTGATGGTGTCTCCTGCCCCCGCCCTAACTGCGGAAGGCGGCTGCGACTCAACTCGTTCACGCTCCACTAGGTCATGCGCCACGACACGCGGGAGTTACAGATGACGGCCGAAGAGGGCACGCGGCCCAGCAAGACCTTCCGGATCTTCGTCAGCTCCACGTTCAGCGACCTCAAGGCCGAGCGCGACGCCCTCCAACGGTTCGTCTTCCCGCGCCTGCGCGAGCTGTGCGCGAAGAGCGGCGCCCGCTTCCAGGCGATCGACCTGCGCTGGGGCGTCAGCGAAGAGGCCGGCCTCGACCAGCGGACGATGCCCATTTGCCTGGGCGAGATCGAGCGCTGCCAGAAGGTCACGCCACGACCGAACTTCATCGTCCTGCTCGGCGATCGATACGGCTGGCGGCCGCTGCCGCCCGAGATCCCGGCGAACGAGTTCGCGGCCATTGAGGCCAAGGTGACCGCGGCCAACGACAAGGCCCTGCTCAAGACCTGGTATCGGCTCGACGAGAACGCAGCGCCGCCTGTCTGGTGCCTGCAGCCGCGTCACGTCGAAGTCGATCCGAATGCGAGCCCCGAGGCGCGCAAGGAGGCCACCGAACGCGAGGCCGCCGAGTGGGGCAAGACCGAGGCCAGTCTGCACGCCATCCTCTCGGGCGCGATCGCGGCCGCCGGTTTCGACGAGAAGGCGCGCGTCGGCTACGAAGCGTCCGCCACCGAGCAGGAGATCCTACGCGGAGCACTGCAAGTGCCCGACGCCGCGGGCCACGTCTTCTGTTTCTTCCGGACCCTGGAGGCCAAGCCTGGGGTCGATCTCGCGAAGGCCGAGCCAACCGACCTCGCGGTCGCCGACTTTCTCGACGGAACGAAGTCGGACGGTCGCTTCGCGCTCGATACCGGGTCACACGAACGGCAGACGGCACTCAAGGAGAAGAAGCTCCGCCCGCTCCTGGGAAAGAATGTCCACGACTACCGGGCGAGCTGGGCACCCGAGGGGATCGGCACCGACCACATCGGCTCGCTGCCCGAGAGTCCCGCCACGCTGGACGACTGCTTGGCCCTGCTCGACGACCCGAAGGCGAAGGGCACGCTCTGCCTGGACGTATGGCGGAGTCTGGGCACTCTGATCAGGGCCGAACTCGACATGGCCGCCAAGATCGACCAGTTGCGTGCCGAGATCTGGGCCCACGAGGACTTCGGGCGCGATCGGTGCAGCCACTTCGTCGGCCGAGAGGAGCCACTGGCGGCGATCGCCCGCTATCTGACGGGCAGCGATGCCAGACCCATCGCTATCGTCGGCGAGCCGGGCTCGGGCAAGTCGGCGCTGATGGCGAAGGCGATCGAGCAGGCGCAGGAGGCTCATTCGGACGCTCTGGTCGTCTATCGGTTCATCGGCGCGACGTCGGCTTCGTCGGACGGGCGCGCACTCCTCGATTCGTTGTGCCGCCAAATCACCCGCGCCTACGACGGCGACGAGTCGACCATCCCGTCGGAGTACAACGACCTCGCCGTCGAGTTTGGCAAGCGGCTCGAGCTGGCGACGGCCGAACGCCCGCTCATCGTCGTCCTCGATGCGCTCGACCAGCTGTCGGGCGCTGCGCGCAGCCTGTCGTGGCTGCCCGCCAGCCTGCCGGCGAACGTGCGGCTCGTGGTTTCAACACTCCCGGGCGAGTGCGAGAAGGCCCTGCTGGCCAAACACCCCGCGCCCGATGTCGTCACCGTCAAGCCGATGTCGGCCGCCGAAGCCGACACGCTGCTGACGCTCTGGCTCGACCATGCCGGACGCGCTCTCCAGCCTACCCAGCGCAAGGAGGTCCTCGACAGGTTCGGTCGATCGGACGGCCTGCCGCTGTACCTGCGACTGGCGTTCGAGGAGGCGCGGCTGTGGCGCTCCTACACGCCGGCGGCGGAGACGGTCCTGCACGAGGGTGTCCAGGGACTCATCCGCGAGAACCTGTTCCCCCGCCTGTCGGCGCCGGCCAACCATGGGGCGGTGCTGGTCGCCCATGCCCTGGGCTACCTCGCCGCCTCGCGCTTCGGACTCTCTGAAGACGAGGTCCTCGACGTCCTGTCGGCCGACGATGCCGTCCTCGATGATTTCGCGGCACGGTCGTTCCAGGAGCTTCCCGAGCGACGCCTGCCGATCGTCGCCTGGTCCCGCCTCTACTTCGACGTGGAGCCGTACCTCGCCGAGCGGAGCGCCGAGGGCGCGACCCTCCTCGCCTTCTATCACAACCAGTTGCGCGACGCCGCCACTGCCGAGTGCCTGGAGGGGGAGCACGCGCAGCGGCGCAACGCCGCCCTGGCGGGCTACTTCCGCGGCCGCTCGGATCCCAAGAACGATCGGACCTGGACCGGCGAGTACGCCCGCGGCCTGAGCGAGTTGCCCTTCCACCTGGCCGGCGCCGGCGACAAGGACGAGCTCTACGCGACGTTGACGGACTTCACGTTCCTCGAGCACAAGGCGGCCGAAGTCGCAGTCTCCGAGCACCTGGGGCCCGACGGGACGACGACGCGCACGTATGCCGGCGTCTATGGGCTCCAGGACGACTACGAGCTGGCCATTGCTGCGCCGGGTGGCGGCGCGGCTGGCCGCCGCAAGCCGCTCATCGTCACCGGAACGGATTTCGGCCAGGGTCTGGTGGTGCGGTGCCCCTGGTGCAACGTGGCGTCGCCACTCAAGCAGGAGTGGCGCGGGGCGGACATAGACTGCTCCAACTGCAAAGGGCCGCTGCGGGTCAACGACTTCGTGGTGGGGAAGTAGATGGCCGCGGTGAGCACGACGCTGGGCCGCTCGGAGTCTGACGTGCAGGCAGACATCCTCACCGCGTACGCGCGGGCGCTGGGCCGGGAGGCCCACGTCCTAGCCCGTTCCCCGAAGCTGACCTGGCAGCAGCTGTACAACCGGCTGCAGTGGGAGAGCAAGGAGGCCGAGGCGAGGCTTGCCCCCGAGCGGGCGCGCCGGAGCCACCCACCGGCCGCACCGTGGATGCGACTGGCAACCCGGTTCCGGGAGTCGGAGGCGCTGCTGCGCACCCTGACCGGCCACACCGATGTGGTCCGGGGTTGTGCGTTCAGCCCGGACGGACGCCGGATCGTCTCCGCCAGCGACGACAACACCCTCAAGGTGTGGGACGCAGACAGCGGAGCCGACCTGCGCACCCTGACCGGCCACACCAGTTATGTCCGGGGATGTGCGTTCAGCCCGGACGGACGCCGGATCGTGTCCGCCAGCGACGACCACACGCTAAAGGTGTGGGACACGGACAGCGGCACCGTCCTGCGCACCCTGACCGGCCACAACGACCATGTCTACGGTTGTGCGTTCAACCCGGACGGGCGCCGGATCGTCTCGGCCAGCCGGGACCACACGCTGAAGGCGTGGGACGCGCACAGCGGCGCCGTCTTATACACCCTGACCGGCCACACCGACCAGGTCGAGGGTTGTGCGTTCAGCCCGGACGGGCACCGGATCGTGTCCGCCAGCCACGACCACACCCTGAAAGTGTGGGACGCGGACAGCGGCGCCGAGCTGCACACCCTGACCGGCCACGCCGATCTGGTCCGGGGTTGTGCGTTCAGCCCGGACGGGCGCCGGATCGTCTCCGTCAGCGACGACCGCACGTTGAAGGTGTGGGACGCGCACAGCGGCGCCGAGCTGCGCAGCCTGACCGGCCACACCGGGGGGGTCTGGGGGTGCGCGTTCAGCCCGGACGGGCGCCGGATCGTTTCCGCCAGCTTCGACCAGACCCTGAAAGTGTGGGACGCGGACAGCGGCGCCGTCCTGCACACCCTGACCGGCCACGCCGGCGGGGTCACGGGTTGTGGGTTCAGCCCGGACGGGCGCCGGATCGTCTCCGCTAGCTGGGACGACACGCTGAAAGTGTGGGACGCGGAGGGCGGCGCCGAGGAGCGCACCGTGACCGGCCACATCTGGCCGGTCGAGTGCTGTGAGTTCAGCCCCGACGGGCACCGGATCGTCTCCGCTAGCTGGGACCGCACGCTGAAGGTGTGGGACGCGGACAGCGGGGTCGAGTTGCGTACCCTGACCGGCCACACCGACCGGGTCCGGGGTTGTGCGTTCAGCCCGGACGGCCGCCGGATCGTCTCCGCCAGCGACGACAACACCCTCAAGGTGTGGGACGCAGACAGCGGAGCCGACCTGCGCACCCTGACCGGCCACACCGATCTGGTCCGGGGTTGTGCGTTCAGCCCGGACGGACGCCGGATCGTCTCCGCCAGCAACGATCACACGCTGAAGGTGTGGGACGTAGACAGCGGAGCCGTTCTACACACCCTGACCGGCCACACCGACCATGCGGAGCAACCGGTGGAGGTCAACTGCTGTGCGTTCAGCCCGGACGGGCACCGTATCGTGTCCGGAGGCGGGTATTTCGATGGAACGCTGATGGTTTGGGACGCGGACAGTGGCGCGGTCCTGCACACCCTGGATGACCACCCCAGTTCCTTGGTGCAGTGTTCGGTCGGGAGTTGTGCGTTCAGCCCGGACGGGCGCCGGATCGTCTCCGCCAGCGCCGACCGCACGCTCAAGGTGCGGGACGCGGACAGCGGCGCCGTTCTGCACACCCTGACCGGCCACACCGGGTTCGTTCTGAGTTGTGCGTTCAGCCCGGACGGGCGCCGAATCGTCTCCGCCCGCAACGACCGCCTGCTGATGGTGTGGGAAGCGGACAGCGGAAGCCTCGTTGCGCACCTCGAGCTCCCAGGAACCGTGATGTGCGCGTCGGCCCATCCCTGGCAGCCCTGGGTGACTTGCGGAGACTTCGGCGGTGTTCTCTACCGGGTCGAGGTCGTGGGGATCGAACTCGGTCCGATCGTGGTGACCGCGACCGAGCGCGGGCCACAACTCGTGGTCCGTTGTCCGGCCTGTCAGAGCGACCATCCCGTTGAGCGGGCCGGGCTCGGCTCCGACCTCACCTGCTCGACGCAAGGCTGCGGCCTGAACCTTAGAGTCAATACCTTCGTGCTGAGCCCTTTCCCGGCGTGATCGCTCAGAATGAGTTGAGGAGGGAGACGACGACGAACACACAGGCAGGCACTCGCGCCGACTACGCGCTGGCCCTGGGGCCGATCCGTCCCTTTGGAAAGGGCTGCCTCCATCGAGCCCGCCTCAGCCGCGGATCCGGCTGAGGGTCCCTCGCCCTTGGCTACTCTGGCCGTAAGTCGCCGAGGGCTGGGTGCGCCCACTCAGCTAGTCTGCTCGAGCCAGGAACAAGGAAGCTGGTTTTGACCGAACAGAGGACACCGAGATCGACCCGGCTCCCAGGACGGGGCGCCTGGGCGCTGTGGCGTGGACGCGGCCGCCGAGCCTGGGAGGCCGCCCGCTGGATCGTGATCGCCGGCCTCTTCATCACGGCCCTTGTGCTTGGGTGGATCGGGTTCGATCTCAACACGCGGGCGCTCGGCCAGCCGGGCAGCTTCCTGGACAACCTCTATCGCTCGCTCCAGCTCTTCATCATCCATTCGGGCGCAGTCCCGCTGCCGGTCCCGTGGCAGCTCGAAGTCGCGCGCTTCCTGGCCCCGGCGGTGGCGGCCGGCGCGACCCTGAGCGCGATTGCGGCCCTCCTGGGTGAGCAGCTCTCGGGCCTCCGCGTCCGGTTCTACTCGAACCATGTGGTCGTGTGCGGGCTCGGCCGCCTCGGCTCTGTGCTGGCCCGAACCCTCCGCGACGCAGGGTACGACGTGGTGGGTGTCGAGTCGGACGCCCAGAACGGCGCAATCGCCAGGTGCCGCGAGGATGGCGTCGTAGTCCTTGTGGGCGACGGCACGGATCCCGCGATGCTGCGCAGGGCCAGAGCGCACCGGGCCAGGTACCTGTTCGCTGTGGCCGGGGACGATGGCAGGAACTCGGACATCGCGATCGGCGCCGGAATGCTGGCGGATGGGCGGAGCGGGTCGCCGCTCACCTGCTTCGTTAATGTCATCGACGACAAGCTCAGCGACGTGCTCCGTCAGGTCGGGCTTGCTCGTCGCGGAGGCGGGCTCCGCATCGAGTACTTCAATGTGGCGGAGTTGGGCGCACCGACGTTGCTTGCCGACTACCCAGCCTTCGATGATCAGGGCAAGTCTCCCCTTGGCCCGCCGCACATCGTTGTCGTCGGTCTTGGCGAGATGGGCACCAGGCTCATCGTGCATGCCGCTCGCCGCTGGAGGTCCATTCCGGGCACACGCGGCAGGAAGCTGAGGGTCACTGCCGTCGACCTTGCGGCCGATGCCCGCGTCGCCCTGCTGAACGAACGTCTGCCGCGGCTGGCAGGGGTGTGCGAGTTGAAGCCCTGCCGCATGGATCTGGACTCGGCTGAATTCGAGCGTGCCGACTTCCTGTTCGGCCGCCGCGGCAAGTCAGACGTCACCGGCGTGTATGTGTGCGTGGGCGAAGATGCCGTTGGACTCAGTGCGGCCCTGCACTTGCGCCACCGCCTTGGGGACCGCAACGTTCCGATCGTCGTGCGCACCACGCAGGAGGGAGGCGTGGCCGCACTGCTGGGCGGCGAAGGCGGCCGCGACACCTACGGCGACCTCTGCGTGTTCGGGCTCTTGGACCTCGTTTGCCGGCCGGATGTGCTGCTGGCAGGACAGAACGAGGCCATTGCTCGCGCCATCCACGACAACTACGTATCGAACCAGCGGCGAGAGGGACAGTCAGGCGAGACGAATCCTTCCATGGTCGACTGGGCGCAGCTGCCGGAGTCGCTCAAGGAGTCGAACCGAGAGCAGGCCACCGACATCGCTCGCAAGCTCGAGGCGATCGGGTGCGACATCGCGCCTATGACCGACTGGGACGCCGAGCCGCCGGCATTCACCGCCGACGAGATCGAGTTGCTCGCGCGCATGGAGCATGACCGTTGGCGGAAGGAGCGCGAGGCTGCGGGGCGGCGGTTGGCGGCGGCCAGGAGTGAGAGTCGAAAGGAAAGTCCTTACCTGGTCCCCTACGAGGATCTGCCGGCAGACGTCAAAGAGATCGACCGGGCTACCGTCCGCGCCGTGCCGGCCTTCCTGGCCGAGGTCGACTTCGCGGTCGTCCGAGTCCGTCGGGGCGAGGGTGGAGCTCCCGCGTGAGGGACAACGGTCACGAAGACCCATCGGGTTGCCCGCTCATACCCCAGAGCACTGAAATCAATGTCAGGCTGATCCTCAGGAGGGTCGCCATGCCGCCATTCGGACCGCCGATGTCGAGAGGCTTGCTGCAAAGGGGGATGTCCCGGGTCTGATCAAGGCACTGAGCTATCAGAAGGACAGCTCAGTGCGGGCGTCCGCAGCGGAGGAGGGGACGTGACCGTACAGTCGATGGTTGATGTGGGATCAGCGCGGCCTTGGTAAGAAACCGGGTCGAGAGACGCGGCGCCCCGTCCACCGCCGCGATGGAAGGGCTTGTGCTTTGGCGGAAACGCTCACCTTGTTAGGCTCGAAAAGTGCCGGACAGGCAGCCGATGGGACGCCCGGGGAAGGTCCCTGAAATGTTTAGTGTCCACTCAGGTGGACACTGCGGATAGTGTCCACTCAGGCATAATCGGGCCAAAATGAGCGCGAAAATGCCGCGGAGAGGTGGCAGAGCGGTCTATTGCGGCGGTCTTGAAAACTGCTGGACGAAGGATCCTCATGCCTTCGACCGTCGGTCGATCAGGGCCGTGATAGTGATCGAGGCGACCGGCCCGAACTGTCCCGCAGCGGGATTCGGCCCTGATGAGCGGCCGGCAGCCAATAGCGAGAGGCCGCTAATCTAATAATGAACGCGAGCCTGGAAGTGACTCGCCTAACGTCTGGTCGTCGTCGCCCACCAGGAAGATGCGGTTCGCCGGCGCCGCCAGCAACAGAGCCAGGCGCAACTGGCTGCGATCGACGTTCTGCGTCTCGTCCACGAGCAGGTGCTCGCAGCGCTCGCGCCAGCGGCGGAGCAGGGGAGGACGGGCTTCCAGCAGCCGGAGCGATCGAGCTACCAGGTCGTCGAAGTCGAGCCCGCCGGCGTCTTCGAGCGCGGCCTCATAGGCCAGGAAGGCCCGCGCGATGGGCCCCGGTTCAGGATCGGTCGCGACCTCCTGAGCCGTGACCGCGATATCGAGCTTGAGCCGGCTGAAGGCGTCGTCGAGCCGGCGAACGGCGTTCCGGTCGATGTCCGGCCACAAGCTGCGAAGGACTGCCTCGCGATCCAGCAGCGGTTCCACGTTCTCCCCGCCATCCGCGAGGATTTCCCGCCCGAGGGCGTGGAACGTCTTGACCCGGACGCTTCCCGGCGACAGGCCGAGCGGCTCCAGGGCGGCATCTACGCGCGCCGCCATCTCGTCGGCGGCGCGCTTGTTGAACGTGACCGCGGTGATTCGGTCCGGGTTTGCGCCCATGGCCACGAGCCAGGCGATCCGGGCGACGAGCGTCGTGGTCTTCCCCGACCCGGCTGGAGCCACGCACAAGATCGGGCCGGGTGGCGCGGTCGCAGCGGCTCGTTGGTCCGGCGCGAGCCGATCGAGTCGTTCGGTGACGGAGGAGGGGAGCACGGGTGCGAAGATGCCAGGCGCCGCTCTACCGCCGCTTATCGCGCGAGCGAAGCCTCGCTTCCGGCGCGTCGGTTCGGTGAGTTTCGGGCCGCGCGCTCCTTCAGGGTGTCGATTGCACCAGCTCCACGTAGACATCTGTGAGCTGGACGGTCTCAACCGTCGAGTAGCCGGCCAGATGGGACCATAGGATCCTGCCGTCGGTCGTGGACGCATCCAGGGGCGCGTAGCGGCTGACGATCCACACCCTCTGGACGGGCTGGACGTCTTCGAGCGCACTCGGGGTCGAGGTCTCGCCGTCGGGCACCGGGAAGAATCTTCCCCACGCTGCGAACGGGTAGACGGGCACGGCGCTCGAGCTCAGCCGTCCGTCCTGCAGGATGTAGTAGTCAAAGGGCAGCCGGCAATACCGCGGGTAGACCACGATCCCGTCGCCGGGCCGGAATCCGACCGAGATGACCTGCTCGGCTTCGCGCCAGCCCTCTTTGGGGTCGCTCGTATACCACGGGATCAGGGCGACTACGGCCAGTGCCACGAACAGCGCGACGCTCAGCCAGCGGATCTTGTCCCACGGTATTGCCGCGACGCCGATGCCCGCGCAGACCGCCAGACCCGGGACCGCCACCATGAGATACCTCGCTTCGAGCATCGGGTGTCGGACCGAGATGGCCACCTCGACGAGTACTGGACCGAGGCCGAGCGCAACTGCCAGCGCCATGGACGCCCCGACCCGTCCCCGCCGGAGTCGGCTGAGGGCTGTGGCCGTGCCGAGCCCGACCGCGCCGAGCCAGAAGGCCCCAAGCAGGCTGGTCCCTCCCGCCACGTCGCTGAGGACGCTGGACAGCCAGGAGAGCGTTAGCGGCGGCACCCAGGTGAATACCGGCTCGGAGAGCAAGCCGGCCAGGGGCAGGGCGGACAGGCCGATCGCACCGAACGCGACCACAACGCGCCCGAACCGGCGATCCCGCAGCGGGACCGTGGCCAGAACCCAAATCCCGTGCACGAGGAAGACGAAAGCCATCGTGTCGTGGACGTACAAGGACCCGACCGCCAGAACCGCGTAACCGATCCAGCGACGCCAAGTCGGTTGTTCGATCGCCCTCAGCAAGGCCAGGGAGGTTGCCGCCGACAGCAACAGCACCATGGCGTAAGGCCGGGCTTCCTGGCTGTATCTGACGACGAAAGGACTCGCCGCGATCAGGAATGCAGCGATCGATGCCGCCCGCCTGCCCGCAAGTCGGCATCCGAGGAAATAGACGACAGGCACCGCCAGCGCCGTGCAGAACACCGAGAGCAGGCGCAAGACGAACTCGCTGTCTCCGAGGATCGTCCAGAAGTGCAGGATCTCGTAGTACAGCGCGATGGCGCCAGGGGTCTGCGTATTCCAAGCGGCCGTGAATGAGGTCAGTGGATCGGTTCGCGCTATGGCGGCGCTCAGCCCCTCGTCGAGCCAGAGGCCCTTCGAGCCGAGACCGATCGACCCGAGCGCGGCAGCCAGCGCCATCAGCGGCAGAAGCCGGATCCAATCGTTGCCGCCGGCAAGGAATCGGATCGCCAGGCGGCGTAGCCCAGTCTCCGGCTGCGGCACCTCGGCCGCGGCCTCGGGGGCGGTCATATCGATCAGCAGAGCCTCCGAGCTCTCGTTGCCCCGTACGACAGAGGCGATCGTGGAACGACTACATCGCACCTGCGGGATGCCTGGCGGCACGTACGTCCCGCTCGTGAAGGAACTTGGGTGAGCGCACCGAGGCCGAATCGTACGCTCGGGCGACTACCTCCCGCGAGGCCATGGCTCCATCGGCGTTCACTGGCCGCTCCACGGTGGCTGCCGGCGGCTTTGCCGCAACTGGACCTGTCGCTGGACGAGTCGTTTCCGGGACTCCGCAGGCGGGCATGGCCTCAGGTCCGTAGAATGTCCGGCAACCATAGCGCCGGCCTCCAGGCGCGGACCGGCCGGCGAGGTCGATGGAGCGAGGGCGGCGCGAGGATGGAGGACCGGAGTTGACGATCATAGGGGCAGACGCAGCGGACTCGGAGGTCGCGGGCGCGTTGTTGAGCCAGCCCTTGCTGGGGTTGACCTTCGACGACGTCCTGCTCATCCCTCAGTACTCGGAGATTCTTCCGGGCGACGCCAGCGTGGCGAGCCGTTTCTCGCGGCACATCACGCTGAACACGCCGGTCGTCAGCGCGGCGATGGATACCGTCACCGAAGACCGGATGGCGATCGCCATCGCGCTCGAGGGCGGCATCGGCGTGATCCATCGAAACCAGGCTCCGGAACGCCAGGCTGAACAGGTCGCCGCCGTCAAGGCTGCGCAAGTGCCCGGCGACGCGACTCTCGCCAACGTGGATTCACGGGGCCGGCTGCGCGTCGCGGCCGCGGTAGGAGTCGGGACCGATTCCGTGGCGCGGGCCGAGGCGCTCGTCCGAGCCGGCGTCGATGCGCTATGCGTGGACACGGCCCACGGCCACACCCGCAACGTGCTGGACGCTTTGCGTCGCTACCGTGCCTCGTACGGCGACGCGATCGACCTCGTGGCCGGGAACGTGGCCACTCCCGGAGGAACCGCGGCGCTCATCGAGGCGGGTGCGGACGGCGTGAAGGTGGGCATCGGCCCGGGCTCCATCTGCACCACGCGGATCGTGGCCGGCGTCGGAGTCCCGCAGCTCACGGCGATCATGATGTGCGCGGCAGTCGCGGCCGAGCACGACGTCCCCATCGTCGGCGACGGCGGCATCCGCTATTCGGGCGATATCGTCAAGGCTCTGGCCGCGGGTGCGGACTCGGTCATGCTCGGTCGGCTGCTGGCGGTGGCGGAGGAGAGCCCAGGAGAGGCCGAGCGCGTCGGCGGCCGCGTGGTCAAGGAATACCGCGGCATGGGTTCGCTGGGCGCCATGTCGGCCGGCAGCGACCGCTACCCGCAAGTGGACCGCCACAAGCTCGTTCCCGAGGGAGTGGAGGCTCGCGTCTCGGTCGCCGGGCCGCTGGCGGGCATCCTCTACCAGTTGATCGGCGGCACGAAAGCGGGCATGACCTACTGCGGCGCCGAATCGATCGCGGACCTGCGCCTCAAGGCGCGCTTCGTCCAGGTTACCCACTCGGGCCAAATCGAGAGCCACCCGCACGACATCGAACTGGCGCGTTCGGCCCCGAACTACCCTTAGGCGTTCGGGTCCACCCGCCGGCCGCGGGTCGGGCGCGGCGGCGGGTCGGGCGCGGCCGCGACTCAGGCGACGGCGCGACTCAGCTGCCGGCCGGAACCTCGTGGTCCGCGAAGTAGCTTCGCCACGGGCCCGACCCGACGATGAACGGCTGCATGACCGCGCGCTCGGCCTGGACCGTGTGCATCAGGTCGTGAGCGGCCCACTCGTTGAGCATCTCGCGCAGCGTCACCTGCCCCAGTTCGGCGTGGCGAGCCGTTCGCGCCAGGTCGGCTTCGGTCACCACCTCCAGACTCGCGAGGGAGCGGGCGCGCGCCTCGGCGTAGCGCGCCGCCACTACCTCGGGGTCCGTGGTCGGTTCGGGCCGCGAGCCGGCTGCATCCGGATCGAAGGCGGTCAGGTCGCGTCCCTCCAGGAATGCCTGGAGCCGCACCGAAAACGCTCCGACCTCGGTGTCCAGGAGATGCTGGAGGCACTCGATCGCCGACCATTCGCCGGGCGCCGGACGCCGCGTCAGAAGCTCGAGCTCGACCGAAGCCGTCAGCGTCTGCCAGCGGTCGGCTGTCGTCGATAGGACCTCTCGAACTCTCGCGAGCAGTTTGTCCATGCCAACCTCCTGATTGGATGGTAGCCGAGGCTGTTCTACTGGGTTCGGCTCGAAACGTACAATCGCAACCGTGACTCCAGAACTCGCGGCGACGCTCAAGCGACTTCCCGACAGACCCGGCGTGTACCTCATGAAAGACACGCGCGGCACGGTCATCTACGTCGGCAAGGCCCAGAGCCTGCGCAACCGCGTCCGCAGCTACTGGCAGAAGCAGACCGGCGGCGGCGAGAGCCAGCTGATCCGCAGCGTCATCGACAAGATCGCCGACCTCGAATACACCATGACCGACTCGGTC
>Ga0209638_1000968_pt1 | contig 18851 bp, 15 predicted proteins | sample BarGraNGADG00211_FD_184490 | JGI IMG/M metagenome (GOLD analysis project Ga0209638, IMG submission 184490) | Arctic peat soil microbial communities from Barrow, Alaska - Barrow Graham LP Ref core NGADG0002-211 (SPAdes) (version 2) | ecosystem: Environmental > Terrestrial > Soil > Wetlands > Peat...
GCGGTCAAGGCCGCGCTCACGGGCCTGATCACGTCCGCGCTATCGATCGCTTCCTGATGTCGGCGTCTGCGCCGCGGTCCGGGCTCCGGACCTGGTGTGGGCCTCGGGGCCTACGGCCTCGCCGGGGGACCTGGTGGGCGAGGTTCGGTGAGCGCGGCATGGTCACGGCCGAGTTTGCGGTTGTCCTGCCGGCGGTCGTCCTCGTGCTGGCCCTCTCATTGGGGGCGTTGGGGCTGGCCTGGGACCAGATCCGCTGCGTCGATGCGGCCAGTTCCGGGGTGCGCGCTGCCGCGCGGGGTGACAGCCCCGGGGCGGTGATCCTGGTTGCGGGTCGGGCGGCTCCGCCAGATGCACTGGTGTCAGTGGGAACGTCCGGTGACATCGTCAGCGTCTCTGTCGTCTCCCGACCCCGGGTGGCAGCGAGTCTGCTGCCCGCGTGGGTGCGTGCGAGCTCGACAGCGTCGGGAGCTCGTGAGTCATCCGAACCACAGCAATGAGGAACTCGCGGCTATGACGGCGGCGTCGGAGAAGTGGCGTCGCTCACCTGATGAGCGAGGTTCGGCCACCGTGGTCATGCTCGGTGTCATCGCCTCGGTGTTGATCCTGACGATCTTTGGACTCCTGCTGGCGAGCGCCGTTCTGGCCAGCCACCGCGCCCGGGCGGCCGCAGATCTTGCGGCCCTCGCCGGCGCAGCTGTGCTGATTCAAGGCGGGACCGAGCCGGCGGCATGTGGGTCGGAGGCTCGGGTCGCCGCCCTGAATCGTGGCCGGCTGGAGCAGTGTCTGGCGTCCGGAACGGAGGTGCGGCTCAGCGTGGATGTCCTGGCGGGCATGAAAGGCGTGGGCGTCGCTTCGGCCAGGTCGAGAGCCGGACCTGACCCGGGCCGGGGGCTGAGCCCGATGCCCTGAGGCGCACGGACGCTGGGTGTGGAAACGACTGGCTGCCGACCTGTCGCGGCATCGGTCAGGACGAAGAGGGCGGTTCAGAGTCCTGGTGCTGATCCGGCTGTGCGGCCTTGCTGCTGTCGGGGCCTGTGTCGGTTGCGGTGTCGCTGCCCTTCACATGACGGTCGCTGCGGCTCGAACGATGACCGCCTTCGGTCGACGTGCTGGCGCCTGTGCCGGCTTGCTCCTTGCGCAGGTCGCGGAGCTCTTTGCGTGAGCGCGCCTTGCGGCGCGCGCCCCGGCTGATAAGGAGATAGGCGATGCCGAGCATTACCACCGACATCGCGCCGGCAAGGAACATGGCCAGGGGTGAGGCCGAGACCTTGACCCCCAGGGCGGTCACGACGATCGTCTCCGCGGTGGCCGATGGGGCCATCACGGCAAACACGACGGCGCCGGCAGCGATCAGGATCAAGAGCAGACCGAGCACGATCATCGGGGCAACCTCCAGGACTCATCAACCACTGATGACCTTGTCGTCACCGTGGGCAATGGTACCCATCGTGGGGTCTCAACCGTTTTCGCGCGGCCCCGACCGGTTTATGCACCATTCGGTGACCCGGCGAGGACGGCTGTCAGCAGCGCGACAGCTCCCGCCTTGTCCAGGGGTTCGTTGCCGTTGCCGCACTTGGGAGACTGCACACACGAGGGGCAACCTGTCGCGCACTCGCAAGCCAGGATCGCGTCCCGGGTCGCGGCCAGCCAGATCGTGGCTGCGCTGAAGCCCCTCTCGGCGAACCCTGCGCCTCCGGGGTGGCCGTCATAGACCAAGATCGTCGGACGGTTGGTGTCCGGATGCAGAGCGGTCGAGACGCCGCCGATGTCCCAACGATCCGATGTGGCCACCAGGGGTAACATCGCGATGGCCGCGTGTTCGGCAGCGTGGGCCGCCCCCGGGATCTCACTCACCCCGACCCCCGCGGCATCCAGCATCGCCTCCGTCATGGTCCACCAGACGGCCTTCGTGTGCAGAGTTCTCTCCGGCAGGTCCAGCGGGTGCTCACCCAGGACCTCCCCGCCGGGCAGCCTGCGCAGGAAGGACGTCACACGGGAGCGCACGTCCACGCTGCCGAAGCACATCTCGACCGGCCCCCAGGCCTGAGACTCCTCGATCTGACCGATGTCGAAGGCGCTCACGGAGCGTGCCTGCGTGGACCACCCCGGATCGCCGGCAACAACAATCGCATGGCCCTCCTCGACGTCATAGTTGGTGACCACGTAAGGCTGGCCCTGATGCACGTACACGGCACCGGTGTGGACGCTGGAGTGGGCTGCCGGTCCGTCGACTGTGCCCAGAACTCGCCCGGTGGACCGCTCGACGATGCGCACGGTCTCGCCGGTTCCGCGAAGCGAGATGTGTTCGCTGGCTCGTTCGGGTCGTGTCCAGAACCACCCACCGGGGCGTCTCCGCAGCATCCCGTGCGCCACCAAGCCCTCGAGCAGGCCCAGCATTGTCGGCCCGAACACCAAGGCGTCGGACTCAGTCAGAGGCAGCTCGGCGGCGGCGGCGGCCAGATGCGGCCCGAGGACGTAGGGGTTGTGCGGATCGAGGACTGCCGCCTCGACCGGCCGGTCGAACAACGCCTCAGGATGGTGGACCAGATAAGTGTCCAGCGGGTCGTCGCCGGCGACCAGGATCGCCAGGGAGCGAGATCCGGTGCGTCCCGCGCGGCCGGCCTGCTGCCACAGGGACGACAGCGTCCCGGGCCATCCCGCGAGCAGGACCGCGTCCAGCCCACTCACGTCGATGCCCAGCTCAAGAGCATTTGTTGCGGCCAGACCACGCAATGCGCCCGATCGAAGGCGTTGCTCCAGCTCACGTCTCTCTTCCGGCAGGTACCCACCACGGTATGCCGCGACCGCGCTTCCCAACCCGATGTCGACCTCGCTGAGCGACCTGCGTGCGCTCGCCGCGACCGCCTCCACCCCGGCTCGGGAACGGGCGAACGCCACGGTCTGCACGCCGTCGACCACAAGGTCCGCCAGCAGGTCGGCGGTCTCGGCAACGGCGCTTCGCCGATGTGGCGGGTCGAGCCTGTCAACGGCCCCGCCTCCACCACTGGCCGTCAGAGCGGGTTCCCACAGTCCAAAGGTCATCGACTCCCTCGGTGAACCGTCGACGACAACGGCGCGGACCGGCATACCGATCAGCGCAGTGGCCTGAACCGCTGGGTCGGCGACCGTTGCGCTGGCGAGGATGAACGTGGGGGAGGCGCCGTAGCGGGCGGCCACGCGGCGCAGCCGCCGCACCAGGACAGCAAGGTGCGAGCCGAAGACCCCTCTGTAGACGTGACATTCGTCAATCACGACGTAGCGAAGTGATCGCATGAACGGCGCCCATCGCTCGTGGCCGGGGAGCAACGAGTGATGCACGAGGTCGGGGTTGGTCAGAACGTACTGGCAGTGGTCGCGGATCCACCGGCGTTCGTCCGGTGGAGTGTCGCCGTCGTAGGTTGCGGCGCGCAGCCCCGGGATGGCCAGTGCTGTGAGGCGCGCCATCTGGTCGGCGGCCAGAGCCTTGGTGGGGCTGAGATAGAGCGCGGTGGCGCCTCGTCCGGACGAGGCGGCCGCACCGTCGAGCACATCCGAGAGCACTGGCACGAGATAGCCGAGGCTCTTGCCCGAGGCGGTTCCGGTCGAGATGACGACATGCGAGCCACCATGAGCCAGGTCCGCGGCCTCCCGCTGATGAGACCACAGGTGCGCTATGCCGGATGTGCTGAAGGCCGAGAAGAGCTCAGGGGCAACCCAGTCGGGCCATTGCGCCAGCCGCTCCTCGCGGGCAGGCACCTCGTGGACGTGTACGAGCCTTTCCGAGCGCCTTCCCCCGGCCAGACGTGAGAGCACGTCCCTGGGGTCGAAGGCCGGTCGGGTGGCAGGCGGCGGGTCGCTGGGCATCGCCCAAACCGTATGCCGTCCGCGTTCGCCGCGGACTAGGGTAGTTCTGAGTGGTCGATTGCGGCCCCGGACGATGAGGAGCAATGCGTGGATCTGTCGATCGCCAGCGAGACTCGCGGTGAGGTGACCGTTGTTCACGTCGGCGGCGAGATTGATGTCTACACGGCTCCGATGCTCCGCGAGCATCTCGATGAGCACATCTCCCAGGGTCGCCACCGTCTTGTGGTCGACCTCGAGCACGTCCCCTTCATGGACTCGACCGGTCTGGGCGTCCTGGTCGGGCGTCTCAAGCTGGTCCGGGTCAAGGACGGCACGCTGTCTCTGGTGTGTTCGAGCGACCGCATCCTGAAGGTCTTCTCGATCACAGGACTGGACAAGGTCTTTCAGATCTATGCCAGCCTTGATGATGCGCTGGCCGCGACCGCCTGAAGCTCGGGCCGTGACCGCCTGAAGCATGGCTGCCACCGCCTGAAGCCTGGCCGGACCGCCTGCCGCCCCTGAGCGGGACGCTCGTTCGCGCCCGACTCTTAGGGCCTCTACAATGACCGCCAACACACCTGCTGCGGCGGGTGTGAGCCGCGTCACGCGGGGACTCGCTGGTCACACACCAACCGATTCCGTCGGGCGCACGTTCGAATGCGATGTCCAACGTCCCCAGGAGGATCTGAATGCCAGGCCTTATCCATGCAGCCGGCGCTACACCACTGACCTTGGCAGGCACGAACCTCACTTTGGTGGTTGTTGTTGCCGTTATCGCCGTCGTGGCGTTGGTCATGGGCGTCATCTTTCGTCGCCAGGTACTTGCCGCTGACCCCGGCACCGCAAAGATGCAAGAGATCGGCCAGGCGGTCGAGGAGGGTGCCCACGCCTATCTGGCCCGGCAGTTCAAGACACTGTCCGTGTTCGTGGTCATTGTCTTCTTCCTGCTGATGGCCCTTCCTGCGGACACTGCAGGGATCCGCTTCGGCCGTTCGGGCTTCTTCGTGCTCGGCGCCATCTTCTCCGCGGCCGTCGGCTACTTCGGGATGAGCCTCGCGGTCAAGGCCAACGTGCGGGTGGCGGCGGCCGCGAACGACTCCGGTCGCGACGTGGGCATGCGCATCGCCTTCCGCACCGGTGGCACGGTCGGCATGATGACCGTGGGGCTGGGCCTGCTGGGCGCCTCGTCGGTCGTGCTCCTGTACAAGGGCGACGCCCCCAAGGTGCTCGAGGGTTTCGGGTTCGGTGCAGCACTGCTGGCGATGTTCATGCGTGTTGGCGGGGGTATCTTCACCAAGGCCGCTGACGTCGGCGCCGACCTGGTGGGCAAGGTCGAGGCCGGTATCCCCGAGGACGACCCGCGCAACGCGGCGACGATCGCGGACAACGTCGGCGACAACGTCGGCGACTGCGCCGGCATGGCTGCCGACCTCTTCGAGTCGTATGCCGTCACGCTGGTCGCCGCACTCATCCTGGGCAAGGCCGCCTTCGGCGAGCAGGGCCTGGTGTTCCCCCTGATCATCCCCGCCATCGGGGCACTGACCGCGATCATGGGCGTCTACATCACCAAGCCCCGCCCGGGCGAGAACGGCCTCGTGGCGATCAACCGAGGCTTCTTCATCTCGGCGGCAGTCTCGGCCGTGCTCTCGGCAGTTGCCGCCTATGTCTACCTGCCGGCCAAGTTCGCTGATCTCGTCAACGTCCCGAGCGCGATCAAGGCCTTGGACGGCCAGAAGATCGGCCTCCTGGCGCTGAATCCGCGCATCGCGGCGACGTTGGCTGTCTTCATCGGTATCGCGCTCGCGGCCGTCATCCTCATGCTCACCGGACACTTCACCGGCACGGACAAGCGCCCCACGATGGACGTTGCGCGGACGTCGCTGACCGGTGCGGCCACAGTCGTCCTGTCCGGCATCGGCGTCGGCCTCGAGTCCGCGGTCTACACCACGGTCATCATCGGTTCGGCTGTCTACCTCGCCTTCCTGCTGGGGGGTGGATCCATCTCGCTGGCGCTGTTCCTTGTCGCGCTCGCCGGCTGTGGCCTGCTGACCACGGTGGGCGTCATCGTGGCCATGGACACCTTTGGCCCGGTCTCGGACAACGCCCAGGGCATCGCGGAGATGTCCGGCGACGTCCACGGTGACGGAGTGCAGGTCCTGACCGAGCTCGACGCGGTCGGCAACACGACCAAGGCCATCACCAAGGGCATCGCGATCGCCACGGCCGTGCTGGCCGCCACCGCCCTCTTCGGGTCGTACACCGATGCATGGCAGACGGCCGTGAACGATATCGGCAACAAGCTCACCAGCCAGACACAGGTCGACGCGCTCCTCAAGTCGATGTCGGTCCGGTCGATGTTCGACCTGCAGATCGTCACCCCGAGCACGCTCGTGGGCCTGTTGATCGGAGCCTCGGTGGTCTTCCTGTTCTCCGGTCTGGCTATCAACGCCGTGACCCGAGCGGCTGGTGCCATCGTCTTCGAGGTGCGACGCCAGTTCCGCGAGCACCCCGGGATCATGGACTACACCGAGAAGCCCGAGTACGGCCGCGTCGTTGACATCTGCACGAAGGACTCGTTGCGCGAGCTCGCGACACCAGGCCTGCTGGCCGCGCTCATGCCCGTCGTGGTGGGCTTCGGCCTGGGCATCGGCCCGCTCGCCGGGTTCCTGGCCGGGGCGATCGGCACTGGTGCCCTGATGGCCGTCTTCCTGGCCAATGCCGGAGGCTCGTGGGACAACGCCAAGAAGATCGTCGAGGACGGGGCCCACGGCGGCAAGGGCTCTGCCGCGCACGAGGCCACCATCATCGGCGACACCGTCGGTGACCCCTTCAAGGACACCGCCGGACCGGCGATCAACCCATTGATCAAGGTCATGAACCTCGTGTCGCTGCTGATTGCCCCCGCGATCGTCGCCCTCACGATCGGCGATGGCGCCAACAGCGCGATCCGGCTGGGCATCGCGCTGGTCGCCCTGATCATCGTGATCACGGCGGTCGTTGTCAGCCGCAGTCGCGAGATCGGGATCGGTGTCGACGCCGACCCCGAGCCGGCGGCATCTCCCGAGTCCGCGTCGGTGTGACAAGAGACTGACCCACCCGCCATACGAACACGTGGCCGGTCACCTCATCAGAGGTGACCGGCCACCGCTGTCTGCGCAACCGCGGGTGAGTCAGCCTCGCTCGCTCGTTGGCGGGTTTCTTGCCTGGACGGCTGACGTCGCGCCAAGGTGACCGATGCCGGCCACGCATGGCGACCGGGTCAGCTGAACTGCCAGGAGCGCTTGGACAGGCCGTACCAGAAGCCGTCGATGACGCTGCGGTTCTGTAGCTCTCCGCTCTCGTATGCCGCACCGAGAGAGACGAACAGGGGTGCGAAGTGCTCGGTGCGAGGGTGGGCCTCGCGCGCCGCTGGCGCCTTGTTGAGGAAGTCGAGCGCCGAGTCGATGTCGCCCGCCTCGATGATCTCGCGAGCCCATGCGTCAAACTCCGCCGAAGCAGCGGGCGCTGGGGCGTCCGAGCCGGCGCTGGGATTGAACCAGCGCAGGTTGTGGGTGGTGAAGCCCGACCCAACGATCAGCGTGCCCTGCTCCCGCAGGGGCGCGATCTTGCGGCCGATCTCGAACAGCTTCCGTGGGTCGAGAGTTGGCATCGACATCTGCAGGACCGGGACGTCAGCCTCGGGAAACATCTCGACGAGCGGCACGTACGCACCATGGTCGAGGCCTCGGCTCTGGTCGTTGTGCACGGGGATGCCGGGTGCTTGCAGCAGACTGGTGACGTCAGCAGCCAGCGCGGGGGCGACCGGCGCGTCATACGTCACCTCGTAGTAGCGCTGGGGGAACCCCCAGAAGTCATAGATGAGCGGCACCTTTGTTGTCGCTGACAAGGAGAGCGGCGCTTCCTCCCAGTGGGCGGAGATCATCAGGATGCTCTGCGGCCTGGGCATATCGGCCGACCACGCGGCCAGCTCCCGGGTCCAGGTGCGGTCGTCGGCGAGGGGCGGGGCGCCGTGGCTGAGGTACAGCACCGGCATCCGGGAGCTGGCGCTTCCGTTGTGCGTGGTCATGCCTCCACGATAGTGCAAACAAGTTCAACATTCAACTACATTGTGCTATGACGTGACTCACCTCCCCACCGAGGTGGGTTCTTGAGAACTGGCCAGGAGGGGCTACGGTCTATGCGCATTGCCATGTCGGAGCAGCGACGAATCCGCTGCACGTGGTGATGGGAGAGCTGAGGGATGCAAACGTGGGCTCCACCTCTGAACAGAAGACCTCCGGGCGCAAGCTGGTCATCGTCGAGTCGCCGGCCAAGGCCAAGAAGATCGGCGAGTACCTCGGCAAGGGCTATGACGTCGACGCCAGCGTCGGTCACATCCGGGATCTGCCCAACCCCAGCGAGCTTCCGGCGGACATGAAGAAGGGTCCCTACGGCCGGTTCGCTGTCGATGTGGACAATGGGTTCGACGCCTACTACGTGATCGACCCGGACAAGCGCAAGAAGGTCGCCGAGCTCAGGCGCCTGCTCAAGGATGCCGACGAGCTCCTGCTGGCCACAGATGAGGACCGCGAGGGCGAGGCCATCGCCTGGCACCTGCTCGAGGTGCTCAAGCCCAAGGTGCCGGTCCGTCGCATGGTGTTCCACGAGATCACCAAAGAGGCAATCATCCGCGCTGCCAACGAGACTCGCGACCTCGACACCCGTCTGGTGGACGCTCAGGAGACCCGCCGCATCCTCGACCGCCTCTACGGATACGAGGTCTCGCCGGTGCTGTGGCGCAAGGTGCGGCAGGGTCTTTCGGCTGGCCGCGTACAGTCTGTCGCGACTCGCATCGTCGTCGAACGTGAGCGCGAGAGGATGGCGTTTCGTCGTGCGTCGTACTGGGACGTCGAGGGTGACTTCGCGCCCGATTCGGCTGCGGCACAGGCATTTACGGCCCGACTCAGCATGGTCGACGGCTCGCGTGTGGCCACAGGTCGGGACTTTGGCGACGACGGGGTTCTCAAGGGCGCCAACGTGGTCCAGCTCGACGAGGCCGCCGCCAACCTGATCGCCAATGCGGTGATGGACGATGCCAGCGTCAGGGTCACCGATGTCGCCGAGAAGCCCTACACCCGCCGCCCCTACGCGCCGTTCACGACCTCGACGCTTCAGCAGGAGGCGAGCCGCAAGCTGCGCCTGTCGAGCAAGAACGCCATGCGCGTGGCGCAGCGCCTGTACGAGAACGGCTACATCACCTATATGCGAACCGACTCGACCACGCTGTCGGAGGCCGCGCTGACCGCAGCCCGCAGCCAGGCTCGGGACATGTATGGCGCAGAGTATGTCCCGGACTCACCTCGCCGCTATGAGAAGAAGGTCAAGAACGCGCAGGAGGCCCACGAGGCGATCCGGCCGGCCGGAGACCGCTTCCGTACCCCCGCGCAGGTGGCCGGCGAGCTGCGCGGCGAGGAGTTCGCGCTCTACGAGCTGGTCTGGAAGCGCACCGTCGCCTCCCAGATGGCCGACGCCCGCGGCTCGACTGCCACGGTCAAGCTGGGAGCGACCCTGGCTGACGGCCGGGTGGTGGAGTTCTCCGCCAGCGGTACGGTCATCACGTTCCGCGGCTTCCTCGCGGCCTATGAAGAGGGCCGCGACGACGACGCCACCGCACGCGCCCAGGCTGCCGACGAGGAGCGTCGTCTGCCGAAGCTCTCCGTCGGGATCTCGCTCGACGTGCTCCGCGCCCAGGCGAGCGGACACGAGACGTCGCCTCCGGCCCGTTATACCGAGGCAACACTGGTGAAAGCCATGGAGGAGAAGGGGATTGGTCGCCCGTCGACCTACGCGTCCACCGTCGGCACGATTCAGGACCGTGGATACGTCAACAAGCGCGGCACGGCCCTGATCCCGACGTGGCTGGCATTCGCCGTGACGCGGTTGCTCGAGGAGCACTTCAGCAAGCTCGTTGACTACGACTTCACGGCGTCCATGGAAGAGGACCTCGACCGGATCGCCAACGGAGAGGAACAGCGCATCGACTGGCTGAGGCGCTTCTACTTCGGTGAGGAGTCCACGTCCGGCGAAGGACTGCGGCAGCTCGTGAACGACCTCGGAGAGATCGACGCGCGCGAGATCTCGACCATCCCCATCGGCGAGGGAATCGTCGTACGGGTGGGGCGCTACGGCCCCTACGTCGAGGAGACCTCCCCGGCGGGAGTTGACCAGGGCACGGGCGAGGTGGCGGATGGCGCCAACGGCCAGGTTCGTCGCGCCACCATCAAGGACGACATCGCCCCTGACGAGATGACGCCGGCCATGGCTCGCGAGCTGCTCGAGGCCGCCGCCGACGATGGCCGTGTCCTTGGCCAGGACCCCGAGACGGGGCGCGACATCGTGGCCAAAGCGGGTCGCTACGGCCCTTACGTCACGGAGGTGCTGCCGGAGGATGTCGCGGTGCTGAAGGGCAAGTCCAAGGTCAAGCCGCGCACGGCCAGCCTCTTCAAGGACATGGACCTCGCCTCCCTCGATATCGGCACTGCTCTGCAGCTGCTCACCCTTCCGCGTTCCCTCGGTAACGACGCGGCCGACGGCGAGGAGATCACGGCGCAGAACGGTCGCTACGGTCCCTACCTGAAGAAGGGCACCGACTCGCGCTCACTCCAGGCCGAGTCGCAGCTGTTCACGATCACCCTCGAGGAGGCGCTGGCGATCTACGCGCAGCCCAAGCAGCACGGGCGGGCGGCGGCAGCGCCGCTCAGGGAGCTGGGCAACGACCCCGTGTCAGGGCGGCCGATGGTGGTCAAGGAGGGCCGCTTCGGCGCCTATGTGACGGACGGTGAGACCAACGCGACCCTGCGCAAGGACGACCAGCCCGAGACCATCACGCCCGGGCGCGGCGCAGAGCTGTTGGCGGAGAAGCGTGCTCGCGGCCCGGTGACCCGAAAGCGCGCAACGAAGAAGTCCACAACGAAGAAGACTGCGGCCAAGAAGGCTGCAACCAAGAAGGCTGCAACCAAGAAGGCCACAGCGAAGAAAGCCGCCACCAAGAAGACCTGACCCTCCCGCTTGGGAGCCCCTGGCGGCAGTCAAAGTTCTGGGGTACCTGATCTGGTACCCTTGAAAGGTGCCTGGACTCAGCATCCTCTTCACCGATGAAGAGCTCGAGCGTATCCGCGAAGCGGCCGCTCGCGACGGGCTGTCCCTTAAGGCCTATGCCCACAATGTCGTGGTGGCTGTGGCTTCAACGGATCGCATTGGCGACATCGCGGCCGGGGTCGCGGCTCGATCCAAGGAGCTGAACGAACGCCTCGCACGGTGATGCCGTTGTACTACCTCACCGAGCGGGACGTGATGACCGTCTTGGCTGCCACAGGTCAGGAAGTCCAGGTCCGGGACTTCGGATTGCTGTCCTCGGCAGTTGCACGCCCACGCGCTTCGGCCTTCGGCGAGGAGGCGTACCCGGACCCTTGGGTGAAGGCCGCGGCACTGTTGCACTCCCTGACCCGTAACCACCCGTTCATGGATGGGAACAAGCGCGCTGGATGGAACTCCGCGTGGACTTTCATCGAGGTCAACGAGATTGGCCGACTGTCAGGGGACTTTGACGTGGACGCCGCAGAGCGGTTGGTTCTGGCTGTGTCATCCGACGTCTTGGATGACCTCACCCTCATCTCGACTGCGCTTCAGGGATTCTCAGGTTGACTGAGTAATGGACTTGACCCTCACCCCACGTGAGGCCACACGGTAGGGACATGACCGCGATGACGAAGGCAAACGGGCTTGGGCTCGCAGTACTGACGGTGGGCCAGGTGGCCGAGCAGTTCGACGTGACGGTGCGCACCTTGCACCACTACGACGAGATCGGCCTGCTGGTCCCGAGCGAGCGCACGTCGGCCGGCTACCGGCTTTACTCCGACAAAGACATCGCTCGCCTGCAGCACGTGGTGGTCTATCGGCGGCTCGGATTCGCCCTGGAGGAGATCGCTCTCCTTCTCGACGACGCCTCCGCCGACCTGGGCGAGCACCTTCGTCGTCAACGCGAAGCGGTCATGTCCCGGCTGGACGAGATGCGCGAGCTCGTGACGGCCATCGACCGAGCACTGGAGAAAGCGATGTCTGGCACACGCCTGACCAAGGAAGAGCAGAAAGAGCTGTTCGGCGATGGCTTCTCGGATGACTATGCCGAAGGGGCCGAGCAACGCTGGGGTGAGACCGAGGCCTGGAAGCAGTCGCAAAGTCGGACCTCGACGTACACCAAGGAGGACTGGGCGCAGGTCAAGGCCGAGATGGACGCCACCAACGCGGCCTTCGTGTCGGCAATGGCCGACGGCGAGCCGGCGACCAGCCAGCGAGCCATGGACGCCGCTGAGCAGCACCGCCTGCACATCCACAGCCGGTTCTACGACCTCACGCCCGAGTTCCACCGGGGCCTCGGCGACATGTATCTCGCGGACCCGCGGTTCACCAAGACCTACGACGACATCAGACCGGGGATGGCGCAGTACGTCCGGGACGCAATCCACGGAAACGCTGACCGAGCAGCCCGCGCAGCGGGGGGCCAGCCCTGACGAAGCGGTATGCCGTGCCCCTCACCCACAGGTGACGGGGACGGCATACCTCGCGGTGGGGCTCTGTGGGCGCTCTGCCATAGGCTCGGGCGCGTGACCACGCCGGAGCCTTCGCTGTCCTCGCGCGGTCTGTTCATCGCTCTCGAGGGCGGCGACGGAGCGGGCAAGTCGACCCAGGCCCGGCTCTTGCGTGCGTGGCTCGAGGAGCTTGGCCACACGGTCGTGGTGACCCGCGAGCCTGGCGGCACAGACTTCGGCCGCACCCTTCGCGAGCTCGTGCTGCACGGAGGGCACGTGGCACCGCGCGCCGAGGCCCTGCTGTTCGCCGCGGACCGGGCTCACCACGTCGAGACCCTGATCCGGCCGGCGTTGGGGCGCGGCGACGTGGTGATCACCGACCGCTACATGGACTCCTCGATCGCCTATCAGGGCGCAGGGCGCGACCTGGGAGTTGACGAGGTGCGAGAGCTCAACGTGTGGGCGACCGGCGGTCTCGTGCCTGCCCTCACCGTGCTCATCGACCTGTCGGCGGCGGTTGGTCGGGCCCGGCGAGGAGGGGTCCACGATCGCCTCGAGGCCGAGGCCGACGAGTTCCATGGCGCTGTCCGCGAGCACTTCCTGGCCCTCGCCGAAGCCGACCCCGACCGTTACCTCGTCGTCGACGGCGAGCGCTCCCCTGAGGAGATCCATGAGCTGGTCCGGGCCAGGGTCGCCACGTTGCTGGGGGTGACGAGGTGAGCGTCTGGGACGACGTCGTCGGGCAGGAGCCGGCCGTCGCCACGCTCAGCCGAGCGGTCAGCGACCCGAGTGCGATGACACATGCCTGGCTTCTGACCGGCCCACCGGGATCGGGCAGATCCGTTGCGGCCAAAGCGTTTGCGGCTGCGCTTCAATGCCCTGAAGGCGGCTGCGGCACGTGTCACGAGTGCCGCACGGCGCTGGAGGGCACACATGCCGATGTCGACGTCATCGCGACCGAGGGACTCACGCTCAAGGTGGACCTGGCACGCGACCTGGTGCAGCTGGCGGCGCGGCGTCCTTCCGTCGGACGCTGGCGCGTGATCGTCATCGAGGATGCCGACCGCCTGCACGAGCGAGCCGCCGACGCGTTGCTCAAGGCGCTCGAGGAACCGGTCGCGCGGACCGTCTGGATCCTGTGCGCCCCCTCTCTGGAGGACGTCATCATCACGATCCGCTCTCGCTCGCGGCATGTTCGGCTGCGCACCCCTCCGGTTGAGGCGGTCGCGGCGTTGCTGGTTCGTCGTGACGGTATCGACCTGGCCATGGCCACCTTCGCCGCCCGGGCGGCCCAGTGTCACGTGGGGCTCGCCCGTCGGCTGGCTCGCGACGAGGGCGCCCGGATCAGACGACGGGACGTTATCGCGCTCGCTGGGAAGATCCGCACCGTCGGCGACGCGGTCGGCGCGGCAGCCGATCTGGAGGCCATCGCGAAGGAGGAGGCAGCGGCGTCCTCGACCGAGCGTGACGGCGCCGAGAGGACCCGGTTGCTGGAGACCCTGGGCGCCGACCTGAGTGCGCGCACCCAGCCACCGCACGTCCGCTCACAGGTCGCGGCGCTGGAGAAGGAGCAGAAGACCCGGGCGACCCGGTTCTCCCGGGATGTCATCGACCGGTCGCTGATCGACCTGCTCTCGATCTACCGCGATGCGCTGGTCCTGCACACCGGCGCCTCCATCGGGCTGGTCAACCAGGACATGGCCGAGCAGGTGCAGCAGCTGGCACGCGTCCTGTCGCCCGAGCGGCTACTTCTGGCCATGGACGCCATCGGCACGGCGCGCGAGCGCATCGATGCCAATGTCCACCCGCTGCTGGCTCTTGAGGCGATGGCGATCTCTCTGCAGCTGCCCCGCTGACGCCGAAGTCTCTTGCGACCTGACCCAGGATCTCGGGATACCGTCATACCCGTTGCAGATCGGAGACGGGAGTACGCAGGTGAGATCCATCGGGGCTGCCAACGTCCTGCGTTCGGCGCGCGCGCGGCGCCCGGTTCTGTGGCTGGCCGCCGCGATGGCGATGGCGGTGACGCTGACCGTCTCAGCATGCGCCATCTCTCCCAACGAGCCGAGTCAGGCCAAGACGCCGAGCCCCGCCCAGAAGAGCGCAGCGCAGGTGCCCCCGACCGGCGCGGAGACGCTGGCGAAGTTCTACACGCAGGACCTGGCGTGGTCGGACTGTGGTTCCAACCTGTGTGCCCAGCTGACGGTGCCGATCGACTACGCGCACCCTGGCGGCGACACCCTCAAGCTGGCCGTGCTCAAGGTTCCGGCCAAGAACCCCCCCAAGCGGATCGGCTCGCTCGTGGTGAATCCGGGCGGCCCGGGAGGGTCCGGCTACGACTACGCCAAGCATGCCGACGACGGCATCGTCACGAGTGCGGTCCGGGCGGCATACGACATCGTGGGCTTCGACCCCCGCGGCGTCGGTCGCTCGTCGCCGATCACCTGCCTGAACAACCGCGAGCTCGACAGCTTCCTCGGTGGCGACCCGACACCGGACAACAAGGTCGAAGAGCAACATCTCGCTGACGTTGCCAAGACCTTTGCCGACAAGTGCAGGGCCAACGGTGGACCTCTGCTCGGCCACGTCTCCACGATCGAGGCGGCAAAGGACATGGATGTCCTGCGGGCGGCGTTGGGCGAGACCAAGCTGGACTACCTGGGCAAGTCCTACGGGACCTTCCTCGGCGCGACGTATGCCGACCTGTTCCCCACCAAGGTCGGAAGGTTCGTCCTTGACGGAGCCATCGACCCCAATCTCAGCTCGAGCCAGGTCAACGAGGGCCAGGCCGTGGGGTTCGAGACCGAGACGAGGGCCTATGTTCAGGACTGCGTCCGAAGGGGTGGCTGCCCGCTGGGCGGCTCCCTCGACTCCGGTATGCAGAAGCTGCGCGACTTCCTCAAATCGCTGGACAGCCGGCCGCTGCCGCTGAACGACAAGTACGTCAAGGGGCTGACCGAGGGGTGGGGGTCGCTCGGGATCGCTGTCGCGATGTACGACCAGGGGCTCTGGAGCCAGCTGACCGACGCCCTTCGCAGTGCCCTCGGCGGCGACGCCGGCCCCTTGATGAATCTCGCTGACGCCTATGCCTACCGGAACAGCTCGGGCGCCTATGACGGCAACCTGATGCAGGTCATCTACGCGGTCAACTGCCTCGACCGGTCCGACTCCAGGGACCTGGCCCACTACGAGTCCGAGGCGAGCTCGTTGAGCGCCAAGGCCCCGACCTGGGGTCCGTTCCTGGCCTGGAGCACCGTGCCATGCGGCTACTGGCCGGTGCCGGCAAACAACGCCCCGAAGAAGATCACGGCGACGGGCAGCGGCCCCATCGTGGTCGTGGGGACCACGCGAGATCCCGCGACACCCTACATATGGGCCCAGGGTCTGGCCTCTGAGCTCGAGAACGGACATCTCATCACCTTCAACGGGGATGGACACACGGCGTACACGCGGTCCAACTCATGCGTCGACAACGCGGTCGACGCTTATCTGCTGGCAGGTACCGTGCCGCCGGCCGGCCTCAGGTGCTGACCCTGATCTGGACGTGCCCAGGACGTGCGGGCACAGGAACATGGCCGGTTCGAAGATCCACCAGATCATCCGTATACTCGTGCAGCGTGTCCACGGGCACCTGCCGCCTTAGCTCAGTCGGCTAGAGCGATTCACTCGTAATGAATAGGTCATCGGTTCGATTCCGATAGGCGGCTCCACAGAAAGCGCAGGTCAGCGACCTGCGCTTTCTGCATTCAACGGGACGACTGGCGCATCAGTACACACTGAGTACACACGAGCGCCAGCGTCCAACCGCTCAGCGACCCCATCAAGGTCGTCATCGAAGAGGCCCGAGTACACGTCGAGGGTCATCGCAGCCGATGCGTGCCCAAGCATCCTCTGAACCGCTTTCACGTTGGCTCCGGCGCTCACCGCGAGTGAAGCGGCCGTATGCCGCAGCTCGTGCGGAGTCAGCCCCTCCAGCCCCGCAGCGGTCGCCGCAGCATCGAAGACGTCCCTGCGGAAGTTCAGGTTCCGCAGGACCGCACCACGCCGGGTGGTAAAGACGAGGTCGCCGGGAGCCTTCCCAGCCATCACGACCGCGAGGTCGTCGACAAGAAACCTCGGGATCGGAACCGACCTGATCTGATGAGACTTCGGTGTGCCCCAGATCAGCTTTCCCCGGACCTCGCTGACAGCCTCGACGACACTGAGCCTGCGACGCATCAGGTCAACGCGACCAACCTTCAACCCCGCCAGCTCGCCCCAGCGCAGACCACAGTACGAGAGCATCAGGACCGCGGTCCGGTAGTCGCCTGCTGCCTGTGCGAGCTCGTTCACCTCCTGATGGCTCAGGAAGCGTTTCTCTGCCGTCGCGACCTTCGGCAACCGGACCCCGGCGGCCGGATTCCGGGGGATCCTGGCCGACCTCACCGCGAGGTCGAGCAACAGTGAAAACACCCGGTACACGTAGCGAACTGTGGCCGCTGACAGGTCCGAGGCGATCAGGTCGCTGACCCAGGCCGCGACGTCCTCGTGAGCCACCCTGGCGAGCGGAGTCGAACCCCAACGGGGGAGGACATGCTTGCCCAGGATGCTCTCATAGGTCGCTAGCGTCGACGGTTTCAGGTGCCCTTGGGTTGAGATCCACTTGGCAGCGAAGACCTCGACGCTCATGTTCCCGGCGCCGGGGTCAACGTAGGTGCTCGCCTGCATGGCCATGCCGACGCCTTGGAGGTACTTGTCGGCAAGGTTCTTGTGGGTGAAGGTTTTGGCCTTCTGCCGGCCGGATGGGTCTCGCCAGCGGGCACGCCAGCGCCCCTGGCCGAGCCGCTCAATGCTTGCCATGACCTTGACCCTCCAGTGCCTCTCGTGTATCCGTCTGGCGCGGCTCCATCGGCTCCAGTAGAGCCTTCGACGTCTGCTGAATCGCTCGGAGCTTCATGACGTCATCCCGCGCCTGCCCTTGTGCTTCCAAGACAGGCTACGTCCGGGTGCTGACGTTGCCACCGTGTCGAGTTCCCACGAGCTGCTGACGTGACGAGGACTCATGCGGCGGTGGGGCCGTCGCTTTGGCTTTGCAGCCAGGTGGTGACTTCGTGGTGCCAGTAGCGCACGCCGCGGCCGATGCGGAAGCTGTGCGGACCGGTCCCGAGGTGGCGCCAGTAGCGCAGGGTGGCGATGGGGACGCGGACGATGTCGGCGACTTCACCGATGGTGAGCAGCTCGTCGTTGGCGTGCGGGTCCTGCGGCGGCGTGACCTGTTGCGAGATGGTGCTCATGCTGATTCTCCTTGCATCGGCGCCGACCAGGGTTTCACTGTCGGCGGTGTTGGTCTCTTATCTACTCCAAATGCGGTACATGATTGGGCCGGGTGGCCAACCATGAGGTGGACCATCACGGCCTAGTGCCAGGTGCGGGCAACGCCCAGATTTCGTCTCGTCATCATGGCCCGGGAACGTTACCTACTTCGTTCCCCCAGGCACGTTCCCCCAAGGGGGAACGTTGGTCCTTGCGCAGGTCAAGCCACGTTTCCCCGAAAGTTGTGGACACCCCTTGCCAAGGCCCGTTCTGAGGGTTTTCGGGTGACCAGACCCGCGCGAGGTAACGTTCCAAAACGTTGCCGATCCCGGCTCCCCGCCGCGGCCGGCGGCGAGCTTCACCTCCCGGTCCTGGGTCGGGGCTGGTCACTGGCGGAGCTCTGCTGTTGCAGCCAGGTGGTGACGTCGTGGTGCCAGTAGCGGACGCCGCGTCCGATGTGGAAGCTGTGCGGTCCGGTGCCAAGGTGGCGCCAGTAGCGCAGGGTGGCGACCGGGGCGCGGACGATGTCGGCGACTTCGGTGATGGTGAGCAGCTCGTCCTCGACGGCCGCCGCGTTCGCTGTGGCGTGGTCGATGATGGCGCGCGCGTGGTTGTTTCGGCCAGAGGTGTTGTGGTCGGTCATGGCAATGCTCCTGTGGTTGTTTGTTCGTCGTCACCAGTTCGTCTCCCTAAGGACCCGATGGGCACTTGGGCGGGCATCTGGTCGCGTTCTTGATTGGTTGTTCCTCGCGACCGCGTCGGATCGCGATCGGATACCTCTTACAGGCGTTGGAACCGGGTCTGTGCGGACAACGACGCGGGTCTCGTTGCCGAATCGTGATGCCGGTTGGCTTGGACGAGCTTGTACAGCTCGGCCGGGACTCGGCGGATCGATGGTCAACGCGCATGTGTTCATTTTTCGTGTGTGTTCAGTTATTCTGAACGTACGTCGATTGTGAACGGAGCTGGAGATGGACGTCTTACTCGCGCGCTTCGCGGCACGCCTGAGCGACCTTGGCGTGACCGCCGAGGTCGGCTCCGCCGTACCTGCTGGGCCCGGCGTTCAGACGACGACCGTGCGTCTGACACGTGGCACGTCAACTCGGGCTTACCGGCTGCTGTACGGGCCAACGGTGTCGCTGGCCGATGCAGGCCTGGCAAGTGGCATCG
>Ga0209638_1000969_pt1 | contig 18830 bp, 15 predicted proteins | sample BarGraNGADG00211_FD_184490 | JGI IMG/M metagenome (GOLD analysis project Ga0209638, IMG submission 184490) | Arctic peat soil microbial communities from Barrow, Alaska - Barrow Graham LP Ref core NGADG0002-211 (SPAdes) (version 2) | ecosystem: Environmental > Terrestrial > Soil > Wetlands > Peat...
TTGGAGATATTGCAATATCGTTTGGTTGATTCATTTTATCGTTGTGTGCGAACACCGAGATTGATTTATCTTTTGGATCTACCTTTAAAATATTGTGTTTAGTATAGTCCGCGATATACATATATCCGGCTTTGTCAAAGCGGATTCCGTTGCCAACTGAACCTTCCGGCAGAACAACATAGACAGAAGCCTCTCCCGAGGGTTTTACAACGCCTACAGTTCCCAGTTTGTCAAAGTTCACAGCATAAAGGTTCCCTCGTGAATCAATTGCAGGTCCTTCAATCTTTACAAAGCTACCCTCTTTTAGGAGATCTCTGACTACAACAGCCTGAGCATTAAGGGTATTTGCAAGAACAAAACCAATCCCTATCAGGATGATTTTGGAAAATTTTTGTTGAATATTAGTTTTCATAGCGTAAATGTATTCAAGTTTTGTTAACTACACCATATAAATTTGTTCAATAAAAATACAATTTGTATCTTCGCCGCCGATATAACAATTAATGCATAGACATTCTCATATCAATTTATCTATGCGCATCACAATGATGCGAATGCATCGCTGTGATGCATCTTCATATTATTGGGCCTAAATTAGGTCCTTTGAGCAAGGTCTCATAAAGCTTTCAAAATATTTTTTCCAAACATTTTATTTACATTTTATAATGAATAATACTCATTTTGAAACCCTGCAGGTGCATGCCGGTCATACCCCGGATCCAACCCACGGTTCATGTGTCACACCAATACATCAAACAGCCTCTTTCGTATTCAACAGCGTAGAACACGCCGCAAAACTCTTTGCATTGGAAGAGGCCGGCTACATATACACACGCCTCTCTAACCCAACTACAGATGTCTTGGAAAAACGGATAGCTGCATTGGAGGGAGGAACAGCTGCTGTTGCCGTCTCTTCCGGTCATGCAGCTCAATTTCTTGCTATTCAGAATATTGCAGAAAGTGGCGACAATGTTGTCTCCTCATCCTCGCTTTATGGCGGAACATACAATCAATTTAAGGTAAGTTTCAATAGGTTAGGTATAGATTTCCGTTTTGCAAAAAAAGGCTCTGCCGAAGAGTATGAAAAGTTGATAGACAAAAGGACAAAAGCCCTTTATGTAGAGACAATCGGCAATTCAGATTTTTATATTCCCGACTTCGAACAATTAGCAGAACTCAGTAAGAAATTTAAAATTCCGTTAATCTTCGACAACACATTCGGGGGTGCCGGTTACCTTTTCAGGCCAATAGAGTGGGGAGCAAATGTAATTACCAATTCTGCTACCAAATGGATTGGCGGTCACGGGAACAGCATAGCCGGTGTTTTAGTTGATTGCGGAAACTTCGACTGGAGTTCGGGAAAATTTCCAAGATTCACAGAACCTTCCGAATCATATCACGGGCTCAAATTCTGGGAAACCTTCGGAGAGGGATCACCATCCGGAAACATAGCATTTGCTGTTAAAGCAAGGGTAGAGGGTCTCAGAGACTGGGGCTGTTGTCTGAGCCCTTTCAATGCATTTCTTTTGCTGCAGGGTGTAGAAACACTCTCCCTCAGAATGGAAAGAATTTTAAGTAATGCGCTTGAGTTGGCAGAATGGCTTAACGCCCATCCAAAGGTGGAGTCGGTAAACTACCCGGGTTTGAAAGACAATCCAAATCACGCTCTTGCAAAAAAATATCTTAAAGGTGGTTTTGGAGGTGTTCTTTCATTCTGCATAAAAGGAGACAGAGGTCAAACTGCAAAATTTGTAGATTCACTCTCACTTATTACACATCTTGTAAATGTGGGTGACAATAAAACCCTAATCAGTCATTCAGCTTCTACAACCCATTCTCAGCTTAGTGCAGAGGCTTTGGAGGCAGCAGGGCTAAAAACAAATATGTTAAGGATTTCTGTTGGTATTGAACACATAGATGATATAAAGGCAGACCTGGAAGAATCTTTAAAGAGGATCTAATTTATGAAGAGAGCCATATTCGAATACAATAAGCCATTTATTTTTGAGAGCGGCGAGAGGCTGGAGAAGCTGGAAATTTGTTATCACTACACAGATAATCTGTCTGAAGGCAGGGAGGTGATATGGATTTGTCACGCTCTAACGGCAAACTCCAACCCTCAGGAGTGGTGGGGCGATCTGGTGGGGCCGGGCAAATTGTTTGACACAAAGAGATATACAATCATTTGCGCGAACATGTTAGGCTCCTGTTACGGAAGTAGCGGCCCGGCCTCTTTCAAAGACTTAAAAAACAGATACCTCCTCTCTTTTCCTCAGGTAACCGTGCGGGATATCGTTAATGCCCACAATCTGCTTAGAGAGCATATCGGAATTGAGAAGATAGATCTTGTTGCGGGCGGGTCTATCGGGGGGTTTCAGGCACTTGAATGGAGTATCATGTACCCGGACGTTGTAAAAAACACAGTCCTTCTTGCTTGTAATTCCATAGTCTCTCCATGGGGCACAGCCTTTAACGAGTCTCAAAGGATGGCTCTTTTTGCCGACAGCTCTTTTCAGGAGCAGAAAGACATAGAAGGCGGTAAGCTTGGCCTTGCCACTGCCAGATCAATTGCCCTTATCTCATACCGGTCTTTTCACGGTTATGGGGCCACTCAGCAGGAGGAGGATGAGAATATGCTTTTTGCAAAAAAATCTTGCAGCTACCAACAGCACCAAGGGAAAAAACTGGTAGAGAGATTTGATGCATATTCATACTACACGCTCTCCAAATCGATTGACAGCCACAATGTTGGCAGAGGAAGAGGAGGTGTTAAAAAAGCCCTTTCCTCAATCAAAGCAAACACATTGATCATAGGGATAGATAGCGATATTCTCTTCCCTTTGGAGGAACAGAAATTTTTACATAGCGAAATAAATAATTCTAATTTTGAGCAGATATCTTCTCAATTTGGCCATGACGGTTTTCTTTTGGAGTGGCGAGACATTGAGACTGCAATTAAAAAACATATAAAATTTTTAAACTGATATGCAAATACTAAAATTTGGCGGAAGCTCCGTAGCGGACGCATCCAATATATCAAATGTAGTAAAGATTGTAAAGGAGAGTGTCAAAAAAGACAGAACAGTTGTGGTCACATCTGCCATTAGCGGTTGCACCGACAGGCTTATTGAAATAGGCAAGCATGCATCTGTCCAGGACGACACCTACACAAAATTAATTGACGATCTGGAAAAGCAACACCTAACAATAATTGACAAGCTTATTCCTTTTGATTTTCAACCCTCTATTGATCTTAAGATAAAAAACCACTTTAATCAACTGAGAGAGATATGCAAGGGAGTATATTATCTGAAAGAGCTGAGCAATTACTCTTTAGATCTCATTATGAGCTTTGGGGAGATAGCCTCCACAAAGATTATAAGCGAGAAGTTCACCTCTTTAGGTATAAACAACCTTTGGATAGATGCAAGGGAACTTATTAAAACCGACCTGCAAAATTTACAGAATATCGTTGACACAGAGAAGAGCTATTCAAATATCAGAAAGTTGATAGCGAGCCAAAAGTCCAGACTCTATATAATTCCCGGGTTTATTGCCAGCGATTCGCTCAAAAGAACAACAACCCTGGGCAGAGGAGGGTCGGACTACACTGCATCTCTATTTGCTGTGGCAACAGACGCCAGAGTTCTGGAAATTTGGAGCGATGTGAATGGCATGATGACTGCAGACCCAAGGGTTGTTCCGGAGGCTGCAACTATCGATCACATATCATATAATGAGGCTCTCGAACTATCTCACTTTGGAGCAAAAGTGGTCTACCCACCCACTATTCAACCCGTTGTAAGCAAAGGAATACCTATTGTAGTAAAAAACACATTTGCTCCCAAAGATGCCGGAACTATTATTGAAAACTCGCCTCCGGAGAGTCAGGGAAAAATCAAGGGTATCTCCTGCAGTAACAAAATAACTCTTCTATCTATGGAGGGGAGCGGAATGGTGGGTGTACCTGGCTATTCCAGCAGGCTATTTGAGGCATTGGCAAAGAGCGGAATTAATATCATTCTTATCACACAAGCCTCTTCTGTACATACAATGTGTGTAGCAATTGATGAGGCCGACTCAGAAAGGGCAAAATCGGCTGCGGATGAAACATTCGCCTATGAGATCAGTCTGAATAAAGTAAACCCTTTAAAGGTAGAGAAGGGCTTTTCAATTATCACTTTAGTGGGTGACGACATGAAGAACCAGTCCGGAACAAGCGGAAAGATGTTCAACGCTTTGGGAAGAGCCGGAATAAATATCAGAGCGATTGCACAAGGTTCTTCGGAAAAAAATATTTCGACCGTAGTTTTAAGGGAAGACTCAGATGAGGCGATAAGGGTTATCCACAAAGTGTTTTTTGGGGAGAGCATAAAAAGGATAAATCTTTTTATTGCAGGTTACGGGAATGTGGCAAAATCGCTCATCTCTATTATTGAATTGCAGAGTGAATACATCTCAAAAACATTAAGGAGAGATATCGTAATTGCAGGAATTTGCAACAGCAAGAAGATGGCCTTTAACAGGGGTGGAATAGCTCCCGATTCAATACCGGAGCAGCTTAAAAATGGCAAAGAGGCCGGAATTTATAAGTTTAGCGAGAAGTGCTACGAGTTGGGACTCAGCAATAGTGTTTTTGTAGATTGCACTGCAAATCAAATTGTTGCCTCTACTTATCAGGAGTTCTTCACAAACGGATTTTCTGTTGTAACCTGCAATAAGATCGCCCACTCATCATCTATGGATAATTACAAAGCCCTCCAGGAAGGGGCTCAGTCCGGAGAACATTCATTCTTATATGAGACAACCGTGGGTGCTGCTCTGCCTGTGATCTCTACAATTAAGCAAATGAAACAGAGTGGAGATAAAATTGAATCAATTGAGGCAATTCTTTCCGGTACCTTAAACTACCTTTTTAGCAATTACGATGGCTCCGTAAGCTTTTCTAAGTTGCTCAGTCAGGCACAAGCGTTAGGATACACAGAACCCGACCCAAGGCAAGATCTCTCCGGTACAGATGTGCTAAGAAAAACCCTTATCCTCGCGAGGGAGATCGGATTTGATATCGAGGCCACAGACATTTTGTCCACTCCGTTAGAGGAGAATGAAGATAAAATTTTAAAACTCTATAGAGAATCGCAATCCAAAGGAGAACATCTCAGATATGTTGCCACCATAAGGGCAGGCGAGTGCAAAATCGGACTGGAGTCTTTAACCTCTTCCCATCCGCTGTATGATATTTCCGGAACAGATAATGCAGTAATAATTTATAGCAGAGACTACCCTTCTCCTTTAAGAATTATGGGCGCGGGTGCAGGGGCAAGACAGACAGCAACAGGAATATTTAACGATATACTAAAAATTAAATCATGAGAATAGCGGTTGTAGGTGCCACAGGACTGGTTGGCAGAAAAATGTTGGAAGTGTTGGAAGAGAGAAAATTTCCGGTTACGGAGCTCATTCCGGTCGCTTCGGAGAAATCAGCAGGAAAAAGTATCATTTTTAATGGAAAAAATTGGAGGATTCACTCCCTCGGCCAGGCACTGGAGAGCTCTCCGGAGATAGCTCTCTTCTCTGCAGGTTCTGAGGTGTCCAAAATTTGGGCACCCAGGTTTGCCGAGATTGGTTGCAAGGTTATTGACAACTCCTCGTGTTGGAGAATGGATCCCGAGATTAAGCTTGTTGTTCCGGAAGTTAATTCAGATGTGCTTTCAAAAGATGACATGATAATCGCAAATCCAAACTGCTCCACAATCCAGATGGTTGTTGCACTTAATCTCCTCCACAAAAGGCTAAGTATAACAAGAATCATTGTCTCTACTTATCAATCGGTTACAGGTACCGGTCAAAAAGGGATCGAACAGCTCAATAATGAAAGAGCCGGCAATACAGGGCCTGAATTTAGATGTGCATACAAACACCCTATAGACAAAAACCTGATCCCCCAGATTGATTCATTTCTCGAGGATGGCTATACCAAAGAGGAGATGAAGATGGTTAATGAAACCCACAAAATATTAGGAGATAATACAATAGGCATATCTGCAACCACTGTAAGAGTGCCTGTAGAGGGGGGACATTCGGAGTCTGTAAATGTTGAGTTCGAATCTAATTTCGAACTCAATGAGATTTTTGAAATTCTTGCAGAAACACCCGGAGTAATTATTCTGGACGACCCGAAGGATTCTCTCTATCCAATGCCAATTTATGCATACGGAAAAGATGATGTTTTTGTAGGAAGGATAAGAAGAGACTACACTGTCCCAAATGGTATTAACCTATGGATTGTTGCAGACAACCTTAGGAGAGGAGCCGCAACCAACGCTGTGCAAATTGCAGAACATCTTCTGTCCATACGGTAAATTTTTTAACTTTGTATAAAAATTCCCCCATGAACACATATACCGAGAATGAAGTTAAAACATTAGAGTGGAATGAGCACATCCGACGCAGACCGGGAATGTATATCGGAAAGCTTGGAGATGGCGACTCACCTGACGATGGTATATATGTTCTTTTAAAAGAGGTAATGGACAACTCTATAGACGAGTTTGCAATGGGTTATGGCAAGTCTATAGTAATTTCCATACAGGATAGAGTTGTTTCTGTGAGAGACTTTGGCCGTGGTATTCCATTGGGCAGTGTTGTGGACGCAGCAAGCAGAATGAATACCGGAGCCAAATATGACGACAAGGCGTTCAAAAAGTCTGTGGGTTTGAATGGTGTAGGCATAAAAGCTGTTAATGCCCTCTCAGTATCCTTTAATGTTCAGTCTTTCAGAGATGGTGAGAGTCAGTTTGCGAGGTTTAGCAGGGGTGAGCTTATAGAGGAGGCAAGAGTTTTGAGCAACGAAAAAAACGGCACCCTGGTAACCTTTATTGCAGACGAAGAGCTCTTTGGCAACTACACCTTCAATTTTGAGTTTATTGAAACTATGCTCAGAAATTACTCCTACCTCAATACAGGTTTAATAATAAAGCTGGATAGCAAGGAGTTTACCTCAAAAAACGGTCTGCTAGACCTTTTGAACGAATCCCTCACAAAAGAACCATTCTACTCCCCTATCCACCTTAAGGGAGATGATATTGAGATTGCAATAACACATGGCAACGACTATGGAGAGAGTATCTCATCATTTGCGAACGGTCAATATACCACCCAGGGGGGTACCCACCTATCCGCATTCAGAGAGGCTGTTGCAAAGACAATTAAAGACTTCTATAAAAGAGACTTTGACCCCAGCGATATCCGTCAGTCCATGATAGCAGCGGTGAGCATTAAGATGCAGGAGCCCGAGTTTGAGGGACAGACAAAGACAAAGTTCAGTTCCAGAGAGATGTCGCCGGGCGGAATTAGCGTCAGAAACTTTATCGGAGACTTTCTAAAGGAGCATCTGGATAACTATTTGCACCGCCATTCCGATGTTGCAGATGCAATACTGAGAAAGATACTTGACTCGGAAAAGGAGAGGAAGTCTATTTCCGGCATACAGAAGCTCGCAAGGGACAGGGCCAAGAAGGCAAATATGCACAACAAGAAGTTGAGAGATTGCCGCATACACTATAACGACAAAAATGACAGGTCTCAGGAGAGCATGCTCTTTATAACTGAGGGCGACTCTGCAAGCGGGTCTATTACCAAGAGCAGAGATGTTGGCATTCAGGCTGTATTCAGCCTTAAGGGAAAACCTCAAAACTCCTATGGACTTACAAAAAAAATAGTGTACGAAAACGAGGAGTTCAACCTTCTGCAAGCAGCTCTAAACATAGAGGAAGATCTTGAAAACCTGCGTTATAACCAGATAATAGTTGCAACCGATGCAGATGTGGACGGAATGCACATAAGACTGTTGCTCCTCACATTCTTCCTCCAGTTCTTCCCCGACCTAATAAGGCAGGGTCACCTCTACATATTGCAGACACCACTATTCAGGGTCAGAAATAAAAAGGAGACCATCTACTGTTACTCCAGCGAAGAGCGCGACAGAGCCATCAAAAAACTCGGTACAAATCCAGAGATCACCAGGTTTAAAGGTCTGGGAGAAATCTCACCGGACGAGTTCAAGTTCTTTATTGGCGAGAATATTCGTTTGGATAAAGTACGCCTTGGCAACGATGACAATATTCCTGAACTGTTGGAGTTTTATATGGGTAAAAACACCCCGGACAGGCAACATTTTATAACGTCAAATCTAAGGTCCGACGATATTCTTGAAGAGGAAGTTTTGAGATTACTGTAAGGTACTCTTTTCTATATTGTGTCGGTAGCTTTCCAAAGTTTTTGCAGAAAGATCTGTTGAGAGCACGGACACTCCCAAAACCGGATAATATTGCAATATCTTCCATTGCATATTTTTTAAATGAAAAAAGAAGCGATTTTGCATGCTCCGCTCTGAGCAAATTGATATAGTCTCTAAATTTGCACTCTTTTTCCTCTCTAAAAAATTTTGACAAATAGGTCCTGTTTGTTCCTATCTCTTTTGCTAATGTTGTGATTGTAAATTCGGGATCCAGAAAAAGTTTTTTTGTCATAATTATCCTCTCTGTTTTGACACCAATTTTAAAAGAGTTTTTCGGATAATTATCTGATGACTCCTCTGCCAAGAGGCCTGAGAGGTATAATATTCTTTTAACGATTTTAAGTGCATGCACTTGTTTAACCATTATGAACCCTCATTTTTTGCTCTTTACACCAATCTGCGGGGGTGTAACCAAGATGGAATCTGAATGCAATTGAAAATGTGGCCATAGATCCAAACCCAGACAGAAGGCATAACTCTTGAATATTCAGTCTGTTATTGTCACTAAAAATCTTCTTGACCTCTTCTATTCTGTAATAATTAACAAATTGATTAAAGTTCTGATTGTTTTTATCATTTATTATCCTTGAGAGATAAGTTTTGTTTGAATAGAGATATAAAGCGATCTGCTTAATTTTTAAATCGGCCTTAAGATATGGTTTTTCCTTATCAAAATATCTGAGCAGTCTGCCATATAATTCATCTGCTTTTATGTTATCTGAGAGTTGTCTGTTAATTTTATGTCTCTCTTCCTGCAAATGGGTGAGACCTTCATTCATTGTTGCATTAGTCAGCAGGTTTTTTGCATTGTATGGCAATGTAATTTTCAAGAACAGCAATGTGTTTATTATTGAGAATATTGAAAGAACTATTCTAATATATGAGTATCTCGCTGCGAAAAGAGTGAATAGTATTAGCATTATGGAAAACATTGTAAGAGAGGCAAATATGAATATGTCATTTTTATGGGTTATAATAGAAGACCAGTCGTCTTTAGAAAGGATCCGTATTTTCAAATAGAATTTATATATCAGAAAACCACTGTATATAAAGAATAAAGAGAGTGATAAGAATAAATAGGTGTTGCTTATCTCTCCATGAGTGTTTATATATTTTATTGAAATTAATTGTACAATTATGTTGGTTGTCACCAGAAATAACAGGTTAAAAATGTAGTGTTTAAGACTATACTCAAGAGACTCAACCCTTTCTGAACAGTAATACTGAGCAGGTAAAATCAACAGCATCATAAAGAGTACAGTGGATAGACCGGATTGATAGAAGCCAAATTCAAGAATCGAAAGTTGTACTATTTGCCGTGTGACAAAGATTACAGATATCGCAAGAAAGCCATATGAGAGGGCCAACAATAGTTTTTTCTCTTTCTCGGGAATGGACCTCTTTAAAAAGAGAAGGAAGATTAGGTAAAGTGAGATAACAAAATAGATGATTGCACTTAGAAATTCAATTCCGGATTGAACTTCGCCAAAATTCAACAATATGTTCATAGGTAAATATTTAAGTTAGCCAAATATAATACTAAATATTTAAACCCAACAAACTAATCAACTATAAACTAATAATTTATCTGATCTTATTGAAATTTTCCAAAATTAGAATAATGAATTCCAATTCTAGAAATCTACTTCTTCATCTCGTCAAACCCTTTCCCGTAAACCCCCATAACATTTCCAACAGATAAAAACGCCTCCCTGTCTATCTCTCGTACCACTTTATAGACATGGTGAGATTCTGTGCGCCTTACAATAACCATAAGCACCTTTCCCTCGTGTTTGGTAAACCATCCTTGTGCATTAATTACGGTTACTCCGCGACCGATGGCCATGATTCTGTCTGCAATCTCCTCGTATTTTTTGGAGAATATGAAAATCTGTATGGATTGTCTTGCTCCGGAAAGAACCAGATCTACAGTATAACTGGTAACGGTAATCAAAAGGTAACCGTAAATTATTATGGCTAACCTGTGCCCCAGCGACTCTGTGGTAGGAATCATTATTGAACTTGCTATGATAATGACATCTAAAAGAAGAATTATCCTACCCGGAGATACATTTCTGTATTTATTGACTATCAAAGCAATAATATCGGTTCCGCCGGAACTGCCTCCCTGTGTAAATGTTGTAGCTATGCCTACCCCTGCAAGTGCACCGCCAATGATTGCAGAGAGTAGTTTACCGTTTCCTATTGCAATATCGTTGATGAGCTCCTGTGGTACAAGCCCCGGAATTATGTCCAGAAAGATTGTAACTACTATAATTGCGTAAATTGTCTTAACGCCAAATCCTTTGCCAAGAATCTTTAGTCCTATCGCGAGGAGTATTCCGTTGATAATTAAATAGGAGTAGCTCAGAGGAAACCCTGTGGCATAATAGATAATCGCAGATATACCTGTAACACCGCCTCCAACGAGGCCGTTAGGTATCAGAAAGACAACCCAGCCAAGTGTATATAAAAGGAGTCCTAAGGTAATTATTATGTACTCCTTAATTACATTTAAGATTGTTTTTGTTTTTTTGTCCATCTATCCCCTGCGTATTCAGGTTTTTACAAGTATAGTTCAGATTTAGAATAAATTGCAGCTTTGCCCCTGATAATAACACTTCCTTCCTCCAAAGAACAGCCGATTATTCCTCCTCTTTTTGAAAGTTGCATAGCTGTCAGTGAATTTTTATTCAGTCTTTTTCCCCAATAGGGGGCCAGCGTGCAGTGGGCAGAACCTGTAACGGGGTCTTCCAGTAATGTTGCCTGTGGTGTAAAATATCTTGATACAAAATCACACTCCCTCCCGGGTGCTGTCACAATTACTCCACCCGGATCTATATTGATTTCGTCAAAAACAGATCTCTCTATTTCAATCATCTCAATTTCTTCCTGTTTAGAGTATACAAGCAGGTAGTCTCTTGCCTTGTATATTTCGAGTGGTTTAATATTGAGGCTGTCATAAATCTCCTCTGGAAGGGGCGATTTTACAGCCTCTCTTATCGGAAAAACCATTGCATACATATCTCCGTCTCTCTTTACTGCAATAGGGCCGGAGGCTGTATTGAACAGAATCTCCTCTCCTTTATATTTGTACCAGGTAAAGAGAATGTGTGCAGATGCAAGTGTAGCATGGCCGCAAAGGTCCATCTCAATATCCGGGGTGAACCATCTAAGAGAGTAATTGTGGCCATCCGGGAGAATGAATGCAGTTTCCGGCACAGAATTCTCTTGTGCTATTTTTCTAAGTGTATTGTCTGGGAGTCTCTCCTCCAACATCACAACAGCAGCAGGATTTCCGGAGAAAATCTTGTCTGTAAAAGCATCAACTTGAAAAGATTGTAAAACCATTAGCAAACAATATTAATAATCTTATTCTGAACCACTATAATTTTTTTGATTTGATTTTCTCCCAAATATTTGGGTGTGTTTTCATCTGCCATTACTGCCGCTTCAATATCCTTTACAGATAACCCTCGGCTCAGGATTAATTTAAACCTGAGCTTTCCATTAAATGATACAGGGTACTCAAATGAATCTTCAATTGTGTAAGCTTGAATATATTCCGGAAATTTGGCATAAGAGATACTCTCTTTGTTGCCGAACATGCTCCAGAGCTCTTCACTTATGTGAGGTGCAAAAGGAGAGAGGAGAACAAGCATAGGTTCCAAAATCTCACGTTTATTGCATCCTACTTCATAAAGCTCATTTATGGCAATCATAAATGCACTTATGCTTGTATTGAATGAGAAGTTTTCGATATCTTCCTGTACCTTTTTTATAAGCTTGTGAAGGGTCTTTAACTCTTTTGAAGTGGCCTTATGGTTGGATACTGCAAAAAGATCTTTTTGGAAGAATAGCCTCCAGAACCTTTTCAAGAAGCGATGAACACCATCTATACCATTTGTATCCCATGGTTTGGACTGCTCTAGCGGCCCAAGGAACATCTCATACATCCTTAAGGTGTCTGCTCCATAGTTTGTACAGATAAGATCCGGACTAACTACGTTGAACATAGATTTGCTCATTTTCTCAACTGCCCATCCGCAGATATACTCTCCGTTTTCCAGGATGAACTCTGCATTTTCGTATTCCGGCATCCAAGCCTTAAATGCTGCAATATCCAGCTTATCGTTGCTTACAATATTCACATCTACGTGTATCTCGGTTGTTTCATAGTTATTTTTCAAGCCAACGGTGACAAACTTGTTGCTTCCCTTAACTCTATATACAAAGTTTGACCGACCCTGAATCATTCCCTGGTTGATGAGCTTTTTAAATGGCTCTGCTTCGCATATATACCCCAAATCGAACAGAAATTTATTCCAGAATCTGGAGTAGATGAGGTGTCCGGTAGCATGCTCTGTACCACCAATATACAGATCCACATTTCTCCAGTATCCGTTCGCATCTTTGCTCACAAGCTCCTGCGAATTTCTTGGGTCCATGTATCTGAGGTAGTAGGCACTGCTCCCCGCAAAGCCGGGCATTGTACTCTTCTCTATCGGATAACCGTTAAAAATCCAGTTCTCCGCTCGTGCCAATGGTGGTTCGCCACTCTCGGTCGGCAGAAACTTATCAACCTCAGGAAGTTCCAATGGAAGATCTTTAAGCTCCATGGGTGTTGCTATTCCATCTTTATAATAAATTGGGAAAGGCTCTCCCCAGTAACGCTGACGAGAGAAAATAGCATCCCGCAGACGGTAGTTTATCTTTCTCTTACCTATTCCCCTCTTCTCTACCTCGGCAATTGCTGCAGGTATTGCCTCCTTAACAGTCATACCATTAAGGAAACCGGAATTGCACATTATACCCTCTTTTGCATCGAAGCTCTCTTGCGATACATCACATCCCTCAATAAGCGGAACGACAGGCAGATGGAAGTGTTTTGCAAATAAGTAGTCTCTGCTGTCGTGTGCAGGAACAGCCATAATAGCTCCTGTCCCGTATCCTGCAAGAACATATTCAGATATCCAAACAGGTAGTTTCTCTAAGTTAAAAGGATTGACCGCATAACTTCCGGTAAAGACACCGGTAACCTTTCTGGTCTCTGCCATCCTCTCCCTCTCTGTCTTTCTCTTTGCGCCTATCAGATACTCATCAACAGCAGCTCTTTGTCTGGCAGTTGTTAACTTTTCTACCCACTCGCTTTCCGGAGCCAAAACCATAAAAGTTACACCGAATATAGTATCTGCCCTTGTGGTAAAAATCTCCATGTCGAACTCCTTGTGACCGTCAGATACTTTGAATATCATTTCTGCACCTTGTGAGCGTCCGATCCAGTTACGCTGCATATCCTTTAGCGAATCGCTCCATTCCACTTTCTCCAAATCGTTTAACAATCTCTCTGCATAGGCAGATACCCTGAGTTGCCACTGCCTCATTTTTCTCTGCTCCACAGGATGTCCGCCCCTTACAGAGAACCCCTCCTTAACCTCATCATTTGCAAGAACAGTTCCCAATGCTGCGCACCAGTTTACAGAGGTATCTCCAAGATATGCAATTCTGTACTGCATTAAAATTGCAGATCTCTCCGCTTCTGTAAAAGAGTTCCATTGAGCGGCAGTGAATGTCTCGACATCGCCGCAGGATGCCGCAACGTTTCCGTTACCCTCTTTTGCAAAAATTGCAGTTAAATCAGAAATTTTTTCGGCTTTTTGGCTCTTTTTATTGTACCAGTGAGAGAACATCTCAAGAAACGCCCATTGGGTCCACTTATAGTATTCAGGATCACACGTTTTTACCTCTCGGGACCAATCATAGGAAAAACCGATTCTGTCGAGTTGTTCGCGATAGCGTTTAATATTTTTTTCTGTTGTTGTTACTGGATGCTGTCCGGTTTGAATTGCATACTGCTCTGCAGGAAGCCCGAAAGCATCATAGCCCATAGGGTGCAATACGTTAAACCCTTTCAATCTTTTGTACCTGCTGTATATATCACTCGCAATGTAACCAAGCGGATGACCAACGTGAAGACCTGCCCCGGAAGGGTATGGGAACATATCCAAAACATAATACTTTGGTTTTGAGCTCTCTGTCTTTACTTTAAATGTGTTGTTTTCAGACCAGTAGCGATGCCATCTCTGCTCAATTTCAAGAAAATTATACTCCATTGTGCGACAATTATTTCAACCCGCAAATGTAGTAAAATTTGCTATCTCTTTAGCTTAAATTCTATTGGTACCGCTATTTTAACCCTCACCGGCTCTCCCCCTTTTATTCCCGGTTTCCATTTTGGCGAGGCTTTTACCACTTTGACTGCCTCCGCATCCAAAGCATCATCTACAGATTTCACCACCTCTACCGAACTTACCTCTCCATTCTTCTCAACGATAAATTCAACAATAACCCTGCCTTGTATTCCTGCCTCAACTGAAGCTTTAGGATATTTGATATAATCATATACCCACTTGTCCAGAAACTGCCTCTGGTCGCCATGAAGGAACGTTGGAGGCTCGTCTGCGTCGAATGTTGAGTATACTTTATCTGTGGTATCTTTGCCAACAGCGGGCTGTTTATCTGCAAGTGCTGTTTTAGGAAATGGTTTTCCCAGGTTTGCAGAACTCTTGGCAAGTTCAAAAACATACCTCGAAATTTCTGCCATTGTTTTATAGTCAAGGTTTTCAGGCAAATCTTTGATTGTATGATAATCTCGATGATTACCTGTAGTGATTAATGCTACCGGAATTCCTTTTGAGCTAAAGGGTTGATGATCAGATGGAAAATAATCAGTTGAGTAAATTTTGGGAGAGATCATAGCAGGAAGGTCAGAAATATCCTTTAACATGGTGGATAGTTCAACTCCCGGAAGCACTGTATATACTCTGGGGAAATTATCTCCTCCAGACCTTCCGACCATATCCAGGTTTATCATCAGCCCGATTTTATCTGTATAGTTGAATGCCCTGTTCACAAAATACCAGGAACCCATCAGACCAGCCTCCTCTGCACCAAATGCAGCAATAATTACCGATCTTTTAAAGTTGAATGCCTCATTTTTTATCTGTTTTGCAACCTCGAGCAGTGTAGCTACACCTGAGGCATTGTCATCTGCACCACTGTAAATTTGAAAGGTATCTTTACCATCAATTTTTATCTTATTGAAACCAAGATGATCATAGTGAGCTCCAATCAATACAAACTCGTTTTTGAGCAAAGGATCGTAACCCTCTATAATTGCAACTACATTTTTTGAATAGACAGTGTCACCCTTATCTGAAACGAATGAAAAATCCTGACCGGATTTGGTATACAGGTTGGTAATACCGGCCTCTCTAAAGACCTTATAAATATAGTCGGAAGCAATACTCTCTCCTTTTGACCCCACAGATCTGCCCATCAGTGAGTCTGCAGTTAAAGCATTTACATGTTTTCTCAATTGAGATTCAATCTCGTCCTGCGAGAACAGCTCCAGGCTGAATGAAAGCAGCAGAGCAAAAGCCAATATTCCTTTTTTTAACATAATCAAACTCTTGTAGGTAAAATCTCTAACCAATAACCATCCGGATCGTTTATGAAATAGATACCCATCTTAAGGTTTTCATAACAGATGCAGCGCATCTCCTTGTGTTTGTTGTAGGCAGCTTCGTAATCATCTGTTCTTAATGCAAGATGAAATTCATTATCACCCAGATTATACGGTCTGTTCCAGTTCCGCAGCCATGTGAGTTCAAGCTGATGTTCCGATGAACCATCGGAAAGGTAAACGATAATAAAAGAGTCATCCTCCGGAATAATTCTCCTAACCTCGGTGAGACCAAGAGCCTCACGGTAGAATTCCATGCTCTTTTCCAGGTCTCTTACGTTGATGTTGTTGTGTACAAATCTGAATTTTGCCATTTTGCAAATGATTACTGCTTATAGAAAGGTGTTTTCACAACCTTTGCTTTAAGCAGTTTATCTCTGATCTTTATGAATATCTCGCTATCCGCTTTGCTGAAAGCCGCTGCTACATATGCCATACCTATCGGTTTTTTTACTGCCGGACCCATTGTTCCCGAAGTAACAATACCAACTTCTGTGCCAGATGCATCACATACAGGATAACCATGTCTTGGAACTCCTCTGTCAACAAGCTCAAATCCAACAAGTTTACGCTTAGGACCATCTGCTTTAAGCTTTAACATATACTCTTTGTCAACAAAATCGCCCTTCGTATTGTTGAATTTGGTAATCCAACCAAGGCCTGCTTCAATAGGAGAGGTTGTGTCATCAATGTCATTTCCATAAAGACAAAATCCCATCTCCAGGCGTAGTGTATCTCTTGCTCCCAAACCTATCGGTTTAATATCAAACTCTTTGCCAGCCTCAAAAACAGCCTTCCATAACTTGTCTGCATCTTCGTTTGCAACATATATTTCGCATCCGCCTGAACCAGTGTAACCTGTAGTAGAGAAAATCACATTTGGTATACCTGCGCAAGTAAGTTTTTTAAATGTATAATACTCCATGTCAGTAACATTTTGGTCACAGATCTTCTGCATTGCTTTGAGTGCCAAAGGACCTTGAACGGCAAGCTGTGCAATCTCGTCAGAAGCGTTATATAACTCTTTGCCTGGTGTAATGCCGAATTTAGGTGCTATCACTGAGAGGTGAGCATAATCTTTATCTACATTCGATGCATTTACAACCAAAAAGTATGTTTTTGAATCTATGCAGTATACAAGTAAATCATCTACAATACCGCCTTTTCCGTTAGGGAAACAGGAGTACTGAACCTTACCGGGAGTCAATACGGCTACATCATTTGATGTGGTATATTGCAGGAAAGCCAAAGCATTCGGCCCTTTAACCCATATCTCGCCCATATGCGAAACATCGAATACTCCCACTTTATTTCTGACATGATTGTGTTCTTCATTGATTCCTACGTATTCAACCGGCATATTATAGCCGGTGAATGGGACCATTTTCGCCCCTAACGCAATGTGCTTTTCTGTAAATGCAGTGGTTTTCATTATAAATTTATTATTTAATATGTAATTTCTGATTATTGTCATAAACCCAAATATCCTCCGGAGCAAAATCCATCTTCATTATCTTGTAAATCTCCTTGCTCGCGTCTGCCTGGTTATTGAAAGATGCGGCAGAGACCAGTGTATAACCACTTTTTAATTGGATAAGAGTAGGTCTGTAACCATTTTTCGTAAGCATATCCACCATTTTTTTTGAGTTGGTAGAATCTTTAAAACTCCCTACAATAATATGGAATCGTTCTTGAGGCACAATCACTGAGTCCTTTACCACTTTTGTTAAAGTATCTCCTTTTATTGCCAAAGAATCCACCTTGGTCAAGAGAGTCTTGGTCAAGAGAGTCTTTTGTCTTACAACATCCAGCTCCCTGGAGGTTGGCATCCCGAGTTGAGCCCTAACCCAATCGCAACCGGAAAGAAAAAAGGAGAAACAAAACAGGATAACAACCAAATTAGACTTTTTCATAATATACTAAACATTAGGAAATTTGTACTTTCACAAAAGTACATAATTTAGCAGTAAGAGAAAAATAAATGTACATTTGAACCATGAGACTAGCAATACTTATATATTTACAGCTCATGGCAGCTAATATCCTTGCAAATAATGCGGATACTCTTAAGCTGCTTTTTTTGGGCGATATTATGCAGCACCAGGCACAACTGGATGCTGCCAGAATCAAGGGCGGCAAGACAGACGACCCTAATTCGTACGATTACACTTCCTACTTTCAAAATCTTAAGACGAGATTCAGTAAAGTGGATATGCGGATAGCGAATATGGAAACAACCTTTGCAAAACCTCCTTATTCCGGATATCCACACTTCTGTTCTCCAAGCACTCTGCTTTCATGGTCAAGAAAAGCCGGAATAGATATGTTCCTTGCGGCAAACAACCACATTTGCGACAAGGGCAAAAGGGGTCTGGAAGAGACAATGGATGTTTACGACAGCCTAAGGGTCCTGTATACAGGAATTTACAGAAATCAGCAGAATGAACTTGAGAAAAACCCTCTTGTTGTAGAAATCAAAGGGTTCAGAATCGCTTTTCTAAACTATACATACGCCACTAATGGCATCCCAGTTCCTCAACCATTCGTGGTTAAACTCATAGATACAGCATCTATCAGAGCAGATTTGAAAAGAACAAGGGAGAAGAATCCTGATTTTATTATTGTATGCCTGCACTGGGGAGAAGAATATGTGCTCAAACATTCTGCCTCACAGGAGAGAATAGAAAAGTTCATTTACGCTAATGGGGCAGACGTAATAATCGGCTCTCACCCTCATGTTGTTCAGGACTATAATGTTGAGTACGGAATAAACGGAGAGATAAACCATGTAACAATTTACTCATTGGGAAATGCCATTTCAAACATGACAGCTCCAAACACAAGAACTGGGATGGTGGCAGAGATTGTATTGAGCAAGGACAGTGAGGGAAATAAAAGGATACTTGCCCCCACAGTAGAATACATCTGGACCACCCGGCCTAAGTTGTTCAAAAAGAACTTTTCAATAATATCAAAATCAGAAAACTGATAGATCTTTTGATAAGT
>Ga0209638_1000970_pt1 | contig 18829 bp, 14 predicted proteins | sample BarGraNGADG00211_FD_184490 | JGI IMG/M metagenome (GOLD analysis project Ga0209638, IMG submission 184490) | Arctic peat soil microbial communities from Barrow, Alaska - Barrow Graham LP Ref core NGADG0002-211 (SPAdes) (version 2) | ecosystem: Environmental > Terrestrial > Soil > Wetlands > Peat...
CGGCGACGAGGTCATGGTCGTGGTGGTCGAGATCGACCGCCAGGGTCGGGTCAACCTCTCCCGCAAGGCCGCGATGCAGCGCCATCTGGCCCGCACCGAGAGCTAAGCCTCCCGCGCAACGCAATAGCGAAAGAGGGCTGGCCCCAATGGGGTCGGCCCTCTTTCTATGTGTGGCGACGGGTCAGGGCGCCAGGTCGCCCGCGGCCGTCCAGCGTGTGATCGTCGTGTGCTGGTTCTGACCCGCGTCGTTCCACCCGGCGCAGACGACGAGCCCGCCGTCGGGTGTCGTCGCCCAGGATCTCTCGCCTGTCAGCTCCTTCGGCCAGCCAGGCGCAACCTTCCCGTCGTCGGATAGCGCGACGATTCGATCCTGCAGCACGAGGTAGAGCAGACCACTGGACCCGGAGGGCGCGAACAGCGGCGGAGTCTCGGGCGAGTAGCCGCCCACGGCGCGGCCGAACGAAACGAAAGAAGCTGGCGGGCGGTAGGGCCATCCTGACTTGACGCGACCGGCGCTGTCGAAGGCCGTGACGAGCGGTTGGCCGCTGGCCGACTCCGCAGCGACGAAGATCGTGCCGTTGAGTCCGATCGTGACCGGTTGTGCGACGTCAGGTGCGTGCCAGGCGCCGGTCTGGGAGAGCGCGGAGTAGCCCGCAGGCAGCCTCGCCGGCCAGCCAGGCTTCGTATGCCCGGTCGGATCCAGTGCGAGCACCGACGAGGTTGCTCCGAACGCACCAAGCGTCAAGTAAACGGTGCCGTCCGCGCCGAATGCCGGCGCGGAGGCGGACCCGGCGACCGAGACCGGCCAGCCGGCTTCGGGATTGCCGTCGGGCCCGATCGCTGCGATCCGAGTCGTGACGACCTTGGTGTCCGAGTCCGCGGCGAGATCCCAGGTCCAGGCGTAGACGGCGCCGCTCGGCGCAACGCCGAGTGCCTGCCAGTCAGTGGTTTTTCCTGTAGTGCGGCTGCCGTTCGCGCCCAGGACGTTGAGGTGACTGGCAAGCCCGCTGGCTTCGCCCGTCAGCGCATAGAGCGAGCCGTCCTGTCCCACGACGTCAGAGGCGCCTGCCACCGGCCAGCTGGCACGGACCGAGCCATCTGATCCAAATAGGCGTGTCCCCGAGGCGGTGTCCGTCCAGGAGTAGACATAGAGACCGCCGGTGGGAACCGGAACCAGTTGCGCGAACCCATCCACCGATACCGGCCAGCCGGAGCGAAGCGTTCCGTCCGGCGCAAACGCTCCGATCACGGTCTTCGATTGGTCGGCCGTCTTACCGACCACGTAGATCGTGCCGTCAGCCCCGAATGCGGCGGCCGACCCGGTGGAAACGCCGGGGAGCGCAAACACCCGGCCCGAAGCGGGGCGTCCGGACGAATCCAGGGCGATCCCGTTTGTGTAGACCGTCCCGTCGGGGCCCACGATCGGTTCGGCGTTTCCATCGAACGTGACCGGCCAGCCGTTGGGTGCCACAGGAGAAGGTGTCGGGCCAGTCGGCGCAGGTCTCAACTCCAGGCGCACGCCTGCTTCCGGGCGGCCAGGAAGCAACACTGACACCTCGCCCGTCGGCGGAACCTCGAACCCGAGCTTGCCGCTGACGATCTGACCGGGCGCCAACGTGTCGGGTATCACCAGATACGGTGTGGGCCAGGCCGATCCCGCTGTCAGCTCTTGTCCACCGAATACTTTCTGGAGATCGGGAAACGTCGTGGCGCTCAGCGCCTTGACGTCGAGCGTGACCTCGAGGAAGACATCCCCGGGAGCCTTAGGCTGGACTCCGGCTGGATCGGCCACCTGCAGGACGTCGCGGAATCGGATCAGCAGCTTGCCACCGCTCGCATCGGCATAGACGGCCACCTCGCCCGAATGGAAGGTGCCAGGCGTGGCGGCAGCGTCAGTCGCAATGCTTGGGAACGTCGGGATGCTGGCGCCGCCCGAGATTGTCGCACTAGCCGAAGCCGCCGATTCCACCGCGTTGGAGCTAGCCGTCGTCCGAGGCGAGGCCGATGACGACACTGAGTCGGACGGGGCCGCCGTCCTGCCCGAAAGAGCGAGTGGCGCGAGAAGCGCCACGGCGAGAAGCCCCGCGCCGAGTACCGCGGCCAATCTGATGGCCAGGGCTCGCCCTATCATCCGCCCAAAGGCTGTACGCGTGTCCATTGCTCCCTCACTTCCGCTGCTCGACGCCGCTGCTCGACATGCCAGTGCCGCGCCTGGGACGGACGCGGCTGAACCGTGTGACTGAGCCCGCACCAAGCTCCCGAATATGGCGGCGCTCGCCCGGCCGGGGCCGCGAGGGGTCGCTGGTATACTTCAACCTTCCAGGCCAAGTCACCTGAGTGGAGCCATGTCCCGAGAAGCGCAGCCACTGACCGTTGCGGTCGTCGGTGCCACCGGCGTCGTCGGCAAGACGATGATCAAGATCCTGTCCGAGCGGAAGTTCCCCGTCGGCGAGTTGCGTCTGCTCGCGTCCGGGCGGTCGGCCGGCACGACCGTGACCGTGGACGGGCGGACCCTCACCGTCGGCGAGGCGACTCCCGAGGCATTCGAAGGCGTGGACATCGCTCTCTTCTCCGCCGGCGGCGACGTCGCCGTGCGGCTTGCCCCAGAAGCGACCAAGCGCGGCGCCACGGTCATCGACAACTCCAACGGCTGGCGGATGGATCCGGCCGTGCCGCTCATCGTCAGCCAGGTGAACCCCGACGATGGCGAGTGGCATGAGGGCATCATCGCCAACCCCAACTGCTCCACGATGCAGCTCATGCCCGTGCTGATGGCTCTCCGCAACAGCGTCGGTATCGAGCGCGTAGTCGTGGACACGTATCAGTCTGTCTCCGGGACCGGCGCCAATGCGCTGGCGGAGTTAGATGCCCAGATCCGCGCCTACGTCGCCGGCGACGAGAGAGTGGCGTCGGTCTACCCGCACGCCATCGCCTTCAACGCGCTGCCCGAGATCGACGTCTTCCTCGAGAACGGTTATACCCGCGAGGAGTGGAAGGTCGTGACCGAGAGCCGCAAGATCCTGCACCTGCCCGATCTGCGACTATCGTGCACGGCCGTTCGAGTGCCCGTCTTCGTCAGCCACTCCGAAGCGGTGCACGTCGAGACCACGCGGCCGATCAGCCCGCAGGAAGCTCGGGCCGCTTTTGCCGCCGTTCCGGGTGTCGTCGTGATGGACGACCCGTCGGCCCATGTCTATCCCATCGCCGAGCAGGCGACCGGGAGCGACGAGGTCTATGTCGGGCGCGTTCGCACCGATCCGTCGGTGGAGCGGGGTCTGGCGTTCTGGGTCGTCAGCGACAACCTCCGCAAGGGAGCCGCGACCAACGCCGTCCAGATCGCCGAGATGCTGCTCGAGCGGGGCTGGGTCAAGGCCCGATCGCGCCGCGCCGTGCCCGGCGGGATCGGGGAGCCAACGTGACCGAGGCCGAGCGCCGGACGGCGCTCGACGCCATCGCGCATGAAGTGGCGGTCTGCACTCGCTGCCGCCTGCACCAAACGCGGACGAAAGCGGTACCCGGGGAGGGTCACCCTGAAACCGAGGTCGTCTTCGTCGGCGAAGGTCCGGGCTTCAACGAGGATCGGCAGGGCCGACCTTTCGTGGGCCAGGCCGGCGCGAAGCTCGACGCGTTGCTGGCCTCCGTCCAGTGGCGCCGCGAAGAGGTCTTCATTACTAACGTGGTGAAATGCCGCCCGCCTGAGAACCGCGATCCGGAGCCGGACGAGATGACCGCCTGCGCGCCCTTCCTGACGCGACAGCTCGAGGCGATCGATCCGGCCCTGGTCGTGACCCTCGGCCGGTTCTCCATGGCCCGCTTCAGCCCCGGGGCGAGGATCGGACAGGTCCACGGGACGTTCCGTCCCGCCGACGCGGAATCGGGCGCTCCTCGGGCCCTGGCCTTCGCCATGTACCATCCGGCCGCGGCGCTGCACCAGCGATCCCTCGACGATGCTCTTTTCAGGGACATGCTGGGCGTACCGGGCGCCCTCGTGGCCGCGCGCGAGCTCCGCGCCGCGGAAGCGACGCCGCCGGCCCGGACCGAGGGCGCGGCCGAGGCCGGCACCGTCCCGGCCGCCGCCGATGCTCCGGCAGCCGCCGATGCTACGCCCGCCGCCGAGGCCACTCCCGCAGCCGAGGCCACGCCCGCAGCTCAGGCCACGCCCGCAGCTCAGGCCACTCCCGCAGCCGCGTCCGAGGCCGAATCTCGGCCAACAGATCAACTCCCGCTCTTCTAGGATGAACGCAACCGATCGGACCCGTCATACGAGTCGAAATGCCTGACGCCCAGACCCCGCTCCGGATCATCCCCCTCGGAGGCGTGGGGGAGATCGGCAAGAACATGTACGTCTTCGAATACGGCGACGACATCGTCATCGTCGATTGCGGACTCATGTTCCCAGACGAAGAGATGTTCGGGATTGACCTCGTCATCCCCGACGTGACCTACCTGCGAGAGAACCAGGACAAGGTCAAAGCGTTCCTGATTACCCACGCCCACGAAGACCACGTCGGCGGACTGCCGTACATCTTGCCCTACTTCCCGGGCGTGCCGGTGTATGCCTCCGTGCTGGCCCGAGGCCTGCTCGGGATCAAGATCAAGGAGCACAAGCTCCACAACAACCCGCTGCTGCCCCTGGATCCCGGCGACATGCTCCAGATCGGGCCGTTCCGGATCGAGCCGTTCCGGATCAGTCACTCGATCCCGGACGCGATGGGCATCGCCCTCCACACGCCCGTGGGCACGGTCGTCACGACCGGTGACTTCAAGTTCGACCACACTCCCGTCGACGGCCGTCGCTCGGATTTCGCCGTCCTCTCGCGACTGGGCGAGGAAGGGGTCATCTGCCTGCTGTCGGACTCCACACGAGCCGAGAGCCCCGGCTACACGCTCTCCGAGCGGACCGTGGGCGAGGCTTTCCGCGAGATCATGGAGCCGCTCGACGGCCGCGTCATCGTGGCCACCTTCGCCAGCAACATCGCCCGGATCCAGCAGGTGCTCGACGCCGCCGGCACCTTCGACCGCAAGGTGGCGGTCGTGGGCCGCTCCATGGAGCAGAACTTCCGGATCGCCACGGACCTCGGCTACCTGACATACCCGGCCGGACAGGTCATCGGCAAGGACCAGATCGGGTCCACGGCGGCCAACCGCCTCGTCATCGCAACGACCGGCTCCCAGGGCGAGCCGATGGCGGGCCTGGCCAGGATGGCCAACCGCGACCATCGCTTCGTGGAGATCCAGCCGGGCGATACCGTCATCGTCAGCGCCAGCCCGATCCCCGGCAACGAAGAGTACGTGGCCCGCACGATCGACAATCTCTTCAAGGCGGGCGCCAACGTCTTCTACCACGCCATCAAGCACGCTCATGTGTCGGGCCACGCCAGCCAGGAAGAGCTCAAGCTCATGCTCGGCCTGACCCGTCCTAAGTACTTCATCCCGATCCACGGCGAGTTCCGGATGCTCGTCCACCACGGCCGCCTGGCCATCGAGACCGGGGTGGCGCCGGAGAACGTCTTCATCATCGAGAACGGTCAGGCGATCGAATTCTTCGAGGATGGAACGGCTCGGCGAGGTGGACCGGTCACTTCCGGATACGTGCTGGTCGATGGCGTTTCCGTCGGGGACGTTGGGGAAGTGGTTCTGCGAGACCGACGCGCGCTCGCGAGCGACGGTATGTTCATTGTCGTCGTCACCGTGGACAAGCAGACTGGCCGCGTCGTCACACGACCGGAGATCGTGACCCGTGGCTTTGTCCACGGCAACGAACGCGACCCGCTGATGGAAGGTGCGGTCGAGCGCATCCTCGTCGCAGTTGAGGGTCAGGGCGACCGGACCAGTGAGGTTGGGCTCTTGAAGAGCCAGATCAAAGACGAGGTGTCGCACTACCTGTACGAGCAAACTCGGCGGCGGCCGCTCGTCTTCCCGGTGGTGGTGGAGGTCTAGAAATGCCTTCCCGAACCGCCCCGGCGTCCAGCCGCACGGGCCGCTCCAGCACGCCGCGGCGACGCAGCAAGCGACTCCACATCCCGCCCGACGCGGCGCGGATGATCATCGGCCTGATTTCCATGCTGCTGGGCGTCGCCACTTTGATCGCGCTGCTCTTGCCGGGCCAGGGCCGGCTGACGGACTTGTGGCGCGATTCGATCGCGCCGTGGGTCGGCTTCGGTCGGTGGCTGCTGCCGTTCCTGCTGCTCGCCCTGGGCTGGTGGATGGTGGAGCGTGCCAAGGGTGTCCGCGGGGACTGGGAACTCACCACTGCGGGGGCCGCCGTTGGCTTCTGCGCATTCCTTGGGCTCGTCGAGCTGCTCGCGCCCAAGCACGGTGGCATCCTCGGCAAGGCGCTGGTCGCCGGCCTGCCTCCACTGATCACGACTCCGGGAACGGGGATTCTCCTCACCGCGGTAATGATTGCCGGCTTCCTCCTGGTCCTGGACATATCGCTCCCGGCGGCTGTTTCGCCGTTCACAAGCCTCACGGCGCGGGCAGTGGATGCCCTGGCCCGACCGGCGTCGGAGAAGACCGCGACCAGCGCTGCCGACGCGGCCCGAGCCAGCACCGCAGCCGGCGTGGAGCGGCCGCAGAAAGCGGGCAAGGAGCCTCAGTCGGGTCGCGTTCCGGCCGCTGTCCCGTCTGTGCCGGTAGCTATTCCAAACCAGGGCCCTACATCTTCCACATTCGCGCCCCCGGCACCGTTTGGCCTTGCGCGCGATGGGGCGCCGCTGAGCGAGAGCGCGTTGGGGCGGCCGGGCCTGGCGCGTGACGGCGTCTCCATACGGGACGGTGCTCCGATCCGCGGCGCGGACCGCGGGACCGGTGGCGACGCGTCCGCAGATCCGGGGAACGGGCCCAACCTGACCATGGGCCTCGACGCCGAGAAGCCGCGGCCCGAGTACCACCTGCCTCCGCTGTCGATGCTCGAGGACGTAAAGCCGCGCACCGGCGATTCCACTATCGACCACCAGCGCAATGCCGCGATCATCGAGGCCAAGCTCGCGAGCTTCAACATCCCGGCTCAGGTCGTCGCCTGGAACGCCGGCCCGGTGGTGACTCAGTACGAGGTGGCACCCTCGCCCGACATCAAGGTCAGCCGCATCGAGGCTCTCTCCGACGACCTCGCCATGGCGCTCGCGGCTCGGTCGATCCGGATCGAAGCCCCGATCCCGGGCAAGAGCGTCGTGGGGATCGAGGTCCCCAACAAGGACTTCAACATCGTGTCGCTGCGCCGGATCCTCGAGGAAGTGGATCTGCGCGCGGCCTCCAAGCTGACTTTCGCGCTCGGCCGCGACGTGGCGGGCCACGCCCGAGCCACCGACCTGGCCAGGATGCCGCACCTGCTCATCGCCGGGGCCACCGGATCGGGCAAGAGCGTCATGGTCAATGCCCTGATCACGAGCCTGCTATGCAACGCCACTCCCGATGACGTGCGACTGCTGCTCGTCGACCTCAAGCGAGTCGAGCTGTCCGCGTACAACGGTCTCCCGCACCTGATGGTGCCGGTCATCACGGAGCCCGATAGAGCCAAAGCGGCGCTGTCCTGGGCGGTCACCGAGATGGAGAACCGCTTCCGCCGCTTCGCCGGCGCCAGCGCGCGGAACCTGGCCGGGTTCAACGACGGCCGGGTCGATCCCGCCGATCGGCTGCCGTACCTGGTGATCATCATCGACGAGCTGGCCGACCTGATGATGCGAGAGGGTAAGAACGTCGAGGAGCCGATCGTGCGGCTGGCCCAGAAGGCTCGAGCCACAGGCATCCACATGGTCCTGGCCACTCAACGGCCGTCGGTGAACGTGGTTACGGGCTTGATCAAGGCGAACTTCCCCAGCCGCATTGCGTTCGCCATGGCCTCCCAGATCGACTCGCGGACAATCCTCGACATGCCCGGTGCCGAGGACCTGATCGGCCGCGGCGACATGCTCTTCCAGCCGGCAGACCTGCCGCGTCCAATCCGGCTCCAGGGTGTCTTCGTCTCCGACAAGGAGATCGGGAACATCTGCGAACACTGGCGTGCAGAGGCCGAACCGCACTACGACCTGGGGATCATCGCCACCCCCGAAAGCTCCGAGCCCGCGGTGCAGGCGGACGACGAGGAAGCCGATCGCCTGATGCTGGATGCCGTCGGCGTCATCCAGGAGTACGATCGTGCCTCGGCGTCGCTCCTGCAACGACGCCTGAAGATCGGATATGCCCGAGCGGCGCGAATTATCGACCAGCTCGAGGCACGCGGCTACATCGGGCCGTTCGATGGATCGAACGCGAGGCAGGTGCTCCTACGAGATGGCGGGAGGCCCGCACGTCCGACCGCGAGTCACGGCGAGGATGAGGCATGACCACGAAGGACCAGTCACGCCGGCCGGGACGGCGGCCACTCGGGGGGAAGGGGAGTGGCGCTAACGGTACCGGCGGCCCATCCGCTCTCGGGGAGCGGTTGCGTTTGGTCCGTGAGGCAAAGGGCGTAGACCTCAACCGCGTGGAGCGGGACACCAAGATCAGGGCCAAGTACCTGGTCGCCCTGGAGAGCGGCGACTACGCGGAACTCCCCGGGGACGTCTACACGAAGGGATTCCTCCGCAACTACGCGGTCTACCTTGGTCTGGATGCCGACGAGATCGGGGAGCAGTGGCGCCGCGAACGTGGCGGCCGCCCCGCTCGCCAGGATATCGTTGGGCCGCGTCCGCTCAGCGTGCCGCGTCGCCGCCTTCTCATCCAGCCGAGCCATTTCGCTCTGCTGCTGCTGGCGGCAGTCGTCGTTGCCGCGGGCCTGTACTTTGGGTATCAGGTCTACAAGTACACGCAGAACCCGGCGCTCGCGATCAGCGACCCTGCCCAGACGCCGATCACCTTGAGCCAGGGCACTGCAACGTACGTGCTGCGGGGCACGGCCACAGCCGGCGCCACCATCCAGGTCAGCTGGAACGGCGAGGACGCGAAGACTACGGCGGCCGACGGCAGCGGCCATTGGAGCTTCTCAGCCAGCCTGCAGCCGGGCAGCAACCGGTTCGACGTCACAGCTGTCGACGCCGGAACCGACCGCAGCAGCGCAATGGTCTCTCGCGTGATCATGGTCAAGATCTCCTCGGCAACTCTGGCTCCGCCTCCGCAGTTGACCGTCAGTTCACCGGCTGACGCCGCGACCTTCGGGGAGGGAACGGTCACGGTGGTCGGTTCCACGGTCGACGCCGTAAACGTGACGGTAACCCCGACATACGTGGGGCCGCCACCGGCCGCAGGAGCGAGTGCGTCTCCGGGCAAGTCCGCGGGGCCGACTCCCAAGCCCACCCCCACTCCCACACCGACACCGACTCCGACACCGACGCCCACTCCGCTTCCGGGGGCTTCCGCCAGCGCGAGTGCTGCGACCGGCCCGTGCAGCGGGTCCACTCCAGCCCCGGTCACGAGCAAGGTCGTGATCGACGGCACGTTCAGCATCGACGTCCAACTCTGCCCGGGCGTCTGGCAGCTTGCCATCGTCGCCGACAACGGGCAGGGGCTGAATTCTGCCGTCGTGACCCGAACGGTTACGGTCACCTTCAAGGGCTTGACGGTCGTGATCGAGATCAAGGGCGGCGACGCCTGGCTGAAGGTCTGGCGTGACGGTGTCGTGGACTCTGCTCTCAACGGTGGGGCGCCCCACAAGGTCGGCTCGGTCATCACCGTGACCGCAAACCAATCTGTCTGGATCAGGACGGGCGTCGCGAGCGCCACGTACGTCACCGTCAACGGCGTTTCCTATGGACAGCTGAGCCGTACGGTGGTCGTGGGCAGCTGGCGTCTCAGTGCGGGCAGCCCCCCGCAGCCCTCCAACGACGTTTGAGCCCGAAATGGCTGACGAACCGTTGCTCGTTCTGGTCGAACGGCTCCAGATTCTCTGCCTGGACAGGGGCCTCTCGGTGGCGACCGCCGAGTCCTGCACGGGCGGCCTGGTCGCCCATCTCCTGACCGAGGCTCCCGGATCTAGCGGCTACTTCCGAGGCGGTGTCGTCTCTTATGCCGACGATGCCAAGCGGATTCTTCTGGACGTGGGCGAGGAGCTTCTCGCAGCCCATGGAGCTGTGAGTGCCCAGGTGGCGCGGGCCATGGCGATCGGCATCCGGGACCGGCTTGCGGTCGATGTCGCGGTATCCGTGACGGGCGTGGCCGGGCCGGGAGGCGGGAGCGTCGCGAAGCCCGTCGGGCTGACCTACGTCGCGGTTGCCGATGCTGCCGGCGCAGACGTACGACGTTTCGTCTGGGGCGGAGATCGGGCTGCGAACAAGGAAGCCAGTGCCAGGGCCGCGATCGAGCTTCTCCTGGCACGCATCGAGGCGGCAGCATCCGGATCAGGAGAGTGAGTCAGGCGAGCGATACGAGCAACCGAACCGGTGTTGGCGGCGCCCGGGGAGCGGCCTCCGTTGGGAGTGGGCTGGCGGCGGCGCGGGTGGCTCGCGCGATCCGGGTCGGAGAGCGGATCCATGTGGTCGGTGCCGCCGGCGCCGGTGCGAGCGCGGCGGTGCTGCTCGGCCACGAGGCAGGAGCATCGCTGAGTGGCTGCGACGCGGGCGGTCCCTCGCCCTACACGCCGCCGATAGACGCACTCGGCATCTCGCTGTCCTGGGGACACGACGCCGCCCACGTGACCCGTGAGCCCCACCCCGAGCGGCTGGCGGTCACCAAGGCGCTGACCGCGATCGACCCGAACAACCCGGAGCTGGAGGCCGCGCGAGCCGCTTCGATCCCACTGGAGCCGTGGCAGCAGGTCATCGCCGATGCCGCCGCGGAACTGACTCTCGTGGGAGTGGCCGGAACTCACGGCAAGAGCACAACGTCGGGCTGGCTGGTTCATGTGCTCGTGGCCGCGGGCATGGATCCCTCCGCCTTCGTCGGAGCGCTGTTGCCCGGGTCCATCACCGGGGGTCTCCCATCCACCGCCCGCTTCGGTAGGGGAGCGGCCTTCGTCGTCGAGGCCGACGAGTACGCCGGCAACTTCGATGCCTATCGCCCTGACGTGGCGGTTCTGACGTCGGCCGAGTGGGATCACCCGGACGTCTTCGTCGATGGCGATGCGGTCGTGGCGTGCTTCGTCGATTGGCTGCTTCAGGCGGCCCGCTCCGTGACGAGGCCCATCCTGGTTGCCAACGTGATGGATCCAGGCGTCGCGGCGGTTGTGAAGCGGCTGCGGGACTGGCCGGGCCTGGTTGTGGCCACGGCCCTCACGTCCAGGGAGAGTGCTGCGATGCCGCCTGACGCCTCCGAGGGGTTCGCGACGTCGGCAGGCCCGGCCGAGCTGCTCCTCGGGCGAATCGTCGACGCGAGATCAACCGGGACCACACTGGAGTTGAGTGGCTCCGGACTTGCCGCGCCCGTGCGGACGATGATCAGCCTCGTGGGCCGCCACAACGCCGCCAACGCCCTGGGAGTGGCTGGCGCGGCGCTCGCGCTGGGAGTGCCACCGGACGCTCTCGCCGCCGGACTCGCGAGCTTCGAGGGCGTGGGCCGTCGCCTCGAGCGAAAGGGGGAGGGTCGAGGCGTAGTCGTCTACGACGACTACGGGCACCACCCGACGGCCATCCGCGAGACGCTCGCCGCTATCCGCCAGAGAGAGCCGGGTAAGCGCATCTGGGCCGTCTACGAGCCTCTGACCTACCACCGCACCGCGGCCATGCTGGATCGATTCGCCGAAGTCCTGGCGGGCGCGGATGCCGTGGCCATCGCCGACATATGGGCCGGCCGCGATCCCGACACGTCCATCACGTCGTCGTCGGCCCTCGCCGAAGCCGTTGCCCTGCTTCGCCCCGAGATACCGGTCGCCGCGCCCGGTTCCGTGGAAGCCACCGCGGCCTGGCTCGCGACCCAGGTTCGCCCCGGCGATGCGGTCCTGGTGATGGGCGGCGGCAAGAGCTATCGCATCGCCGAGATCCTTGTCCGCACCCTGGAAAGCTGAGCCTGGACCCGATTTGTTGCGGTCCGTGGGTAGCGGAGCGCATGCTGGGGGAATCTCGGGTCGTTTGAGTCCCCACGACGACGCTGAGTGCGGCACAATCCTTTCTTGCCGAGAATGATGGCACCGGTCGTGGCGCCGCCGCATTCCAGAGGTGCGGCGAGGCGAGACCGATGGCATGGTGCAACGGCCTGGACCAGCAGACTAGGGAGGCTCGATGGCGGGCGAATCCTCTTTCGATGTCGTGAGCGAAATCGACGACCAGGAACTACGCAACGCGCTCGACCAGGTGCGGCGCGAGGTACAACAGCGCTATGACTTCAAGGGCGCTTTCGTTGAGCTGACGCAAGCTGCCACTGAGCTCGTCCTCAATGCCGACGACGAGTTCAGGGCCAAGTCGGTCCGCGACCTGGTCGAGACAAAGGCGGTCCGGCGGGGGCTCTCGCTCAAGATCTTCGACTGGGGCAAGATAGAGCCGGCCGGTGGCAACAAGGTGCGCCAGCACATTACCCTTCGTCGCGGCCTGAGCGAAGACCTCGCCAGAAAGCTGAGCAAGCTCATCCGCGACGAGTTCCCCAAGGTGGTGCATTCGCAGATTCAGGGTGACGCGCTGCGCGTCTCAGGCAAGAGCAAGGACGATCTCCAGCGAGTCATAAACCGGCTGAAGGAACTGGATGAACCGGTGCCCCTCCAATTCACGAACTATCGGTGAGACCAGCCGAGCGTCCGACCCGTGCGGAGATCCGGCCAGCAGCCGAAAGCACCGCCAACTTCCCGATCCATCCCTGAACCCGGTGAGCGTCGCCCGGACGTCCGGCGCGGCGGCCTGAAGGAGAACGGCAATGTCCACGACTGAAGGCCAGAGCACGACATCCACAGTCGGCTCAGCCCTGGCCGCATCGCTGGCCCGGTCGGGTGTCAAGATCGCCTTCACCGTACCGAGCGAAAGCGTTCTAGGCATCCTCGACGGTTTGGCCGCTCACGGCGTCCGCGTCGTGGCAGCTCGCCACGAGGGAGCCGCATCGTTCATGGCCGAGGCGGTGGCTCAGCTGACCGGACGCCCCGCGGTTTGCCTTGTAGGCCGCGCGCCCGGTGCCGCGAACATGGCAATCGGGCTGCAAGCCGCCCAGGCCGACTCGGCGCCGTTGGTCGCGATCGTCGGCCAGGTGCGTCGAGAGGCGAGGGGCCGTGACGCCTTCCAGGAGATGGACATCGTCGCGGCGTACACGCCGTTCGTGAAGTGGGCCGCAGAAGCGCGCGAGGCGGCCGATGTAGTCCCGCTCGTGGAGCGCGCCGTTGCCATGGCGATGAAGGGGCGCCCGGGTCCCGTGCTGCTGTCGATCCCGGAAGACCTTCTCGACGAACTCGTGGTCGGCACCGGCGACCCCGCACAACCGGCCGCCGCCAACCACGCCAACCAGCACGCCGAGCCCGATCCGACGCTCGTGCGCAAGGTCCTGCACCTGCTCGCGGACGGTCGCAGGCCCCTCATCCTGGCCGGTGCCGGAATCCTTCGGGCTCGCAGCACGGATGCGCTCGTGCGCTTCGCGGAGCAACTGGAGATCCCCGTCGTGGCTTCGTGGCGCCGGCCCGACGTATTCCCCAACGACAATCCTCTCTACCTCGGCATGACCGGCGCGGGAGCGCCCGCCAGCGTGCTGCGCAGGCTGCTGGAAGCCGACGCGCTGCTAGTGCTGGGCTGTCGCATCAGCGAGGCGACGACTTTCGGGTATCGGATCCCGGCGCCGCATACGCGCTGGGCGCAGGTTGACGTGGAGCCGCACGTGGTCGGCGCCGGACGCCGCCCTGAGATCGTGATGGCATCGGATGCGGCAGGTTTTCTGCGAGTCGCGCGTCGCTTGCTGTCGCGGGCCGCGCTCGAGTCGACCGGCCTCGAGGCTCGCCGAGCGGCCAATGGCGCCGACCGGGCGGCCTACGAGCTCGCTTCCGTCGTGGACGCACAACCGTGGGACGGACCCGGAGTCCATCCCGGCCGTGTCGTGGAGACGCTCCGCCGTGTTCTTCCGGCAGAGGCGATCCTGACCACCGACGCGGGTGACTTCGGAACGTGGGCCGCGCGCGGTTTCCGCTTCCATCGACCGGGCACTTTCCTCGGGCCGACCTCGGGATCGATGGGCTTCGGTCTGCCGGCCGCGATCGCCGCATCGCTCGCTCGTCCGGGGCGGCTGAGTGTGGCGCTCGCAGGTGACGGCGGCTTCGCCATGACCATGGCCGAGCTCGAGACCGCGGTGCGGGAGCGCGCCCACGTCGTGGCGCTCGTCTTCGACAACGGCCGCTACGGCACGATCTGGCGCCACCAGGAGCAGCGGGGCGGAGTGGCGGGCCTGGCCACGAAGCTTGGACCTATCGATTTCGCAGCGGTCGCCAACGCCGCCGGAGCGCTGGGCCTCACGGTTTCGACCGATGCCGAGCTCGAGCCGGCGCTGCGCGAAGCGCTGGAGTCCGGCCGTCCGGCCGTACTCCATCTGACACTCGATCCGACATGGACGACTCCAGAGGCCGCAGCCGGCGAGGTGCTCCCGCAGCCGGTGGCACCGGCCGAGTCGGCGCCGGCCGCGACGGAAGCCGCGGAGGCCGTGGTCGAAGCGGTCGAAGCGGTCGAAGCGGTGCTCGCGGCGGCCATCGTCGAAGAGGCTCTCGCCGAAGCCGTCGAAGAAGCCATCGCCGAAGAGGCTCTCGCCGAAGCCGTCTCGGAGGCCGTGGCCGAAGAAGCCATCGCCGAAGAGGCTCTCGCCGAAGCCGTCTCGGAGGCCGTGGCCGAGGCGATCGTCATCGAAGCGATCGTCGAAACCGGAGATTCCGGGCCCGAGGCGCCGGCGGAATAGCGGCGCCGGCCCTCGCTACGGAACGCTGGCCGGGTCGGGAGCGTCGACGGTGATCGTCTTGGGCCACGTGCCCTTGAACCTGATCGCGCCCTCGCGCAACTCCAGGGTATCGATCGTGATGCCGGCTTCGAGGATCGTCTTGTTCAGGTACCCGTTGAGCGTGGTCGTGACCGTGTCCAGGACGTTGGACGGCACCCCGATGCGCCCGAAGTCGAGGTGAGAGATGGAAACCGCCACCGTCTTAGGGCTCGTCCTGGTTAACGAGAACTGGCTGTACATGGGGCCCGAGACGGGGTAGCCGGGCACGTTCACGAATGCGGACATCTCAACGTAGCCGGCGTGGATTCGGAACTGGATCGCCCTGAAATGGGCGTTGGGGCTGTTGAACTCCCGCAGCGATCCCAGTGCCGCTTCGCTGATGGTGTCGTCAACGGCCACGCTGCCGGACCAGTGATGCTTGCTCGAAAGGGTGTAGTTCGCTGCCGGGGACGGCCGCTCGAGACCCCATTTGGCGCAGAAGCTGTCGAACGCGGCGCGATCCTGAACCATCTTCAGGTCGCGCGGTTTGTCCATCCCAAACGCGGCGCTCAAGACCGGGACCTGGGCGACGCCCAGCCAGGAAACCGCGAGCACGGCCACGAGCACCAGGCCGCCCACGAGAATGAGGAACCGACGCATCTATGGCCTCCTCTAACCGGCGGCGCGATTGACGGACACGCCCTTGGTGGCTGAAGCCTGCCAGATCGAGTCCTCTTCCTGAAAGGTCCGTTTGGCCCTGAAGACGCGCCGAGGCCACATCGACCGCGCCACAGGCCGCCGAGTCGCGACGAGCCTCAGGCGGGCGGCTGCGCCAGGCGGCGCTCCAGAACTTGCGCGGTTCGCCGCTCGTGGAGGCGTCGCTCCAAGCCCACCGGGTAGACGTGCGGGTTGAGGAGGCGGCGGATGGCCGGATGGAGCGCGTCGAGCTGGCGTCGTGCGCGTTCGCGGATCTCCGGCAGGGTGGGCGAGGGGGCGACTCGCCGTCCGCCTCGGAGCGCCGGCAGCACCAACTCCTGCGGCGTCCAGGTGCGGTCGATCGCCCGCATGTGCAGAGCATCCGCCGGGTCCACGATGACGTCGCCGTTGGGCGGGAGGGGGAGCCCTTCGTCGTAGATCATGTCGGCCCGGAAGCGGCCGGTCGAATCGCTGAAACGGCGCACGCCCAGAACGCCTGGGATCGAGATCTTGGCCGTGTGCTCGGAGAGCTTCACGGGGTAGCGCCAGGAGCCATCGCCGTCGCAGATGGCGGTGAGCTTGTAGACGGCACCCAGAGCCGGCTGGTCGAAGCAGGTGTCGAGCTTGGTTCCCACGCCCCAGACGTCGATGCGGGCGCCCTGGCTTCGCAGAGACGCGATGAGATGCTCGTCCAGGTCGTTCGAGGCGACGATCCGAGTCTCGGTGAACCCGGCCTCGTCCAGCATGCGTCGCGCTTCGATCGACAGGTAGGCCAGGTCTCCGGAGTCGAGCCGAATGCCGGCGAGGGTGCCGCCGCGGGCGCGCAGCCGCCGGCCCGTTTCGATGGCGTGCGCTACGCCGCCGAGCGATTCATACGTGTCGACCAGTAGCGTCACGTTGTCCGGCTGGGCGTCGGCATAAGCGTCGAAGGCTCGCTGCTCGTCGTCGAAGACCTGGACCCAGGAGTGGGCATGGGTTCCCCGAACGGGGATGCCGTACAGGCGTCCGGCCAGCACGTTCGACGTGGCGGAGACTCCGCCTATGTAGGCGCCGCGAGCCGCGGACATAGCGCCGTCGGGGCCCTGGGCGCGTCGCATCCCGAACTCCAGCACGTCCGCGTCGCCGGCCGCCTCTACGACGCGGGCCGCCTTCGTGGCGATCAGCGTCTGGAAGCCGATGACGGTGAGCAGCACGCTCTCGACAAGCTGCGCCTGGAGCAAGGGTCCCCGAACGCGCACCAGCGGCTCGCTGGCGAAGACCGCCGTTCCCTCCGGAATGGCGTCCACGTCGCAGGTGAAGCGGAATTCGTCCAGCCGCTCTAGGAAATCGGGCCGGAAGAGCGACCCGCCTCCGGCGGTTCGCAGGCTCCGAAGGTGCTCGATGTCGGCCTGCTCGAAACGCAGGCCTTCGAGGATCTCCAGTGCGTCGTCCAGACCGGCTGCCAGCGCGTAGCCGCCCTCGAAAGGAAGGTTCCGGAAGCTGAGCGAGAAGACCGCCTCCCGGTCGGCGATGCCGGTGGCTGCGTAGCCGGCGCCCATGGTCAGTTCGTACAGGTCGGTCAGAGTGGCAAGGCTTGGTCGGTACAGCTCGCGGACCGCGGACATAGAACTCGATCCTCGCTTTCGGCGCGCAAACAGGTGGCCAAAGGCCGGCTCCGGCGCGGGAGGCCCCGATGATCGCTTCAACGGTACCCGGTTTTGGGGCTTGCATGGCTGGAAATGGGAGAAGTCGCAGCGCGACGGTCTGGCCCGCCTGGACTACACCCAGAACGCCTGGAACAAGACCCTGGTCGCGCCGTATTCAGTGAGGCCCGTCGCCGGAGCTCCGGTCTCCGCCCCGGTCGCCTGGGACGAGCTGGAAGATCCGGGCCTGCGGCCCGATCGCTGGACACTGCGGACGATCCTCGACCGTCTGGCCGAGCGCGGCGGCCTCTTCGAGGCGGCTCTGGGGCTCGAGCAGGAGTTGCCGCCACTCTAGTCGGGACGATCCGTCGGGGCGGCCCTCGCGCGACCATTGCCACCATCGGGAACGCGCCCGGCGAACACCACGGCGGCCGCGACCAGGCCGACGAGCAGTGTCAGGGTGCCCGCCAGGAGCACGGCGACGCGCGTGCCGGACAGCTCGGCGCTGACTCCGATCAGCATATTGCCGACCGGAGTGGAGCCGATGAACGCCATCGTGAATACGCTCATGACCCGGCCACGCAGCGGCGCGGGTGGCGCCATTTGGACCAGGGAGTTCGCGGTGACCGCCAGGACGAGACCGGCCGCACCGGCGATCGCAATCGTCACCATCGCCATCGGGAAGGACGTCGAGACCGCAAACGCCGCCAGCGAGATCCCGAGCGCGATGGTCCCACCGATCAGCACCCGGACCGTCGGACGACCGAGCGATGCGACGGGGAACGCAATGACAACCGCCCCCACGCCGATGGCCGCATTCAGAAACCCGAAACCGGTCGGCCCCACGTTGAGCACGCCGGCCGCCATGGCCGGAACCACGACGCCGAAGTTCATGCCAAAGGTCGAGGCAAGCCCTCCGGCGCCGATCGCGAGGAGCACCGCCGGCGTTCTTCGCACGTATGACAAGCCTTCGGCCAGATGCGCGCCGACCTCTCCAACGTTCCTGGGCATCGCCAGGCGTTCTCCCGCGAGCAGTTCCGAGTCGCGCATCGCGAGCAGCGAGACGACTACGGCGGCGAAGCTCAGGGCGTTGAGGAGGAAGCAGAGCGACATGCCGACAGCCGCGATCAGCAGTCCGCCGACGGATGGTCCGGCGATTCGGGCGACGTTGAAGGCGGCGGAATTCAAAGTGATCGCGTTCCCGACGTCCTCTGCGCCGACCATATCTACGACGAACGCCTGTCGGGTCGGAATGTCCACGGCGTTGACGAGGCCCAGGGCGAAGCCAACGACGAAGACGTGCCAGACCTGAGCGACGCCGAGATAGACCAGCAGGCCCATGACCAGGGCCATCAAGCCGGCGGCGGTCTGGGTGGCGATTATGGTCCGCCGCTTGGGCAAGACGTCGGCGACTATCCCGCCGAACAGTCCCAGCACCAGCACCGGCAGGACCTGGACGGCGCCCAACAGGCCCAGGTAAAACGCCGCGCTCGCGTTCCCGACCAGAGTCACTACCAGCCAGGCCTGGGCGGTGTACTGGATCCAGCTGCCGGTGATCGAGACGAGCTCGCCGCCGAAGAAGAGCCGGAAATTGCGGTGGCGCAGGGCGCGACCCGCCGCAGAGAGAGGCGGCCGTCCCGCGATCATGCCGTCACTGGATCCTCGAATTGGCACCTGGGACGGAGCACGATCCGGAACAGATCGTTCCGTGCATGCGCCCGATTGTGGCACAGACG
>Ga0209638_1000972_pt1 | contig 18800 bp, 18 predicted proteins | sample BarGraNGADG00211_FD_184490 | JGI IMG/M metagenome (GOLD analysis project Ga0209638, IMG submission 184490) | Arctic peat soil microbial communities from Barrow, Alaska - Barrow Graham LP Ref core NGADG0002-211 (SPAdes) (version 2) | ecosystem: Environmental > Terrestrial > Soil > Wetlands > Peat...
CAATGCCTTTCGGAAATTCCATAACGGCGCCTCATAGGATCTCCAGGTGAAACGGTCCTTCCACCGATTCGTTGCGCATCAGTCGGGGCCAGCGTTTGATCGGCTGCCGAACTTTGCGCGGACACGACCGCGAGCGACGCGGCGGCGTGAGGCATTGCCGCAAGAATGCATAGGCGCGCGTCATGAGGGTCTGGAGTTGGCGTTCGCTGATCACGCCGTCGCTCACGGCCACCGTCAGCCACATCGACTGGGTGGCCAGCAGGAGTTTCGGAAAACTGATGCGGAGCGGTGCCACCGCGTCGCCAGCCGCCGTGGCCCGCTCGTGGGCCAACACCGCGCTGGCCAAGACGATGGCCGCGATTTCCTGGGCGCCGGTCTCGACCGTGTGACTCTGCAGCACGGGCGTCTTGCGCAGGTGCCGCTTCACCTCCCGGAAATAGAGTTCGTGTTCCCAGCGCCGCGCGTACAACTGCGCCAACGCGAGAGCCGGCGCGGTGCGCGGATCCAGCAAGCTGGTCCACAGGCGCAGCACCTGCGCGCGGTGGCCAGGGCGTCCTACGCGCAGGCGAATCTCCCGGATCTCCAACCACGCCACGATGCGGCTCGGGTGTTTGGGGTCGCGCACCGGCACGCGAATCAGGCGACTGCCATCGCGGAAGCGCCGAAGGATCTGCGGCTTGATCAACATCCGGGCCCGGAACAGCACATGACTGCCGACGCGCTGACAAGCCGCCAGGGCCTGGGCCGCAAACGCCGCACACCCGTACAACCGGTCGCCCAACAGCAACGCGTGGGCGGGTATCTGCGCCAGCGTCTGGAGGGCCAGCGCCCATTCGGATTCGCCGGCGCGCCCGATGGCCGCCGCTACCGGGTTGTGCAGCCCCAGTTCCAGCAGCACGGCGGTCGTCATTTTCGCAAACGCCGCGCGGCCCCGCCGACTGCGGGCTTTGGGCCGCGACGCGCGCACCTGCGCCGTGTTGGTCAAGCTGAATTGGGTGCCATCCAACGCCAGCAAGCGCCACCCGCGCCAGAACGCGTCGGTCTGGGTGGTGGTCGCGCGTGGGCGCAACACCCGGCGCATCAGCTCGGCGAAGATGTCCCACGGCAGCCGCTGGCGGCGATCCGACCACGAGCTGTCGGCGAAGGCCGTTCCAAACAATTGCGTGAAGTGTTCGGCCAAGGTGCCGGTCCCCTGCAGCACATGATAGGTCAAGGCCGCCAGCACGTGGGGCAGCGGGACGCGCGGCTTGCGCCCTCGCCGGCGCGGGACCGTGGGCAACGGCGCGGCACCGACGACGCGGTCCCACGCGCGCAGAAACCCCGTCGCCACCGTGGGCGCGGGACGACGTCGAGTCTGGGAATGAGTGTTCATCCCCAGGATAAATACCTAAATCCAAATATTTGTACAAGTACAAAATTCGTGCCAACTCGAATTTCCGAAAGGCATTGGACCTAGAACGCGGCTTGGCAGCCAGCTGTTCGGCACCGCCGACACGAGGACGGTCTGCGGGCTCAGCGCGCGATGGACAAGACGCTTCTCGTGGGCAGGCCGCATTGAACGAACCCGCGTTGCGGTGCGCGGCGATCGCCAGACGCGGCTGCTGCCACGCGGCCTCGAGCCGCGCGAGGTGTCGCTCTCGCGTGAGGGCGAATAAGCAGTCCTGCACGCTCGCGCGGGTCGTGGAGCTGTGGGCCGGAGTGAGACCGAGGGGGGAAAAGGAAAAACGGGGACGTTCCTTCCTTTTCGTGCGCATGCGGCACCCTCGGAAGAACCGTCCCCGGGTCAGTTGTCGCGAGACTCGTCGGGCCGATACCCGGCGTCGCAGCGGGGCGTCAGGATGTGACGCCCGCCGCCGCCGTCGCTACCAACGCGGTTCGGACCGGCGCCGGTTGCCACCGCCGCCGCCGAAGCCGCCCGAACGCTCGGGCTTGGGACGCGCCTCGTTGACTGTGAGGTTGCGCCCGCCCATCGAGTGCTCGTTGAACTGGGTGATCGCCTTCTGGGCTTCTTCGTCCGTGCTCATCTCGATGAACGCAAACCCGCGCGCCCGGCCGGTGGCCATGTCGCGCATGACATTGACCGATTCAACGGTCCCCGCGGCGCCGAACAGCTGCTGAAGGTCCGCTTCGCCGACTTCGTACGGCAGATTTCCTACGTAGAGTTTACGACCCATGCCTAATCTCCTGCCCGCTTGACGCGGTGGATGGTGATGGCGGACCGTCAACGTCCGTTCATCGGGGTGCTGATCGCCCAGGGTCCGGATGCGGCCCTCGAGCGGGATGGAGAAAGGCTCTTCCTGACTGATGCCGTGTGCCGGGGAAGCGAGACAGTGAGGCTCACTTCGACTTGGACGCGGACAGAGCGGAGTGCTCTTACCCAACCTGACTGTGAAAGTATATCACATCGGCGCCGAAGAACGCCGGGGGCGGACCGCGCTCGAAAGGACACACGTTCTCGGGCGTTTTACGAGTGTCGGCTCGGTGGCCGAGGTCGGCTGGCGGTGAATCGCGATGGTCGTGGCCGCCGGGGGGCTGCTGGTGGCGGGCGTCCTCGCCTTCGTCTACTTCTTCTGGCCGCCGGTTTCGGGGAACAACGTCACACGCACGTAGGTGGCGGTGTCCAGGTAGCGCCGCGCTGCGTCCTGGATGGCGCTCGCGTTCACCTTCAGGAACTCGCCAGGCAGGTCGAAGAACTGCGCGACGTCCTCGGACATCTCGTAGCGCTCCACGATCTTCGCTGCGAGACGGGCGTTTTCCGCGAGGTCTGTGCGGTGGGCTACCATCATGGCCTCGCGCGCGTCGCCCACCTCGGCCTCGGTAGGCCCCTCGGCCTTCAGCCGCTCGATTTCCTTGAAGAGCGTCGCCACGAGTTCTTCGGTGCGATCCGGGTCGCAGCCGAACTCCACGGTGACGCTGTACCGGGCCTCGGGGATCTTCGACGCCTGGGCCCCGACTTCCACTCCGTAGGTGCCGCGCAGCGCTTCCCGCAGGGAACGGCGCAACCGCCCCTCGAGCACGAGCGACAGCGCGTCGAGCGCAACCTCGTGCGCCGAGTCGAACTGGATCGGGCCGGTGAAGACGATGGCCGCCTGGCTCTTCGGCTCGATCCCTTTCCGAACCACTTTCTCCACGACGCCCTTCGGCGGGGTGACCCCGTCGTTCTTCCAGGTCTCGCGCCTGCGCAGCGAGGGCAGCGCGCCCAGGTAGCGCTCGACCAGCGGCTTGATCGTCGCGAGGTCGAAACTCCCGGTGAACACGAAGGTGAAGTCGCTTGCGTCCGCGAAACGGTCCTTGTAGAACGCGAACGAGCGCTGCAGGTCCATCTCGTCCACCATCTGCGGGGTCATGGGCCGCGCGCGGTAGTGGTTCTGCGTGAGGGCAGTGTCCAGCGTCTGCCTGAAGGTCCATTCGGGACTGGCCTGCTGGTTGGCGAGCATCGCCCTCGCCTGCGCGGTCATCACCCCGAAGGCCGCCACGTCGGCCCGCGGCTGGGTGAAACTGAGGTACACGAGCTGGAAGAGCGTCTCGAGATCTTTGGGGGAGGCGATCCCGCCGAGCCCTTCTTCGGTGTCGTTGATGAACGGCGTCACCGACGCGGCCTTGCCGGACAACGCGTTCCGGAGCTGGATGACGTCGAACGGACCGACGCCTCCCGCCCCAACGACCTGCGCGGCGGTCATGGCCGCCACGTAGTCCTTGTCGCCCGCGAGCGAGGTGCCTCCAGGGCTGGTGGCGCGCAAGACCACCTCGTCCTGCCTGAAACTGGTCGGTACCAGCACGACCTTCACGCCGTTGGAGAGCTCCCACTCGGTGAGCATGAACCGATCCCGCGTCGTCGTCTTGACGACCCTGCCCGGTTCGGGCAGGCGCTCCATCAGCGACCGGGTGGTGGCGACGTCCACGTACGGCTTGATGTCGCCGCTCATGGCGCTCTTCATGGCTGCGGCCAGTTGCGTGCTGTCGGGAACCACCAGCCCGTCCTTCTTCGGCGCGTTGACCAGGACGACGCGGCTGCCGCTGGTCCAGTCCCGGGCCACCTTGTTGACCTCTTCGAGGGTGATTTCGGGCAGGAAGCGCTGGACCAGGCCGTACTCATACGGCATGCCCGGTGTCGGCTCCTGCTGGGTAAAGGCCCGGACGAACTCGGCGGCCAGGTCCGCCGACTCTTCCTTGTCGCGCTCGGCAAACGCGCTCTCGTAACCGCGCAGCACCTCGATGCGCTCCCGCTCGAGTTCGCCAGGCGTGAACCCGAACCGCGCGGCCCTGGCGGACTCGGTGACCAGCGCCGTCAGGCCGCGGGTAATGCCGTCCTCCTTGACCAGCGCCATCAACGACGCCGATTCCTTCGTTCGCACGAAGATACCACGCTGGATGCCCGCCCTCATGATCGGCGCGTCGGGCTTGATGGCCAGCTCCGCGAGCCTGGCGTTCAGCATCCCGACATGGAGCCGCTCGATCTGCCGCTGCCTGTACGCCCCTACCGTCGTCTGCTCGCGGAGGGGAAGCATGTTGTAGAGCGCCACCGTCGTCATGGTGGCTTCCGGGTCGGTGGTGATGGCGTAGAGCGTGTCCGGGTGGTCCGGGACGTCGAAGGCGGGGCGTGGCTTCCGTTCCTCGGCCACGGGAATTCGGCCGAACTGCTCCCTGATAAGCCGTTCCACGTCGTTCTTGTTGAAATCGCCGACCGCGATGACGGCCATCAGGTCAGGGCGATACCAGGTCGTGTAGAAGCGTTTCAGCGCTTCTGGCTTGAAGCGCTCGAGGTTCTCCCGGGTGCCGATCGGTACGCGCTCGGCATAGCGGGAGCCCTTCAGGAGAACGGGGAACTGCTGGTCCTGCATGCGTGCCGCCGCGCCGCGTCCCTGCCGCCATTCCTCGATGATGACGCCACGTTCCTTGTCGATCGCGTCGGCGTCGAACGACAGGCGATTGGCGACGTCGGCGAAGAACAGGAACGCCTTCTGCATCGCCTCGGGGTTGTCGGTGGGGACGTGCAGCATGTAGACCGTCTCGTCGAACGACGTGTTTGCGTTCACGCCGGGGCCGAGGCGCATCCCGATCGATTCCATGAACCGGATGAGGTCCTGCTTGGCGAAGTGCTCGCTGCCGTTGAACGCCATGTGCTCGATGAAGTGGGCGAGGCCCACCTGGTCCGGCTCCTCCATTACCGATCCGGCGTTCACGACGAGCCGGAGTTCAGCGCGCTGCGAGGGCCGGGCGTTGCTCCGGATGTAGTACCGGAGGCCGTTCGACAGGTAGCCGATGGTGATGCGCGGATCGACGGCCACGGGTTGGTCGAGCGCCACGGTCTGCGCGGGGCTCGGTGCGGGCTTGTCCTGGGCGCTCACGGCGACAGCAGCCGCCAGGACCACCGCGAGGCACCACCAGAAGCGGGCGATCTTCGTGCGTGTCATGGAATGGGATCTCACACAACGAGCTTACCCGCAATCACCCCCGGATGGCCACCGATTGCGTGCGACATCCGCCTTGTCGTCAGCCACGGTAGACAAGATCCACAGCGTTGCGCAACACTGGTCATCGGGAGTTTTCTCGAACAACAGGGGCAGAAGACGATGGCGCAACAGCGCGAAGTCAGGCTGGTCGATGACGAGCGCGTCCTCGATGCGTTCCGGCGGTGGGGCTATCTCGAAGCGGCTCTCGACCCGCTTCTGTTAGCGCAGCCGGCGCCGCATCCCGAACTGGACGCGAAGGGGGACCTGGCCGCTCGGGCCCGTGGTTGGTATTGCGGCCCCATCGGCGTGGAGTTCATGCACATCGCCGACCCCGCGCGTCGCCGCTGGGTGCAGGAGCGCATCGAGCAGCCGATTCCTGCGATCGACGGCCTGGCGACCCTCGAACGCCTGGTCCGCGCGGAGCTGTTCGAAGAGGTGCTGCACGGCCGGTACCCGGGATCGAAGCGGTTCTCGCTCGAAGGCGTCACCGGACTCATCCCGCTGCTCGACGACGTCCTCGACGAGGCAGCCGGCGGGGGGCTCGAGGAAGCGTTGATCGGCATGAGCCACCGCGGCCGGCTCAATGTCATGGTTCAGATTGTCGGCCGCCCGGTGCTCGACGTCTACGCAGGCTTCGAGGATCCCGATCCGAAGAGCGTGCTCGGCAGCGGCGACGTCAAGTACCACATGGGAGCGACCGGCGCCTATCGGACTCGAAGCGGCCGGGACCTTCGGGTGAAGCTCGTCTCGAACCCGAGCCATCTCGAGGCGGTCTATCCCGTCGCCGTCGGGCGGACGCGCGCGCGCCAGATGCGGGAGGGCGACGGCGCCTGGAAGCGGATCATGGCGATTGTCCTCCACGGCGATGCCGCGTTCGCAGGGCAGGGCATTACCGCCGAGGCGCTGAACTTTGCAGGGTTACCCGGCTACACCGTGGGCGGCACCATCCACGTGGTCGTCAACAACCAGCTCGGGTTCACGACGTCAGACAGGGAACTGCATGCGTCGCCATTCTCGACCGACGTGGCGCGCCGGCTCCCGATCCCGATCTTCCACGTCAACGGCGAGGACCTGCCCGCCATGGCCCGGGTGGCCCGACTCGCCGCCGAGTTCCGCTACACCTTCAGCAGCGACGTCCTCATCGACATGGTCGGATACCGTCGTCACGGGCACAGCGAGGTGGACGACGCGACGATCACGCAGCCGCGGATGTACAAGGCGATCAAGAACCACCCGCCGCTGTGGCAGGTGTTCGCGACGCGGACCGGTCTCGACGTCGGCGACCTCCCCGCGCGTGTGCGTGCCGAGTACGGCCAGGCGCAAGAGGACGCCAAGAAGATCGGGGAGCGCGTGGCGCTGGCGCAGCTGCCGGCCTACTGGTCCCGCTACCAGGGCGGCTGCCACAACGCGTCGTACGAGGTGGACACTGGCGTCGCACTCGAGGAGTTGCGCGCGGTGGCGACGGGGATCACGTCGTGGCCCGACGGGTTCAACATCCACCCGAAGGTGAAGAAGCTGCTGGAGCAGCGCGCCGAGATGGCGGCCGGCACGCGGCGCCTGGACTACGGGATGGCGGAGGCGCTGGCGTTCGGAAGCCTGCTCACACGGGGTGTGCCGATTCGCCTGAGCGGACAGGACAGCGAACGCGGGACGTTCAACCAGCGGCACGCGGTGCTGATCGACACCGAGGACGAGCGGAAGTTCATGCCGCTCAGCCACGTCGTCCCGGGACAGGCCCGATGCGAGATCTACAACTCGACGCTGTCCGAGGCGGCCGTCCTGGCCTTCGAGTACGGCTTCAGCCGCGACTACCCCGAGGCGCTCGTCCTCTGGGAAGCGCAGTTCGGCGACTTCGTCAACAGCGCGCAGGTCATCATCGACCAGTTCCTCAGTGCCGGCGAAGACAAGTGGGGGTTGCTGTCGGGCCTCGTGCTGCTCCTGCCGCACGGCTACGAGGGCCAGGGTCCCGAACACTCGAGCGCCCGGATCGAGCGCTTCCTGCAGCTCGCCGGTGAAGACAACCTGCAGATCTGCCAGCCATCCACCTCCGCGCAGTATTTCCACATGCTGCGGCGACAGGCGCTCCGCAGCTGGCGCAAGCCGCTGATCGTGTTCACGCCGAAGAGCATGCTGCGCCACGCCAGCTCGTCATCGCCGATCGACGAGCTGACCCGGGGACGGTTCCAGACCGTGCTTCCCGACGAGGAGGCGTCGTCCGGCGTGCGACGGATCCTGATCGGCACCGGGAAGATCGTGCACGAGCTGCGCACCGAACGGAAACGCCGGGGCGACACGACCACGGCGATCCTCGGCCTCGAGCAGCTCTATCCGTTCCCGACGACGCCGTTGACCAAGGCGCTGGCGGGGTATCACGAGGCGCGCGAGGTGGTGTGGGTGCAGGAGGAGCCGAAGAACATGGGGGCGCATTTCTACGTGATGCCGCGCCTCCGCACGATCTTCGCCCACCCAGGCGTCACCTCCGTGAAGCGGCGCGCGTCGGCGAGTCCGGCGACCGGCTCGGGCAAGGCGCACCAGCTGGAGCAGCAGGCGCTGCTCGCGCTGGCGTTCGCGACCTCGATTCAGGACGTTACGTGAGGACAGGCCCGGCCAGCGCGGCGGCCACGAATCGGCCGTCGTGAGAGAGGCTGACGTCGAATCCGGCGATCGGGTGGCCTTCCTGGGCGACGACCGGCGGGCCCCATCCCCACGCGCGCCACATGCGCACGATCTCGGCGCCCTGGAGATCCCACCGATCCATCAACCGGCGAGCCAGCAGGCGCGCGCGCTCGGACGCGGTCGAGTAGACCGAGGCCTGTTCCGCGAGGCTCAGGATGCCGTCCAGCGCCTGGCTGTCGTGGAGGATTCCGGCCAGCAGTCGTCGCGGGCGAACCGCCGGCTCGGAGGCGCCCTGGGCGTTCACGGCGTCACCGCGCGCGAGCTGTCCGACGCAGTGAATGTAGTCGACCGCCATCTCCCAGCGGACGCGGATGTCGAGATCTTCGAACTGCACGCTGACCCATTGGCCGAGGCTGCCTGCCGTCGTGAGGTTGCTCCCGGCCGCGGCGGCCGGTTCGGAGCCGACCTCGAACGCTTTGTGCGCGAAGATCACGCCTTCGCGGAGCTTGCTGGCGATCTTGAACGCGGTCTCCTTCGCGGTCCACGCCTTCCACAACGCAAGTGTGGGGGCGGCGGCCGCCAGGATCCGATCGCGTTCCTCGGGCGTGAAGACCCGGTCCATGAACCGCCGATCGCGTTCCTTGCCCGCCACGCCGGGCTCGGCGAGATCGACGATGTCGTTACCGATCCAGGATCGCGTTCTCAAAGTACTCCTGCTCCATCTTGCTCAGTTGCCCGACGATTTGCGTCGAGAGGTCGCGGTCGCCCCGCATCCCCCGAAATGACGTCGTCGGAGCGCAGCGCTTCAACCGGACGAAGAACGTCTCTCCCGGGTGCGGGTAGTTGCCGTACTCCCGCTGCCCGAGGCCGCGCGCGAAGACGCACAGCACCCGCGCCGACGGCGTCTCCTGCACGATGCGGCCGACGCCATAAGTGAAGTTCTCTGTGTCCACTCGGCCCACGCGGCTGCGGCGGCCCTCGGGAAACACCAGCACCGACTGGCCGCGCGACAGCAGGCACGCCACCTTGTCGAGCGTGCGGCGCGCTTCTTCGGGCGGCCCCTTGCGCAGGACCGGAACGCACTTGCCGAGGTACCCGAGGATGCGCACGAACACGTTCTTCGTGATGTTGTGCTTGTCCGCCAGGTTCCAGGTGAACCAGGCCGGGCGCACGAACAGGCGCCAGCCCGGGGCCAGCGCCCATTGAATCACCAGCGAATCGATCAGCGTGAGGTGGTTCGCGCAGATCAGCAGCGGTCCCCGCTCGTCGCCGACGAGCGCCGCGAACTCGGCGCGGATCCGCCGCTGAGTGGGAATCCGGTAGCGCCGGAACCGCAACCACCCCTCAAGGCTGAAGTAGGTGAGGAGGATGAGGGCCTGCGCCACGGCCTCCTGCACCCGCAGCCTGAGACGCTCTTTTGATGACAACACGGCGGGTCGTCAGAGCGCCGGCGCCGTCTTCTGCAGGATCATCTGGACGGCGTCGCCCAGGGTCCTCACGCGGTCCGCCGACTCGTCGTCCACCTCGATGCCGAACTCGTCCTCGAACGCCAGGATGATGTCCACCAGGCGCGCGGAGTTCACGCCAAGGTCCTCGATGATCCGCGTGCCGTCGGTCGCAGCGCCGAAGGCCGTGGTGTTCTTCACGAACGGCTTGATGATGCTGATGATCTTTCCGAATGCTGTCTTGGTATCCATGCCTGTCTCCTTATCGTCCGTCTTCCCACCTGCCGAAGATGAGGCAGCCGTTCACGTCGCCGAAGCCAAAGCTGGCCTTGACCAGGACGCGCGGCGCGAAGTCGATGGTCCGGTGCGGGATGTGCGCGGCAAACGGCGCGATGTCGGGGTGGACATCCTCGCAGTTGATCGACCCGTGGATGAAGCCGCGGCTGACCTGAAGCACTGACGCCACCGCTTCGATTCCGCCAGCCGCGCCCAGGCCGTGCCCGACGAGCGACTTAGTGGAGTTGATCCAGGGGAACTCTTCAGGCCGCCGCCCCAGCGCCCGCTGCCACGTCCCCACCTCGATCGGGTCGGCCATCGTCGCCGTCAGGTGCCCGTTGATCGCCTCGACCTGCTCGGGCCCGATCCCGGCGATCGCCAGCGCTGCGAGCACGCATCGTTTCGCCCCCTCGGGGTTCGGCGCCGTCATGCTGCCGCCGCCTCGCTGGCCGCCGCAGTTCACGTGCCCGCCGAGGATCTCGGCGTAGATACGCGCGCCGCGCGCGCGCGCCGACGACAGGCTTTCCACCATGAGCAGGCCCGCTCCCGACGAGGGGACGAACCCGCCGGCCGACGCGCTCATCGGTCGCGACGCCGCCTCGGGGTGGTCGTTCGACTGCCGGGCCAGCACGCGCATGGCGTCGAAGCCGGCCCAGATGTAGTGCGACGATCCTTCCGACCCGCCCGCGAGGATTCGGACGGCCCGGCCTGCCCGCACCTTGTGGAAGGCGTCCACGATGGCCTCGGTGCCGGTCGTGCAGGCGCTGCTGTTGGTCGTGACCTGTCCGCCGAGCGCCAGGAAGCCGCCGACGCACGCGCTCACCGAGCTGGCCATCGTCTGCTCGACGGCGGCGCTGCCGAGGCGCCGGACCTTGCCCTCGTTCACGCGCGGGACCACCCACTCGCCAACCGTGTCCACGCCGCCAATCCCGGTGCCGATGATCGCGCCGGTGTCCCAGTCCACCTCGTCGCTGCCCGCCTCGGGCACGGCAAACCCGGCGTCGCGCCAGCAGTCGATCGCCGCGATGCTGGCGTACACCATGCCGCTGTTGAGCGCGCGAAGCGTGTCGGCCGAGAAGTACTGCTGCTTGAGCTCGTCGCTCACCTCGGGCACGCCGCCGACCTGGCAGGCGAAGCCGAGGTCGCGAAGCTTCTGGTGGAAGCGAATCCCCGACCGGCCGGCCCGCAACGCCTGCTCGAACGCCTCCAGGCCGTGCGCGTTGGCCGCGACGACGCCCATTCCCGTGACCACCACTCGTTCAGCCATTCCTGACTCCCAATCCCGATGCCGTGGTCTGGGCCACGAGCGTGCCGTCCGCCGCGAACATCTCGATCCGCGCGCGCAGCTTGTTCCGCCTCCAGAAGATCTGTTCGCCCCGAATCGTCACCGTCTCACCGGGGAGCACCGACTTGAGGAACTCCGATTCCGCCTCGACGAACAGCGTCGTCCACGCGCGCGCCTCTTCCACCGAGCGTTCCAGCGCGAACAGGTAGATGCCCATGGCCACCACGCCCACCTGGCACATCGACTCGAGCAGGATGACGCCGGGCGTGATCGGCCGTCCCGGGAAATGGCCCGCGTAGAACCACTCGTCCTTGCGGAACGTGTAGCGTCCGGCAATGCGCTGCCCGTCCACTTCGAGGATCTCGTCCACGAAGCGGAACGGCCGCTGCTGCGGCATCAACTCGAGCACCTGCGCCGGGGTGAGGCGAACTCCAACCATTGGTGGATCCAAGCAGTAATCAGTTGCCAGTTGTCGGTTGTCGGTTGTCAGTGCGTCACGCGTGACTGACGAGCCACTGGCCGCCAGCCACTCTCAACTGTCAACTATCTGTACATGATCCCGCCGACCGAATTCACCGACGGCAACGGGTAGTCGGGGTACCGGATACCCTTGAACATCCCGACCTTCGCGTCCTTCACCGTGTAGATCAGCTCGCCGTCCACGATGACGTGGCCTGTGCCAATCGCGATGGCGGCGCCCGTGTCCGAGAGTTCCGCGTAGCGGCGGATGTCGATCTCGTAGCGCACCAGCTTGTTGTAGGGCCGGATCTGGCCGGAGAATTCGATCTCCTTCGCGCCGAGCGCGCGCCCCGCGCCTTTCGCACCGCGCACGCCGCCGTAGAACCCGATCAGCTGCCAGATCGCATCCACACCCAGGCACCCGGGCTGCACGGGATCGGACCTGAAGTGGCACTGGAAAAACCAGGCGTCAATCTGGACATCGTACTCGGCCACGATGCGTCCCTGCGGGCCGCGGTGGCTGATCTCGACGACGCGGTCCACCATGAGCATGGGCGGACCAGGCAGCGTGGCAAACCCGTCGGCCGGTGGATCGTCAACCAGCGTGCCGTTCGCGCACGCCAGCAGTTCGACCTTCGAGAACTGTGTTCTCTGCAGGAACTCGGCGTATTTCACGAAGACCTCCCGACGTCGATCAGCAGGCCGCCCCAGGTCAGGCCCGACCCAACGACCACCAGCGCGATTTCGCACCGCGGCGGCAGGCGGTCCCAGTTCTGTGACAGCACGCCAGGAGCGCCGGCCGCGCCGCAGTTGCCAAACTCGTCCACGTTGAACAGGTGCCGGGCCGGGTCGACTTTCGCCCGCTCGCACACGGTGTTCAGCATCAGCAGGTTGGCCTGGTGGCCGATGAACAGCATCTCCGCGCGGTCGCCCGCCAGGTGGGCGGCCAGCTCGTTCACCGTCGCCACCGACTTGCGGATCGCGAAGCCCTGTACGGCCGACCCGTCCTGCGCGAAGTGGCCCCCGGTGGGGATGACCACCTTGTTCCAGCCCGACGGGTCGGAGTGCACGACGCTCTGACTGATGCGGACGGGCGCGGGCAGGCGGGCCGAGACCACCGCGGCCGAACTCCCGTCGCCCCAGAGCACGGCGGTCCGGCGGTCGCGGTAGTCCACCGTGCGCGTGGTGTTTTCGACGTTGACCACCAGCACGTAGTCGGGCACGGCCTCGGGGCGCATCGCGCGGAGGTGGTGCAATTGCACGGCAAAGCTGGAGCAGGCGGAGCTCAGGTCGTACGCCGGCGCGTTGATCCCGAGCTCGGCGGCGATCAGGCAGGCTTCGGCCGGGATCGAGTACTGCGGCGAACAGCCGCCGGCGATGACGAGGCCGACCTCCGATGGCGTGATCCCCGCGCGCTCGAGTGCGAGCCGCGCGGCGAACGCTCCGGTTTCTGCATTGGTGTGCAGCGACCAGCGGGCGGCTTCGGAGGGATGCTCGTTCCTGGTTCGGACGATGTAGTCGAGCGCCAGCACCGTGCGACGGGAGCGGATGCCCACCCGTTCCATGATCCACGCATCGTCGGTGCCGATGTGCAGCGACGCCAGAAACGCGTTGTCGATCCGGTTTTCCGGGTGGAAATGGCCGACGCCGTGAATGAACAGGTCGCCAGGAAGCGGTTCGTGTCTAGGCAACGTGTTCCCCCCCGTCCACGCGGATGAGGGCGCCGTTCACCCAGCGGGCCTCGTCCAGGCTCAACAAGAACACGACGTTCGCCACGTCCTCGGGGGTCGTCAGGCGGCCGAACGGGTTGCGCAGGCGCGCGCCGGCCTTCATGCGCGCGCTGCCCGGGATGACGCGGAGCGCCGGCGTGTCGGTCACGCCCGCCTGCAGAATGTTGGAGCGGATCCCGTGCGGCGCAAATTCGACAGCGATGGCTCGCGAGACCGACTCGAGCGCCGACTTGGCCGCCGCCACCGCGGCGTAGCCGCGCCACGCGACCTCGTTCCCCTCGCTGGTGAGCCCAATGACGCGTGCGTCGGCGGCGAACAGGCCGGCGCCGTGAATCCGCTGCACCCAGGTGAGGAGGCTCGTGCCCATCGAGTAGATGGTGCGTGCCATGTCATCGTCGTCCAGGATCGCCTCGCCGTAGTCCACCGGCCCCAGGGCCTGGAACAGCGGTTCACCCGCTTCGGCGAGCCGATCGACCGCACGATCGAAGTCGGCCTTCGACACGCCGAGCGCGTCCGCCAACCGATCGAGAGCTGGCGCGCTGGCCGGCGGCTTCGCGGCCGCCACCGGCTTGAGGTTGCCGAACGCGATCGAATGGAGAAGGACCCGGACCTTGCCGTCCGAGCCGAGGCGACTCTCCAGCCCCTCGAGGACCGAGGTCATCCCCTCCGGGGTGAGTGCGTCGAGGTTGAGGCTGAAGAACCCGCGGCCGTTCGCGCGAATCTCGTCGAACTCGCGGTTGATCCGTTCCATCGCGCCGCGGCGGTCGCGGTGTACGACGCAGACGTTCATCCCCTCGGCGCTGAGCTTGCGTGCCGAGGCCAGGCCGAACCCGCTGGATCCGCCGAGGATCAGCGCCCAGTATTCCTGAGCAAATCGAGTCATCGCCGTCCGTTCTCGTGCGTCATTTCGCCCTCTGTGGCCCTGCAGGTGCGCGTCTTCCGACGACGACGAAACCTGTCGGCACCACAATCGTGGCGACCAGTCGTCTTTGTCGCCGGAGACTCACTCGCTGAGCCTGTGCCGATGTGAAGAGAACATTCTAGCGCAAGAACGACGTTTTTCGCCTATGCGCCGAGATTGCGGCCTTGCCCAATTGCCGGCTTCGAGCGAAAATCGATCCTGGTCCTTCGGCGCCTGCACGAGTCCCGAAATCCCGACACGCGGCCCGGCCCCGCAGACAGGAGAACGGACATGAACACGAGGCGAATCGTCACGTTGCTGCTCGCATTGCCCGTGGGCGCCATGTTGAGCGCCCAGGCGCTCACCGCGCAGGTGGCCAAACCGGCAGGGATGAAAGTCCAGACGGTCACGCTCACGTTCGACGACAAGGGCTACGTCGTGACCCCGGCGACGGTCACCAAGGGCGTGCCCGTGAAGATGGAAGTGGACCTGGACACGGTGAAAGGGTGCATGAGGACGGTGGTGATCAACGCGTTCGACGTGAAGAAGACCGTCAAGGCGGGAGAGACCACCATCGAGTTCACGCCGACCAAGTCGGGCAAGATCGACATCATCTGCGGCATGAACATAGGCAAAGGCTCGTTCACGGTCGTCGAACCGAAATAGCACGGTGAGGTAACGCATGGCCGCCCTGATTGAAGCGATCGACATCAAGCGCAAGACGTGCTTCGAGCTCGACGACAACCCTTACGTCTGCCTTGACGTCGAGATCTCCACGCCGACCGCACGGGGCGGCCAGACGCTCGTCCGCGTCAAGATGCGGAACTTGAAGACGCAGGCGGTGTTCGACAAGACATTCAAGGCGGGCGACAAGTTCAAGGAGCCGGATCTCACCCAGGTGCCGGCAAGCTACCTCTACAGTGACAGCGCAGGCTCTCACTTCATGGACCAGGAGAGCTTTGAAACGCTCACCCTCCGGGAAGAGATGCTGGGCAACGCGCTCGACTGCCTGCTCGACGGGCAGGTGGCGCAGATCCTGCTGTTCAATGGAAACGTCATCGGCCTGCAGATGCCGCAGCAGGTGGAGTTGACCGTGACCTACACGGAGCCTGGCGTTCGCGGCGACACGGCGAGCGGCAACGTGACCAAGCCGGCCACGCTCGAGACGGGCATCGAGATTCGCGTGCCGCTGTACATCAAGCAGGGTGAGAAGGTCCGCGTGAACACCGAAACCCGGGAGTTCATGGGTCGCGCCTGAGGCGTCCCCGCCGTCCTCGTCAAGCCGCAGTCGGGTGAGCTCCACGATGTCGCGGACGCTCGTGCGGACATCCTGGCCGCTGTTCAGTCTTCGTGCATGGCGAGGCTCTGGCTGAAGTGCCCGAAACGATTGCTGGGGATCGTGTCGGACCAGTTCAGGCCTCGACCGGGGTCCTTGAGCAGGCGGCGGAACATGCCGTCACTGCCAAGCCGGTAGACGCCGCGGCGCTGCGACGCCGGGTTCTCGTTGGCTCCGAGCGCGGTGAAGCACGAGCCGGGGCGGAGGGACGCCAGCTCCGGTAACGGGCGGATGGCGGTGTCCTTCGCGGCCGCCCAGGCGCGAGGATCGACTTCCGGGACGAGGAGGATTTCGCCCACGGCGTCGTCCGTCCCTGAGACAGATTCCAGCCCTGGAAGATGTCTAGCGTTCGCCCAGCAGTTGTCGCTTCGCCTTGGCGAGATCGCGCTGTTGCTGCGCGTCCACGGTCGGCATCTTCAGGCCGAGGCCTTCGACCGTGCGCGTCACGACCGTGGCGACCAGCGCCCGCGACACCCACTGGTTGTCGGCCGGGATGACCCACCACGGAGCCCACTTCGTGCTCGTCTGGTTCAGCATCTTTTCGAACGCCTCCTGGTAGCTCTTCCAGCAGGCGCGCTCGGCGAGATCGGCGACCGAGAACTTCCAGTGCTTCGAGGGGTCGTCGAGCCGGTCGAGCAGGCGCTTCTTCTGCTCGCCCTTCGAGATGTGGAGGAAGAACTTGAGGACTACGGTGCCGTTGCGGGTGAGGTGCCGTTCGAGCGCGTTGATGTCGTCATACCGCGCGTCCCAGAACGCGCCGTTGCGCTTGCCGGGCGGGAGGCGTTGCCGCTCGAGGATCTCGTCGTGGACCCGGACGACGAGCACTTCCTCGTAGTAGGAGCGGTTGAAGATCCCGATGTGGCCCCGCTCCGGGAGGCACTTGGTGTAGCGCCACAGGAAGTTGTGCGCCAGGTCCTCGTCAGACGGCCTCTTGAAGCCGAAGACCTGGCACCCCTGCGGGTTGATCCCCGACATCACGTGCTTGATGATGCCGTCCTTGCCAGCCGTATCCATGGCCTGCAGCACGATCAGCAGCGAGTGACGGCCCGACGCGTACAAGCGCTCCTGCGCATCGGCCAGTGCGTCGAGATTCTGCTGGAGGTACTCCTGGGCCCCGGTCTTCAGGTCGTCCTTGGCGAGGTCGCGCAGGTAGCCGTCACCCTTCCATCCGGGCTTGTGATCCTTGAGCCGCACCCGGCGGTTCGACCGAACGCAGAACAGGTGTTCGATGTCCTTGTACTTGAGGGCCACGTCGGTGCTCGCTTTCTCGGTGGTCGTTCGTGTGCTCACGCGGTGGATTTCGGGATCTTACCACCCTTCAGCCCAGACCGGGTGCCGTGGTCTGCCTCGTCGACTGCACAACCTCCGCGGAGCCGACCTTGAAATCTGTTCTACAATCTCGGGTATGCCATTCATCGCGTGCAACGGAGTGTGCCTCTACTACGAACTGCACGGCCCCGAGGGGGCGCCAGTCCTCGTCCTGAACAACGGCATCCTCATGAACGCGACGGCCAGTTGGGCGCTCCAGTTACCCGCGTTTTCGGCAGAGTACCGCGTCTTGCGGTACGACTGTCGCGGGCAGGGGCAGTCGGACCACCCGGTCGGGCCGTATTCGATAGCCCTGCACGCGGACGACCTCGCCGCGTTGATGACCGCGCTCGAGATCGAGCGGGCCCATATCCTGGGGATCTCGTACGGCGGGGAAGTGGCCCAGGCGTTCGCGCTGGGGCACCCGGCGCGAGTCGAGAGCCTCATTCTGGCGGACACGGTCAGCGAGATCGGCCCCGAGTTGCGCCTGATCGTGGAAGGGTGGAAGGCGGCGGCGTTGACGAACGATCCGGATCTGTTCTTTCTCGTCACCGTCGCCTGGAACTTCTCGCCCAAGTTCATCGCGGCCCGCGCCGCGATTCTGCAGGCGGCGCGCGCGCGGTATCGCGACCTGGACCTCTCGTCGGTTGCGCGCCTGTGCGACTCGTTTCTCGAGGTGAATTTCACCACGCGTCTTTGCGATATCTCCGCCCCGACCTGCGTCATCGTCGGGCAGCAGGATCAGCTGAAGGGGACGCGATACGCCGAGACCATCCATCGGGCCATCCGCGGCAGCGAACTGCGGGTTCTGCCGGGCGCAGGCCACGCGGTGTGCATGGAATCGCCCGCAGCGTTCAACAGCGCGGTCCTAGGGTTCCTCGACACCATTCGGCGCCGGGGCTCCGGACCGCGGCAGACGACATAGGATGCCGACATGACAAGGCTCGCACGGTTCAGTTGGGGAGTGCTGTTCTACAACATGGCGGTGATCGCGTGGGGCGCCTACGTGCGGGCGACACGGTCTGGAGCCGGATGCGGCGCGCACTGGCCGCTCTGCAACGGCGAGGTGATCCCGCAGGCGCCGAGCGTCGAAATGCTAGTGGAGTTCTCGCACCGCCTCACCAGCGGCCTGGCGATCCTCTCCGTTGTCGCGCTGCTGTTCTGGACGTGGCGCGCGTGTGCGGCGGGGCATCCGGCGCGCCGGGGCGCGGCCTGGTCGATGCTCTTCATGATCGTCGAGGCGGGCGTCGGGGCGACCCTCGTCCTCTTCCGCCTCGTCGCCGACAACGCGAGCATGGCGCGCGCGCTCTTCATGTCGGTCCATCTCACCAACACGTTCCTGCTGCTGGCGTGCCTGGCGCTGACCGCCTACTGGTTGTCGGGCGGGGAACCGGTGCGAGTGGAGGGGCGAGGTGGCCTCGCGGGGCGATTCGCCGTCGGCGCGGTGGCGATGCTGCTGGCCGGCGTGAGCGGGGCGGTGGCGGCGCTCGGGGACACGCTCTACCCCGCGGGCTCCCTGGCCGAGTCGCTCGGCGCCGAGCTGTCCGCGACATCGCACTTCCTGGTTCGCCTCCGCCTGCTGCATCCCGCGATCACGGTGCTCGTGGCGGTCGGGCTGGCGCTGGCGGGTATCCGCTATGGCTACGAGCGGCGCGGGCTGTCGCGTCGGCTGGGCATCGGCGTCGCCGTCGTCGCCCTCCTGCAGGTGCTGGCCGGTTTCACCAACGTCCTCCTGCTCGCGCCGGTATGGATGCAGATGGTGCACCTGGTGATTGCCGACGTTCTCTGGATCGGCTTCATCCTGCTCGGCGTTTCTATCCTCCAGGAACGCGAACCCCCCGTGCTCGCCAGCCGGGCTGAAGCCCCTCGCCCATGGGGTCAGACGTGAAAAAAGGGCTCCTCCGCAGAATCTGTGGGTAGAACGTTGACTCCCGGGGCGTCGTTCCGTTGTCCGTCGGTGAGACCGTGAATGATGGCCGGTGGGAGCTGTG
>Ga0209638_1000973_pt1 | contig 18775 bp, 18 predicted proteins | sample BarGraNGADG00211_FD_184490 | JGI IMG/M metagenome (GOLD analysis project Ga0209638, IMG submission 184490) | Arctic peat soil microbial communities from Barrow, Alaska - Barrow Graham LP Ref core NGADG0002-211 (SPAdes) (version 2) | ecosystem: Environmental > Terrestrial > Soil > Wetlands > Peat...
GACAGGCACACCCTGAAACGTCGTCGGGTAACCCAGCCTGGGCAGGCAGCTGATGAGGGCCGCTGAGCTCGTGTATGCGTTGTGCGGGGCCGCTCTGGTGGTGATGCGGTGGTAGGGGCAGAATCCGCCGAAGAGGTCGTCCATGTTGTAGATGCTTCCGGACATCGCCGGGATCGTTTGGCTGAGAACCTTGGAGTCCCCCCCGAAATGGCCGTACAGCGCTTTGTACTCGGCGACCCAGCGGACGTAATAGGGTCGAGCGCTGCGGACACCACCGATGTCGGTTGCGGTCCCCTCCTGGAAGATCATCAGGTAGCGGTCTTCGCCGTACTCCTCGTAGGACTGATAGACGATCGAGGCCGAGGAGAAGCCGGACTGCGGCCGGGCCACCGCGTTGTCTCCGATGCTGATCGCCAGCGGCAGACGATGGGCCAGGTCAGCCCGAATCAGCACTCCGTCGAGGTCGGCATAGACCAATTCCCCCGGCGCCGGTGAGACAGTGGGGGAACTAGACGGCGAGGGGAGAGTCGTCTGTGAGCCGGACACGGAAGCCGAGGCGATCGTCGATCCTGTGGCGCCGAGCGTAGCCGTTGCTGTGGCCTGGGCGGTGCCGCCCGGTTTGACCACGAGCAGCAGGCCCGCGGCCGCGATTGCCACCACGGCGACTGCGCTCACTGCAATCACCATCGACCTGTGTCCGGCCAAGTTTCGCTTGATCATCGTTGGAGATCTCCGTTACGTGAGGCCAGCATAGCGACGATGACATAGCGGAGTCGCTTGTCGGGGTCGCGGGCTTGCGTAATACGGTCGGAGCGAGCGATGGGGTATCGGTCTGGTAGTGTCCAATGATCGCCGATCCGCACACGAGGGCCCTGGTTGCAATGGGGAGGACCACGTTTCGATCGACAGAAGGGGCGCCAGAAACCACCCGCGATGTCGTAGTCAGATGATGGCGCAGAACCTGGACACGCTGATCTCCTACCACCATCCGTGAAGAGTCGCTTACACTGCGGCCATCGTCCACGGTTCGTCATCTCGGGAAGCGGGAGCGTAGTGAAAGTCGTGATCCTTGCCGGTGGACTCGGCACCCGTCTGTCGGAAGAGACTGCCTCCAGGCCCAAGCCCATGGTTGAGATCGGCGAACGCCCGATCCTGTGGCACATCATGAAGACATACAGCCACTACGGCTTCAACGACTTCGTGGTCTGCCTCGGCTACAAGGGCTACGTCATCAAGGAGTACTTCTCCAACTACTTCCTGCACATGTCCGACGTGACCTTCGACATGCGCGACAACTCGATGCAGGTCCACCAGAACGCGGCCGAGCCGTGGCGCGTGACGCTCGTGGACACCGGGGCGGATACGCAGACCGGCGGCCGGATCAAGCGCGTCGCCGAGTACGTAAGAGACGACACGTTCATGCTGACCTACGGCGACGGCGTCGCAGACCTGGACATCGCGAAGCTACTCGAGTTCCACCGGGCCCACGGCAGGCTGGCAACGATCACGGCCGTCCAGCCGCTCGGGCGCTTCGGCGCGCTGCAGATCGACGAGGACCTAGTCGAAGGCCCGCTCTCAGCTCCTGCCGTGCGAGCCTTCCAGGAGAAGCCCGTGGGAGACGGCGCCTGGGTGAACGGGGGATTCTTCGTGCTCGAGCCGGCTGTGCTGGACCGCCTCGAGGGAGACGACGTGCCATTCGAGGCCACACCCCTGGAGAGCCTGGCCGCGGACGGTGAACTGCGGGCCTATCGCCATCGCGGCTTCTGGCAGCCCATGGACGCCCTGCGTGACCTCCGCGTGCTCGAGGCACTATGGGACTCGGGCGAGGCTCCTTGGGCGGCGTGGGCCAGAAAGTGACGGACTCGCGTTCGGGCCTGACGTGCAGCTCATCCTGCTCTACTGAGGTTGCAGTTGGACCTGACTGAGAGCTACGCCGACCGCCGCGTCTTCGTAACCGGCCACACCGGCTTCAAGGGGGCGTGGCTCGCCGAGTGGCTCGTGACCCTTGGCGCCGAGGTCACCGGCTACGCGCTCACCCCCCCGACCGAACCCAGCCTCTTTGCGGCGCTCGACCTGGGTGCGCGGCTCAAGCACGTGGTCGCCGACGTCCGCGACCGAGGCCGCCTGGTGGCCGAGGTGCAGGCCGCCCAGCCGTCGGTGATCTTCCACCTGGCCGCCCAGCCCCTGGTCCTGCGGGCGTACGCGGAGCCACACGAGACCTTCGAGACCAACGTGATGGGAACCGTGAACGTGCTCGAAGCGGCCCGCGCCTGCGCCTCGGTCCGAGCGGTCGTCGTCGTGACCAGCGACAAGTGTTATCAGAACCACGAAGACAATCGCCCGTTCCGCGAGACGGACGCAATGGGCGGCCGTGATCCGTACAGCGCCAGCAAGGGCTGCGCGGAGCTGGTCACGGCCGCTTACCGCGACAGCTTCTTTGCCGACGGGGCGGCGGTGGCATCGGCCCGCGCCGGCAACGTCATCGGCGGTGGCGACTGGGCCGCCGACCGGATCATCCCCGACTCCGTGCGGGCCCTGGCGGCCGGCGAGCCCATCGTCGTACGCAACCCCGATGCCGTCCGTCCCTGGCAGCACGTCCTCGAGCCGCTCGCCGGCTACCTCTGGCTCGGGGCCCGCATGTTGCGTGAGGGCCGCCGCTACGAGGGTGCGTGGAACTTCGGCCCCACGGACCAGGCCGGCGATCATTCGGTGCGCTGGGTGGTCGAGCGCTTCCTCGGGGAGTGGGGCACGGGTTCCTGGGTAACAGCGGGCACGAAGGGACCGAAACCCCACGAGGCCCACCGGCTGAGCTTGGATAGTGCCAAGGCGCGGGAGCAACTCGGCTGGGCTCCCACATGGGACGCTCAGACCGCGGTGCGCCGGACGGCCGCCTGGTACCGCGAGTACTACCGCGCCCCTGCGGCAGCCCGCAACCTGGTCGAAGATCAGATCCGCGCCTACCAGGAGGATGCCCGCACGGCGGGGCTCCCCTGGGCCGCGGCAGAGACCGGCAATGGCAGATGAGGGCGATCGGGTGACGGACGCGCGCCACGATGCGGCGGACACCCGCAGCGAGATCCTCGGGTTGGTGGGCCGGTACTATCGGGAGCGCCATGCGCTGCCGCCATTCGATCCGGACCGCGACCCGGTGCATTACGCCGGCCGCGTGTTCGGCGAAGAGGAGATGCGCTACCTGGTCGACTCCAGCCTGGACTTCTACCTGACGGCCAGCCGCTTCACGGAGGAGTTCGAGGCGGGCGTTGCGGACTACCTCGGTCTTTCGGACGCCTTGTTCGTCAACTCCGGGTCGTCGGCCAACCTCGTGGCCCTGACGGCGCTCACGTCGCCCAAGCTCGGCGAGCGTCGCCTCAGGCCCGGCGATGAGGTCATCACTGTGGCCGCCGGCTTTCCCAGCACCGTTGCGCCGATCGTGCAGAACCGCCTCGTACCGGTGTTCGTCGACGTCCGCCTGGGCGACTACAACGCGGACCCGGCCCAACTCCGTGAGGCAGTCTCGCCGCGGACCCGGGCGATCATGCTGGCCCACACGCTCGGCGTGCCCTTCGACCTGGACACGGTCACCGAGCTGGTCGAGAAACATCACCTGTGGCTGGTCGAGGACAACTGCGACGCCCTCGGGTCGCGCTACCGGGACCGCCTCACGGGCACCTTCGGTCACCTGGCCACTCTGTCGTTCTATCCGGCGCACCACATCACCACCGGCGAGGGTGGCATGGTTGTCACTGATGACGACGAGCTGGCCAGGATCGCTCGATCCATCCGCGACTGGGGCCGCGACTGCTACTGCGCGGGCGGCGAGAACAACACCTGCGGCAAGCGCTTCGCCCAGCAGTTCGGCAGCCTGCCCTACGGCTACGACCACAAGTACGTCTATAGCCACCTCGGCTACAACTTGAAGGCCACCGACATGCAGGCAGCCATCGGCTGCGCGCAGCTGGCCCGACTTGACGGGTTCATCGCCGCACGAAGGCGCAACCACTCCCGCCTCCTCGAGGCGCTTCGCCAGTACGAGGACCGCCTCCTCCTGCCGGTGGCGCCGCCGCACACAGATCCCTCGTGGTTCTGCTTCGTGATCACGGTGCGCGACGATGCCGGCTTCTCACGCCAGGATCTGACCGGGTTCCTCGAGGCCCACCGCATCGAGACGCGCACTCTGTTCAGCGGCAACCTGTTGCGGCACCCGGCGTTCCAGGCCATCGAGCACCGCGTAGTCGGCGACCTCGCGAACACGGACGTCGTGACGGAGCGCACCTTCTTCGTCGGCGTCTACCCGGGCATCGACGATGCACGCCTGGACTACATGATCCAGACCTTCGGCCGCTTCATGGCCGGCGAGCGCGTGACCGTCCGGGGCGGGCTCAGCGCCGCGCCGGCGCCTGCCGAGCGCTGAGGGACCCGTGGCGGTAGTTCGCAAGATCCCGTGCGTGGTACGAGCCGTGACCGATCACGGCGCGAGCGTCTACACCGTCGAGCTCGGCCCGTCCATGGCGGTGCCGCGCTTCAAGCCTGGGCAGTTCCTGCATCTGGCCCTCGACGCCTGCGAGTCGGGCGGCTTCTGGCCGGAGTCGCGGGTGTTCTCGATCGCCAGCTCGCCCCGGGAACGGGACCGGCTGGCGATCACCTACGCCGTCAAGGGCGCGTTCACGGCGCGCATGGAGCGCGAGCTGGCCCCTGGAGGCAGCGTCTGGGTCAAGCTGCCGTACGGCGAATTCGTGGTCGATCTGGGCACCGACGCGGTGCTGTTCGCCGGCGGCACCGGCATCACCGCGTTCACGGCGTTCCTGCAATCGCTCGAGGCCGAGCAGGCACCGAGCGTGCTGCTCTTCTACGGCGCCCGGAAGCGGAGCCTTTTCGTTTACGGTCCCTTGGCAGAGGCCTGCGCGCGCGAGGTGCCCTCGCTGAGCTGCAGCCTGGTTTGCGAGGAGACCGACGGCTGCCTGCAGGTGGCCGCTGCGTGGCCGGCCATCAAGACGCTGCACGACCCGGTCTTCTACCTGTCCGGTCCTCCGCAGATGCTCGCGGCGCTCACGGCGCAGCTGCGCGGGCGCGGCGTCCCGCCGGCAGCCATCCGCACCGATGCCTGGGAGTGAGCTTCGATGAGGATCCTGCTCACCGGCGGTAGTGGTTTCGTCGGTCGCAACTTGCGCGAACACCTCTCGCAAGGCCACGAGGTGCTTGCCCCGACCCATGCCGAACTGGACCTTGCCGATAACCGCGCCGTCGACGCGTGGTTTCGCGCACATGAGGTCGATGCCGTGGTCCACGGCGCAGTCCGACCCGGCCACCGCGCCGCGCAGGACCCCGCCCGCCAACTCTGGAGCAATCTCCGGATGTTCTTCAACATCGCCCGCAATGGCGATCGTTTCGGACGCCTCGTCTTCATCAGTTCCGGCGCCGTTTACGACACGCGCGAGGCGCTCGTGCGGGTGTCGGAGGATCGATTGGGCGCTTCAGTGCCCGAAGACGAGCATGGGCTTTCCAAGTACACGATCGCACGCTATCTGGAGGCCCTGGGGCCGCAAGCCCGGCCTACGATCGTTGAGCTCAGGCTCTTTGGAGTCTTCGGACGGTACGAGGACTACGGCATCCGCTTCATCTCTAATGCGATCTGTCGCACACTGTTGGATCTGCCGATCACGTTGCGTCAGGACCGTCGTTTCAGCTACCTCTTCATCCACGATTTGATGCCGGTGGTCGATTGGGCGCTGGTTGGGCGGCCAGCGCACATCGCCTATAACGTGGCGCCGGACTGGACCGACAGCCTGCACGACCTCGGCCTCCTGGTCTCGGGCCGTTCGGGCAAGGATGTGCCCGTGCAGGTCGCGACCGAGGGGTACGGTAGGGAGTACAGCGCCGACAACGCTCGGCTGAGGAAGGAAATGCCGCACGTGACGTTCACTCCGACAGAGGTCGCCGTCGACCGCCTGTTCCGGTGGTACGAGGATCGGCGCTCCGAGATCGACGCCACCCGTCTCGAGATCGACCAGTGAGGTCGCAGTCGTGAGCACCGTCCGCGTCGCCGACTACGTGATGGCGCAGATCCCGCGCCTGGGGGTCGACCACGTATTTGCTGTTACCGGCGGCGCCGCCATGCATTTCGACGACGCCTTGCGCTTGCGCCCGGATGTGAAGGTCGTGTTCAACCAGCACGAGCAAGCCTGCGCGATCGCCGCCGAAGGCTACGCCCGTACAAGTGGCACCATGGGGATCGTCGTAGTGACGAGCGGTCCCGGTGGCACGAACTGCATCACCGGTGTGCTTGGTATGTGGCACGACTCAGTGCCGGCCCTATTTCTCTCAGGCCAGGTGCGCTTCGATACCACCGTGTCCAGCACGGGATTGCCGCTGCGCCAGCTCGGCGATCAAGAGAACGACATCGTGCGGTTGGTCGCTCCAATCACCAAGTATGCGGCAATGATCACCGACCCTCAGCGGGTGCGTTATCAACTCGAGAAGGCGGTTTACCTCGCCCGGGCCGGGCGGCCCGGCCCGGTGTGGCTGGACGTGCCTATCGATGTGCAAGCGGCGCAAGTCGATCCGACCGCGCTGCCCGGCTTTGATCCGCGCGAGCTCGAAGATCTGCCCGACCGACCGGTCAATCCGGTCCGCGGCCGGCCGCTCACCGTTGTCACAGGCCTTACGAGACCCGGCGAGACGGTACCGGAGAGGGAGGTCTGGTTGCCGCCGTGTGCGGCCCCTCAAGATCGCGGTGCCGCCGCCGGACTCTTCGACCGAGCGACGGCCAAAAAACAGGCAAGGCAGGTACTGAGACGGCTACGCGCAGCGGAGCGGCCCGTCATCCTGGCCGGCTCGGCATTGCGGAGCGCGGGCGCGGTCGATGACTTCAGGGCGCTCGTTGAGACGTTGAGGGTGCCCGTCACGACCGCCTGGAATGCGCTGGACGTCATGTGGCAGGATCACCCGTTGTTCATCGGCCGACCCGGCAGCATCGGGGATCGCGCGGGCAACTTTGCGGTGCAGAACGCCGATCTCCTGCTTGTCTTGGGCTGCCGCCTGAACGTGCGCCAGATCGGCTATGAGTTCGCCGCCTTCGCACGCGCGGCGCATCTCGTGGTCGTCGACATCGACGCCGCCGAGCTGGCAAAGCCCACGATCAGCCCCGACCTCGCGGTCCATGCCGACGTGGGCTGGTTCGTACGCGCGCTCCGCGAGCTGGCGACGAATGAGCCCGTGCCGGCAGCCCGAGCGGCGTGGCTTGCCTGGTGTTCGGCACGTCGCGAGCGATACCCCGTCGTGCTGCCCGAGTACCGCCGGCGAGACACCCCGATCAATCCGTACGTCTTCGTCGATGAGCTGTCGGACCAGCTCGAAGACGACGATGTCGTGGTAATGGCCAACGGCTCGGCCTGCGTCACCGCTCTGCAGGCGCTGCGGCTCAAGCGCGACCAGCGGGTGATCGTAAACTCGGGCACGGCCGGCATGGGCTACGACCTGCCTGCCGCCATCGGCGCTGCCTGCGCCCGCCGCGCCGGACCGTCGGGCAGCCGGCGCGTGGTCTGTCTGGCAGGCGACGGCAGCATCCAGATGAACCTGCAGGAACTCGAGACATTGGTGCACTACGAGCTGCCGGTAAAGGTCTTTGTATTCAACAACGGCGGGTACTTGTCGATGCGACTGACGCAGGACAATCTGTTTGCCGGAGCGCGGTTCGGCGAGAGTTCAGCCAACGGCGTCGGTCTGCCCAACATGGTTGCAGTGGCAAACGCCTACGGTATAGCGGCGAGCAGGGTGGACAGCCATGCCGCACTTTCAGCGGCGATCGCCGATACGCTGACCGCGGACGGACCGTCGCTCCTGGATGTAGTCATGGACCCGGAGCAGGGATTCGCGCCAAAGGTGATCGCCGAGAAGCGGCCGGACGGCACGATCGTGTCGAAGCCTCTTGAAGACATGTTTCCGTGGCTCAACCGGGAGGAACTGCGAGAGAATATGCTGATAGACGTCTACCGTCGCGAACCCTTGGAGCATAAATGAACGAGCTTGAACGCAAGATGGTCCGCCAGCTGCAGGACCTGCGTGAGAACCACCATGTTGTCGGAGTCAAGGCCGAGTTCGAGGCCGAGGGCACCCGCATGGAAGAGGCCATGCGGCTGAAAGACGTCGTCTCCTCCGCCGGCCTTGGCCTGACGATCAAGATCGGCGGCGGCGAGGCGCTCCGCGACATGTACGAGGCTCGCGTTATCGGCGTCGAGCGCGTCGTCGGCCCCATGATCGAGTCGGCGTATGCGCTCCACAAGTTCCTGGGAGCCACCAAACTGGCCTTCCCCGCCGGCGAGCGCGACGATGTGCAGTTCGCCGTCAACATCGAGACGGTCACTGCTGTCGAGAACCTGAATGCCATGTTGGAGTTGCCTGAGATCGGCGAGCTCGACGGGGTGGTGTTGGGGCGCGTCGACATGACTGGCTCTATGGGCGTCTCACGCGACGACGTCAATAGCCAGGCGATTCTGGATATCGCTCGCCGGGTGTTCCAGGCGGCCAAGGCCAAGGGTCTCGAGTGTGCCATGGGTGGTGGCGTCGCAAAGGAGGCGCTGCCTTTCATGCGCGAGCTGGGCAATCTCATCGACCGATACGAGACGCGCAAGGTGATCTTCAGCTGCCCGGCAGCGCTCAACGACAACGCCGAGGCCGGCATCCTCAAGGCAGTGGGATTCGAGCTGATGTGGCTCAAGAACAAGCGCGACTTCTACTGCAGCATCTACGAGGAGGACCGCACGCGTATCGAGATGCTCGAGGCACGCTACGCGCGGCTCATCGAGAAGGCCGGCGGCGTGCTGGAGTGAATGGCAGGGTCGCTCTCGTTACCGGCGCGTCGCGCGGCATCGGGCGTGCGGTGGCGACCCGGTTCGAGGAGCTGGGCGCGCGGGTGCTTGCTCCGCCGCGCACCGAACTCGACCTAGCCGATTCTGCTTCGGTGGATCGCTACCTGGCACGACTTGACCAACCGATCGACATTCTGGTCAACGATGCCGGGGTCAACCGGCTTGCCGGGCTTGTTGACACGGACGACGACCTGCTGCGCGACACGCTGGAGGTCAATCTCATCGCGCCGCTGCGTCTCGCCCGGGCCCTCGCGCCAGCCATGGCCGAGCGGGGCTGGGGCCGGGTGGTCAACGTTACGTCGGTTTGGACCGTGGTCGCGCGGGAGCGCCGCCTGCCGTACATAGTCAGCAAGACCGGCCTCAACGGTCTCACGCGCGCCATGGCAGTCGAGTTCGGGTCGCGGGGGGTCTTGGTGAATGCCGTGGCTCCGGGGTTTGTCATGACCGAGATGACCACCCGGAACAACACTCCGGAACAGCTGCAGGTCATCGCGAAGGGAGTGCCGTTGCAGCGCCTGGCGGAACCTGACGAGATTGCCGAGCTGGTCGCATTCCTCGCCTCGGCGCGGAATTCGTTCATGACCGGCCAGGTCCTGGTCTGTGACGGCGGCTACTCGGTGGTTTGAAGGGGCGCCATGGATCCGTTGACTATCCGCTCCCAGCTGGGCGACTACCAAGTCGATTTCCGCGACGATGCGGTCTGGGCCGCCGAGTTGTGCGAGTTGGAGAATGCGTTCTTCGTTGTCGACGAGCTCGTCTGGCGGCTGCACGGCGAGGGCTGTCTTGCACCGCTGGCGTCGCGTCCGCTGCATCTGGTGTCGGCCACCGAAGACACCAAGACTCTGGACGGCATCGCCACGCTCTGTGATGGGATGATCGCGCAGGCGGCCAAGAGGAACGCCGTGGTCGTCTCCGTGGGCGGCGGCGTCGTGCAGGACGCGACCGGTTTCCTGGCTTCGGTCATCTACCGTGGTGTGGGCTGGGTGTACGTGCCCAGTACCTTGCTGGCGCAGGCGGACAGTTGCATCGGCGCCAAGACGTCGCTGAACTTCCGCCATTTCAAGAACCTGCTGGGCACCATGTATCCGCCGCAACGCGTGATCGTGCACCCGCCGCTGGTAGCCACACTCAACGACGACCACTTCTTCAGCGGCCTCGGCGAGATCGTCAAGATGCACATCGTGGCCGGACCCGATGCGATGGCACACCTCGAACCGCGCATGGCGGCCCTCAGCCGCCGCGAGCAAACGGCAGTGAGCGACGCCGTGCGAGCCTCGCTGCTCATCAAGCAGCGATTCATCGAAGAAGACGAGTTCGATCGTGGCCGCCGCCGACTGCTCAACTTCGGTCACTGTTTCGGCCACGCCATCGAGTCGGCGACTAATTTCGCCGTGCCGCACGGTCAGGCCGTGGTCATCGGCATCGTTCTTGCCGGCCTCATCTCCTGCGGGCGTGGTCGGCTCACGCGTTCGCGCCTCGATGAGATCGTGGCGCGGCTACTTCTCCCCACGCTCACGTCCGCGGCGGGGATCGACGACCTCGCGCACGGCGCAGTCGTGGAAGCCATGCGCCACGACAAGAAGCGCTCCGGTGCCGGACTGGCAGTCGTCATCCCGTGCGACGACTGGAGTCTGCTCTTGGTAACCGATGTCACCGAATCGGAGGCGCTGAGGGCCCTGGAGGATCTGCCTGCCGTCCTTGGCACTGCGCGCCGGTTTCTTGCTGACCCGCATCGTAACTCCCTTTCGGGTTGACGTGATCAGGCTGCGTTCTTCCTCTTTCTCGTTTCTTGCCGGGGCCGGAATGAGGATCCCGCCGGCGAACCGGGAGCCGGCGAGAGCGAGAGTCATGGGGAATGCCATCGCCGACAGCCGCCGGTCATGCATCGTCGTCACCGGTCTCGGCCAAGTACTGGTGCATGCGCTGGAGCCGGGACTTGGCGGTTTCGAGCGACCCGAGGGTCAGCGCGTCCCGGAGCTGCTTCGGCGTGGTCGCCCCGGCCCGGTACGCCTCGAGTGTGTCCCGAATGGCGGGGGACATCTCAGCGTGGCGCGGCACCTCTCTCGATACGGGGTCGGAAGGCGCGAAGGTCACGGTGCCCGGATCGTCGTCACCCATCGGGAACTGCCAGGCCATGGAGAAGGCGATGGGGTCTGGCCGGGGGCCATGGTTGTGCTTGGTGCACTCCAAGGTGAACCGACGGAATGACGTGCCCGCTACCCTTTCTCGTCTCGCCAGCGGCCGCGACAGGCGCTCCGAGGGCGGTCCCGGTTGACCTCACTCCCGGCCGCTCGCCCGTCCGACTTGTCCCAGCTGCGGGCCTGCTCGAGGTTCGGGTGGGTGATGATCGGCCATAAGGCCGGGAGACTCGTCGAGCGCCAGATCGAGAGCGTCCACGACTCACTGGAGCAGGTGGAGCCGGCTGGCCTCGTCGTCCTGGGTGTCCGTGATCACTACCGCGGCGGGGGTTGCCTCCGGGTGTGTACTGCTTCTCAGTAACCTCCTTCACATGGGCGTCCGGCCGGCCGCACGATGGTGCTGAGAGCCTCAGCCGGGATCCGGACCTGTGCCTGGGGTCCGACACGATAGGCCTCGAGGCGTCGCGCAGACACCCACCGACGAACGCTTGTCTCCGAGACCCGAAGCCGTAGTGCGACCTCGGCGATCGTCAGCGCCGTGGACAACAAAAGCCCCGCGCCGGCGTCGGCGGGGGCCACGGGAACGTCCTGGAGAGGCGTCGCGAGCTTGGTCATTAACCTCCACTAACCAGGGCCAGCCAGGCCCCGCGTCAGACGACCTGCCTGACGCACCCCGATCGTAACGCTAGGGCGGTTCGGGTGCTGCCGGCGCGGCCGTCGCTGGGGGCACCGGGCTACTGGGGTCCTCGACCAGAATCCCCGATCGGGCGGATCGCAAACCGGCCACGACCAGCCAGCAGAACCAAACCAGCAGCACCGGGCCGACGAGCAGCTGCCACAGGCTTACCAAGGCGACCGGGGAGTCACCGAACCAGTGCGCTGGCACCGGCAGGATGACGGGTGCCATGACGAAGGTGACGGCAGTGGCGGTCACCAGGGGCGTGCCGGGTCGCCGCGCGCTGCTGTCCACTGTCGACCGCGTGCTCTCGGCCGCCGTACCGGCGTCGCGGTACACCAGCGCCACCACGACGAGCAGGGCTGCGACGTAGTAGAGGTACACGGTGCTCGACGTGTAGAGGGTCACCAGCGTGGCGAGGCCGAAGGCGCTAGCGGGCGCCATGCTCCGACGTCCGGTCCAGAGGGCGAGCGTGCCGATCCCGACCACGAGCACGAGCAGGACGGGGCCGGCTCTGGTCACGAGATCGACGAGGTGGGTCCGGCCCTGCGGGCCCATCCAGGTGGTCAACCCGGTCCCGTCAGCGATGGTGAGCAGGCTGCGGCCCACCCCGATGTTGTAGGGGTAGACCTGATTCAGGGGCTGATAGTCCCCGGTACGGAGGAGCAGGGAGTGCGCCCACCCGACGACGTTCGCCGGAAAGTGGCTCGGGAACGCCAGGAAGCCGAGCACCGTCGCGCCGATGCTTGACGCCACGCCGATGACGGTGCGCCGCCACTGGCCGTGGACGAGCAGCAGGACGAGGAGAAGTGCCATCTGGGGCTTGAGCAGGCTTGCCGCGACGATCGCGACCATCATCGGCGTCCATCGTCGCCGTGCGAAGCTGACGCCGGCCCACAGGAGCAGCGGCACGGTGAGGCCGATCGGGTTGCCACGGTCCACGGTCATCGCGAACGGCGTCGTCGCGGCTCCGGCAATGGTGAGGAGGATCACTCGCGACGCGGTGCTTCCCCGCCGAGCTGCCCACCACGCGGGAGTCAGCAGCGCAACCGCGGACAGGACCGCGAAGATGGCAGCCCCTGCCCAGCCCACGCCGGTCAGACGTCCCAGGAGCGAGATGATGATCGCGGGCATCCATCCCAGCGCAGGCCAGCTCGCGATGCCGCTCATAGCGGAGTTCCAGGGGTCGCCCGTGGCGAACAGGGCGTGGACGAGTGCGTAGTCGCCGAAGCAGTGCCCACCGATCGATTCGGCCGGCGTGCACCAGCCGTCCGCCACGGGAAAACTCAGCATCTGAGTCGGTGCGACCCCTGCGTACGAGGCCACGAACCAGGTCGTGACCAGCGCCAGCCCGACGAGGGGGATCGCCATCCTGGCTGCGGCCGCAGCGGTCGAGGAAGTTCCGATGACGAGGCCAGAGGCGCGCGATCGTCGGGGGTGGGCTTCGTCGCCGGCGGCTTCGTGCCCGGCGTGTCTCGCGCCGCTCATCTCAGGCGTCCCAACTGGTCACCAACGTCGTGCCGGCCCCGATCGGTCCAAGCCCGCCGGCGCCCCCCGGGTCTCCCAGCGGGGTGTCGCGCCCCGACAACGTCAAGGTGAAGAACTCGGCGTTGTCGGTGGTGAACTGCTCCCACTTGGCGTTTCCGCGCGCCCGACGCGCAGTCGATGCACTCCTTGACGATGACGTAGGTCACGCCTGGCCTCCTCATGCCCGTACGACCGGGGATCGATCCGGGTCCGAGTCCGCGGCGGGGCGAGGTCGTCGCCCGCCGAGTGGCCCGGCATGTAGGTGAACTCGGGTGCGAGGTGCACCGCGGCGTTGTTAACGGCCGTCGCAGCCTCCCCGAAGCCGGCGACGATGAGCGCCACCTACCGTCGTAGGTCGAGGCTCGCCCACGGCGAAGGCACCCGGTACCGAGGTCTGGCGCCGGGCCCGTTCGTCGAGCAGCGGGGACACCGCCTGGTACCGGGCTGCGATGGCCGTCTCATCGATCACCCATCGATGAGACCACAGCGGTAATTAGTTGACAACCCCTTAGGGAGACTGAGCGCTGGAAGCGGGTGCTGTTTGCCATGGTCCCGGCGCTGCTCTTTTCCTTACGTTTCAGCCGACTACACACTCATCCACCTGTACTTCCCGCTTGTCTTCTTCCTCAACGCACCCCGCGTCTCGCGCTGGAATGTCGCCTACGTCGCGCTGTTTGGACCCACCAGTCTTGCTCTCGCGTCGGGCCGCGTGGCGACAAGCCCGGTCAGTCGAAGTTGATGCGTTCCTTCTCCACCACCAGCGGCCGCTTGTGGACCTGGGTGTGGATAGCACCGATGTACTCGCCGAGTATCCCTATGAAGAAGAGTTGCACGGCGCCGAAGAAGTAGATGCCTATCAGGAGCGGCGCCGTGCCCATCTGCAGCTCATTCCAGAACATGAGCTTGGCGACCAGATACCCGAGAGCCACCAGAAGACTGAGAATGGCAATGGCGAACCCAGCCAGGGCGGCAATGCGCAGTGGCACCTTGGAGTGGTTGGTGATACCCAGCATCGCCATGTCGTAGAGGCTGAAGAAGTCGTTCTTGGTGCGACCGCGCGTGCGGCGGGGCTGCACGTAACCGATCTCCGCTCGCTCATATCCGAAATCGCTTACAAGACCCCTGAAGTATGGGTACTGCTCGTCCGTGCCGCGGAACTGCTCGATGACTTCCCGGTCGTAGAGACCGAATCCCGTGAAGTTTTGGACAAGCTCCACGTCTGTTGAGAGCTTGGCGACGAGCCAGTAGTAGAATCTGCGCGTGCGTCTCATGAGCCAGGATTCCCTGGTGCCCTGCTTCACGCCGATTACAACCTTGTAACCCTCTTCCCACTTCGTGACGAACTGGGGGATGAGCTCCGGAGGGTCCTGCAGATCGGCGACACAGCTCATGACCGCATCGCCGCGCGCCTGCAGAAACGCATAGTAGGGAGATCGGATGTGGCCGAAGTTGCGCGTGTTCACGATGACCTTGACGCGTTTGTCCGCTGCCGCGAGTTCGCGCAGGATCGCGACGGTCTTGTCCGTGGAGGCGTTGTCGATGAACAGGTGCTCGTAGTCGTAGCCCGGGATCGTCTGCATCGCCGCCTTGACCTGCTGGTAGACCTCGCGGACGTTGCCTTCTTCATTGCAGCAGGCAGTGAGGATGGTCAGCAGAGGCACTGCGGTTCCTTTCGGTCGTCGGGCACAGGTTAATCCTGCTTTGCGGCGGTGGAGTCGCTGAAGGACGTGTCACGGGGGTGCCTTTGGTGTCCGCCGCGGAAGCTGAAGTGCTTGTGGCCCAGGTAGCTGCAGACGACAACTACGCCGGCGAAGAGCGCCTGGACAACATAGATGTTGAACGGCAGCACCCTGAGGGCGACCGGCAGCAGCGCGAGGTTCACAAGGAGCGTCACAAGGTAGACGAATGAGAAGCGCGGAAATTCCTTGAGCACCGGTTCCCGGCTGCGGAACACGATGTAGCGATATGCGAGATATGCGTTCAGCACGGCGGGCGGCCATGCCAGCAGCAGCACGACGAGGTAGGGAAGGTTGGCGCCAAGCAGATATTGCAAGAGCGCCCAGACGCCGTACCCGAAGACCGTGTTCCAGCCACCAAACACGAGGTAGAGCAGCTGCTCCCGGCGGCGGAAGTAGAAGCGAGTCGGCCGTCCTAGCGCGGGATTGGCGCGCAGCCCGTCGAGGCGCCGCTCGATTCGGTTCGATCCTCTGGCTGCCGTGGGTTGCATGCGCGGAATGGTACCCTCCGCCGTTGTCGCCCGTCACCGAGGTGTGTGAACTCGGGCTTCGAGACGACCAGGATCTCGCTGATCTCCGAATGGGATTGGAAGATCTCGATCGTGTGCTCGATCTTGTAGAGCGGCCAGAGCGGCCAGAGCGGCGTGAAGGTGCTCACGCCTCTGGGGGTGCTTTGATGTCGAGCTTGAGGCCGCGACGCGCGGCCATGGCGCGCAGCCCTCGATAGGCTCGATCACCGATGATCGCGTCCAGGCGCGGCAGCGCGTCGAGCGGCTCCGGCAGGAACTCGCGAGCAGCCTGGACATCGTGGGGCCCCGCCGAGACGGCCCCGGCCGCCAGGGGCAGGCCCAGGATCTCGACGAGGATCGTCCGCTTGGTGCCGATCGTCCGCCCGCCGCGGCCGCCGGCCGTATGGAACGTCGGGCCGTAGCGGGCGCCCTTCACGGTCTGGGCATCGACCATGACCATCGATGGCGTCGGTTCGCGATCGTGCTCGAGGCGGACGATCGCGGCCAGGCGAGCCATCGCCCGCTCCCAGACGCCGCTCGCGCGCCAGCGGCGCCACTGCGCCCAGACCGCGGTCCAGTGGCCGTAGCGCTCGGGCAGGTAGCGCCACTGGCAGCCGGTCCGGCCGATGAACAGCATCGCGTCGACCATCTGCCGGCGCGCGATCTGGGCCGGTGCACCGCGCCTGCCGGTCGGGTCGAAGATATCGGTAACGAGCGCCCACTGCTCGTCCGATAGGCTGATCGCGAAGCTCATAGTGCAAGCTTGCAGGCTGCCCGTGACACCTTCGATGTCACAAATCTGCCCGATCCGAGCGTGATCTTTCGCTACAGGCCCTTAGTGAGTCGACGTTCAGTGACCCTGTCAGTTCAACTGCTCAGTGAATCTGTCAGGGCCCGGGCTTTCTCGCGACGGACAGGGCTCTCTTCCATGGATGCTCGACCGGTGGGGTGTATGGGACACAGGCGGTTGCGGGCACCAACGATGGCTCAGGCGGTTGCTGTCGAGGGGGCGAAGGTCTCGGGCGTCAGGCGGGGCCTTGGCTGTGACGAGTTCTCGCTCGCCATCAAAGACGGCGACCGAACCGTCGAGCCGGAGATGGACTTCGACCATCTTGCCGGCATATGCGAACCGTCGCGGCGCAGCCGGTAGCTGAATGGGCTGACCACTCGCGCGGATCGTGTCGTCCTTGGCAACCTTGAGGCGGTACTTGAAGGCGAAGACGCGATCGGGGTCCAGCCCGTCGGGCCACGGACGCCAGGCTGGGACCGGATCGGCCGCAGGCACGCCGAAAGCGGCGGCTGAAGTCGGGCAGGAACGAGGCCAGGACCGCGTTGGCAGCGGCCCGATCGGTCGCGCCGGCCAGGCGCAGCTCGGTGATGAGACGATCCTGCAGCGTTCCCCACAGACGCTCGATACGCCCCTTGGCCTGGGGGGCTCCCCGCAGCGATCGAGACGACCCCGATCTCGGTCAGGGCTCGTCCAACCTGGCTGAGCGCTCGTTCTTCGGCCTGCGTCCCAAGGCGGCGTGGCTTGCTCGGCGTGCAACTCGTTCGTCTGTACCAGGTTATGGGCTGGACCACATCTGTCCAGAGATACCCGAGCGTTGGCCGTGGGATCCAGTCGAGCTGAGAGCTTCCGAAGTGGAAGAAGAGAAAGACTAGCATCGGACCGGCCACGAGCACCGCCAAGCCCGCAGCCATCGCGACGTGTCGCCTCGGCGGCCGCCGCATCACTATCCACACGGCGTGGGGAAGGACCATGAGCAGTGCGAACACCTGCGCATACATGCCCAGGCCGAGCAGCACCCCGTAGGCGGCCCACCAGCGCCGTTCGCCCGGGCGCGTCGCCTTCAACAGCGCAGAGCGGTGCCGGCTACAGCGATCAAGACCAACAGGGCGTACGAGCGAGCCTCCTGGCCGTAGCAAACGATGAATGGCCAGAGGGCAAAGATCGACGCCGCCCACCAGCCAGCAGCCCGGCCGCCCAACTCTCTGCCGATCCAGAACACCAGCGGGACTGAAGCGATCACGAAGAGCGCCGACAGTGACCGCAGGCCCTGCTCGTCGTCGTGAAAGGGCCACATCCACAGCAGGAGGTAGTAGCCCGACATGTTGCCCGCATAGTCGGCGGTGGTGATGGTGTTCCAGAATTCCGGCCACCTCGCTGTGACCAACCGGGCCGTGACGCCTTCGTCCTGCCAGAGGCTCTGCCGACCGACCCAGAGCCAGTTCGCGATCGCGCCGATGGCCGTGGGCACCGCGACGAGCAACCACGTCGGGATTCGCGCGCTGAAGCCACGTCGCGTCGTCAAACCGCGGAGAATCGTCATCGCCGTCACATCCTCCCCAGGAGCTCACGCTTCTTCGCGTTGACCTCGGCCCCGGTGATTACGCTGGAGGTCGCGGAGCTCGCCGAGAGCGCGCAGCTGCTCCAGAATGTCCGGGGGCGGTCTCTGAAGCCCAAGGAGACCTCTCTCGTGTCATCTCTCCCCGGACCTGATCCGAAGCTACCATCGCCGAGCGCGCCCTGACCGCGGAGCTCGACCCTTTGCACGAGGCAGCGGTCGAGGCAGCCTGCGACCTCGACAGGGCCTATGCCCTTCGGCATACGGCGGCGGTACTATACCCGCCCCGCTCTGGCGCATGAGTTCTGTCCGCCGGGTGAGGCGCGCTTCTCGCCTGAGTACTGGAGTACGTCCACGTGCTGCTCCTGTCGCCCGGCTTCCGGGCCCGCGTGGCAGCGGAGCAATGGCCATGACCGCCCCGCTGGCGGGCACCTACTACCCCGACCGGGAGAGCTGACTGGCGTGCCCAAAGGGCGTTCATATACTCGAGCCCACTACTTCTGGAACAGCAGGCAGGTTGCCTTTGTCGTGCCGGCGGTCTGCATCCTGGCCGGAGGCGGGCTCTGGACCTTCGTGCGTGCAATCGGGCGGACCGCTCGCCCTGCACTGCATTGCACCCAACGCTGGCTCGCGATGCCCTCGTCTTGGCCCTAGCAGTCGGCTGGTTAGTCCTGAGTTGGGTTCTCATCGCACGGATCTATGAGGGCGTGATTCCGAAAGATGATTGGCGCGGTGCAACGCAACGGATCTCGACGACCACCTGCCCCGACGCTGACTTCTACGTCAGTGCGGCAGCGGACTGCAGGCTGTCAACTCGGCCACACGCGCGATCGGTATGGGGAAAGAGGACGTTCTTCATCGTGCCGATGCCGCTGCTCTACCCCTTGCGATTACGGTAGGCTACGCGGGTGGAGGAGCCAAAGCCGCTTTCAGCCGTCGATCCGTCTGTGTCGTTCACACCCGAGCCTGGGATTCCGGAC
>Ga0209638_1000975_pt1 | contig 18759 bp, 15 predicted proteins | sample BarGraNGADG00211_FD_184490 | JGI IMG/M metagenome (GOLD analysis project Ga0209638, IMG submission 184490) | Arctic peat soil microbial communities from Barrow, Alaska - Barrow Graham LP Ref core NGADG0002-211 (SPAdes) (version 2) | ecosystem: Environmental > Terrestrial > Soil > Wetlands > Peat...
GACCTGGGGCTCTCATTGGAACGACGACCCCAAGCCATTCATCTGGCACGCCTCCGCCGACGAGATCATCAAGAAAGTCCAGCGAGGCCGCACCGCCCTTAACCGCCAGATCAATTCAACGACGGAGCACTAGGGCGCGTCTCGTAAGTCATGACAGCCAGAGCAGGTTCGACGCGAGGACGGCGCCTCCTCGGTAGATGAGTGCGTGCTTGTCGTAACGGGTCGCAAGCCTGCCTGATGAGCGTGGGCAAACGCCCGACTCACCGACCTGATTGCCCGGTCAAGTCCGATGAGCCGGCAAACCCTTACCATGAGCCTGTGCCCGGACCCGTGACGTTGAGCCAGGTCGCCCGTGAGGCGGGCGTGTCGATCGCCACCGCGTCCCGCGCCCTCAACGGCAGCGCCAAGCGGACAGTCCGGGAGGACCTGCGCGAACGGGTGATGGCCGCGGCCGAGCGCCTGCGGTACTTCCCCGACGCCAATGCCCAGGCGATGGCGCGTGGACGGACCACCTCACTCGGGTTAATCGTCCACGACATCGCCGACCCGTACTTCTCCTCGATCGCCGCCGGGGTCACGATTGCGGCCGAGCGCGCCGGCCTCGCCGTGACCCTGGCCAGCACGCAGAACGACCCCTCGCGGGAGCCCAGGTTTGTCGAGGTCCTCACCCGTCAGCGAGCCCTCGCGATCGTCATCGCCGGTGGACGTCGCGACGACCGCGAGGCCGACGATCGCATGGGGTGCGCGCTCGAGGACTTCCGCCGAGCCGGTGGTTCGGTGGCGCTGATCGGCCAACCACTGCCCGGCGTCGACACGGTCGTCATTGAGAACCGGAGCAGCTCGGCTGCCCTTGCCCGTGCGCTGCACGATCTGGGGTACCGGCGCTTCGCGGTGTTGTCCGGCCCCACCAACCACCTGACCGCACGGGACCGTCGCGCCGGGTTCAGCGAGGCGCTCAAGGAGCTGGGCAACCCCGTCGATCCGGATGCTGTGATCACCACGGCCTTCACGCGGGACGGCGGGTACGAGGGGATGCGGGCGCTGCTGCGCGACGGCCCCCCGGTGGAGATCGTCTTCGCGGTCAATGACGTCATGGCCATCGGCGCGATCACCGCTGCCCATGACGCGGGTGTCCGGGTGCCCGACGACGTCGCGGTGGCCGGCTTCGACGACATCGTCAACCTGCGTGACATCACTCCCGCCCTCAGCACGGTCCGGGTGCCGTTGGTGGACGTCGGCATCGCTGCGACCGAGCTCGCACTCGCCGCCTCGGCCGACGAACCCCGGCTGGTGCACGTGGACGGCACCGTCGTCCTCCGCGAATCCACCCCCCGGCGCAACTGAAGCCCCGGGCAGGCCCCGGCACCGCCACGCCGGCGTCGCCCTCACCCCGCCCTGCCGGCAGGCGGTCAGGGTGGCTCAGGCCGGGCCGAGATGCAGGTCCGTCGCCCCTTGGGGCGCGAAGGGCGCGCATCACCGCCGATTCCGTTCGTGCCGTTGACCGCGACCCGGCACCCCTGCCACGGGCTGTGGGCATTGAGGGAGTGCGCGAGAGTCGCACCAGGCGTAGTCGACCATCATGGCGAGGTCGCTCTCGATGGTGATTCCGGCTGAGAATATGTCACGATCGCCCAAGCAGCCGTCATGCCACTCGGGGTCGGGGTACGGCCACGTCGTCTCGGCGGAAGGGGTCGTCGGAGCTTGACGGGCATGTGTCCCCTCCGTACGCTAGGAAAGCGCATTCCCAACTGTTCCGGGAACTCCTTTGCGCGCGCGCCCACCCGCCACCACTCGTCACTGACGTACCTCAACCTTCGGAGACACCATGGCGTCCTCAGTCCTTCGCATCGCGATGAACGGGATCACCGGGCGGATGGGCTACCGCCAGCACCTCGTCCGGTCGATCCTGCCCATCCGCGACGCCGGCGGAGTCGAGCTGCCCGACGGCAGCCGGGTGCAGGTCGAGCCGATCCTCGTCGGGCGCAACGAGGCGAAGGTCCGCCAGATTGCGGCCCAGCACGGCGTGGAGCACTGGACCACCGATGCCGACGCCGTCATCGCCGACCCGAGCGTGGACATCTACTTCGACGCGCAGGTCACCTCACGCCGCGCCGCGGCCCTGACCGCGGCCATGAGGGCCGGCAAGCACATCTACACCGAGAAGCCCACGGCCGAGACACTCGACGAAGCAGTCCAGCTCGCCAGGCTGGCCCGCGACGCCGGGATCACCGCGGGCGTCGTGCACGACAAGCTCTACCTGCCGGGGTTGGTCAAACTGCGCCGACTCGTGGACGAGGGGTTCTTCGGGCGCATCCTGTCGCTGCGCGGGGAGTTCGGCTACTGGGTGTTCGAGGGCGACGGCCAGCCCGCCCAGCGACCCAGCTGGAATTACCGGCGCGAGGACGGCGGCGGCATAACCGTCGACATGTTCTGCCACTGGAACTACGTGCTCGAGGGCATCCTGGGCACCGTTCGCTCTGTCACGGCCACGACCGCCACACACATCCCCACGCGATGGGACGAGCACGGCCAGCCGTACACCGCGACCGCCGACGACGCCGCGTACGGCATCTTCGAGGTGGAGACCCCGAGCGGCGACCCGGTGATCGCGCAGATCAACTCCTCCTGGGCGGTGCGCGTCTACCGCGACGAGCTGGTGGAGTTCCAGGTGGACGGCACGCACGGCTCCGCGGTGGCCGGCCTGCGCAAATGCGTCGCGCAGCAGCGTGCAAACACCCCCAAGCCGGTCTGGAACCCGGACCTGCCGGTGACCGAGCCGTTCCGCGACCAGTGGCTCGAGGTTCCTGCCAACGGCGACCTCGACAACGGCTTCAAGCTGCAGTGGGAGGAGTTCCTGCGCGACGTCGTCGCTGGACGCGAGCACCGCTTCGGGCTGCTGTCCGCGGCCCGCGGGGTGCAGCTCGCCGTGCTCGGGCTGCAGTCCTCGGCAGAGGGCCGGCGGCTCGCGATCCCCGCGATCACGCTGTGAGCCATTCCGGTCACGGCACCGACGTCGCCCGCCTCTCCCTCAACACCGCGACGACGAAGCGCTGGACTCTCGCCGAGGCGGTGGACGGCACGGTGCGTGCCGGGCTCGGCGCGATCGGGCTGTGGCGCGACCGCGTCTCGGAAGCCGGGCTCGCCGAAGCCGCGGCACGGGTGGAAGACGCCGGCCTGCGTGTCTCGTCGTTGTGCCGCGGGGGGTTCCTCACGGCCGCCGACGACGCCGGGGCGAGGGCCGCGCTGGCGGACAACCGTGCCGCCGTGGTCGAGGCCGCGACGCTGGGCACCTCCGAACTGATCATGGTGGTTGGCGGACTGCCCGCCGCGAGCGCACCGGGTGGGCCGGCGCTACCGGACGGAGACCGTGACCTCGTCGGCGCACGCAGGCGCGTGGCCGACCGCATCGGCGAACTCGTGCCCTTCGCGCTCGAGCACGGCGTGCGCCTTGCGCTCGAGCCCTTGCACCCGATGTTCGCCGCGGACCGCGCCGTGGTGTCCACCCTCGGCCAGGCGCTCGACCTGGCCGCGCCATACCCAGGTGAAGCGGTCGGGGTCGTCGTCGACACCTACCACGTGTGGTGGGATCCTGAGCTGGAGGCGCAGATCGCCCGCGCCGGGGCGGAAGGTCGCCTGGCGTCCTACCAGGTGTGCGACTGGATCCTGCCGCTGGCCGCTGACCCGCTGCTGTCGCGCGGGTACATGGGTGACGGGTACGTGGACTTCGCGTCGATCGGGCGCTGGGTGACGGCCGCCGGGTACACCGGTGACGTCGAGGTCGAGATCTTCAACCAGGAGGTCTGGGACACACCCGGGGACGATGTCCTGGCGATCATGACGGATCGCTACGTGCGTCACGTCCTGCCCAGCCTCACTCCCCATTGATGCCGAGGGCATCCAGGTGAGGCCGAGTCGGTCCCGTCCTCAGCGGGCAGAGACTCGGGGCGCGATCTCACCATCGACGACGACGTCGCACAGCCCGCCGGGCGGGACGGGTCGCCCGACGATCGCGGTGCGGAAGGCACGCACATCGAGCTCGATACGCTGCGCGGCCGTGCGGAAGACCAGGCGGACGCCTGAGGGCTGCTCCTCGCACCTCCGGGCGAAGTCGTCGGGTAGCTGCGCGCGGGCCGAGGCGGGCAGGCGGTGCACGAGCACACCGTCGGACGTCGGCTCGAGCTCCGTGGTACCGAGCACCTACACTGGTCCGCCGATCAGCGGCGTCCTCACCCATTGGGTCACGGGCGCGCTGCCCTTCGCGTGGAGATGACTGGTGGACGCCGGGTCAGTAGATGTTGCGGTGCTCGCGGAACTCCCGCCAGACGTTCTCGAAGAAGTCATCGGCGCCCGGGATCGGTCGCACACGACGCCAGGTGAACTCGGCGCGCCCGGCCGGGTCCTCCCCGTCCCCCTCGGCCGGGAACCACGCGGCCTCCTGGATCTCGCCGTCCAACGCCCCACCGTCAAGCTGGAACCGGAAGATCTCCGGCAGGTCGAGCTCGGCGGCTGCGTCGGGCCCGTGACCGATCACCGGCAGTGACCCGGCCGGATCGGTGTAGAGCACCGACCCACGCGACCGTCCGCCGTGCGCCGCGTAGTCGGCCATCGCGGAGAGGTAGACGTACGCCGTCGTCAGGATGTCGCGGACCAGGAAGGTGCGGTTCACCGCGCGCCGCGACCCGGCGTCGGCGCTCACGAGCTCCTCGTACCCTGCGAGCCACTCGTGCACCTGGACGAGCGCCTCGTGGATCGACTGCACCGAGCGCACCGGCCCTGCCTTGGCGCTCATGAGCTCGCCGACGTCGCGCAGCAGCTCACCGGTGTTGTCCGGCACCCCGGCGGCGGCACGAGCGGTGGCCTTCTCGAGGAGTCCGAGCGCCCCGGCGAGCACCGGCTCGGTGGCGGCCACGAACTCGGCGACCTCCAACGGCGCCGCGGCCCGCCGGGCCGCGATGAACTCGGCAGCGCGCGTCGCACCGACCTGCCCGCTGTTCAGCGCCGCGCCGCCCGGCCGGTACACCCCATGCGCACCGCCGGCCTCACCCACCGGGAAGAACCCGGCGACGTTGGACTGCCACCAGGCGTCCACGACCAGGCCCCCGTTGTTGTGCTGCGCGCACACGTCAACCTCGAGCATCTCAGTCTCAAGGTCCACGTTCGGATTCTTCTGCAGGTAGAAGTCGTATGCGGGCAGGTTCATGTGCTTGAGGCGTTCGATCGGCGTGCCGAACAGCACGCCTGCCCGGTCGAGGTAGGCGTGCGCCTCGGGCGACAGCTCCGCGGCGTCCAGCTCCTGGCGCACCGGGTTGCGGCGGAAGTCCAGGAACACCCGGCGCCCGCGCAGCACCGTCTCGCGGTAGACCAGCAGGTCGATCAGCGAGGACCCATCGAGCGCCTTGCCGATGTCGAAGGGCCACTGGTAGCCCTTGAGGAAGATCATCGACAGCTGGCGGCCGTAGTCACCGATCGACTCGGTGAGGAACTCGCGCTCATCCCCGCCATCGGCGTCGGTCGAGACGAACCGAGGCAGCACCTGCATGTACGTGCCCGAGACGTTCCAGCGCGGCTTGATCGACCCGAGCCCAAACTGCCACTCGGTCAGGTTCTTTCCCCGCACCCCCGCTCGGTAGGCGGCCCCCGACGCACCCCACTGACCGTTCGGGAAGACGCGGGTCGCGTACATCCCGGCCGGTCCACCGGTCGCGTACACGAGGTTGGTACAGCGGAACAGCAGGAACGGACTCCCGGCTGCGCTCCCCGGCGGTTCGACGCGGACGTCCGTGCGCAGCACGAGCAGCCCGGCCACGGCGCCGTCGCGCACCACGACGTCCACGACGCGGCAGTCGTCGAAGATCCGCGTGCCGTTGCGAGCCACCTTCTTCTCGAGCTGCTCGACCATGGTGCGCGAGGTGTACGGACCCACGGAGGTCGCCCGAAGGCGCGGGTCATGATCGGTCTTGTAGCCGATGAACTCCCCATACCGGTTCTGCGGGAAGGGAACACCGAGCTCGCACAACCGCAGGAAGCCGCGGGCCGAGAGGGCGGCCTCGGCAAGCGCGTTGTCGCCGTCCATCGCCCCGCCCGAGAAGAGCGTCTGGGCCATCTCGCGCACCGAGTCGCCGTCGCCCCCCGACAGCGTCAACTTGTAGTACGTCTGTTTGTCCGAGCCCGCGTTGCGCGACGTCCCGGCGCCGATCTTGTCCGTGACCATGACGATGTCCGTCTGGCCGAACTCCCACAACCGGTCCGCGGCGCAGAACCCGGCGGAGCCGGTGCCGACCACGACGGTATTGGCCGAAACAACTGGGACCTCTCTGCCCGCGATCCGCAACACCTCGGCGTCGTGGGTACTCATTGGGTGCTCTCCTTGATCAGACGGCTGCGGTCTTCAACCCCGAGGATAGGTCGGGGGATTCAGAGGCGTGGAATGTGCATGCCGCCGTCGACGTGGAAGATCTCACCAGTGGAGTACGGCGTGTTGCCCGCCACGAGCATCCCGACGGCACCGCCGACGTCGGCGGGACGACCCCAGCGCGGCATCGGCGCCAGACCAGCGGCGAACAGCGCGTCGTACTTCTCGGCCGCTCCCGCGGTCATGTCCGTGGCGATGACCCCCGGGCGGACCTCGTAGACGACGATCCCCTCGGGTGCCAGGCGCGCGGCCCACAGCTGCGTGGCCATCGCGACGCCAGCCTTGGAGATGCAGTACTCACCCCGGTTGGTCGAGACCGTCGTGGCCGAGATCGAGGAGACGTTGACGATCGTGGCGACCGTCTGCTCCGGCGGCGCGCCGAGCGGGCCACGCAGCTCGATGACCGCGCGTGCGAAGGCCTGCGTCAGGAAGTACGGTCCACGCAGGTTGATCCCCAGCACCCGGTCGAAGCTCGCGGTGCCGGCGTCGAGCAGGTCGTCACGGACCGTCGGACCGACGCCGGCGTTGTTGACCAGCACGTCCAGTCGACCCCAGGCGTCGACGGCGTCCCGCACGTAACGCTCGTGGTCCTCCGGCTCGGCGACACTCCCGCGCACGTAGCGGACCTCGCCCAGCTCGCGGAGCTCGGCGAGAACGTCGGCAGGCTCCTCCCGGGTCGCGAGGATGGACACCGCGAAGCCGTCAGCCAGCAGACGGCGCGTGATCCCCTGTCCGATCCCGCGGTTGCCGCCGGTGACCAGCGCGACTCTCGGCATCATGCCTCCTTCGATGGTGCGACCGTGCCCGATCCTGCCATGCAAGACCCCTTCGCGGCAAGCGCTTTCCCGCCACCAGCACGCCGTCGCCGTCACATGCGGGAGATGAGCGCAGACACGAGCCATGGATCCTTTGTCCCTGCGGGCCAACGCCGCCGGAACCGGTACCACAGGGCCTCGGCATTGTTTATGAATCCGTTATCTGACCAGCGACAGGACGCGGTCTGGGTGTCTGCTGATCCGGCGGCAGGCGGCGGCGATGTTGGTGGCTCCGCGCAGGCGGTGGAGGCTGACGGCGAGGTTGCGCAGGGTGGCCCATGACCTGTGGGCCATGGCCGGTGCGGACCTGGGAGTGGTCCTCGGCAAAGGTCATATCCCGTATCCAGTGCAGGCGGTTCTCGATGGACCAGTGCCCGCGGATCGCGTTCGCGAGCTGGGCGGCGGTGATGTCGTGGTAGGTCAGGTCGGTGATCGCGTACACGGTTTCGCGGCTGGCCCGCTTCTGAGCGAAGGGCCTACGGGTCCGGGTGATCTGGATCGCCAACGCGGCGTTGGGAAACCGATCCCGGCGGGGACTGCGACCAGTTTCACCGTCCGGGTCTCGACTCGGCCGTGGCTTTTGCTGGCCGTGGTGTCAGCGGGTGGGACCTGTTTCCAGGGCACGGACCGCAACTGACGGTCCAGGCTGGGCTGGTTGCCCTTGGCGATGAAGATGTAGTGCGCGCCGAGCCCGCTCAGGTAGCCGGCGTGGGCACGGTGGGTGTGAAGTGCGTCGGCGGTGATGATCGCGCCGGTGATGTCCAGGCGATCCAGCAGCGGGGCAAAAGCGTTGATCTCATTGGTCTTTGCGTCCACCGCGGTCTGTCCCAGGACAGCGCCGGTTTGCTGGTCCAGAGCAGCGAACAGGTGCACCGCGCGGCCATCGTCGCGGCGGGCGCCGCGGGCGGTCTTGCCGTCCAGGGCGATGACTGCCGGTCGGCGCGGGCCATCGAGCAGGTCGTGAGCCAGGCCGACAGGGCCTGGCCCAGCACGTCAGGGTCCAACTTTTGCAGGGTCCGGCGGATCGTGGACTCACTCGGCGCGACCCGGCCAATACCCAACTTCGCGCGGCCCGCTGGGGTCAGGTCGTGAGCCCACTCGGCAATCGAAGTGAACGAGCGCGCCCCGGCCAGAACCGCACAGGCACTCACAGCCAGGATCGAGACGAACCTGTGTCGCACACCGCGCTTCTTGCGAGGGTCGGCCACCGCAGCGAAGGCTTTCAGCAACCCCTGCGGGTACATCGCCGCCATCGCCGGCAGGCGTCCGGGCTGGCCGATGGCGGAGGGGATCAGCGAAGATACACAAGCGGACACGGCGACGACTCCGGGGACCGTGATGGATGTAGAGAACCCTTGATGATCACCAGCCGCGCCGTGTCCGCGCTGCTTCTACACCGCCGACGGTGTGTCGCCGTGCGCCACGCCGTCAACTACGATTTTGCCGGGGCCCTGACTCCAGAACTCCGGACATAGGTGGCGCGCTCTTTGACCTTGGCTGTTGTCTCGCAACGGTTTCCGCGCCTCCCGGACGCTTGAGTTGCAGCGGCATGTGAGAAGGATGCTGTGAGCTCGGGGCGATGAACTGATTGCCCGCGTCTGCATTCACGACGCGATTTGTCAGCCCGCAAGCCGTTGACCAGCGGCGATGCAATCCGGCCCAGCCAAAGCGGCGGCGTCCGCGGCCTGTTGCGATTGCGTGAATCTTCTCACCATGCGTCGGGTGGCCGGGGGGAATCGCACCCCCGGCTCCCACAGAACCGGTTATGTGAATCTCTACATAACCGACCCCGACCACACCCGCAGGCCTCAGGTGCGATGTAGGAGCGGGGCCTCCCCCGGCTCCCGTGAGCCATTGCATACTCCGGACCGGGAGAATGGCACCCGGCCTCCCGGCTCGGCATGGCAGACCCCGAGGCACAGCATGGACCCTCCGGGCATTCTGATTCTCCGTCCGCAACGAAGGCCGCACGATCGGAACGCCGGCTGGCCAGGAAGCAGCAGCGATCCTGCAGTCCGGCAAGCCCGTCATGCTCGTGGCCCCAGCGAGCGCCCCCACCGCGGCAGATCCAGGCGAGCGTAGCGAACGACCTGCATGTCGTCGTGGGCAGCATGTCCCCGAAAGCCTCCGAGTTCGACGTTGGTCATCAACGCCGATCCTGGACACCCTTCGCCGATGAACTCGTCGCGCGAAGTCACATCGTGGGTTCAGTCACCCCGGAGGCGTTGGACCGTATGGAGCACCCCGAGTGGTCGCTTGTTCCTGGCGTGAAGGGGTGACCATCACCTTGCCTGACGTGTCGGCGCCCGCTGCCCTGAACGCCAGGGCGACGTCCTGGAGCCCATATGAGCCAGACACCAGCTCGGCCACCGGAATGCCACCGGCTACCGCGATCTCGATCGCCGCAGTCATATCCTGTTCGGTGTAGGCAGCACAGCCCTGGACCCGTAGTTCCCAGTCCTGGATGAACGGCAGGTTGATGGGTACCGGCCGCGGTGGGACACCGACGACCAGTAGCGTGCCTGCCCTTCGGAGCAAACCGATGGCCTGCGTCAACGAGCGTTCGCTAGACACGCAATCGAAGACAACATCGGCCGGACCGCCAAGCTTCGATCGGACGCCCAACTCGAGGTCCTGCGTGTACGCCAGGACCCCGCCCAGAGCACCGCAACGCACCGCCCGGTCGATTTTGGCCTGCTCCATGTCCGTGACGAATACCGTCTGGGCACCTGCATGAACGGCGGCCACCACGCTCAGCAGCCCGATCGTCCCGGCACCGAGCACGACCACACGCGCGCCGGTGAGGCCACCGGCGATTCGCGCCGCGTGGACGGGAGTTGCGAGGCACTCCACGAGAGCGGCCTCCCGGTCGTCGAGCCCGTCGGGGACCGGGTAAAGGTTGCCGGCAGGTGCGACGAAATACTCCGCCATTGCACCAGCCAATACCCGGGAGGAGTCGCATCCGATCCAGGCGAGCGAATCACATGCGTTGGTGCGCCCTGCCACGCAGTTTGCACAGGCGCCGCAGGTCACGTTGGGCTTGAGCAGGACCCTCTGCCCCGACGTGAAGCGATCCACCTCGGCCCCAAGGGACACGACGACGCCAGTTGCCTCGTGGCCGGGCACGTAGGGTGCCGTGAGGAAAGGGTGGTGCCCCGCCAGGGCGTGCGTGTCTGACCCGCAGATCCCCACCAGCGTGCTCTTCACGAGCACTTCACCGGCCCCAGGAGCGGGCACCGCCACCTCTTCGAGCCGGACACCGAGCCCTGGCTCGACGAGCGCGCGATGCATGGTCGTCAGGCCCGAGGCACCGTTCGACTGTCCAATTTCCATGACTTCTCCTTTGCGGCGCTCGCTGTGAGCGGTTGGACCGGGTGTGGAAAACGCAGGTATAAGGGGCAAGACCGTCATTCGCAGTCAGAGCGCGATCGGCGCCCACCTGGTACTGACAACGAGCGGCGCTAAGGGCGTGATCACTCATTGGTGTGTGTTCACAGCGTTCGGCGGTCCGGACTGCGGCTCGACGCAGGCAGCGTCGGGCTCAGGCGTGTAGATGACCATGGATGTCGCCGGTGAGGTCATCAGGAGCTCGACGCGGCGAGGCCAGGTGAGAGTCGCGCTCAGGCTTGTGTCGAAGCCGAACGCGTCATCCCACGGCCACGGGCGTGGTGCGATGCGCCGTCCCGTGCGGAGGCCATCGTCGCCCGGCTCTTCGTGCCAATCGGCGGAGAAGTGGATGGAGTACTCGTCGACGGAACCACCTACAGGCGCCTGCGCGAGCTCCTCGTGCGTTCCGCTCCATTTTGCGAACCAGGGGTGCCACCCGGCTGCCGCCTGGAACGGGGTCCCGTCGGTCTCAACGGTCAGCGTCATCTCTAGTGCTTCCCCAGTGAGCTCGAACCGTTGCTTCGCGCGGCCAGGCCACGGCCAGGGGGCGGCGAGCCCGAGGGCGAACTCTGCCGTGGTCTCGGTCAAGTCGAGCGCGGTCCACGGACCGAAGAAGGTCATGCCGTGCAGCGTAAAGGGCGGGCTGTTCACCGGGAGTCGGTGCTGGTGACCGTCTACCAGCAGAACCCCGTCGCGCACGCGTCCCACCCACGGCATCGGGAAGCTGCCGTACTCGAATGCCCCGCGGCCAGGCATCCACTGCCGGAGGAGCTCCACGTCACGCACGCCCTGCATCAGCTCGTTGTGGAGATCAGCGAGCTTTACGACACCGAGCTGTACCACAAACCTGCTCGCCCACCAGGTCGTTGCCCGGCTGCCGATCTCGTGGGGCTGGAGGCACCCGGCGGGCAACGGGCCTGCCCGAGCTGCTCGTGCAGGAAGCTGGCAACGTCGATCTCGTGGGTGCGGCCATCCCCATGGTCGCCTTGGAGAGTTCTGTGGAAGGTCCGCTCGAAGGAGCATGCAGCCAACGCGCCCTCGGCCACGACGAGGACGCGGTCACCGGTCTACCGCTACAGCACCCTGGCAGACTCCACTACACGGTGTCCTCGACGGTGCTGAGGTTGTGAACGCGCAGCCTGGAGGTTTAGCCCTCCAACAACTCGCGCCAGGTATCGGTTGCCTTGCTCATGAAACGTCCTCACTTTGGTCGACTTGTCACTTGATCGCCCCAGCCGCAATGCCGCGCTCAAAATACCGCTGGAGGCTGATGTACGCGATGATCTCGGGGAGGGCGGCCAAGACGGCCCCGGCCAGGATCTTGGTTTGATCGTCGGTGTACTGGGTCCTGAAGGAGTTGGGCAGCTGGGTGACCACCATGTTGCCCTCCGACTGCCCTAACAGCACCAGCGGCAGCAGGTACGAGTTCCAGGAATTGATCAGCACCAGCACGACGATGGCCACGGCCATGGGCTTGGCCAGCGGCACCAACACGTACCAGAACTGCCTCCAGGTCCCCGCCCCGTCGAGGTACGCAGCCTCGAACAGCGCATCGGGGATGCCGTCCACATAGCTCCTGGCGAGCAGGACGGTGAATGGGATCTGCAGGGCGACCAACGGGATTATGACGGCCCAGAAGGTCCCGCCCATCCCCGCCTTGGAAGCCATGATGACCAGCGGGGTCAGCAGCACCACCTCGGGCATGGTCAGCGCCCCCATCATCAGCCAGAAATACACCTCCTTGCTGCGGATGCGCAGCTTGGAAAAGCCGAACGAGGCGGCCATCGTCAAGAAGTAGACGATGGCGATCGTGGCCAGCGAGATGATGGCCGAGTTGCGGAAGTACAGCCAAAAGCCCTCGAGCTCGATGACGCTTTGGTAGTTGGCCCACCCACGGCCCTGTAAGGAGCCTTGAACCATGGTGAACAGGGGAATGACAAAGGGGATCACCATGACGGCCAGCAGGGCTGCCAGGCCCACTCGGGCTAGTCGGCTTCGTGTCTCGAACACCTAGACGCGCACTCCCTTGGTTTTATGGCCCGGCCTACCTTCGCGAGCGGCCACGCTCATGATGATCGAAAGCCCCAAGGCCAAGATTAGAAGCAAGACCGACAACGTGGCCGCGTAGCCGTAGTGGCTGGACACGCCGAACAGCTCGGCGTAAATGTAGGTCCCCAAGAACTCCGAGGAGTGCGCCGGGCCGCCCGCGGTGACCAGGTAGGGAAAGTCGAAGAGTTTCAGCGCGGTGATCGCGTTGAGGATCGCCAGCGCCACCAAGGTGGGCTTCAGGTTGGGCACCACCACCGAGAACAACATCCGGATGTTGCCGGCGCCGTCGATGCGCGCCGCCTCCAACACCTCGGGGTCGATCTGGCCCATAGCCGCGTAGAACAAGATGAAGGCCATGCCGATCGAGCTCCAGATCTGCACGGCGATGATCACCCACAGCGCGGTGGACGGCTGGATCCAGTTGGGGGTGACGTTCTCCATCCCGATGTGCGTCAGCGCCCAGGAAATCCATTCGGTCCAGACCCGGTTGCCCACCGCGTCCACGTTGATCATTCCCAGGTGTTGCAGAATCCAATTGATCGGCCCGTCCACGGCGAACACCCGCCGGTGAACCGGCGACATGATGGCCGGGGCAATCACCACCGGTAAAAAGATGATCACCTTGAAGATGGTTGCCCCAAACACCTTCGAGTGGAGCATGGCCGAGAAGATGATGCCCATGACGCACTGGACAACGTAAGCCACGATGAAGAACACCAGGGTGTGCTGGAGGCACGTCCAGAACAACGGGCTGTTGAAGGCCCTGACGTACGAGTCAAAGCCCTCGATGGTCGCCGGGCGCAGGGGCCTCCAGTTCCAAGGGAGCAAGGAGATGTATCCCGAGTACCCGATGCAGAAGTAGATCAATCCGACAGATACTACGAAGCCCGGAAGGATCCAGCCCAATCCGGAGGGCGTCCGGTGGGAGCGCCTCCGCGAGGCGCCACCACCGGACGTGACCGGGGCGTGTGGATCCGGAGAGTTGTTCGGACCAGCTGTCACCGAAGTTGCCATGGTGAAATCGTCCCTCCGTCACACCTACGGCGGGGTCGGTATCACTTCACCGGCATGTCGACCGAGTCGGCCTCCGCCTGCTTGGCGATAGAAGCCGAGCTTACGGACCCGTTAGCGAGGGCCTGCTGGACCGCGATCACCTGAGCATTTCCCGTCTCTGCCGAGATGTACAGGTTGCGCGACTCGGGCGCGGCCGCAGCATCGGTGAACAGCTTCGAGAAGGCCGGGATCTGGATGTCGGGCGAGACCAGGCCAAGGTTTTTCCAATCGGCCTGGACGCCCACCAAGGCGGGCACCAGGTCGATGGCGTTGGCCACATCCTGCTGGCCCTCCTTGGTGGTGGTCAGCCAAGTGAGGAACGTCTTGGCGGCCTCGACGTTCTTGGCTTTGGAGTTGATGGCCAGGCCATAATCTGCCTCACCCACGTACCCGGGGATGTTGCCCTTGCCGGCAAGGTCCGGGCTCACGATTGGCATCATGGTGAAGGGAACCGGCTTTGAAACGCCGGCACCCTCCATCGAGGCCGTCATCGAGGCCTTGGCGGCGTACTGGGCGTACCAGGTGCCCATCTGGACGATGGCAGCCTTTCCGGACATGAAGTTGTTGTTGGCCTCGGGGTACTGCTTGATCGAAGTGGCGTCCTGGCTGATGATCCCGTCGCGCTTCATATTGCGCATGATGTCGATGGCCTTGACGAACACCGGGTCATCCCAGCTGACCGTGCCATGCAGTGCCTTCATGTAGAAGGTGGGATCAAGGGAGCTCATGATGGTGCGCAGCAGCTCGGTGGAGAAGGTGTCGGTCGAGTTGGTCCCCATGGTGAAGCACTGCACGTGGGCCGCCGCGAACTTGTCGCAGGCCGCCTTGAGCGCGTCATAGGTCTTCAGCTCGGTGGACACGCCGTTCGCGGTGAACAGGTCCTTGTTGATCCAGAAGAGATCGGCCGCGACTCCGCCCAGGGGCAGGGCCACAACCTTGCCGTTGTAGGTCAACTCGTCAACGTAACCGGTGGCGAACTTATCCTTCCAGCCCGCGCCCATTGCCTTAACGGCCACCGGGGTCAGATCCATCGCGTAGTCGCCCCACAGCTGCTTGCCGCCAACGTTGCCGCCGGCGGACACGTCGAACATGTCGGGACCCGCACCGGTTTGGAACGCCGTCGACATGGTCGGGGCGTAGTCGGCGTTTTCATAGTTCTTGTACTCGACCTTGATGTCGGGGTAGACCTTGTTGAACTCCGCGATGTACTTCTTGGCCACCGGGGTATCCGGGGTCCAGCCCCACCAGGTGAAGGTGCCCGAGGCCTTGCCGCTGCTCGAGGCGGCAGTCGATTTCTCGCCGGCCCCGCCGCTGCAGGCGGCCAGGGCCACGACCATGCCGGTTGTCACCATCAACGCGATGACTGGGCGCGTGATTCTTCTCATTGTCGTATTCCCTTTCCATGACTGCCTTGTCAGGATAAAAGCCAGGGCCCAGGCCCCCGAGAACCGCCAACGTCAAGCGCGAGACCGTGGTCCTTCACCCATCCCAGGCCCCGTCGCGCTCCTCGCGACACAAGAAGTCTCCGGTGACCTGTCGAGAACGTAGCAGAAGATGTAGCGACGCTACAGGGATCTTCGGCCGTTCGAGACACAAAAGTTACATGGCGGGCAGCCGATGGGCACACCGCTCTCGGGCCCGTCGTGACGACGACCGGTCCCACGCCTACTGAAAGAGCTGTGCCGACACGCCCATGGGGCCCGAGACTCCGGCCCCCGACGCGCGGACGAACCGTCCTTGGCTGCGCCGACGGTTGGCGCACACCCCGACGGGAGGCGCGTGCAGCGGCCAACCCGACCATGGGCGGGACATCGAACGCGGCCCGCGGTGGGCGCAACACACAGGCAGCCCCTCATCGTCGGGGCGACGACGAGGTCGCCTTGTCGGAGCACGTCGGCCAGCGCTCGGGCCACACGGCGAGCGAGCGCGGCCCCGCACTGTGACTCGCCCGGCCACGCAAAGAACCGGCCGCGGTGCTCGAATGCGCCGCGGCGCACGATCGGCATGCTTCACTTGACCTGTGTCATGGAACATGCAGAACTCAGGAGACCTGAGCGGCACTTTGGGGCTACTAAGGGACGGAAGTCCGCACACGCGGGCGGAACTCGCCCAGATTACCGGCCAGGCCCGGTCGACGATTGGCGCGCGCGTGGAGCAGCTCCTCGAGTCCGGCCTCGTCAGCCCGGCGGGCGATGCGGTCTCCACGGGCGGTCGACCGCCCGCCACATTCGCCTTCAATCCAGGCGCCCGGATCGTTGCCGCCGTAGACCTCGGCGCTACACACGCTCGGATCACCATCACGGACCTGGCCTCGACGGTCATCACCGAGCATCTCGAGACCATCGCGATCGGCGACGGACCGGAGCTGGTGCTGGCCCGGGCTGCCGCGATGGCGGGCGAGCTGATCGAGCGGAGTGGACGCACGATGTCCGAGCTGGTCGGGGTCGGCGTCGGGCTCCCGGGTCCGATCGACTTCAGCACGGGTAGGCCGATGAATCCGCCGATCATGCCTGGGTGGGATGGCGCAGACGTCGTCGGCCAGCTCAGCCCGCTGCTCGGCGGCGCCCCCGTACTCGTCGACAACGACGTCAATCTGATGGCACTGGGTGAGCACAAGTCGGACTTCCCCGCAGTCGACCACCTGCTCTTCGTCAAGGTCGCGACGGGGATCGGCGCCGGCCTGATCAGCGACGGCGCCATCCGGCGTGGCGCTCAAGGAGCCGCCGGCGACCTGGGCCACATCGCCGTACCCGGGGGACAGGACGTGGTCTGCCGCTGCGGCAATGTCGGATGTCTAGAGGCACTCGCCAGCGGTCGCGCAATTGCCGCCAAGCTCACGGAGGCCGGCCTGCTAGCCACGTCGGTCGCTGACGTCATCGCTCTGGTCCGCACTGGCGACGTCCGGGCGTCCAGTGCGGTGCGCGAGGCGGGCCGCGATCTCGGGAAGGTGCTGGCAACCTGCGTGAGCATGCTCAACCCGTCCGTGATCGTGATTGGCGGGCGGATGGCGGAGGCCGGGGAGCACCTGCTGGCGGGAATCCGCGAAGTGGTCTACGGGCGGTCGCTTCCGCTCGCCACGCAGCACCTGAGCATCGTCACCAGTCGCACCAAGGGCCGTGCTGGCGTCGTCGGCGCGAGCACCATGGTCATCGACCACGTCTTGTCCAGGGACGGCCTCGAGGCGCTCCTGTAGCCGTGGTTTGCCCAACGGGCCTAGCGGACGGACAGATGGATCGGGTCTTGCGCGCGAGGGCTGGAACGTGCCCACTCGTAAGGCGACGATCGCGACGCCGTCGAAGACGCCGACGACCATGAGCCTCACAGGTGACATCGCGAAGAAGCGGCCTACTCTCGCCGACGTGGCATCTGCGGCGGGCGTGTCGTCATCCACGGCGTCCATCGCATTCTCTGGTGCGGGTCCGATCGCGCAGAGCACGCGATCACGGGTCCGCGCGGCGCCCCTCGAGCTGGGCTACGACGGGCCGACCCCCTTGGGGCGTTCGCTGCGAAGCGGGCGCAGCGGGATCGTCGCCGTCGTCAGTGGCGACCATCTCGCGCGTAGCTTCCGCGACCCGGTGTCCATCCAGGTGCCCGCCGGGCTCGTCGGTACGTTGGGGACGCTGGGCTCGGCGCACTGCTGGTTCCCCCCACCCCCTCGGCGGACGGCGCGTTGGTCGCGGATCCGCTCGTTGACACCGCGCCCATGGACGTCGCCGTCCCGACGTGGGCGCATGAGCGGACGACCCGGTGCTCCGCGCCCTCCAGCGTCGTAGGGTGCCGGTCGTCATCGGCGACGGGCCGGAGATCCCCGGCGTGCCCGTGGTCGGCATCCAGGATCGAAAAGGCACGGCTGATCTTGCCCGACACCTGCTCGCGCACACGCGCTCCTGGATCTCGAAGTGCCTGAGACCGCGGTCGTCGCTCAGTCGGACCTGCTCGCCTCGGGCGTCGTTCTCGCCTTGCACTTAGTTAGTCGGCCTGTCAGTCTTCTGACGGAGATCGGCAGATGTTGAGCTGCGGGGACGCGCGGATGCGGCTACGAGGGAGTCATGCTCGCGAGTCCGGCCTGGGCCTCGTCGATCCCGAGCGCTCCGACGTCGTGATCCACGATCGACGGAGGGCACGCACGACCGCCCACAGCACTGCCACGCCAAGGAGAAGAGCCGATGCAGAATCCGATCCCACTCACAGGCTTCATTCAGATCGCCGTAGTCGTCGACGACATCGACCGGGCCCTCGACGCGTGGTGTGAGCTGTTCGACGCTCCCCGACCGGATGTCCGGGTCACCGATGCGACGCCGGATCCCGGTGAAACCTACCGAGGCAGCACGGCCGCCTATGGGCTGAAGCTCGCAGTGATCGACTGCAAGGAGCGCGGATTCATCGTCGAGCTGCACCAGCCCGACGAGAATCCCTCCACCTTCAGGGAGTTCCTCGACAAGCACGGCAACGGAGTGCACCACATCGGCTTCCAGGTGGGCGAGACCCGTGATGCCGTGATCGGTGAGCTTGAGGGCCTGGGCTACGTGATGCGCACGATCGGCATGTACACGGACGGCAGCTGGACGATCGTGGACGGCGAGGACAGCCTCGGCGTGAACCTCAACATCAAGCCGCACATGTAGGGACACGCAGGGACACGTGGGGCCGACCGACGACGACGGACGTCCGGACCGATGCTCGGGCATGCCGCGGGACGGGCCTGAACCAACCGCAAGGACAAGCCTGTGATCGGGCGGATCGAGGGCACCGTGGCGCTCTGGACGAAGGCCAGGCTTGCCGCCCGTCGGTCGTCGACAGCCACGTGCACTTCTGGGACCGGCGGCGCAGCGGACTCGTCTACGACTGGCTCGTCGACGACGCCCCGCCGTCATCGATGGGTGACCTCGACGGCCTGCTCGCGGTGCGCTACTCGGTCGACGAATACCGGCGGGCGCAGTGAAGGGTGGACTTTCGCAGTGTCGTTTGGGTTCATGCCGCGTAGGCGAGGGTGTCGAGTAACGCGTCGGTGATTTTGCCTTGGTCGAGTGCGGAGGCTGACAT
>Ga0209638_1000976_pt1 | contig 18749 bp, 22 predicted proteins | sample BarGraNGADG00211_FD_184490 | JGI IMG/M metagenome (GOLD analysis project Ga0209638, IMG submission 184490) | Arctic peat soil microbial communities from Barrow, Alaska - Barrow Graham LP Ref core NGADG0002-211 (SPAdes) (version 2) | ecosystem: Environmental > Terrestrial > Soil > Wetlands > Peat...
GAGATGAGTGATGAGGTTCTTCGCGGGTTCATGAAGCCGGTGAAGGTGGAGGATATCGCCGGCAAGACCGGTCGCGGCGTCAGCGACCTCTTCCCGCGGATGGTGAAGCTCTTCATAGCCAGCGGCACCGATGCGATGGATGTCGACTACAAGGCCATGGGTCGCAAGTGGAGTGCCGTCGCCCAGAGCTTGCGCGTGGCGCTCAAGGACACGCCGGTCGAGAACGGGGAGAAGCTGGCCACCGTCGCCTATGTGAGCGTGAACAAGGCGGACCAGACGATCCTCCTGCGGAAGAAGGACCCCGATAGCCCCACCGGCCCGGGTCGGCCACCCAAGAAGTCCAAGTAGCGACGCATCATCTCGTAGAGAGCCCTTCTCCGGATCATCGGGGGAGGGTTCCTTCGCGTCGCCAGGCGAGAACTGTCTCAAAACTATCGAGATACTATAATGTCAGACCAACCCGCTATAATCACACTATACAGAAGAGATGCCAGTATAGAGGGGTGTGGTGGTGGAAATGTCGGGCGAGATTCTCACAGCAGAGGAGGTTGCTTCTCGGCTCAAGGTGAAGCCATCATGGGTCTACTACGCGGCGGCGGATGGTCGGCTTCGCAGCTATCGACTGGGCAAGTATCGGCGCTTCATCTGGGAGGAGGTTCTGGAGGACTTCCTCATCGGGAATCTGGCCGCCTAGGAAAGTGGAAGGGGAGCCGACGGTGGCGAGCGTCTGGAGCAAGCCGGGAAGTAACGATACGACCCTCTGGTACGCCACCATCTACGTCAACGGTGCCGCCAGGCAGTTTCCGCTAAAGGAGCGCGACGGATCCCGTCCCGCCGCCCGAAGCCGGGCCCTCGCCCTCGCGGGTAGGCTTGAGCACGACCTCAAGCAGAACAAGCAGACGGTCAACATCAAGAACCGTCGGCAGGCTCTCTTCACCACCGTTTGGCCACTCTTCGTCGCGGCCTTCGTGAGCAAGAAGGCCAAGAACACCCAGAGCGACTACGAATGGACCTTCAAGGGCCACTTTCAAGGTGCTGACTTCGCGAGGAAGCGCGTCAGCAATATCACGCACACCGACATCGACACCTACGTCGCCAAGAAGAAGAAGACCGATCCGCTCAGTGCCCACACCCTGAACAACCAGCTCGGAATGCTCTCCCGGTTCTTCCAGTGGGCGGAGCAGGAGGGCTACTGGAGTGGCGCGGTGAACCCCGCCAAGGCGATGGGGTTGCGCCAGAGGCTCACGACTCCCCAAATCGTCTACCTCCAGGACCCGGACCATGTCCAGTTGCTCATCGACAGCGTTCACACCGGTGACCCGCGCACGGAGGAGAAGTACCGAACTCTGACGGCCACCCTGTGCTGGACCGGTATCCGCTGGTCCGAGGCTCGTTCGTTGCTCTGGTCCCAGGTGATGATTGGCAACCCGAAGCACCGGCATCTTCGCATCAAGACCACCGCCGTGGGGAAGGAGATCCAGTCCTGGACAAAGACCGCTGCCGGCGATCGCTACGTCGGCGTCTGTTCTACGCTCGCGAGGATGCTCGAGCAGTGGCGCAGGAGCCAATGGGGAGGAACCGACCCTCAGGCGCGGCTGGGCCTCGGAATCGCCGACCCCGATGACGGGCTGGTCTTCCCGAGCGAGGCGGGAACGATGCTGTCCCCCGGCAACTTCCGGAAACGCCAGTTCAATGATGCCAAGGGCGCGGCCCACAAGCTCGACCCCACCTTCCCGCTGGACCTAACGGTCCACGGACTCCGGCACACCTTCAACATGACACTCGAGCGTCAGGGTCTCTCGACATACGCCCGAGCTTGCGAGCTCGGCCACAAGGACACAAGACACGGCAGTACGAAGGCCTACACCCATCCCGAGGCCACCCGCCAGAATCCCGCCGCCGCTGCCGCCATCGACGCGTCGATCAAGACGGGGAAGACAGAGCTGGCGAGGAAGGCAAAGGCTCGGGCCCAGGGCAAGCCCGCTCCCATCAGCACCACGACCCCGCCGCCGCTGCCAAAGAAGCGGGTCGCCCGAAAGTCCCCGGGCACTGGCGCAGCCGGATCGAAGGGGAAGAGCTCCTCGGGGGCGGTCAGTCGGACGGCCAGTAGGACCAGCCCCAAGGCTCCGATCTAGCAGTCGTGAAGGCCACCGGCGAGCGCAGCAAACCCCAGTCATCACTCATGGTCGGACTTGGCGTCGGATGGGAAGCCGCCGTGCGTTCGTTGAGCAGTTCCCGGACGCGCATGCCGAATCTCTAGTGATAGAATGAGACTCGCTTGGAAGGTATGCCTTTCTAGCAGGCAAAACAGCACTGAGCGGCTCGCCTACATCACTAGAAATTATCACTAGAGTGTCTGGAAGTAGACCCGTTCTACTGGACTTACAGCGCAGAGTTCGTGCTTGAGATGACCTCAAAAGGGACCACTTGAATGCGGCACCACGGCTGATAACCGTGAGGTCGCTGGTTCGAATCCAGCCGGGCCCACCATTAGAACAGCAGGTCAGCCGGGGCAGATGCCTCGGCTGATTTCGTTCACCGTGAGCCACCTGCAGCACTCGGACCCGCGGTCGCCGCAGACTACAAGACAAGATGGCATCTGGACTCTTATGAACTCCTGCCTACAATAAGGCCGTGAACATGATGTCTTATTGTAGGTTGGGTCCTTGTCGTCAAGGGGGTGCGTATGTCTCCGTCGGACCGCGCCGGTCGCTACGTCATGCAGCCGGAGGGCTACCGCGCGTTCATCCCCGCCGCACTTCCTCCGTCACCACCGGTCGCCTTGAGCGACGCGACCAACCACCTTCTCTCGCAAGCCGACATCGCTCTCGGTCGGCTCGATGGGGCGATCCGCACACTGCCCGACGCTGATCAGTTCACGCTCATGTACGTCCGCAAGGAGGCGGTGCTGTCCAGCCGCATCGAGGGTACGCGCAGCAGTCTGGACGATGTCCTGCGCGACGAGGCGGGTGTTCCCGGACGCCGACCGGCGGACGTGACCGAGGTGCGGAACTACGTGGCAGCCATGGGCCATGGGCTGTCGCTCCTCGAAAGCCTGCCGATCTCCGTGCGCCTCATCCGCGAGGTACACCGGGTGTTGCTCGCGGACGTGCGGGGCTCCGAGCGACAGCCCGGCGAGATACGGACCACCCAGAACTGGATCGGCTTTGCCGGAGCGACGCTCGCGCAGGCGAGCTTCGTTCCTCCGCCTCCGCACGAGGTGGGGCCGACCCTGGCGGCCCTCGAGCGCTTCATCCACGATGAGTCGCCGATGCCCTTCCTTGTTCGCTCAGCGCTCGTTCATGCGCAGTTCGAGACCATTCACCCGTTCCTCGATGGCAACGGTCGCGTCGGGCGGCTGCTGCTGACCCTGATGCTCTGCGACCGCGGCCTTCTGTCGAAGCCGGTGCTCTACCTGTCCGAGTACTTCGCAATGAACCAGCTGCGCTATTACGACCTTCTTCAGGCCGTGCATGACGAAGGGGCCTGGGAAGATTGGATCGCCTTCTACGTCCGCGGCGTCGATGAGGTGGCGAAGCGATCCGCAGAAGCCGCGTGCGGCATCCTCGAGCTCCGGGAAGGCCACCGCCACCTCGTGACCACCGAGTTCGGTCGACGCGCTGTCAGCGGCCTCGTGCTGCTCGACCATCTCTTCTCGGAGCCGATCCTGAACGTCAATCGCGTGGGGGAGATCACCGGTCTCACCTACCGGGCCGCCGCGGATCTGGTCGAACGGTTCGTGTCGCACGACCTGCTCGAAGAGATCACAGGGCAGTCGCGCAACAGGCAGTTCCGCTACTCCCCGTACGTGGGGATCTTCGAGGGACTTTAGGGCAGGGATGCAGGCAGGCCCGTCATCCGACGGGACCTTCGTTGCGTCCGTTCGCATGACCTCGCGGTACAATCCGCTCCGGGAGAGCGCCGGGACACGGCGACGCGAGAGCAGCAAGGGGGCCTCATGGCAGTCGAAGATGACCGCGACGACACGGCTGCAACGCCGACACCAGCCGCACCGGTCGAAGAGGACACGGTCCGCACGGCGGCCGGCACGCCCGAGCCTCCGACGCCCTTCGCGCTCGAGCCTGCACTGCCGCCGAAGCGGACCGGTCTGATCGTGGTCGTGGCCGCCGCGCTGCTGCTGCTCGTCGCCGCGGTGGCGGGCGCCATGGTGCTCACGCCGCTGGCGCACACCCTGTTCGGCTCGTCGGACACGCGTGGCGCCCAAAGCGCGCGCGACACCGCGGCGGCCAAGGCGCGCATCGAGACGGCCATCGGGCTCATGGAGGCGTTGCGCGTCAACAACCTCGGAGCTGTGAGGCCGTTCCTCACCGACAAAGCCCAGACCGCGATCACGGCGGAGCAGTGGAGCGAGGTCGCATCAACGGCTCTCGCTTCGGGCGTCCCGTCGGCGACCTTCTCGCCGGCGAAGTGGACGGGCAGCGCGACCGCCACCGTGGACTACGACATCGACGGAGCGACAGGAACGATGTCCTTCTCGCCGAACCCGGCCAGGCCCAACGTCGTCACGATGACCGAGAACGGCCCGGACGGTCAGCTGGTCTACGACGTCGAGCTCGCTGCGAACGGCACTGGGTGGAGAGTCGTCGCTCTCACTCCGATGGCTGAGAGGTATCCGCTCGACGAGGACTTCGTGAAGAGTCTGGTCGACACGACGTCGGCGCCGTAGGGGCCGCACTCGCACGGGCGAACGCAGCGGCACGAGGGTTGCTTGATATACCCCTAGGGGTATAGTGCGACCCACACTGCGAACCCGAAAGGCGGACCGATGAACCAGCGACCCACCCCACGTGACGGGGCCTCCGGCCTCCCTTCCTCCGGCAAGCCGGTCGTCTACCAGTTCTCCACCGATACTTGACCGGCCTGCATCCAGATGAAGCCCGTGGTCGACGGGCTCGTGAAGAAGTACGCCGGGCGCTACGACATCCGTGTGATGAACACATCGTCAGCCGACCCGCAGGTCGTCGGTGCGCTGGCCCAGAAGTATCGGATCCAGTACGTCCCGACCTTCGTGTTCGTTGCCTCGAACGGGTCGGTCAGCCGCACGATCGTCGGCGCGGCGTCGGTTGCGCAGCTCGAGGCGGAACTCGCGAAGCTCACGTAGGGCAGTGCGCCGGTCGCGTGGTCCGATCCGCTCGTCGTTTCCTCGATGCCGTCCGGCAGGGCATTTCCGCATGCGCGGGAGGAGCGGCGTTCGGCAAGGGTATACGCTTATCAGGGCAGGACGCGAGGGTGCGTCCCCGCCCGGAAGCGAGGACCACGGACCCGGAAGCGAGGTGAACCCCGTCATCGCGGAAGACACGTTCCACCTGGTGCACGCCGGGGCGGCAGCGGAAGGGTCCTGTTCGAGGGCCCGGGCATAAGCTCCTGGTCGGTATCGCTGGTGAGGCCGGGTGGGTGAGCACCCGCTCCGGCCGACAGCCACTGAGGACATGGCCCGTTGAAAGGGCGACTCGGGCGGTGCGAAGGCTCCCCGGCGTTCATCATTTCCGTCGGACAAACGAACAGAGGGCGGACCTCCAAGGAGGCCCGCCCTCATCGTGTGCTCAGGGCGTTTAGAGCGCTTCGGTACCCGACTCCCCGGTCCTGATGCGGATGACCTGTTCGACGGGGGAGACGAAGATCTTGCCGTCGCCGATCCGGTCGGTGCGTGCCGCGGCCGTGATGGCCTCGACCACGTCCGCCACCTCGTGGTCGTTGACCACGGCGACCACCGACACCTTCGGGAGCAGGTCGATCGAGTACTCCTGACCGCGCCACTGCTGGGTGATGCCCTTCTGGATGCCGTGGCCCTTCACTTCCGTGACCGTCAGGCCCGCATGGCCGGAGGAGGTGAGCGCGTGCTTCACGTCCTCGAGCTTGTCGGGGCGGACGATCGCTTCGATGCGCTTCATGTCGAGATCACAGTCCCGATCCGGCAGGCGCCTCGGAGAACGCCGCGGTGCCGTGAGCCGTCGAGCCGGCGAAGTCCGGGTAGGCCAGCACGCCCATCTCGGTCTCGTCCAGGCCAGCGAGCTCGTCTTCCGGCGTGGAGCGGATGCCGCCGGGGGTGAGCTTGTCCTGCAGCTTGAACAGGATGAAGCCCGTTCCGAACGCCCAGATCACGACGACCACGACTCCGATGAGCTGTGCGCCGAGCTGGCCGAAGCCGCCGCCGTAGAGCAGGCCCTTGACCGCGCCCGCGACACCGTTGAAGCCTTCGCCGTAGGTGCCGTCGGCGAACAGGCCGAGGGCGATCATGCCCCACAGGCCGTTGAAGCCGTGGACGGCGACCGCGCCGACCGGGTCGTCGGCCTTGAGTACGCGCTCCACGAAGCTGACACCGCCGACGACGAGCAGGCCGGCGATCAGGCCGATGACGACGGCCCCGGTGGGGTTCACGAAGGCGCACGGGGCGGTGATGGCCACAAGTCCCGCGAGCATGCCGTTGGCGATCATCGAGGGGTCGGGCTTCCCCCACAGCTTCCAGACGAGCATCCAGGCGCTAAACGAGCCTGCGGTCGCGGCCAGGATCGTGTTGGTGATGATCATCGTGAAGCGGAGGTCGGTCGCGGCCAGCGTGCTCATGCCGTTGAAGCCGAGCCAGCCGAAGACGAGCACGATCGTTCCGAGGATGGCCATCGGGATGTGGTGGCCCGGGATGGCGTTGGGCTTGCCGTCCTTGCCGAACTTGCCGATGCGGGGTCCGATGACCAGGATGCCCGCGAGGCCGACGAAACCGCCGATGGCGTGAACGACCGAAGAGCCGGCGAAGTCGAGAACGCCGTGGCCGAGCCCGACGTTGGTGCCGAGCTTGGCCAGCCAGCCGCCGCCCCATACCCACATGGCATAGACCGGGTAGATGAAGCCGGCCATGACCGCGCCGTAGATCGTGAACGCGGAGAACTTCCAGCGCTCGGCCATGGCGCCGGTCGGGATCGTCGTCGCCGTGTCCATGAACACGAGCTGGAACAGGAACATCGCGGCGACGGCGACGTCATAGGACTTGCCGCCCAGGAAGAAGCCGGTGGTGCCGAAGACGCCCCAGCCCTTCGCTATCTCGAAGGTCCCGCTGAGCGCGGCGTTGCCGCCCATCGTCGAGAGGGCCCCGAAGCCGCCCATCTGAAGGCCGAAGCCGACCGCCCAGTAGGCGAGCGCTCCGATGGTGAAGATGCCGAGGTTCATGGCCGCCACGTAGGCCGCGTTCTTGGCCCTGCAGAAGCCCGTCTCGACGAGCATGAAGCCGGCCTGCATGAAGAAGATGAGCGCCACGCCCACCATGAGGAAGAACATGTTCGTCCCGACCTGCAGGTGCCCGAGGTCCTGGGCCACCCCGGCCAGGTTGGCGCCCTTGGACGCGAGATCGGCCGCGCCACCCGTGGCCGCGCCGGTCGGGTCGGCGTACGCGATCCCGACCATCAACAGGACGCCGACGACCGCGAGCAGAGCAGTCCTGAACGCGGCCTTCTTCACGATCTTGGGAATCGCCGCTTTCACGGCCTGGGAATCGAAGTACCTACGCAACGTCGCCACCTCCTGGATCGTTCGTGGACCGGGGATCCGTGTCCCGCGGCCCGTCTTGAGCGGGGGTGCCGTACGTCGTTGGACGGCGCCATCGCGCCTCGCCGACGCCGGTGAGGTGCAAGGAGACCGTACGGGCGGGATGTGAACGGAGCGTTTCGCGACGCACACGGGAGGGTGAACATCGGGTGAAGCGCGCGGCGCCGCATCGACCGCCCGGGCGCGCTCGCGCTATACTCTCCGGCGCGCGTACACGCGGGCCCATAACTCAACGGGAGAGTGCCACCTTTGCAAGGTGGAGGTTGGGGGTTCGAATCCCCCTGGGTCCACCATCGATCGTTCCCGGAGGCTCCGGCACCTGCGCCGGAGCCTCCGCTTCGTGTCCATTGCCCGCTCGCCCCATAGGGGCATACCCTCAACGGGACCATCGAGGACTCTCGAAAGGCGCGCAGAACCGATGCCGAACGCCCTCAAACGGATGCTGCTGGGACGGCCGATCCATACGAACGAGGCCGGACATCAGCGGCTGTCGAACCCGGTGGCCCTGGCCGTGTTCTCCTCCGACGCCCTGTCCTCCGTCGCGTACGCCACCGAGGAGATCCTGCTCGCCCTGGCGATCGCCGGGGCCGGCGCGCTCGGGATCGCCTGGCCGATCTCCCTCGCGATCGCCACGCTGCTCGTCATCGTCGCGTTCTCGTACCGGCAGACGATCAAGGCGTATCCCAGTGGCGGCGGCGCCTACATCGTCGCCAAGGAGAACCTGGGCAATGCTCCCGGGCTCGTCGCCGGCGGGGCGCTGTTGGTCGACTACGTCCTCACCGTGGCGGTATCCGTCTCCGCAGGCACCGCGGCGCTGACCTCCGCCCTGCCGGCGGCGATGCCGTACAAGGTCTGGATCGCCGTGGGCCTCGTCCTCGTGCTGGCGGTCATGAACCTGCGCGGCGTGAAGGAGTCGGGCGCGTTCTTCGCAGGTCCGACGTTCTTCTTCGTCGCGATGCTCGGGCTGACGATCGTGGTCGGACTCTTCCGTCAGTTCCTCGGAGGGGGCATCCCCGTTACTCCGCACGTGTTCCCGGTCGAGCAGGGCGTGGCCGCCGCGGGCCTGTCGCTGTTCCTGGTCATGAAGGCGTTCGCCTCAGGATGCACCGCGATGACCGGCGTCGAGGCGATCGCGAACGGCGTCCAGGCGTTCAAACAGCCGGAGGCCGTCAACGCCAGGCGCACGCTCACCTGGATGGCCGGCATCCTCCTGTTCCTGTTCCTCGGGACCAGCGCGCTCGCCACGCTGTCTCATGTCACGCCGTACGTGACGCTCGTGGGTGGCCAGCCCGAGACGATCGAGACGATCATCAGCCAACTGGCGCGCGGCATCTACGGGACAGGGGTCCTGTACTACCTGCTCCAAGCCGGCACGGCACTCATCCTCGTGCTCGCCGCGAACACCAGCTATGCGGACTTTCCACGCCTCGGGTCGTTCATGGCCGGCGACGGCTACCTGCCGAAGGCGCTGCGGGACCGGGGCAGCCGTCTCGTGTACAGCAACGGCATGATCCTGCTCACCGGGATGTCGATCCTCCTGCTGGTCGTCTTCGGCGGCGAGACGAGCCGCCTGATCCCGCTCTACGCGATCGGCGTGTTCGCATCGTTCACGCTCTCGCAGTCGGGGATGGTCGTGCACTGGTGGCGGAACCGCGAACCCAACTGGCACTGGTCGATGTTCGTGAACGGCCTCGGGGCCGGGACCACGTTCGTCGTCCTGATCGTGATCGCGACGGCCAAGTTCACCTCCGGCGCCTGGATCGTGTTGCTGCTCATCCCGATCCTCGTCGCCTACTTCGAGTGGGTGAAGCGCGCGTACGTGCGCGCTGCCGCCCGCGTCGCGCTGCCAGCCGATGAGGAGCTCGAGTTCAGCTACCGGTCGCACAACGCGATGCACAACCATGTCGTCCTGCTGTTCTCGACGATCGACCGCCGGCTCGTACGGGCAGTCCAGTACGCGCGCACGATCAAGGCGGACGTGATCGAGGGCCTGTTCGTCGACGTCACCGGCGACAAGGCGGAGGCGATCCGTGCGGAGTGGGAGCGCCTCGAGCTGGGCTACAAACTCACCATCATCGAGTCGCCGTATCGGGAGATCATCGACCCGATCCGTGACTACATCTGCGCCATCCCGCGACCGACCCACGACCATGTCGTGACGGTGATCCTCCCCGAGTTCGTGCCGGAGACGCGCGCCGAGTTCTTCCTGCACGACCAGACCTCGTTCTGGATCAAGAGCGCGCTGTTCGATCTGCCCGGCGTGATCCTCGCGGACGTGCCGTACCACACTGAGGAGTACCTCTCGGAGCATCCCGCACCCTGCTCGCCGCGCGATGGGGCTCCGGGCGAGTAACGTCCCGGCACGCGGCCGGCCCCGAGACGGGCGAGCGCATGCGCGGGGCCGTGGCGCGACCGCTATGCGGTGCAGCGCGGGTAGACACGCGTGGTGGCGTGGCCTGTGATACGCTAGGTCGGAGGAACGATACGGAAGGACCGGGACCGGCCCGGGAACGACTGCCGGGTCGGGGGGTCTGGGGATCTCGGATGAAGAACAAGAACCTTCTGCGCGTCGCTGCGGCGCGCTTCATATCAAGAGCGGGCGGCGAGGCGGCGTTCTTCATCGGCATCTGGGGCAAGGCGGCCTACGACTTCCACGCCACGCCCGCTCAGATCGCCGTGCTCATGGGCACCTTGTCGATCGCATCGATCGTCGGCACCGTGCTCTCCGGGGTGCTCGTGGACCGCTACGACGCGCGCCGCGTTCTCATGGTCGCCGAGGCGTTCTTCGTGCCCATCACCCTCGCGTTCCTCTTCGCGACAGGGATGGGACAGCTCACCGTGCTCGCGGGCCTGCTCGGCTTCTTCGGGGCGCCTGTCATGACGGCTGCCGCGTCGTTCGCACCCTTCATCGCGGACGAGGACACCCCCATCGAGACGGTGAACGCCTGGATCGAGGGTGCGAGTTCGAGCTCGTTCGTCATCGGTCCCGCGATCGGCGCCGTGCTCGTCACGCTCGTCGGCCTCAACGGGATCTGGATCTTCGACGGACTCACCTCGCTCGTCGCGGTGGTCTTGGTGTGGCGCGTCACCCTGCGCCCGGTCGAGCGGACCCCGCAGGAGCGCTCGCACCCGTTCTCCGAACTGCGCGAGGGGCTGCGCTACACCTACGCGCACCGCGCGCTGCGCTACCCGATCCTGCTCGGCACCGCCACGTGGCTGTCGTTCGGGGCGTTCAGCGCGCTGGAGCCGCTCTTCTACCGCGACGTACTGCACACCGGTGTCGCCACGATCGGGTGGATGAACACGCTGTTCGGCGCGGGCATGGTCGCCGGGGCCTGGCTGTTCACCCGGCTCCCGTCGCGCTTCAGCTCCGCGCGCGGGCTGGCGTACGTCTGCTCGGCGGTGGGCCTCGGCGCGCTCGCGTATGTCGGCACACGGCTCGTGCCCGTGGTGGCCATCGGCTCCATCGTGTGGGGCGTCATCATCGGCGTCGCGGACGTGCTGCTACGCACCCGTATCCAGGCGTCCTCTCCCGACGAGCTCGTCGGACGGATCGCCGGCGCATCGCAGATGCACCGCCAGGCCGGCGAGCTGTTGCCGCTCGCGCTGGCGCCCGCGCTGGCCGCGCAGTTCGGCGTGCAGGCGGTCCTCATCGGCGGCGGGCTCGTGCTGTTCGTCGTCGCGCTGCTGACGCTCGGAGAGGCGACCGCGGTGGACAAGCTGCCCGTGCTCCGGGCGACCCGCGCGGTCGGACTCCTCTCCGCCAACGACGAGCCGGTGTCTCCCAACCCGTGAGGGTTGGATACACTGCGGTGAAGACCGGAGAACCGGGCCTCGGGCGCCCGGCATGAGGGAGGAACCGCGATGCGGATCGCGTGCGTGATGCATGTTCCGTTCGAAGGCCCCGGCGCGATCGCCGAGTGGGCGGCGGCGCGCGGGCACGAGCTTGCGCGCATCGACGCGTGCCGGGGGGCGTTCCCGGACCCGGCGGAGATCGACCTGCTGGTCGTGCTCGGCGGGCCGATGTCGGCAGGTGCGACGCTGCGTCATCCGTGGCTGGTCGAGGAGAAGGCGTTCCTCGACCGGTGCGTCGGCGGGGGCGTGCTTTCGCTCGGGATCTGTCTCGGGGCGCAACTGCTCGCCGAGGCGGTCGGAGGAAGCGTCCATCCGGGCACCGAACCGGAGATCGGCTGGTACCCGGTGACCATGCGCCCGGCGGCCTCTCGCGTCCCGTACTTCGCGGGCTGGCCCGAGACGTTCGTCGCCGGCCACTGGCACCGGGACACGTTCGACCTTCCCGCGGGGCTCGAAGCTGCCGCTTCAAGTGAATTGACGCCGAACCAGGCGTTCGTCACGCCGGACCGGCGTGTCGTCGGACTGCAGTTCCACCTCGAGTGGACCGCCGCCGCGCTGCGCTCGCTGACGCTGTCCGATCCCGAAGACCTCGCGAACCCCGGCCGCTGGGTCATGGCCGCCGATGCCCTGCTCGAGGATCCCGAGCGGTTCGCCACGAGCCGCGCGCTTCTGTTCCGGATGCTCGACCGGATGGAGGAGCTGGGGTGAGCGACGTCACGAAGGCCATCGTCACCGTCACCGACCTCGTCAAGCGCTTCGGGGACAACGCGGCCGTCGACGGCGTGTCGTTCGACATCCTCGAGGGCGAGATCTTCGGCTTGCTCGGGCCCAACGGCGCCGGCAAGCGCTGGACATCGTGAGTCCCGCGATGAGGACGATCGCGTTGATGACCCCCACCGGTTGGGCGATGACAGGACTCACCGATGTGGTCGTCCGCTATCAGGGCACCTCACACGCGGTGCTGCCGTCGGCGGTCCTGCTCGGCATGGCCGCACTGTTCCTGAGCATCGGCGTCGCCCGACTGAAGCTGGAGTAGCCATGGCGCCGACGGCGGAGGAGCTGCTCGCACGGCTGCGCGAACACGCGGTCCCGGAGAACGTGGCCGGCATGGCGCGCTACGGCATCTCGCCCGTAGGCACGCTCGGGGTGTCGATGCCGGTGCTGCGCGGGATCGCGCGGGAGCTCAAGCCGCTCGCCAAGGCGGACCCCGACGCCGTCCACGCGCTCGCCGCCGCCCTGTGGGTGAGCGGGGTGCACGAGGCGCGGATCCTGGCGGGTCTGGTCGACGTGCCGGGACTCGTGACGCCGGAACAAGCCGACTCCTGGGTCGCGCAGGTCGACTCTTGGGACGTGTGCGACGGTCTCAGTGTCCTATGGGCCTCCACATCGTTCGGGGTGCGGAAGGCGCGCGACTGGGCGGGCCGCGACGAGGAGTTCGTGAAGCGCTCCGGGTTCGTGGTGATGTGCGCGCTCTCCGTGCACGACAAGAAGATGCCGGACGACGTCTTCCTGTCGTTCCTCGAGATCGTGGAACGGGAGGCATTCGACGAGCGCAACTTCGTCAAGAAGGCCGTGAACTGGGCGCTGCGCCAGATCGGGAAGCGGAACGCCCGCCTCAACGCGGCCGCGGTTGAAGTCGCGACGCGGTTGCGCGACAGTGAATCGAAGGCGGCCCGCTGGGTCGCCTCCGATGCACTTCGGGAGCTGCGGAGCGACCCGGTCCGCGCGCGGACCGCGCGGTCCCGTTCGTAGGGGAGCGGCGGACCCCGCTTCCGCGCTCCGATACCGTCCCAGCCTCCGACCGGCGAAAGGTCCCCGCGCACCATGAACCCGAAGACCGATAGTAGAGCCGTCGTCGCTGCCATGGCCACGGTGGTCGTCTGGTCGAGCGCGTTCGCCGGCATCTCCGTCGTACTCGGGCAGGGCGTTCTCGCGGCCGGCCAGGTGGCGCTGCTGCGCTTCCTCGTGGCCTCGGCCACCATGGGCGTCGCCGCGATCGTCACCCGAATGCGGATGCCCAAGCGCGAGGACATCGGGCGGATCGCGCTGGCGGCGCTGTTCGGGATCACCCTCTACCACCTGGGGTTCACCTTCGGGGAGACCAAGGTGTCGGCGGGAGCGGCGTCGCTGATCATCGCCTCCGGACCGATCTGGACGGCGCTCATGGCGATAGCGTTCCTGGGCGAGCGCCTCAACAAGTGGGGCTGGGCCGGCGTCGCGCTCGCGTTCAGCGGCGTGGCGGCCATCTCCTTCGGCGAAGGGGGAGGCTTCCACCTCGAGCCGATGGCGCTGCTGATACTCGGCGCCTCGATATCCACGGCCATCTACTTCGTGCTCAGCAAGAAGCCGCTGCGGACCTACAGCTCACTCGAGTTCACGAGCTACACGATCTGGTTCGGCACCGTGCCGATGCTGGTGTTCCTGCCCGGCCTGTTGCACAACCTCCCCGCGGCCGCGCCGTCGTCGATCTGGATCGTTGTCTACCTCGGCGTGTTCCCGGGAGCGCTGGCCTACTTCCTGTGGGGCTACGCGCTCGCACGCATGCCCGCCTCGACGACCGCCAGCTTCCTGTACGCGAGCCCGGTCCTTGCCACGTTCGTCGCCTGGGTATGGCAGCACACCATCCCCGGCGCGGTGACTCTGGCCGGGGGCGCCCTGGCCTTGGCGGGCGTCATCCTCGTCCAGACCAAAGGCCGTCCGAAGGCGCCCGTGACCGTCGTGGGCGTCGCGCGGACGCCCGAGCAGCGAGCCGCCGTGCGCGAGCTGGCCGAGGAGACGATGGCCAACATGTCCGCGCACCTCGGGATAGAGCCCTCGAACTTCGGAGAGGAACTCGAGCGCTTCGATGAATGGTACGGGGGAGAGCGGGGACGCGAGCTGCTGGCGACCGTGGACGGCGAGCCCGCCGCCGCTGCCGTGTTCCGCGCGTGGGGCGATGGCGACGCCGAGATGCGTCGTCTCTACGTCCGCCCGGCCTACCGTCGCCGCGGGCTCGCTCGCGCGCTGGTGCGCGCTGCGGTCGCGGAGGCGTCCGCTCTGGGCTACCGGCGTGTCGTGCTGATCACCTCGGACGAGTTCGAGGGCGCCACCGACCTGTACACGACCGAGGGCTTCGAGCCCATCGAACCCTACCGTCCTGCGAACGCCAGGGCCTCGCTGGCGTTCGCGCGGGTGCTGTGACGCGAACGGGTACCGTACCGGTAGTGGTGTACCATTCCGCGGACAGGGCTCTACCGAGGAGGTTCGTCGTATGAGAAGGATCCCGGCCGCCGCGCTTGCGGCCTCGCTGGTCGTCGTCTTGCTGGCTCTCGCGGGCTGCTCGTCGTGGTTCGACAGTCCCAACAAGCCGGCGAACGACGCGATCTCCGTGGCGAACACACACCTCAAGAACGCCGCGACGGCCGGATCGGCGGTGGTCTCGGACTCGGTCAGTCTTGGCAGCATCCCGTTCACAAAGGCGGGAGCAGCCAGCGCCCTCGTGCTCACGGCCCGGATCAAGACGTCCCTGGCCACTCAGACGGTCGAGCTCACGGCCGCCAAGGATGCGATGGACTCCATCGGCGCCATGAAGGTCTCTGCCGACCTGAAGACGTACGCCAGCCTCGAGTCGACCGCCATCGCGACGCGCGTGAAGGCCGTCGACCTGCAGGCGCAGCTCTACGCCGAGAAGGACAAGCTCTACACGGCGTTGCAGAAGGGGACGACCACGTCGGTGGACACGCAGAAGATCATCGACGGCATCGATTCGCTGCAGCGTGACGTCACCGCGGTCAACGAGCTCGCCGTCCAGGCGGCCCAGACCGCGTCCGACTTCTTCACGACGAAGAAGCTCGGGGGCTAGACGTCCCGACGTCCCGACGTCCCGGTCCGCGTGTCAGCGGACCGTGAAGCCCCGTTCGCCCGTCGGCTTCTCGGTGAACGTGACGATCTCGTCGACGGCCGCGCGCTCGGGGCCGTGCGAGACATAGGCGAGGGCGGCCGCCACCGCGGGCGGACTTCCTTCGAACACGGCCTCGACGCTGCCGCCGGGGAGGTTGCGGACCCACCCGTCCACTCCGAGCAGGTGCGCTTGGTCCGCCGTCGACTGGCGGAACCACACGCCCTGCACGCGCCCACGCACCAGCGCGCGGGTCCTGACCCTTTGTTGGTCCATGCCTCACCTCCCGGAAGTAGAATCTGCTCTGGCGCCCTACGGCGCAACTCATGTGAAGGGGACCTCGATGACCATACACCCCGCTTTCGACGCCGACCGCTGGCTCTCCGCAGTGTCCGACCGCCGTTCCCGCCGTGCCTACGACGGTCGGCCTGTCGCGGACTCCGACCTCGACGCGATCGCGGCGACGGCGGAGGAGTTCCGACCTTTCGACGACGCGCGCGTCGTGCTCGTGCGCCGGGTGCCCGAGGCCTTCTTCACCGGCCTCATCGGCTCGTACGGGAAGGTGACCGGCGCGCCCTCGGCACTCGTGTTCATCGCTGACGGCTCGTCGGCGATGAGCGCCGAGCACTGCGGTTACACCGGCGAGGGCGTCGTGCTCGAGGCGAACGCGCTCGGCTTGGAGACCTGCTGGATATCGGGCTCGTTCTCCCGATCGACCGTCACGGCCGCGATGTCCCTCGAGCCGGGTGAGGTCGTGCGTGCGATCTCGCCGGTCGGACACGCCGCCGTCAAGCCGACGGCCACCGAGGTCCTTCTCTACGGCGCGAAGAGGCCGAAGCACCGTCGTGGACTCGGTGAGATCGCACCCGGAAGCGCGCAGTGGCCCGTATGGGCTGTCGCCGGCCTCGCCGCGGCGCGCGTCGCGCCCTCGGCGATGAACCGGCAGCCGTGGCGCTTCCGCATGGAGGACGGCGCGGTCGTCGTCGCGGGATCGGGTCCGTCGGTCCCGCTCGCATCGGTGCGCCTGGACTGCGGCATCGCGATGCTGCACTTTGAGCTCGGCGCCCGCTCGGAGGGATGCGACGGCGCTTGGGAGTCGCTCACCGGACACGACGTCGCGCGATGGGTCCCGCTGGGCTAGCATGGAATGACGATGCGGCGATTCGCCGCGCTGTCCCATCCGACGCGAGAGGAGCACCGGCACACGTGAGCGACGAGCTGGCCCCGGACGCCGAAGAGCCGATGCCGACGAGGGCGAAGATCATCGCAGGACTGGTGGGATGTGTCGTCCTGCTTGCGGCGGCGTACGTCATGCTGCGCGTGTCGAGCCCGGCGATCCGGCCCGACCAACTCGCTCCGGCCGGGCACTACTCCCTGTCGTGCGGCGTGTGCCACTCGCTGTCGCCCTCCGCTCCGCAGATCAGGGTGGTCCGGTGAGTCGGCACAAGCAGCCGGTCCGCGCGCGCGGACCTCATGACGAGGTGGCGCGCGGGGAGCGGACGAACCGCGACTACACCGTCGGCGAGGAGATCGCCAACAGCATCACGCATGGCGTGGGCGTCGCGTTCTCGATCGTCGCCCTCACGCTGCTGATCGTCTTCAAGTGGCGCGACCCGTGGTCGCTGGCCAGCGGGATCGTGTTCGGCATCTCGCTGATCCTGCTGTACACGGGCTCGACGCTCTATCACGCGATCATGGTGCCCAAGGCCCGTCATGTCTTCAAGATCATCGACCACTCGGCGATCTACCTGCTCATCGCCGGCAGCTACACCCCTTTCACCCTCGTGACGATGCGCGCGAATGGCGGTTGGTGGATGTTCGCGGTCGTCTGGACCCTGGCCGCGGTCGGCATCTCGACGGAGGCGTTCTGGGCGTACCGCCCCCGCTGGCTGTCGGCCGTCGTCTACCTCTTCATGGGCTGGCTCGCCGTGTTCATGATCGGCCCGATGCGCGCGACGTTGGCGCCCGGCGGCCTGTGGCTGCTGGTCGCCGGCGGTCTGTGCTACACGCTCGGCACCGTCTTCTACGTCTACAAGCGCGTGCCGTACTTCCACATGGTGTGGCACCTGTGGGTGCTCGCCGGCAGCGTGTGCCACTTCCTTGCGGTGCTGCTCTACGTGGCGCCGGCGCTGGTGCGCTGATCTAGGGCGCGACCTCGATCCTGGCGTCGCGGTCGAACGGGTTGCTACGCACGGCGAATGAGAACAGGTACGGGTAGTCGACCTTCAGATGACGCACGTACCCGAGCCATTCGCCCAGAAGGCGGCCGTACGCGCGCGACATGTCCAGTTCGATATGGGCGCGGTCCGCAGGCGGCATCGCCGACAGGTCCGCTCTTGCCGACAACTCCTCACTGAGGTGCGACATCGCCCACAGCGCATCGGTGAACCCGGCGTGCTCGAGCAGGTTGCCGTTCTGCAGGAGCCCGAGGATGAACGTCCGCTGGGCCGCCAGCGCGTCCCTCACGTCGTCCAGGTTCCCGCGGTCGAGGTCCATCGCGTGGGTGTCGCCGCACACGGCCCGGCGATGGGCGTCGAAATCGTCGGCGGTCCACCGCGCCGTGAACAGCAGGTGCTCGCGATCCGCGTCGATGTCCCGATCGAAGCAGGCGAGCCTGCGGATGAGGTCGGTGCCCATCTCCGAGAAGAACGCGCCGACGACCATGTTCATCTTGTGCAGGAGCTCGGCCTTCTCGCGCTGCGCGATCAACCGGTTGATGAACAGGCCCACGATCAGCACGTTGAGCGGGATGAATGCGATATCGAGCAGCGTGTAGAAGCCCATCGAGTCGTGCAGGTTCGGATAGGCGGCGAAGTCCACGAGGTAGATGAGCGCCGCCGAGGCCAGCAGCCCGCCGATGATCGCTGTCAATGACGCCGATCGTTTCATGCGCGTTCCTTCCCGGGTCACTGCGCGAACATGTTCTGCGAGCGGATGCCCGTCTGCGAATAGCCGCGTTGCTCCCAGTATCCCAAGAACTTCGGATCGTTCGACAGCTCGATCGACGTGACCCATTTCGCCCACTTGTAGCCCCAACGGTCCTCTGCGACGACCATGAAGGGGAAGCCGCGCTCGTCGGGGATCCTGATGCCGTTCATCTTGTAGGCGAGCAGGATGTGAGCGGAACGGATGTAGTCCAGTGGTAGCGAGGTGGTGTAGCCGTCGTAGGCCTTGAAGACCACGGTCACCGCGTTCGCGGCCTGCCGGGAGTGGTCGATCAGATCCGAGAGCAGCACGCCTTCCCACAGAAGCTTCACGCTCCAGCCCTCGACGCAGTCCAGTTGTACGACCTTGGTGTAGGTCGTCTCCTTGGACAGGACCTGGTCGTACGTGTACGACGCCGGCTTCGCCACCAACCCCGTCACGCTGAGTCTGTATGTGGAGATGTCGACGTGCTGCGGTCCCTTGATCGAGTTCTCCCGGAAGTCGTTCACCGAGTCGAGGCGCTGGCCCTGGTAGT
>Ga0209638_1000977_pt1 | contig 18732 bp, 13 predicted proteins | sample BarGraNGADG00211_FD_184490 | JGI IMG/M metagenome (GOLD analysis project Ga0209638, IMG submission 184490) | Arctic peat soil microbial communities from Barrow, Alaska - Barrow Graham LP Ref core NGADG0002-211 (SPAdes) (version 2) | ecosystem: Environmental > Terrestrial > Soil > Wetlands > Peat...
CCCCAGAAGAGCGGGCGAGTGGTGAGCTTCCCGCCGTCGGAGCCCAGGATCGGCTTGCACGAGCCATCGGCCGCCGTGAAGCCCCACTTCCGGCGCCACACCCAGCGGGCAACGATGAAGACGACCACGGCGACGGCGAAGCCACCGATGAGGCGCTGGAAGGCAACCGTGATGACGTCGGGCGGGGTATGGGCGGCCTTCATCAGCAGCATGCCGTTACGGGTCGCCGCGAAGCTGATCCCCTGCCCGACGGCTGCCAGAAGCGCCAGGCCGATGCCGAGAACGATGGCGCGAGGCGCGGCGCTCTTGAGGTTCGCGCCGCGGATGTATGGCACGAGGCCGATGACGACGCCTGCCAGGATGACCCCGCAGAACAGGATCTGATTGGTCGTCAGCTTGTCCGAGTACCAGATCCAAGCCACGACCGCAGCGACCGGGGCCGCCACGGTCTCTTCGATCAACGACGCAAGAGGAGCGCCGAGTCGGGGCAGGGCCGCGAGCAGCGACAGTCCGCCGAGACCGAAGCCGATCGCGCCGGCGCTGACGAACAGCAGTGTCTGACCGCGCAATCCCTGGCCGAAGGCGAAGGCCCACACGCCCAGGATGACGATGGCAAACGAGAGGCGAACGATGTTCGTTCGGACGAAGCCGATCAGGCCAATGGCCCGATTCGCGACGACCGGGGTTACGCCGAAGAAGAGCGCGGTCAGGACGGCGCCGATCATGTAGCTGCTCCTGGAATGCGGGATGGATCCGCGCCACGGGACGTGACGACTCGAACGGTCAGGTGCTATGCGTTTGTTGACGGCTCAGGTCGGGAGTTTACAAGTCCCCCAATCGCGTGGCCCCGCGCCTCTAGGCCCATTCGACTATGCCGGCAGTCACAAGCCAGCCGCTCCGAAAGGCCCGGCCCGTTGGAGCCGGGCGCTTTCCGACCGCGCCCGCCTTCTTTCGTCGTGGCGGCCAGCCCGACCAGAGGTGCCCCGGCGGGTCGCATAATCCTCGACAACATGACCGTCGCCCCACCGCCCAACCGTCTGCCCGGAGCCCGGTTTCGCGTCGCCCGCGCCGATCTCTACTTCGGCCTCGTGGTGCTCGTGGCGTACGCGGCTATCTCAGCGGTGGTGGCTAATGCGGACAAGGCGAATCCCGACAGCTTGATGCTGGTCGCCGAGCGAGCGCTGGGCGGTCGTCTGGACTCCGACAGCCTCAAGGGCGCGGTTGACACCGTCAACGTCGACGGCCGCTACTACCTCGCCCTTGGGCCGTTGCAGCTGCTCCCCTACCTGCCGTTCGCAGCCGTGCCTGCGCTGCAGGGGATCGGCCGCTATCTCGCGTGCCTGCTTTTCGGCATTCCGTCGGCGTGGTTGTCGCTGCCGCTTGCCCGCGCCTTCGGGGCCAGAGGGTCGGTCGCCTACTGGATCGCAGCCTTCACGGCCTTCGGATCGCTGCTCTTCTACGTTTCGGTCTTCGGCGACATGTACTACCTGGCGCACGTCGAGGCTTTCCTCGCCCTGACACTCTTCCTGCTCGAATGGACCGGTCGTCGCCGGCCCCTGGCGTTGGGAGGGCTGCTGACGGTCGCTTTCCTGGCGCGGCCTACTACCGTGCTCGCGGCCGTGCCGTTCGGGCTGGTCCTGCTCTGGAAGCAACGGTCCAAATTGCGCGGAGCTGCGCGCACCGCCCTGGCCTTCGGCCTCCCGATCGTCGGTGGGGTCGTCTTCTACGGCTGGTTCAACTGGCTCCGCTTCGGTTCGCCGCTCGAGTCCGGCTACGCCATCTCGTCGCTGGTAGAGCCCGCCCTCCAGGCCCGCCGGGCACTCGGAGTCTTTTCCGTCCTCCAGATCCCGGAGAACCTGCGACTGGCCCTACTGAGCGGTTTCCGTCCCATCGATAGTTTCCCGTTCCTGGTGGCGAGTCCATGGGGGCTGTCGATGCTGCTGGTCTCGCCGGCGCTCATCACGTCGGCCTGGGCCGGCTTCCGCGATAGAACCGCGCGGCTGCTATGGATCGCCGCGGCCCTGGTGGCCGTTCCGGTCTTCCTCTACTACGGCGGCGGCTACTCGCAATACGGCTTCCGCTATTCCCTCGACTTCACGCCGTTCCTGGTGGCGCTGATGGCCATGGGATCGCGACGCTGGATCGGCTGGCCCGAACGGCTGCTCGTGGTGGTGAGCATCTGCTCCGTCTGCTTCGGTCTGCTATGGGGCCTCTCCTGGCACGCCACGTGAGGCCTGACCGCGCCTGGAGGCCCGATGGTCCCCTTTTCGCCAGCTAGAATGGTCCAGCTCTTTGGGGAATCCGTGCTCCCGTCGCCCGGTGAACGGAACAGCGAGGTGGACTATATCTGGTGACGCGCGTGGCCTGAGCTTGCGCAACTCAATCTCGCTCCGCTGGCGTAGCCCCTTCGCGATCGCAAGCGGCAAGGTGATCTCGTATGCGGCCCTGGCTGGCGTCCTCCTTGCGCCCGGGTTGTGGTGGGGTCCGACATTCGACGCCGCCGCGTTCGTGCTCGTCGGCTCGGGGATTCGCGGAGGCGCAATGCCTTATCGCGACTATTGGGACGACAAGCCGCCGGGCCTGTACCTGATCGATGCGGCCTCCCAGGCAGGCTTCCCGTGGCTAGATCGCTGGCTCGTGTGCTGGCTGCTGACTGTGGTCCTGACCGTCGTCGCGGCGGTGATCCTCGAGTCATTGCTGAGACCCCGGATCGGGGGCGTCATGGCCTTCGGCGCGGCGCTGGTGAGCACCTTCTTCGTCGCGTGCTACCCAACGGCTCTCGGCGGTGGATACGGCGAGTCGTTCGCCCTTCCGTTCGTGCTGGCCGCCCTCTGGATGCTGAGCCGGTCTGGTGGACGGATGCGGGAGGTCGCCCTCACCGGCCTCTTCCTGGGTGCGGCATGCCTCCTGTCGCTGCAGGCGCTTCCCGCGACGGTTGCGATCGGCCTTGCGACCGCCTACCGGAGGTCGATCCCGGAGAGCGTCGGGCGCGGGATCGCGTTGGCCTTGGGCGCCGCGGCGCTACCTGCGCTGGTGTTCGGGTGGCTGGTTTGGGGCGGCGCCGGGGCCCAAGCCTACGACGTGCTCGTTCGATACAACTCTGAGTTCTACCGAGCGAACGGCCAACTGCTCTTCTGGGCGCGCCTCTTGCTGGCCGTCATTTTCGTGTCCGCACTATTGCCGTCCATGGTCGCCGAGGTCGTCTCGTGGCTGCGAAGACGCAACGGCGTGGACCGCGTCGCTGCGGCTTGCGGGGCATGGATCCTGCTGTCCCTCGCGTCCTTCATCTACGGGCAGCGCGTCTACATGCACTATCTGATCCTCGTCGTCCCGGCGATGATCGTGATCGCGGCCCCCGCCTTCGTAAGGGTGTCGGCGCGGCTCCAGTCCCCGGCGGCCGCCCCGCGCCGAATAGCGATTGCGGCCCAGGGCTCGGCCGTGGCGATGCTCCTTGTGGCGGCGTTCTGGGGCGCTCAGTGGCCGGGCACCGGCGCGGCAATCACCACCGACTGGCACCGGGATCAGGTCGCCGTGTCGAGCTGGATCCGGGCCAATACTCCGGCTTCCGCCACGCTTTTCGTCTGGGGCGACCATCCCGAAATCTACCTGAGCAGCGATCGGTCTCCCGTCTGCCCATACATCTACATGGATCCGATGGTCACCGAGGGTTACTGGTCACAGCAATCTACCGAGGACCTCTTGGCCAGCTGGCAGTCCAACCCGCCGTCGTTCGTTGTTGACGCGCCGGCGGCCGTGCCTCTGTTCCGGGGCGGAGTTTCGCCGGCGGATGAGCAACGGCTCTACGACGTTCTCAGCCCACTGAGGGCCTTCGTGCGCGACCACTACCGTCTTGTGCATACCGATGGCCAGGCCGACGTGTGGGCGAGGAACTAGGGACTACCTGCGCGCGAAGGCCTGGCGGCAGATCGGACTCAGAAGCAAGCGGGTGTCGAACTCTGGCCCATATTATGGGAACACTCTTGACAACGTCATTGTCAAGGTTCTATCGTCTCGGGACGTCATTCGGTCGGTCGGAGGGACCCGCGGTGGGCCCCCAGATCGTCAGAACCCGGCCGGGACTGGGCTGAACGCCCAGTTTGGAGGTGCCACCATGACAATCGTTCGCCGCTCGGGCCCCTTCGGCGATTTGCTCTCGCTCCGCCAGGCGATGGATCGCCTCTTCGAGGAGAGCTTCGTGAATCCGGGCACCTGGCAGTTCGGCGATGGCCAGCTCGTACCGATGGACGTCGTCGCGGGCGAGGGCGAGATCGTGGTGGAGGCGATCCTTCCGGGCGTCAAACCCGAAGACGTGGAGATCACGGTCGAGGGCAACGCCCTCACGATCGCCGGCGACACCACTTCGGCAAGCCCCACGAAGGAAGGCTCGGTTCTCTTGAAAGAGATCCGGCGCGGCCGTTTCACAAGGACGCTGACGCTGCCCGATGGGCTCGAACCCGACAGGGCGACGGCGACTTTCGAGGATGGCGTGCTGACCCTTAGGATCCCGAAGGCCGAGCAGGTCAAGCCGCGACAGATCAAGATCAAGACCGGCGATGGCCAGCATGCCCAACCTGCCGCGGTGGAAGCGAAGTAGGCAGCCCGTGTCAGATCGACGTTTCCAGCAAGACCCCGGGCGCCCCTGCTTCGTGATAAGCGTGGCGGCGAGCCTGGTTCAGGCTCACCCGCGCACCCTGCGAATCTACGAAGACGAAGGGCTGCTGGCCCCCGCGCGAACCCCTACCAATATCAGGCTCTACTCGGAGAACGATATCCGGCGCATTCTGTGGATAAGGCGCCTTACTCAGGAGCGAGGCGTGAACCTTGCCGGCGTGAAGCTGCTCTTCGAACTCGAGGAGCGATTGGGCACAAGACTCCTGGAAGCTCTCTTCGATGGCGCCAAGGCCCGAGAAGCGGGAGCCGCTGCCGCCGCACTGCAAGCTGAGGCAACCGAACCCAACGACGACACGAACGGGCGAGCCACCGTGGCAGACCCAGGCGCCGGCGGAAACGCAGACGAAACAACGAATGGCCGCTTCACCGGCCAAGTCAGTTGGTCGGGATCGCCGACCAGACGACCGATCACACGTATAGTGGCCACTCGCGTGACCACGGCCCGAGGAGATTCCCATGACTGACCGTCCGTCCGAGCAGGACGAGGAGCAGCACGTACACATAGTCGGACCGCGCGAGCTGCCCCTGGTCGCCCTGCGCGAGACGGTCATCTTCCCGGAGATGATCGTTCCGCTCCAGGTTGGCCGCGACAAGAGCGTTGCCGCTCTGAATGCCGCAGTAGCAACCAACGGCCCAATTGCCCTCGTTACACAGCGTCAAGCCGAGCAGGAAGAGATCGGCGACCCATCCGAGCTGTATACCGTGGGCACCCTGGCGCGTATCGCCCAGGTCGTCCAGCTTCAAGACGGCACGGTCCGGGCCATCGTCCAGGGCCAGGGCCGCCTGCGGGTCCTCAGCTTCGTCTCCACGGACCCGTACATCACCGTAATCGCCGAGGAGCTGCCGAACGTGACCCCGGACAGCATCGAGGTCCAGGCCCTGATGCGGACGGTGCAGGCTCAGATCGAGCAGTACGTGGCCAACGGGGCCCCGGTTCCGCCCGAGGCGGCCGTCGCCGCGCGCAACATCACCGAGCCTGGCCTGCTCGCGGACATGGTCGCCTACAGCCCGGACCTCTCGACCGAGCAGCGCATGGAGCTCCTTCAGACGACCGACGTTCTAGAACGACTCAGGATCGTATCGACCTTCCTGAGCCGCCAGATCGAGATCCTCGAGTTGAAGGGCAAGATCCAGTCCGAGGTCAAGTCCGAGATGGACAAGACCCAGCGGGAGTACATCCTGCGCGAGCAGCTGAAGGCGATTCAGCGCGAGCTCGGCGAAGAGGATCCGCAGCAGGCCGAGATCAACGAGCTTCGCGAGAAGGTCGAGGCGGCCGGAATGCCCGAGGAAGTCAAGACTCGGGCGCTCAAGGAAGTCGACCGCATGAGCCGAATCCCGTCGGCCTCGCCCGAAGTCGGCGTCATTCGGACCTACGTGGACTGGCTCGTCGCCCTGCCCTGGGACACGGCCACGACCGACAACCTGGACATCAAATCGGCCGCAAAGATCCTCGACGAGGACCACTACGGCCTCGAGAAGATCAAGGAACGGATCCTCGAGTACCTGGCCGTGCGGACGCTGGCCGACACGCTACGCAGTCCCATCCTGGCCTTCGTCGGACCCCCCGGCGTGGGCAAGACCTCGCTCGGCAAGAGCATCGCTCGGGCAATGGGACGCAAGTTCGTGCGTATGAGTCTGGGCGGCATCCACGACGAGGCCGAGATCCGCGGTCACCGGCGCACCTACATCGGCGCGCTGCCCGGCCGGATCATCCAGAACATCAAGACGGGAGGCTCCAACAACCCGGTCTTCATGCTCGACGAAGTCGACAAGATCGGCATGGACTTCCGTGGCGACCCCAGCTCCGCCCTGCTCGAAGTCCTCGACCCGGAGCAGAACAACACTTTCCAGGACAACTACCTCGAGGTGCCCTTCGACCTCACGAGGGTGCTCTTCATCACCACTGCCAACTTGCTGGACCCGATCCCGGCCCCGCTTCGCGACCGCATGGAAGTCGTTCAGTTGCCCGGCTACACCGAGCAGGAGAAGATCGAGATCGGCAAGCGGTTCCTCATCCCCAAGCAGATGAAGAACCACGGACTGACCGAAAAGCACATCGCCATCACCGACGAGGCGATGGTCGAGCTGGTTCGCTCGTACACCCACGAGGCCGGCGTCCGGAATCTCGAGCGCGAGATCGCCAACGTCATGCGTAAGGTGGCGCGTTCCGTGGCCGAGGGCCGCAAGCGCAAGACCTTCGTGGACGTCAAGAAGCTCAATCTGTTCCTCGGACCGCAGCGCTTCGAGTACGGCGAGTTGGAGGCCGAGGATCAGACCGGAGCCGCGACCGGCCTGGTCGTGACCGAGGTCGGCGGCGACGTGATCGCGATCGAAGTCACGCTCATGGAAGGCAAGGAGGACTTCATCCTCACCGGCCAGCTCGGCGAGGTGATGCGCGAGTCCGCCAGAGCGGGTCTGTCCTGGATTCGCGCCCACGCCGCCTCGCTCGGCATCAAGCGCGAGGTCTTCGAGCGCAACACGCTGCACATCCACGTCCCGGCCGGCGGCATCCCCAAGGACGGCCCATCGGCAGGCATCACGATGGCCACGGCTATGGTGAGCGCCTTCACCGGCATCCCCGTCAACAAGGACGTGGCCATGACCGGCGAGATCACGCTCCGCGGCCGCGTTCTACCGATCGGCGGTCTCAAGAGCAAGATTCTGGCGGCGCACCTCTCAGGCGCCAAGATCGTGATTCTGCCGCGCAAGAACGAGAAAGACCTGCGAGACATCCCCGACGAGATCCGCAAGCAGATCAAGCTCATTCTCGTGGATACCATGGACCAGGTCCTCGAGGCGGTCCTCCGGCGCAGGCCGACGCCGCTCATCGCGGGACCGGCCAAGACAGCCGAAGGCGGCACAGAAGCCGAGGCAGGGAAGCAGCCCGATCCGGAAGGCCGGGTCCGCCGCAGCTTCCCGCCTCCGGTCGATCAGCCTCCCGCTATGGCATGACGCGCAGTACAGCAGCGACAGCGGCCGGCGGAAACGCCGGCCGCACCGCGTAGCCCGCGAGAAGGCCTAACCCAAGACAGAATCGCAAGTCGCCGCTCCGCCGAGGAGCCAGGCAAGCCTGGCTTTAGGCCAAGGCGGCGACGAGGACCGAAGCGAGCGCACCTGAAGGTGCGGGAGTGAGGACCGCGAGCGAGGCAAGCCTCGCTTTGAGCCAACGCCGGCATCGGCCGGCCGAGCGGTGACCCGAGCCATGGAATACAAGGATTACTACAAGACCCTAGGGCTGCAGCGAAGCGCAAGCCCGGCGGAGATCAAGAAGGCGTACAGGCGGCTGGCCCGCGAGCTTCACCCTGACCGCAATCCCGGTGACAAGACCGCGGAGAGCAGCTTCAAGGAAGTCAACGAAGCGCACGAGGTCCTGGCGGACGCGCACAAGCGCGAGCAATACGACCTGCTCGGCGCGAACTGGGGCCAGTACTCACGCGGCGCAGCCGGCGGGGCCGGGGCGTCGGGCGGCCCGGCTGGCAGCCCATTTGGGGCGGGCGATCCCTTCGGGCCCGGCGGGCCTTTCGCCGCCTACGGCCCGGCGGGCCAGACCGGCAATGTCCGCTACGAGTTCCACGGGGCTGAGACCGAGGACTTTTCGGACTTCTTCCGGGCGTTCTTCAGCGGCGGGGCCGGAGGCACGGCCACGCCCGCCGGAGCCCGCCGTGCAGCCGCCGGACCCCCCACGCAACCGCCGCCGAACACGTCGCGTGGTCGCGCGAGCCGGCGGGGCGGTCTCGACGACCTCCTCTCCAAGCTACGTTTCGAGAACTCGGGCGCGACCGAAACAGCGCACGAAGATGGGCGCCCCGAAGGTCGCCGCGGCCGCAACGGCGACATCGAGGTCGAGATCGAGCTGGGCCTCGAAGAAGCGTTCAACGGCTCGGCCCGGCTCGTCCAGATCGGGGCGAAGCGGCTCGAGGTGAAGGTGCCGCGCGGCGTGGAGACCGGCAGCAAGATCCGGCTCAGCGGCAAGGCCGGATCGGGCAGCAAGGCCGGCGACGTCTACCTCATCGCCAAGATTCGGCCCCACCCCGTCTTCTCCCGCAGCGGAGCGGACCTGACTCGGGAGGTGCCAATCACGCTGCAGGAGGCACTTCTCGGCGGCGAGGTGGACGTCGAGACGCTCGGCGGGCGTGTCATCCTCACGGTGCCGGCCGGCACGCAGCAAGGCCAGACGTTCCGACTGACCGGCCAGGGAATGCCCCGCCTCAAAGGCGATGGCGCCGGCGACCTCCTCGCCAAGGTCAAAGTAGTGATGCCCCCCAAACTGGAGGGCAAACAGCGCCAGGCCGCGCAGGAGTTCTTCTCTTTGATCGTCCAACCAAACCCGCGCCGGACTCAGACACCATGAACCTCGATCGATTCACCCAGAAGGCACAGGAAGCAATCGTCTCGGCGCAGCGACTTGCCGAGGAACTCCAGAGTCCCGTTCTCGATTCGGAGCACCTCCTCGCCGCGCTCATGGAAGCCGACGACGGGATTCCGGCCGAAACGTTGCGGCGACTCGGCGTGGACGTGCCCGCTTTCCGAGCAGAGCTGGCCGCCATCCTGAGCAGACGGGCGAGGATACAGGGCGGCTCGATGACCGCCGACAAGCGCGTCAGTCGCGCCATTGAGCGAGCCGCGGAGGAGGCGCGCCGGTTGCACGACGAGTACGTCTCGACGGAACACCTGCTGCTCGCGATCGCGGAGGGCGGCGGCGAGGCCCAGCAGCTTCTGGATCGCCACGGCGCCAACAAGGAAGCCATCCTGCAATCTCTGGCGGGCGTCCGCGGCGGGCAGCGCGTCACCAGCCAGAACCCCGAGGCCACGTATCAATCCCTGGAGAAGTACGGCCGCGACCTCACGGCCGAGGCTCGAGCCGGCAAGCTCGACCCGGTCATCGGCCGCGACGAGGAGATCCGCCGCGTCATCCAGGTCCTCTCGCGCCGGACCAAGAACAACCCCGTCCTGATCGGCGAGCCCGGCGTGGGCAAGACCGCGGTGGTGGAAGGGCTGGCCCAGCGCATAGTCCGCGGCGACGTCCCCGAGACGCTCAAGGACAAGAAGGTCATCTCGCTGGACCTTGGCTCGCTCATCGCCGGCGCCAAGTTCCGCGGCGAGTTCGAGGAGCGCCTCAAGGCCGTGCTCAAGGAGATCAAGGACTCCGAGGGCCGGATCATTCTGTTCATCGACGAGCTGCACACGGTCGTCGGCGCGGGCGCGGCCGAAGGCGCCATGGACGCCTCCAACCTACTCAAGCCGATGCTGGCGCGCGGCGAGCTGCACACCATCGGCGCCACGACCCTCGACGAATACCGCAAGCACATCGAGAAGGACGCGGCCCTCGAGCGGCGCTTCCAGCCCATCGTCGTCGATCAGCCCTCGGTCGAGGAGACCATCTCGATCCTGCGAGGCCTGCGCGAGAAGTACGAGCTGCACCACGGCGTACGCATCACGGACTCCGCGCTCGTCGCGGCGGCCACGCTCTCGAACCGCTACATCACCGAGCGCTTCCTGCCCGACAAAGCCATCGACCTCATGGACGAGGCCGCCAGCCGGCTGCGGATGGAGATCGATTCGATGCCTGTCGAGCTGGACGAGCTCGAGCGCCGGCGCATCCAGCTCGAGATCGAGCGCGAGGCGCTGCGCAAGGAGACGGACGACGCGTCAAGGCTGCGCCTTGACGGCCTGGAGCGCGAGCTGGCCGAGACCGGCGAGCAAGCCGCGGCCATGAAGCAGCGCTGGCAGGGCGAGAAGGACGCTTTTCAGGCCGTCCGCGCCACGAAGGCGAAGATCGAGACGCTGCAGGTTCGAATCGAGCAGGCCGAGCGAGAGGCCGACTACGGCACCGCCGCCCAGCTCAAGTACGGACGGCTGCCGGAGTTGCAAACGCGGCAGAAGGAGCAGGAGGCGGCAATCGCCGCCCTGTCGGGCCCCGACCGGCTGCTCAAGGAAGAGGTCACCGCCGACGACATCGCCGGGATCGTGGCCGCATGGACGGGCGTGCCGGTGATGAAGCTGCTCGAGGGCGAGACAACGAAGCTCGTCCACATGGAGGAGCGGCTGCACGAGCGCGTGATCGGCCAGGACGAAGCGATCCAGGCCGTCTCCGATGCGGTCCGCCGGGCCCGGGCAGGGCTCAAGGACCCGCGGCGGCCGATCGGCTCGTTCCTGTTCCTGGGCCCCACCGGTGTGGGCAAGACCGAGCTGGCCCGCGCCCTCGCGGAGTTCCTATTCGACGACGACGCGGCGATGGTCCGCATCGACATGAGCGAGTACATGGAGAAGCACGCCGTGTCGCGGCTCGTCGGCGCGCCTCCGGGCTACGTGGGCTACGAGGAGGGCGGCCAGCTTACCGAGGCGATTCGGCGCCGGCCATACCAGGTCGTCCTGCTCGACGAGATCGAAAAGGCCCACCCGGACGTCTTCAACATCCTCCTCCAGGTCCTCGACGACGGACGGCTGACGGACGGCCAGGGTCGAACTGTCGATTTCCGCAACACCGTCCTGATCATGACCAGCAACCTCGGATCGCAGTTCATCTCGTCTTTCACCGAGCGGGGCGACGCAGGCGACGCCACGGCCTACGAGCAGATGAAGCGCCAGATCACGGAGGCGCTGCGGGTCCAGTTCCGGCCGGAGTTCCTGAACCGCATCGACGAGGTGATCGTCTTCCACTCCCTGACGGACATCGACCTGGCCGCGATCGTCGACCTGCTGCTGGCCGACCTGCAGAGGCGGCTGGCAGGCCAGGAGATCACGCTCGAGCCGACGCCCGCGGCGCGCGCGCTGATCGTGCGCGAGGGAACGGACCCGGCCTACGGGGCGCGGCCGTTGAAGCGCACCATCCAGCGGCTCGTCGAGAACCCGCTTGCTCGCGCCCTGCTGCGAGGCGAGATCAAGCCCGGGACGACGGTGATTGCCGATGCGGACGTGATCGGCGGCGTGCTGGTCTTCCGCTCGGGCGACGCCACGGTAGTGGCAGACGCTGCTCAACGGCGCGACGCCCGATCCACGCACGCTGTGCCCGAGCCGGCGGGGGTCGCGACGGCCGCCGACCGCATCTGGACGCCACGCTCCGGCGAGGACGAGGGGCCAAAGCGCGTCAACTGAAGTCCGTGTTCGGTGGCGCCATCTCCGCCCGGCGGCAAGCTCCCGCAGGTCAGGGTTGCGCAGCCTGGCTAGGCCGAGGTACGCGGCGTTGACGGCGCCCGCGAGTCCACTGGGAGACTCGCCTCCTTCGCACCCTCTGTCACATCTCCCTCCAGCGTTCAGGTCTGAGCCACAGTATCGTGGAGTCATGATCGCCGCCCAGCCTTGTCGAGACATGCGGCGACGAGTCCGGCTCGATTGGCCATGAGATTCGAGCTCGTCAAGGAGAGAGTGGCGGCGCTGCCGCGGGAGCTGCCCGCGGCGCCGGCGATCCTGACTCCGATCCGGCTCGACGCGCGCGACGAAACCGCCGGCTCCCCCAACCCGGACGCGGTCCGCCGGGGCCGCCCGGCCGCCGTGTTGGTCCTGCTGTTCCCGGACGCGGAGGGGCAGGCCCGCGTCCTGCTGACCGTGCGCGTCGCCAACCTCAGCGCCCATGCCGGCGAGGTGAGCTTCCCGGGCGGTTCGGCCGATGCCGAGGACGCGGACCCGGTGGCGACGGCGTTGCGCGAGGCCACCGAAGAGGTGGCGCTCGACCCCGCCGCCTGCGGGCTCAGGGTGACCGGCGCTCTCGAGGTATTCCCGCTCACCGTATCCGGGTTCCGCATCGTGCCCGTCGTCGCGGTCGCGGAGAGGCGCCCGGAATGCCGCCCCGCCCCGGGCGAGGTCGCGCGGATCGTCGAGGCCCCGGTGGAGGCGTTCCTGCCCGACGCGCCGGTCGAGCTCGAAGAGCGCACCATCCGCCAGCGCCTGATCAGGTACGGCGTCTACCCGGTCGAGGGCGAGCGGGTCTGGGGCGCCACCGCCCGAATGCTCGGCCAGCTGGGCGCGCTCCTGGTGGCCGACCCGGGACCCGTCAATCCGCAGATACCGCAGGAGGCGGCTCTGAACGGCGCCGAGCCGCGCGTTCGAGCCGCACTCGACGCCGACCGGCCCGCGATCCACGACTTCCTCGCCGCGCTTGCCCCGGACCTGGCCCATTCCTTGCCGCCCGCATCCGAGCTGTTTCTCGCAGAGAGCGCGGGGCAGACCGAGAGCGCGGGGCAGACCGAGAGCGCGGGGCGGCTCGTGGGGCTGGCCAGCTGGGCCCCATGGGACCGCACTCGCGGCCCGGAAGACCCGCGCGGCTTCGACGGCCTGGACTTCCCCGCCGCGGAGCATCCCGCCGAGTTGACACTCCTCGCCGTGGCCCCACATGTGCGCGGCCATGGCATCGGCCGAAGGCTGACAACCGCTACCGCCGCGGCGGCCGGCTCGGCCGGATCGCGCCGCTTGCTCGCCTGGACGCTCTCCGACTCCGCGATCCACGCGTCGTCGATCGCCGCCCGAGCGTTCTTCCGTTCGAACGCCTTCGTCGATCTGGCCACCGATCGCCGCTACCTGGCGCGCGGCGAAGACAGGCTGCTACTCTCGCGTCCGCTCGACTGAGTCGACGTCGGGCCGGTCGCGAGCGGAGACCGGCGCCCCACCCCTTCGGGACGATTGCGCCGGCTGGTGCTACGGGTCCCTTCTTGGGCCGGCGGGCCGGTACCCTTCATCGTTGGCGCCCCGTCCTCGCAACGCAAGAGAAGTTCGGGGGGAGCGTGCTCCGGAGGAGATGACCAGTGAACTTCCTCATACGCAAGCTAAGCGGCACCACGGGCCCCATCAAGAACGGCGTGCCCAGTGACGCACTCATCGAAAGCATCGCCGACACGGGCATGACGATCACGTCCGGGTCCGTGGGGCCCGATGCGCCGGTATACAAACTCGGCCTTCAGGTCACCCCAATCGGTGGCGTCGGCGCGGCGTATGCGGTCGAGATCAAGGAGGCGATCCCGCGGCTGTACATCCCGATGGTCCTGCCCGGCGCTCGGCTCGGCGTCTTGATCGACCCGACAAACCCGATGAAGGTTTCGCCGGACTTCAGCCGCATCAGCGCGGCCTCCGCGGCGGGGAGCGCGGCAGGAGGCGTGAGCATGTCCCCGGCCGGCCCGGGCGGGTTCTCGATGAACTTCGACCCGAGCGGCCAGCCCTCTATGGGCGACGTCTCCGCACTGGCGGGCGGCGTCCGAAGCGGCTCGGTGAACACGATCAAGGGCAGCGCGGATCAGCTCCTGGCCACGGGCACGCACGGCACGGCTACCGTCACCACGGCCATGCCGCTCGGCAAGACCGTGCGTGACATCAATCCCGCGGCAGATCCGTCTCGCCTGGATGACCCGGTGTGGCTCTTCACGGTCGAAGTCACCCTGGCCGGCCAGGCCCCGTTCCCGGCCGTGTTCGGCCATCGCGTTCCGCTGGCCAAGCTGGCCTCGGTGGCGCCGGGAGTGAAGGTCGCCGTGGCGGTCAATCCGGCGAATCCCTACGAGGAAGTCGCCATCGACTGGGACAAGTCGCCCATCGGCGCCTGAGGCAGTCGCTAGCGGCGGCGGCGCTTGCCCTTGGGGGCGGTCTTGGTGCGGATCGTGGTCTCCGGATGCGAGACCTTGGTCCGCTGGAAGTAGCGCTGCCGGGCCAGGCGCTGCTCGTAGGCATCGATCAGCGGCGGGAAGTGGATGAAGCGGACCCAGATGAAGATGAGGGCGCCGCCGATCATCGAAGGCAGGACGAAGATGAAGTCGAACCCGAAGAGCGAGCACATCAGGATCACGCCGAAAACGCCGATCGACGTCCAGAGGAGCCACTCGTTCAGGTCGAGGAAGACCGAGTAGTTGCGCAGCCGGCGACCCTGGAGGTTGTAGAGCACGATCGAAGAGAACAGCAGAACGAATGCCAGCTCCCAGGTGATCATGTAGATCGGCGCGAAATTGGCTTGGTTGAACCCCACCCAAAGAAGGGCTACGAAATTGGCGAGCACATCCAGCATTACGCCGGTCCTCCGGTGAGCGGCTATCGGTGACGATGGTTGGCGTAGGTGACGATGTTAGCGCGACGGGAGGCAGCCTCGCCTGACGGCCCGGCACGGAGTCTAGCGGAGTATGCCATGACTGGACGCTATACTCGGCCCCATCCGGAGGCCGCGGGCCGGGAGGCTGCCTGGTTCGGTGCCCGCAGACCGCCGAACGTCGCCGGGAGACGCGGCGTCGACGATGCTCCGGACGCTCCGGCAGTTGGGAGGTAGGCCTGGTGCGAGCCCTGCTCTCGGTGGCCAGCCGCGAGGGCATCGCGCCCTTCGCTCGCGACCTGCTCGGTCTCGGCGTCGAAGTCTTCGCCACCGACGGAACGCGCGAGTTCCTTTCAACCGACAACGTCGAGGTTCGCGCCGTCTCTGAGCTGACCGGCGCCGAGTCGCTGGCGGGCGGCCAGGTCAAGACGCTCCACCCAACCATATACGCCGGCATCCTGGCGCGCCGCGACCGGCCCGACCAGCTCGCCGAACTGGCGGCGCAGGGAATCGGCCTCATCGATCTCGTGGCCGTCAACGTCAGCCAGTTCGCGCCGCAGGTCGGGGCGCGGCTCGTCGCCATCGATGAGGCGATCGAGATGATCGATGTCGGCGGTGCCGCGCTCCTCTCCGCGGCGGCGCGCAACTACGCTGGGGTCGCGGCCGTGGCCAACCCGGCCCGCTACAGCCAGGTGATCGCCGAGATGCGGCAGCGAGGTGACGTCTCGCCCGAGCTTCGCCAGCAGCTTGCGGCCGAGGCGTTCGGGCTCGTGGCCGCCTACAACGCCGAGATCGCCGCTTACCTGTCAAACGCCGCCGGCGACGTCTTCCCGGGCCGTCTGGCCGTGGTCCTCGAGAAGGTGGCGGACCTCAGGTACGGCGAGAACCCGACGCAGCAAGCCGCGTTCTACCGCGAAACGACGCATCGGGACGGCACCCTGGCCGACGCCACTCAGCTGCAGGGGTCGCGGCCGTCGTTCAACGATCTGCTCGATCTCGACGCCGCCTATGCCTTCGCGACCGACTTCACGGCGCCGACGGCCGTGCTGGTCAAGCACACCGACCCGGTCGGCCTGGCGTCCGCCGACGATCTGGTCGAGGCCTACCGGAAGGCGCTCGACACCGACGCGGTCTCCTGCTTCGGCGGAATCGTCGGGGTCAACCGCGAGCTGGACGGCTCGACCGCCCGGGAGATCGCCGCAAACTCGTTCGAGGCGGTCGTGGCGCCTGCCTTCAGCCGGGCCGCGGTGGGGATCCTTGCCCAGAAGCCGCAGCTCCGACTGCTGGCCGTGCCGCAGAGCCCGATCGAGGGACCGCGCGACTACGGCATCGCCAATCTGGACTTCAAGCGCATCGCCGGCGGGCTGCTGGTCGAGGCCAAGGACGAGCTGGGGCTCGACAGGACGCAGCTCCATGTGGTCACCAAGCGACGACCGACGCTCGAAGAGCTGACCGACATGCTTTTCGCCTGGCGCACGGTCCGGCACGTCCGCTCCAACGCGATCGTGCTCGCCCGCAACACCGGGACGGTGGGGATCGGGGCGGCCCAGGCAAGCCGCCAGACGAGCGTCGAGATCGCGCTCCGGCGAGCCGGCGACCGGGCAAGGCTGGCGGTCATGGCGAGCGACGCATATTTCCCGTTCCCCGACGGGATCCAGCTCGCGGCCCAGGCCGGGGTCAGCGCCATCATCCAGCCGGGCGGCTCGATCCGCGACGAGATGGCGATCGAGGTCGCCGACCGCCACCACATGGCCATGGTCTTCACGGGACGGCGCCACTTCCGCCACTGAGGGGAGCGCCGCGGCGCGGGTTCTCCTCAACGCCGCTACCAGCAGCACTAAACGCGGATCTGGCCGCGTATCGGGGCCCGGGCTCGCATAACGCTGCCGCCGGCGGGAATTGCGTGGAAACGCTACGGCAACCCAGCAAGGAACCGGACCGGGCACGATTCACCCGACACGAGGAGGCCCGTGGGCGAGATCGCCAGAATCTGGCAGTGCGCCCCGACCGTCCCGGTAGTGGCGCTCGTATACGAGGTCGAACTCGTCGTCGAGCTCGCCCGTCCGAAGATGCGCCGCCGAGGTCCCGCTCATCGTCCGGATCGTCGCCCCTTGCAGGTACGGTCGCTCGGTCATAGCAACCACACAAACGAGCGAGCACTCGCTTCCGTGCCGATCCGTGCCGAGCGTCGCGAGATTCCCCGGATTCGGGGCGCGGACGGGTGATCCCGCCGGCGGGGAGCCGCGTATCAAATGTGTGCCGATCGTTCTTCGGATCGATCGCTCGGTCGGAGGAAAAGGGATCCCCGGTAAGCCGGGTCGAGGGGTGTGGCGGACGGCAGGTCGGAGCCCATACCGAGAGGGGCCTGCCGTTTCGCCGTATTCATCGGGGGGAACGCGATGTCGGAGAGCGGGCGGCTCGGCCAAGCAGGGGGCGGACGCGTCGTCCGGGCGCTCATCGCGATCGCGGTGCCGGTCGTGCTCCTCGTGGCCGCCACAGGACTCTTCCTCACCGATTTCGTCAAACCGGGCTGCGGCTGCGCAGCGACGCCAACCCACGCGCCCGGCTGGACGCCATGGCCGATCTCGCGCGACCAGGCCGCGGACACGGGGTCGAGGTTGGCCGGCGTGAGCGTCCGGGATTGGTCGTACGACCTCACGATTTCGGGAAGGCCTCTCATTGAGGCACAGGGGCTCACGGCGGTCGCGTTCGTGGACGCCAACTCCGGCGCCGTCCTTGCGGGCGTGATCGAGGATCGGCTGCCCGATTCCGGCAAGACCCTGGTCTCGAGCGACGCCGCACGCGGAACGGCCGAGGCTTTCCTCGCCGGGGGCAGCATCTCCCCGACCGGCCTGACCGAAACGACGCAGCTAATCCAACGGGCGTCGGTTGCGTTCTACGACGTGATCTGGACCGCGCCCGGTGCCGCCAGGCCCGGCCTTGAAGTCCTGGTCAGCCCGTCGAGCGGAGCAGCGTTCGCGTACCGGGACCTGCGAACCGGCCTCGAACTCTCCGTTCCAGTCATCGGCCACAAAGCGGCGATGAGCCTGGCGGGAGCGTCCTCCCACGCCAACCACGAGACTCCAAATCCGGCGGACCAGCCACAGCCCGAGTTCATGGGCCTGGACGTGAGCCTCGGGGCGGCGGATGGGCACGCCTGGTTGTGGTCAGTTTCGTTCCCCCACGGCAGCGTTCAGGTCGACGCGGAAACTGGCGAAGTCTGGACCTGGAACTGACGCTCTAGCCTAAGGCTCCCCGGCCCACCGTCCCGACCCGACATCCCAGCGCGCGACCGGACGAACCGCTGAGGGGCCCTCGATCGACTCCTGACGGGCGCGAGCCTGCTCGACCGACTCCGGCCAGCCGGGCGGAACCAGATCCGGGGCCAGGTCTGAGAACGGCGCCAGGACGAAGAGGCGGTGGCGAGCCTCCGGGTGGGGAACCTCGAGCAGCCGCCAAGCCTTCGCCGGATCCGGCGACCTGCCTTCCGCCGGTCGTTCGACGGCCATGTCCTCCTCGCCGAAGACGAGCAGGTCCAGGTCGAGTTCGCGCGGGCCATTGCGATATCGCAGCTGCCGGCCGAAGGCCCGCTCGATCGACTTGAGAGCGAGCAGCAGCGCGATCGGGCCGGTGTTGCCGCCGGGTCCTGCCGGCACGTCCAGGGCCACGACAGCGTTGTGGAAGTCGGGCTGGTCGGTCACGCCTACCGGCGCCGTAACGTACAAGCGCGAGACGCCGGCCAGAGCGGCTCCCGGAAGCGCCGCGAGGGCGTGGACGGCCGCGGTCAGCGTGGCCTGGGCGTCGCCGAGGTTCGCCCCGAGTCCGACATATGCTCGAACGGTACGCATAGGCTCCGTCTGCGCGGTCGTCGCGCCGTTGGGCGCCGCGGCTAGACTCCGCTGGTGCGCCCGGTTGTAGTGCTCATTTTCCATGCCGAGGCCCCCGATGCGGGGCCGCTTGTGCGCGCTCTCACGGATGCTCGGCGCGAGCTGGCGGATGGGCAACGGGTTGCGTTCCTGGCGGCCGGCGCGGACGCGGCGGAGATCGTGGCGGGGCCGCCG
>Ga0209638_1000978_pt1 | contig 18729 bp, 14 predicted proteins | sample BarGraNGADG00211_FD_184490 | JGI IMG/M metagenome (GOLD analysis project Ga0209638, IMG submission 184490) | Arctic peat soil microbial communities from Barrow, Alaska - Barrow Graham LP Ref core NGADG0002-211 (SPAdes) (version 2) | ecosystem: Environmental > Terrestrial > Soil > Wetlands > Peat...
GAACGCCCTCGACGCGCGCCGCGCTCTGGCCGGCAGCGGCTTCGCCGTGATCGTCTCGACGGTGCTGTTCGCCGCCGCGATGATGCTCGGCTTCCCCGGGATCCAGCGCGACGGCATGGACACCTTCGGCCTGTGGCTGACCCTGCTCGCGATGTGGGCCCTCGCGACCACCGTGGGACCAACGCTCCTCGCCTGGTTCGCCGGCATCCCGCTGGACCGGTGGAGCCGCAGCGGGAGCGAGGGGCGAGCGGCACTCTGGTTCGGCTTGCTCGGTGGGCTGCCCGGTGTCGCCGCGGGAGTCATCGTGTGGTTCATCTCGCACAGCCTCGCCGCGAGCATCGTGTTCTTCGGCCCGATCTGGTTCGTGTCGGGCTTCGTGGGGCGGCTCTGTGTCCCCGAGATCATGCGTCGGCGCTGGTTGCTGATCCTGGTGGTGGGGTGCGCCGCAGTGACGGCTCTGGCCGCGCTCGTGCTCTTCCTGGTCAGCGCGGTGAATCTGACGTAGGGGTGCCCGCACGACGTCGCCCGCGTCAGCCCACCCGGACCTGCCGGACGTCGCCCGCGTCAGCCCACCCGGACCTGCCGGACGTCGCCCGCGAGCACGTCGTGCACCGCGCCCTCGTCGTCGACGACCCGGAGGGCGCCGGACCGGGACAACGACTCCGCGACGCCGATCAGGATCTCGCCGCCGGGCCGATCGACGGTGACGCGCCGGCCGAGCGTGATGCACGTCGTCGAGACCTCCGCCGCGATCCCGCTCGCGACGGCGTCGCCGCGGGCCTCGCACCAGTTCCGATACCGCGCACCGACGGCTCGCAGCACGGCACGGATCACGGCGTCGCGGCTGGTCCGCAGCGGCGCCGCCATCGCGAGAGAGATCGCGCTCTCCACGGGCAGCTCGCTCGCCGTCTGCGAGACGTTGACCCCGATCCCCACGACGACCGCCCGACCGGTCGGCGTCGCGACGACCTCCGCCAGGATCCCGGCGACCTTGCGATGGCGCCCCCAACCCTCGAGCTCCGCCAGACCCGGCGCCGTCACGAGCACGTCGTTCGGCCATTTCACCACCGCTCGGAGCTGGGTCACCTCGCGGATCGCGGCCGCCGTCGCCGTTCCCGCGAGCAGCGGCAGCCAGCCGAAGGCAGCATCGGGGACGCCCTCCGGCCGGAGAACGAGGCTGAGCGTCACGGCCGCGCGCGCGGGCGTCTCCCAGCTGCGGCCGGACCGACCGTGGCCCGCCGCTTGGTGCTCAGCGATGAGCACCGACAGGTCGGGCCAGTCGTCCGGGTGCGCCGTCAGCGCTGCGGCGAGATCGGCATTGGTCGAGCCGGTCTCGGCAACGATCCCGAGCCGCGAGAGCGGGCCGACCGGTACCAGCAGGTCCGCACCCAGGGCGTCGCGGTCGAGCGGTCGGCGGTCGGCCGCGGGCGACGCGGACCCGGGATCGGCGTCTCGAGGCGGGGTCTCCGGCACGGTGCCAGGCTAATGGGCGGGTGCCGACGGGGCACGTGTTGAGTGCCCGCTCGGGCTCACTGCCCGCCCCACAGCGCTACGTCGTCCGTCCACCGGTGGCCGGACGAACTAGGCTCCTGGACAGTTGCCCTTCCAGACCACGCAGGAGACCACGTGAGCGACGACGACGTGACCACGGCCGGGAAGATTGCCGACCTCGCCGCGCGCGAGGAGCAATCAACCCATGCTCCCGAGGCTCACGCCGCGGAGAAGCAGCACGCCCGCAAGAAGAAGACGGCCCGTGAGCGCATCGACGGGCTGCTCGACGCGGGCACGTTCGTCGAGCTCGACGCGTTCGCACGGCATCGCTCCACCGCGTTCGGCCTCGAGAAGAAGCGGCCGTACGGCGACGGCGTCGTGGTCGGGCACGGCACGGTCGACGGCCGCCAGGTCTGCATCTACAGCCAGGACTTCACCGTCTTCGGCGGTTCGCTCGGCGAGGTGCACGGCCAGAAGATCACGAAGGTGATGGACCTCGCGCTGCGCACGGGCGTGCCCCTGATCGGCATCAGCGACGGCGGCGGCGCGCGGATCCAAGAGGGCGTCGCCGCCCTTACCCAGTTCGCCGAGATCTTCCGTCGCAACGTCGCGGCGTCCGGTGTCATCCCGCAGGTCTCGCTCATCCTCGGGCCGAGCGCCGGCGGTGCTGTCTACTCCCCCGCGCTGACCGACTTCATCGTGATGGCCGACGGGACCTCGCACATGTTCATCACCGGCCCGGACGTGATCCGCGCGGTGACCGGAGAGGACGTCGGCTTCGAGGAGCTCGGCGGCGGTCTCACGCACAACGCGAAGTCCGGCGTCGCCCACTACCTCGCGACCGACGAGGACGACGCACTCGACTACGTCCGCACGCTGCTGAGCTACCTGCCGGCGAACAACCTCAGCGATCCGCCGATCTACCAGTCCGACGTCGCGATGGAGGTCACCGAGCACGACCTCGCCCTCGATGGTCTTGTACCAGACTCGGACAGCCAACCGTACGACATGCACGAGGTGCTCTCCGCCGTCCTGGACGAGGGTGTCCTGCTCGAGGTGCAGCCGCTGTTCGCGCAGAACGTCGTGATCGGCTTCGGGCATGTCGAGGGGCACAGCGTCGGGATCGTGGCGAACCAGCCGATGCAGATGGCCGGGACCCTGGACATCAATGCGGCCGAGAAGGCGGCCAGGTTCGTCCGGACCTGCGACGCGTTCAACATCCCGGTGCTCACCTTCGTGGACGTGCCCGGCTTCCTGCCCGGCACCGAGCAGGAGTGGAACGGGATCATCCGCCGTGGCGCCAAGCTCATCTACGCATACGCCGAGGCGACCGTCCCGCTGGTCACGGTCATCACCCGCAAGGCCTACGGCGGCGCGTACATCGTGATGGGGTCGAAGCAGCTCGGCGCTGACGTCAACCTTGCCTGGCCGACGGCGCAGATAGCCGTGATGGGCGCGTCCGGCGCGGTCAACATCCTGCAGCGTGGGGCCCTCAAGGCCGCCGAGCACGCGGGCGAGGACGTCGACGCGGTGCGGGACCGGCTGGTGGGCGAGTACGAGGACGCCTTCCTGAACCCGTACGACGCGGCCGACCGCGGCTACGTGGACGCCGTGATCCGACCGTCCGAGACGCGGCTGCAGATCGTGCGGGCACTCCGGGCGCTGCGGACCAAGAGGGCCGGTCTGCCGCCCAAGAAGCACGGGAACATCCCGCTGTGACCGAACCGAGCGACCGGGACGACGAGGCGGAGGTGTCGGCGCACGTCCGCGTGGTCCGGGGTGCACCGGACGACGCCGAGCTCGCGGCACTCGTCGCCGGTCTCGCCGCGGCCGCGGCCGCCGGGCAGGACGAGGCCCCTGCCACACCGACCTCCGCCTGGATGGATCGCTCGCGCGCCCTGACCGGGCGCAGCCAGGGCGCTCTCGGCCGTGGTGACACCGCGTGGCGTCACTCGCTGCGCTAGCACTGCCGTGACAACCGAGCCGACACCGCGAGCGCCGGGCAAGCGCTGGTGGCGACGACGACGCACGGTCGTCGCGATCATCCTCGGCGCCGTGCTTGCGGTGACGGTCGGCCCGTGGGCGACGGTGCGCGTCGCGACGGCGGCCGACATCCACGGCCCCGGCGATGCCCCGCGCCCCGCAGAGGCCGCGCTGGTGCTCGGCGCCGGCCTCGCCGCTGACGGCACCCCCTCGCCGTTCATGCGCGAACGGGTCGCCACCGGCGCACAGCTTTACCGCGACGGGCGGGTCAAGGTGCTCCTCCTGAGCGGCGACAACAGCCACCGCGACTACGACGAGGTCACAGCCATGGCCGGCATCGCCGCCGAGCTCGGCGTGCCGGCCACCGCCATCGTGCTCGACTACGCCGGATTCGACTCGTACTCCTCGTGCTACCGGGCGCGGCACGTGTTCGGCGCGAGCAGCGTCATCGTCGTCTCGCAGCAGTTCCACCTGCCGCGCGCAGTGTGGTTGTGCCAACGGCTCGGCCTCGATACCCAAGGGGTCTACCCGCCCGCGTCGTACTCGGACGCGACCCGGCGCGGCGAAGTCCGGGAGGTGCCTGCGACGGCCAAGGCCGTGCTGGACGTGGTGACGAGACGCGAGCCGACGTTCCCGGGCCCACCCGAGACCGCGCTGCGGGATGCCCTCGGCCGGAGCTGACATCACGCCGCCGCGCCGCACGCGGCCGTGACCGCGGGCTGTACCAAGCCTTGCGCGAGCACGCCTGAAACACTTCAATGCCCAACGATCCAGCACAAATCGGTGCACCTCGCGGACTCGCCAGATAACGTCAGGGTGTGACGACCCGAGCGAACCGCGTCAACGCTGCCGCGGACACTCCGGACCCCAGGCGACCCACCGTCCTGGCAGGAGCTCGTCGCCGCTGGGCGGCCTGGCGGGCCGCAGCCCTCGCGCCGCGCGTCATGATCGTCCGGCTGCTCCCGGTCGCGGGCGGGCGGCTGATCGCTGCGCTCACCGCCGTCAACGTCCTGCTCGGGCTGCTCCCGGTCGGCTTCGTGCTGGCGACGAGCGTGATGATCGGCCGGGTACCGGCCGCCGTCGTCGGCGGGGTCGGCTCCCCGGCCTGGCACTCTCTCGTCACTGCGTTCGTGCTCGCGGCGGCGGCGTTCCTGACCCAGCAGGTGCTCAGCCCGGTCCAGGGCGCTCTCGGCGTGGCGGTGAAGCGTCGGGTTGACGGCGAGCTGCGGGACCAGACGGTGAGCCTCGCGATGAAGACGACGAGCATCGGGCCGATGGAGGACCAGACCACGCTCGACGCGCTGAGCGAGGCGACCCGGCAGTTCGACTCCGACCACCACACCCCCGGCATGGCATGCGCCGGGATCCTCGCCCTGATCGCCCGGTACCTCCGGCTGCTCGGCTTTGCGGTCATCGTGGGGGTCGTCGCGAGCTGGCCTGCCGCGGTCGCGCTGGCGGCTGCCACCCTCATCTTCCGCTACGGCAACCGCGGCGGACTGCGCAAGTACTCCGTCGCCTGGCGCACCGTCACCTCGGAGCGCCGCCGGATGGAGTACCTCCGGGATCTCGCCATCGGCGGCGGGGCGGCAAAGGAGACCCGAGTCTTCGGGATCACCCCGTGGCTCACCGAGCGCTACAGCGAGGCCTACCTCGGCATGATCGGTCCGGTCACCCGGATGCGGCGCCGCATCTACCTGAGGCCCTACCTCGCGTACACCAGCATCGGCTTCGTCATCAGCGCGTTCGTCGCCACCTCGATCGCACGCAGCGCCGCCGACGGGCTGATCAGCCTGACCGGCCTGGCGCTCGGCCTGCAGTCCGTGACCGGCGCCATCCTGCTCGGCGAGTACTACGCCGAGGCGGACGTGCCGACCCAGTACGGGATGCAAGCCGTGACCGCGCTCGCCGAGGTGCGCGAGCGGATCGCGGCTGTCCACGAGACAGATCGCTCGACCGGCCGGCCGGTCACCCCCGAGCTGCCCCATGATTCGCTCCGGTTCGAGGACATCTCGTTCTCCTACCCGGGCAGCGGCCAACGCGTCCTCGACGGCCTCACCCTCGAGCTGCCGGGCGGGCTCAGCACTGCGATCGTCGGCGTCAACGGCGCCGGGAAGACGACCCTGGTCAAGCTGCTCACCCGGCTGTACGAGCCCACCGCGGGTCGCATCATCGCGGACGGCCAGGACATCGCCACGCTCGACGTCGCGGCCTGGCGTCGTCAGGTCAGCGTCATCTTCCAGGACTTCGTGCGGTACGAGTTCTCTGCGGCGGACAACATCGCCCTCGGTGCCGCGCACGCGCCGCGCGACGTCGGCGCGATCGAGCATGCCGCGACTCAGGCCGACATCCTCGCCGCCTTCGACCACCTGCCGGACGGCCTCGACACACCGCTGGCCCGCGCCTACCGGGGCGGCATCGACCTGTCCGGCGGTCAGTGGCAGCGCATCGCGATCGCCCGCTCGCTCTACGCGCTGCACGCCGGGGCGAAAGTCCTGGTCCTCGACGAGCCGACCGCCGCCCTCGACGTGCGTGCCGAGGTCGCCTTCTTCGACCAGTTCGTCGAGCTGACCCGCGGCGTCACCTCGCTGCTCATCTCGCACCGCTTCTCGAGCGTCCGCCGAGCGGACCGCATCGTCGTCATCGACGGCGGTCGGGTGGTCGAGCGGGGCAGCCACGACGAGCTGATGGCGGCGAACGGCCACTACGCCCGCTTGTTCCGCCTGCAGGCCGAGCGGTTCGCGGCCGGCCTCGACGCGGAGGGCAACAAGGCCGATCGGGCCACCGCTGACGAACTCGCCGAGGAGGTGGCGTCGTGATCGACACCGCCCGCGGCGTCGCCGAGCTGTTCCGGATCGCGTGGCGCGAGGACCGAAGGCGACTCCTGATCGCGCTCGTGCTGATGATTGCCCAGGCCTCGGCGCTGCCGCTGGCCGCGCCCGCGCTGCGGTCCGTCACCGACCACGCGATCGCCCGTCAAGCGGGACCGGCCACTGCCGCGGCCATGATCGTCGCGGTCCTGGTGATCGCGTCGCTCACCGCGGGGCACTTCGCCCACATCTACTACTTCGAGCTCGGTGACATGGCGGTGCACAGCCTCGAGCGTCAGCTCATCGCCCTGTCCAACGACTCCGCCGGGCTGGAGCACCACGAGCGGCCCGACTATGCGGACAAGCTCCAGGTCCTCCGACAAGAGCTGTTCCGGGCCGGCACGGGATCGATGGAGGCACTGCTGAGCAGCATCGGCCTCGCGGTCGCGATGGTGATCACCGGCTTCCTGCTCGGCACCTTGAACCCGTTGCTGCTGCTGCTGCCGTTCGCCGCCGTCCCGCCGCTGCTTCTCGGGCGGCGCGCAGAGGCGCTCCTGGGCGCCGCCCGAGAGAAGGCCGCCGAGCCGAACCGGCGCGCCCGGCACGTGTTCAAGATGACCACCGACGCCGGTCCGGCCAAGGAGCTGCGGGCCTGCGGGCTGGAGCAGGAGATGCGTTCGCGCCAGGCCCGTGAATGGGAGACCGCCACCCACATCCTGTGGGCCGGCGAGGTCCGCGGCGCCGTGCTGCGGATCGCGGGCCAGCTCGTCTTCGCGGTCGCCTATGTCGCGGCGACGCTCGTGGTCGTGCGCGAGGCCGTCGCGGGCCAGCGCACGGTCGGCGACGTGATCCTGGCGATCACCCTCGCCGCGCAGGTCAACCAACAGGTGACCGCCGCGGTGAACCTGCTCCAGGAGCTGCAGCGGATCGCGAAAACCCTCGCGGACTTCCGGTGGATCAAGGAGCTCGTCTCGAGGCCCGGGGCGGTGCCCGACGACGCCGAGCTCCCGTCGCGCATCGCCGAGGGCATCACGCTCCGCGACGTCACCTTCCGGTACCCCGGCACGGACCGGACCGTGCTGGCCGGCGTCGACCTGCACATCCCCGCCGGCGCCACGATTGCGTTGGTGGGCGAGAACGGCGCCGGGAAGACCACCCTCGTCAAGCTGCTCTGCCGGTTCTACGAGGTCACCGAGGGTGTCATCGAGCTCGACGGGACCGACCTGCGCCGCTTCCCGATCAAGGCCTGGCGGTCGCGCATCGCCGCCGGCTTCCAGGACTTCGCGCGGTTCGAGCTCCTCGCCCGCGAGACGGTCGGCGTCGGCCACCTGCCGGACATCGACTCCACCGGCGCGGTGACCGCCGCGCTGACCCGGGCGCGCGCGGAGGACCTGCTCACCCGGCTCGACGACGGGCTCGAGACCCAGCTCGGCAAGTCCTACGCCGACGGCACCGAGCTGTCCGGCGGGCAGTGGCAGAAGCTCGCGCTGGGTCGCGCCATGATGCGCGAGACCCCGCTCCTGCTGGTGCTCGACGAGCCGACGTCCGCGCTCGACGCACAGGCCGAGCACCTCTTGTTCGAGCAGTACGCGCTCAGCGCGAAGCGGGTGGCGAACCAAACCGGCGCCATCACGGTGCTCGTCTCGCACCGCTTCTCCACCGTGCGGATCGCCGACCTGATCCTGGTCGTCGCCGACGGCAAGGTCGCGGAGTCCGGCAGTCATGCGGAGCTGATGCGCCTCGACGGGCTGTACGCCGAGCTGTACGCGATGCAGGCTGCGGCCTACCGCTGACGCGACCGACCTGGTGCGCCCGGGCGGGTTCCGGGGCCGGGAGTCGGCCGCGCCGATAGTGTCGCTCCCCGTGACCCGCTTGCTCCTCGCCTCCGCCTCGCCGGGCCGCCGCAGCACTCTCGCGGCGGCCGGGATCGACGCGTCCGTTGCAGTCTCCGGGGTCGACGAGGACGCAGTTCTGGCCGAGGCCGAGCAGCGCTTCGGCGCTCTCGGCCCGGACGCCGCGGTCCTCGTCCTGGCGCGCGCCAAGGCCGAAGCGGTCGCGTACGAGCACCCGGACGGCCCGTCCGAAGAGGACGCGGCAGCGCGCGGAACCATCGTGCTCGGTTGCGACTCGATGCTCGAGCACGACGGCGAGGCGCTCGGAAAGCCGGCCGACGCGGCGCAGGCCACCGCCCGTTGGCAAGTGATGCGTGGGCGCAGCGGGACTCTGCACACGGGCCACTGGATCGTGGACTGCCGCGAGCCGGTCGACGGCGGGACCGGAGCCACTCTGGGCGCCACCTCCTCGACGATCGTGCACTTCGCGAACCTGACGGATGCCGAGATCGAGGCCTACGTCGCTACCGGCGAGCCGCTCGCGGTCGCCGGTGCCTTCACGATCGACGGGCTCGGCGGCCCGTTCATCAGCGGGGTCGAGGGAGACCCGCACAGCGTCGTCGGCCTCAGCCTCCCGCTGCTGCGCGACCTCCTCGCCGAGATCGGCCTCACGGTCATGGACCTGTGGCGGGACGGGCTCACCGCGCGGACCTGAGACCCGGCAGGACGGCCGGTGTTGTGACGCCTCCACAACCTTTGGGTCCGCCACGGCCCGCCAACCCCAATCCCTTGTCCGATCCCGACAACTGGGCGGTCCAGCCCTTGGCGGGTTCCCCAATGTTGTGCGAGCCGCACGCCGCCGGACTGAATCCGTGGGCCGAGGCACGTTACGGTGAGCCGTGCCCGCATTCTCGAAGGTCCTCATCGCGAACCGCGGCGAGATCGCGGTCCGCATCGCGCGGGCGTGCTCCGACGCCGGGCTCTCATCGGTCGCGGTGTACGCCGACCCGGATCGCGGTGCCCTGCACGTCCGGCTCTCGGACGAGGCCTTTGCCTTGGGCGGCACCCGCGCGGCCGAGACGTACCTCGACATCGACAAGCTCCTCGACGTCGCTCGGCGGTCCGGCGCCGACGCTGTCCATCCGGGTTACGGCTTTCTCGCCGAGAACGCGGCGTTCGCCCGAGCCGTGATCGCGGCCGGACTGGTCTGGATCGGCCCGCCGCCGGCCGCGATCGAGGCGCTCGGTGACAAGGTGAGCGCACGGCACATCGCCCAGCGGGCCGGTGCGCCGCTCGTGGCCGGGACTCCGGATCCGGTCGCCGATGCCGCAGAGGTGCACGCCTTCGCCGCCGCGCACGGCCTCCCGATCGCGATCAAGGCGGCTTTCGGCGGCGGCGGGCGGGGCCTCAAGGTCGCTCACGCGGCGGACGAGATCGACGAAGCCTTCGACAGCGCGGTCCGCGAGGCGACGGCGGCTTTCGGCCGGGGCGAGTGCTTCGTCGAGACGTACCTGGATCGGCCGCGGCATGTCGAGACGCAGTGTCTGGCTGATGTGTACGGGACCGTCGCGGTCGTGTCCACCCGCGACTGCACGCTCCAGCGGCGACACCAGAAGCTGGTCGAGGAAGCCCCCGCTCCGTTCCTGACGGTCGAGCAGGAAGCGGAGCTGACCCGAGCGTCGGTCGCGATCCTGCGCGAGGCGGGCTACGTCGGAGCCGGTACCTGCGAGTTCCTGGTCGGACCGGACGGCACCGTCTCGTTCCTCGAGGTCAATACCCGCCTCCAGGTCGAGCACCCGGTCACCGAAGAGGTCACCGGCATCGACCTGGTTCGCGAGCAGTTCCGGATCGCGGCGGGCGAGCAGCTCGGCTACACCTCGGTCGCAGTCCGCGGCCACAGCATCGAGTTCCGCCTCAACGGAGAGGACCCGGCGGCGGGCTTCCTGCCCACGCCCGGGAGGATCACCACCTTGCGCTTCCCGAGTGGTCCCGGGGTGCGGGTCGACTCCGGTGTGGTCGAGGGCGACGTCGTCTCCGGGGCGTTCGACTCGATGCTGGCCAAGCTCATCGTGACGGGAGCCGACCGGACCCAGGCGATCCAGCGCGCCCGGCGAGCCCTGGCGGAGCTGGAGATCGGTGGCGTCCCGACCGTCGTCCCGTTCCACCGCGCCGTGCTGACCGAGCCCGCCTTCGCGCCCGCGGACCCGTCGACGCCGTTCTCCGTCCACACCCGGTGGATCGAGACCGAGTTCGCCGACCGGCTCGCCGCGCTCGCCCCGGCCCCGATGCCCGAGACCGACGAGTCGGGCGAGGAGACCGCGCCTGCGACCGAGCGGGTGATCGTCGAGGTCGGTGGCAAGAGACTCGAGGTCGTGCTTCCCGCCGGTCTCGGCATCGCCGCGAACCGAGCCCGCGCGCAGAGCGCCGGGCGCCGTGTGATGCGACGCACCCCGGTGCGGAGCCCGGGCACGGTGGCCGGCACCACGCTCGCGTCACCGATGCAGGGAACGATCGTCAAGGTCGCCGTGGTCGACGGCGCGGAGGTCGCCGAGGGCGATCTCGTCGTCGTGCTCGAGGCGATGAAGATGGAACAGCCGCTGCTTGCCCACCGTGCAGGTCGAGTCGCTGCGCTCACTGCCGCGGTCGGTTCGAGCGTGAGCGCCGGCACCGCGATCTGCGAGATCGTCGACTGATCCGCGCGGTGACTCGCAGGTGATCCCCGACGGCCGCGACGGCGAGTTCCACCGACACCCGGGCGACGGTTGGGTCGAGGACTGCCCGTGCGGGCACCGGCACTGGGGCCTGCACGGAGCGGCCGGATTGCTTGCCGTCCGGTTCGATCGTGACGTACCCGCCGCCGTGATCCTCCAGCACCGCGCACCGTGGAGCCATCAGGGATCGACCTGGAGCATCCCCGGCGGCGCGGCGACGCCGGGCGAGACGCGGCTGGCCGCCGCGTTGCGTGAAGCCGCAGAAGAGGCCGGCATCGATCCCTCGCTGGTCCGCCCGTTCGCGAGGCACTTGCTCCAGCACCCCGTCTGGAGCTACACCACGGTTGTTGCCGAGGTGATCGGCAGCTGGGACCCGACCGAGACCGATGCCGAGAGCCTCGAGGTCGCCTGGGTGCCGATCGAGGTGGTGCCGACGATGGACCTGCACGAGGCGTTCGCCGCTGCGTGGCCCGAGCTGCTGCGCCTCGCGACCACCCAGCGAGACGGAGCTTGGAGCGACGAGCGTCTCTAGGTTAGGCTCCTCTCTATTAGGTAAGGCATACCTCACTTCGCTCTACCAGCGACGGTGACGCGCCACCCTCCCCGATCGGAAGAAGCCATGCTCGCGAACTACCTCATCGGCCTGCGCGAAGGTCTCGAAGCCGCGCTCGTCATCGGCATCCTCGTCGCCTACGTGGTGCGGATCGACCGACGGGACCTGCTCCCTCGAGTGTGGGCAGGGGCCGGGATCGCAGTGGGCGTATCTCTCGCGTTCGGCGCTGCGCTCACCTTCGGCCCGCGCGGGCTCAGCGAGCACGCCCAGGACGCCCTCAGTGGCTTCCTCTCGATCGCCGCCGTGGCCCTGATCACCTGGATGATCTTCTGGATGGCTCGCACAGCGCGTCACTTGAGCGGTCGACTTCAGGAACGGCTGGCCGGCGCGATCGAGGCGAGCCGCGACGCCGTCGTCGCGATGGCCCTGGTCGCCGTCGGCCGCGAGGGCCTGGAGACGGCCCTGTTCTTGTGGGCCGGCGTCAAGTCCACCGGCGCCACCACCTCGCCGGTGCTCGGCGCCACCCTGGGCCTCGGCTCGGCCGCACTGCTCGGCTACCTCATCTACCGCGGCGCGCTCCGGGTGAACCTGCAGCTGTTCTTCGCCTGGACCGGCGCCTTCCTCGTCGTCATCGCCGCGGGAGTGCTGGCCTACGGATTCCACGACCTTCAAGAAGCCGAGCTCCTCCCCGGCGAGCACTCCCTCGCCTTCGACGTCTCGGCTGCCATCCCGCCGACGTCGTGGTACGGCACCCTCCTCAAGGGCGTCTTCAACTTCTCGGCCGCGACGACCTGGCTCCAGCTGGCTGTCTGGCTCGCCTACCTGGTGCCGACTCTCGCGCTGTTCATCCGGGTGGTGCGCGGTCGCCAGGCTCGGCCGCCCGCACCCACGTCGCCGGCGCGGAAGGTTGCCGCCAGCGCGCCCGCGGAACGGTCCCTGACTCGCTAGCGTGGGTCCGTGCCAACGACGCCACTGGCCCCCAGCCGACCCCTCGCCCCGCTCCCGCAGGTCCTACTTCTCGCGACGCTCACTGTGCTCACCCTCGAGCAGATCCGCGCGAGCGGCCCGCTCCTCTCCCGCTCCTTCGACGCCGGGACGACCAACGCCGCGCTGACGGCGTTCGTCACCTATGCCCTGCCAGGGCTGCTCGCGACGGCGTTCGTCCTCTTGGGCCGTCGGCTCCCGGGCGGTGACGCCGGCGCCCAGACCGTCCGCGGCACCAGGCCCGGCCGGGAGGCGCTGGGCTACCGTCCGGCGGTCACCGGGTTCTCGCTGCTGTCTGCCGTCGTGGCCCTGGCCGCGGCGCGGGTCGCCATGCAGGCGACGGATGGCGACGCACGCTTCTGGATCGGTCTCGTCGCCGTCGGGCTCGCGATCGCTGCGCTCACCCTCGGCGTCGCCCTCGTCGCCGGGCAGGACCAGGGGCCGGTCGAGACGATCGTCGGGCTCAGCCTCGGTACCGCGGTCGCGCTCGTCTGCCAGTGGGTGCTCTCGGGTTGGGATGCGCTCTGGCGTGGCGGTCCGCTCGGCTGGACACACACCCTGGTGCTCGTCGTCGTCGCCCTTGGCCTCGCCTGGGTCACCCGCCGAAGCCGCCCGCAGGTGCAGCTGAGGGGACTTGGCTGGCTCGGTCCGTGGCTCGCGCTCAGCGCGATGATCCTCGCGAACGCCCCCTTCCTCGCGTCGCAAGCGAGCACGACGCTTGCGATCGCGGCGGGATCTCTCATCCTCGCGGGCGGCGCCACGGCGGCCCTGCTCGCTCGCGGCATCCTCGCGCGAATGCCCGGTCCGGTCCTGGCTCTGGCGCTGCCCGTCGCCGTCGTCGGGATCTTCTGGCTCAGTGGCCCCGCGGTCCTCTTGGCCGCTGTGGTGGCGGTCCCGGCAGCGGCCGTCGCTCTCGTCCGAGCCCTGCGGCCCGCGGTGACCGGTGCACCGAGCGTGCGTCGCACCGCCGGGGTCGCGAGCATCGTCGGCCTGGGCACGATCGTTCCGCTGCTGGTCTACCAGCTGGACTACGACGTCCCCTTGCACGTCCCGAACGCACTCGTCCTCGTCGTCCTGGCGGCGCTGACCGCCGCCCCCGGTTGGCGGCGCGCTCTGCCGAGCGCTGAGACCCAGCCGGAGCTCGAGCAGCCCCAGCCCGCGGTGGCGACCCTCCGAGCCCACGGGGACGGCGTCACGCGGCGCCTGGCCGAGGCGCTGGCCCTCGTCGGGATCGCAGCCCTCGGCATCGGCATCGCCCTCCCGGCAAGCGTGCCGTACCCGTCGGCCGCGACCCTCGCGCCGTACCCGTCGGCGGCAACCCTCGTGCCGTACCCATCGGCCGCGACCCTCGTGCCCGACCAGGCGGACCGGACGACGATCCGCCTGGTCTCCTGGAACCTGCACTACGGCGTCGCGAGCGGACCGGGGGTCGACCTCGATCAGGTCGCGCGGACGATCGAGGCCGAGCACCCGGACCTCGTCACGCTGCAGGAGGTCGAGCGCGGCTGGATCCTCGGCGGTGGCGCCGACATGGCCACGTACCTCTCGAACCGGCTCGGTATGCCCTTCGTGTACGCCCCCGCCGCCGACCGTCAGTTCGGCAACGTGATCCTGAGCACCCGACCGCTGACGGAGGTTGCGATCCACGCCCTCCCCTACGGCGACGGTCCGCAGCAGCGATCGGCGATCTCGGCCACGGTGGACGCGGGTGCGGTCCGGCTCCGGATCACCTCGGTGCACCTCCAGCACCGCGCGGACAACACCCCCACCCGGCAGAAGCAGATCGCGGAGCTGGTCCGCGCCGAGCCGCTCTCCGGTTCGGCCGTCGTCGCGGGCGACTTCAACGCGGATCCGGGGTGGCCGGAGATCGGGGCGATGACCGCGGCCGGCTACCAGAGCGCCCAGGACGCCGTCGGCGACCCGACGGGCCTCACCTCACCCGCGGAGGCGCCGGTGGAACGCATCGACTGGATCTTCGGCGCGGGTGTCTCATGGACCGACTTCAAGATCCTTGGCGATGCGCATTCGTCCGACCACCGAGGTCTGGCGGTGACGGTCACCGCATCGGGCGTGGCCCCGGGCTAGCCTCGACGCATGAACAAGTCGCAGAGCCTCGACGACCCGCGGACCGACCCGTTCGATGTCGCACAGGATGCGGCGGTGCTGCTGGCCGGCGAGACGGGCGTGGCGCAGCACGACTTCGCTCTCGTCCTCGGGTCGGGCTGGGGCGGCGCGGCGGAGCTGATCGGAGAGACGATCGCCGAGCTCCCCAGCTGGGAGGTGCCTGGCTTCGCCGAACCGGCGGTCGCGGGTCACGTCGGCACGATCCGCTCGATCCGGATGCCGGAGACCGGCAAGCACGTCCTCGTCCTCGGCGCGCGCGCCCATTTGTACGAGGGCCGGGGGGTACGGCACGTGGCACACGGTGTCCGCACCGCGGCGAAGGCGGGCGCGAGCGTCATCGTGCTCACCAACGGCTGCGGCGGGCTGGACGTGCTCCGCGGTCCGGGAACTCCGGTGCTCATCAGCGACCACCTCAACCTGACGGGCGCCTCCCCGCTCGAGGGAGCGGCGTTCGTCGACCTCACGGACCTGTACTCGCCCAGGCTCCGCGCGATCGCGCACCAGGTCGACCCTGCGCTCACCGAGGGTGTCTACGCCCAGTTCCGCGGGCCGCAGTACGAGACACCCGCCGAGGTGCGGATGGCCGGCCGGCTCGGCGCGGACCTCGTCGGGATGTCGACGGCGCTCGAGGCGATCGCGGCCCGCCATGCGGGTCTCGAAGTGCTCGGGATCTCGCTCGTGACCAACCTGGCAGCCGGAATCGGCACGCGGCCGCTCGCACACGAGGACGTGCTCGAGGCGGCCGTGCCCGCTGGACCGAGGATCAGTCGATTGCTGGCGCAGATCGTCCGGCAGTTCTGACGATGACGACCCCGGACGACCTCGGCACCCTCGTCACGAGGGTGCGGCAGTGGATCAGCGACGACCCGGACCCCGCCACCGAGGCCGAGCTCGCGACCCTGCTGACCGATGTCGAGAGCGGGACGACCGAGGAGCGCGTTGCCGCCGTCGCCGAGCTCGAGGACCGGTTCCGCGGCCTGCTCCAGTTCGGCACGGCCGGCCTGCGCGGCGCGCTCGGCGGCGGGCCGAACCGGATGAACCGGGCCGTGGTGATCCGGACCGCGGCGGGCCTCGCAGCGTTCCTGGCCGAGAGCCTGTCCGGACTCGGGGCGGACGCCGTCCAGCCACGCGTCGTCATCGGCTACGACGCGCGCCGCAACTCGGACGCGTTCGCCCGCGACACCGCTGCCGTGCTCACGGCGGCCGGTGCGGAAGCCTTCCTGCTGCCACGCGCCCTGCCGACGCCGGTCCTCGCGTTCGCCGTCCAGCACCTCGCGGCGGACGCCGGGGTGATGGTCACCGCGAGCCACAACCCGCCGCAGGACAACGGCTACAAGGTCTACCTCGGCGGACGCGTCGTCACCGGCTCCGGCCAGGGCGCGCAGATCGTCCCGCCGATGGACACCCAGATCGCCGCGCACATCGCGCGGGTGCCCTCGGTCACCGCGGTGCCGCGTGCCGAGAGCGGCTGGACCGTCCTCGGCGCGAACATCGAGCAGTCGTACGTCGAGACCGTCGCGCGCCTCGCCGATCCGGCGTCACCACGGACCCTGCGCATCGTCCTCACCTCTTTGCACGGCGTCGGTGGCGTCGTCGCCCAGAGCGTGCTGCGCCGGGCCGGGTTCACCGACGTCCACCCCGTGCCCGAGCAGGCCGAGCCCGACCCGGCGTTCCCGACCGTCCCGTTCCCGAACCCCGAGGAGCCAGGCGCGATCGACCTGGCCATCGCCCTGGCGCGCACCGTCGACGCCGATCTCGTGCTGGCGAACGACCCGGACGCGGATCGCTGCGCGGTAGCGGTCCGCGACCGGTACGCCGACGGCGACGGCTGGCGGATGCTGCACGGCGACGAGGTCGGCGCGCTCCTCGGCGAGTACCTTGCCGGCCCGCTGGCCGCAGCTGCCGCGCGCGCAGGTGGCGAGCCGCCGGTCCTGGCGTCGTCGATCGTCTCCTCACGCTTGCTCGGCCGGATCGCCCTCGCGCACGGGCTCCGCCACGTCGTCACGCTCACCGGGTTCAAGTGGCTCTCCCGGGTGGACGGGCTCGCCTACGCGTACGAGGAAGCGATCGGCTATTGCGTCGACCCGGGACGGGTCCGGGACAAGGACGGAATCAGCGCCGCGCTCATCGTCGCGCAGCTCGCTGCACAGCTGGCAGCACAGGGACGCACCCTCATCGACGCGCTCGACGACCTCGCCCGGACGCACGGCCTGTACCTGAGCGGGCAGGTCTCGGCGCGGTTCGCGGACCTCGCTCAGATCCCGGCGACGATGGAGCGGCTGCGTGCGGTGCCGCCCGCCACCCTGGCTGGATCGCCCGTGACCGAGGTGCGCGACCTCGCCACCGGGACCGCGAAGCTGCCGCCCACGGACGGCGTGCTCGTGCTGGCCGAGGACGGCACCCGCGTCATCATCCGCCCGAGCGGGACCGAGCCCAAGGTGAAGTGCTACCTCGAGGTGATCGCCGACGTCGGCGAGGCGGAGCTGGGTTCAGTACGCGCTGCTGCCGGGGCCCACCTGGCTGCCCTCAGCGCCCAGATCGGCGCCCTGCTGGGCGTCGCCTGAGGCCACCGCCCCTGACGACAGCGCGTCGAGCCCGTCGAGCACCGCCGCGGTGCCGGAGAGACCGAGCCGGGTGGCGCCCGCGGCGACCATCGCGAGCGCTTGCTCCGCGGTCCGGATGCCGCCGGACGCCTTGACCCCGAGGCGCCCGCCGACGGTTGCCGCCATCAGAGCGACGGCATGCACGCTCGCGCCACCGGCCGGGTGGAAGCCGGTCGAGGTCTTGACGAAGTCCGCGCCCGCGGCCTCCGCCGCGTGGCACACCGCGACGATCTGCTCGTCGGTCAGCGCGGCCGACTCGATGATGACCTTGAGGATCCGATCTGCGGGAACGGCAGCCCGGACCGCGGCGATGTCGGCCTGCACCGCGGCGTAGTCTCCCGCGATCGCGGCGCCCACGTCGATCACCATGTCGACCTCGTCGGCGCCGTCGGCGATGGACCCGGACGCCTCGACCGCCTTGACCTCGCTGTGGTGCTTGCCGGACGGGAAGCCGCACACCGTCGCGACCCGGATGTGCTCGGTGTGGACCGGGAGCATCGACGGCGACACGCACACCGAGAAGACGCCGAGGGCCTCGCCCTCCGCGACGAGGGCAGCGACGTCGGCGATCGTCGCCTCCGGCTTGAGCAGGGTGTGGTCAACGAGGCGGGCCAGGGCGGCGCGGTCGAGCCGGGGGGTCGTCATGGCTCTAGCCTGCCACGGCCGCGCTACTCCGCCCGGTGGCGCCCGGGGACGTCCTCGGCGAACGCCGGCAACAGGACCTGGTCGACCAGGTCGCCGCGCTCGTCGTGGTGCAGGAAAGCGTTCCAGGCCGCGACCACCATGGAATCCTCGAGCTCCTCGAGGGTCCAGCCGGCCTCGTCCGCCAGCAGGGTCATCTCACGGGTGAGGGTGGTGCCGGACATCAAGCGGTTGTCCGGGTTGATGGTCACGGCGAAGCCCAGCGCCTTGAGCGCGGTGATCGGGTGCTCGGCGATCGACCGCGCTGCGCCGGTCTGCACGTTGGACGACGGGCACATCTCGAGCGGGATCTGGCGGTCGCGCACCCAGTGCGCGAGCAGGCCCAGCTCGGGCTCGTCCGCTCCGTCCGCCGGAAAGGCGATATCGTCCACGATCCGGACGCCGTGACCGATCCGGCACGCCGCGCCGAGGTGCACGGCCGCCGCGATCGAGTCCAGCCCGGCCGCCTCGCCCGCATGGATGGTCACCGGGAAGTCGGCGTCACGCAACGTGGCGAAGGCCGAGGCCAGTCGAGACGGCGGAAAGCCCTCCTCCGCGCCGGCGATGTCGAACCCGACCACGCCGCGGTCCCGGTTGGCCAAGGACAGCGCGGCGATCTCGTCGCCCCGGTCGGCGTGGCGCATCGCGGTGAGGATCGTGCCGACCCGGATCGAGCGCCCGGCGTCGGCGACCGCGGCGACGCCGTCCTGGAACCCCGACTGCACGGCGTCGACCACCTCTTGGAGGCTCAGCCCGCGCTGAAGGTGCTGCTCGGGCGCGTACCGCAGCTCCCCGTGGACGACGCCGTCGGCAGCCAGGTCGAGGACCGCCTCGTGCGCCACCCGGCGCAAGCCCTCTGGTGTCTGCATGACGGCGACGGTGTGGGCGAACGTCTCGAGGTATCGCTCCAACGACCCCGAGCTCGCCGCCTGGACGAACCAGGCGCCGAGCTCGGGCGGG
>Ga0209638_1000979_pt1 | contig 18716 bp, 21 predicted proteins | sample BarGraNGADG00211_FD_184490 | JGI IMG/M metagenome (GOLD analysis project Ga0209638, IMG submission 184490) | Arctic peat soil microbial communities from Barrow, Alaska - Barrow Graham LP Ref core NGADG0002-211 (SPAdes) (version 2) | ecosystem: Environmental > Terrestrial > Soil > Wetlands > Peat...
TGAAGGCAAGCTAATCGGCCAGTTCGGCATTCGTCGCGGATCCCGCAAGGACCAGGGGCACGACTTCATTCCCGGGCGGATTCATCTAAGCATGCACGATACTCTCTCCCTGGCGCAATGCACGTTCTCCTATGAGGACTGGATACAGCGCATGAAAGACAAGGGCGTGATCTCAGTTGCATCCTGAAGAACCCCGAAGGGGCTTACGGCCTTACGCTGCCAGCCTTGTACATTTTTTCTCTGCCAACGCTACGATCTGCTCAAACGACCAGATGTGATTCGAGATCCCCCGCTGCCATCGCCGGCGTGATCCTGAACGTCTGGTGGATGCGTACAAAATGGTGCATGTAGTAAACCGCGACGCCCCCTTCGTGATTCTCGATCTTCTTGGAAAAGCCGTTTGTCAACCGCGTGAACCGGCGGCAGACGGAGCGGATGGATATTGGGGCTCCTCTACCAGCGCCCCGGTGAAGGATGCTGCGAAATCCGGAACGATCATCAAGCGCCTGCTCTAACGAACTGCTTAGGCCATACGATAGGAAGCGAAGCGCTTCCACGAAGTTGCTCTTGCCCGCGCCGTTCGGCCCCACCAGGAAGGTGATCGCCCGGGGCACATCGCAGTCCCGGATGCTCTTGTAGTTCCGCAGAACCACGCGCGATATTGTGTTATGCCCCGACCCTCCGCGCCCTACCGATAAGCCTTCTCGTACTTATTTCTGCTGTTGTACACCTTGAACGCCCCGTCCTTCTGCGCGTCCACCCGAATCCATTTGCCTTCGCAGTTCTCATCCACATTGGCGATGAACGGATCGGCCGAATTGTGCTCCTTGCCCGCGCTCACCGCAAAGTGCAATTGCCACACGTCCGGCGTGCCGGGCGCGTCGTGGACGGTCTGCCAGGCCTCCGGCGACCCGCCCTTGCGCGCGCCGTTGTTCATCAGCGCCACCTTCGGCGCTAGCGCGTGCACCCACTGCGGCGACCCGCTCATGTTCATTCCGTGGTGCGACACCAGGTACAGATCCACCTTGCCGATTTTGTTCACCGGACACACCAGATCCTTTTCCTTGTTCCACGTCAGGTCCGCCATGTCGATCATGCGAAAACTACCGTATGTGATGAGCATACCCACCGATTGCGCGTTTTCCGAGGGATCGGCGTCGTGCATCTGGAATCCGGCGCAGTCCGCCCCCGCCTGCCCCGCGCCGGGCAGCGGCGCGTCGATCACCTTGCCGCCCGCCGCGATCACTTTGACCTCAATTCCCTTAATCGGAATGGTATCGCCGGGCTTCACCTCAATGTGATTCCCCTTCGCCCGGAATGCCGCATACTCGTTGAACAGCACCTGCCCCTGCTTGCTGTCTTCCACGTTGGCGCCGTGGTCCACGAAGTTGCGGATCGGCATCTTCCCGGCCAGTTGCGCCACCCCGCCCACATGGTCGGAATGGTAGTGCGTGATCACCAGATAATCGATCTTCTTCACCCCCGCCGCCTTGGCCGCGGCGGCGATGCGCTCGGCATCGCGCTTATTGTGCCCGCCCCACCCCGTATCCACCAGCATCGATTCGCCCGAAGGGGACACGATCAGCGTGGCCTGCCCCCCTTCCACGTCGATCGCGTAGACTTCCAGATTCTTGGCCGCCGGCAGAATCGCCGCCGACGCCACCAGGAGAATGCCCGCACACAGCGTTCGCATACGTCGATTGTGCCCCCTCGCGGGTGCCGGCGGCAACCACCCCGGGGAGTTGAGATGCCGGATTTTTCCACAAAGATGGATTTGGGTTGCCGGAACCCTCTCAAAAGTAATAGCGTATGTAAGAGCAGATGCTTTTTTGCAGCCAATGCGGAAACCAGGTGGGGACAACCGTCCATTGCACGCGGTGCGGCGCCAAACAGCCGGTGGACTACGCCACTCCGCCCCCCACGGCAGCGGCGCGCGACCCACTGGCCGCACTCAATCCCCGAACCGCCTCCATTCTCTGCTATGTCCCCGGCATCGGCTGGATTGCGTCCATCATCGTGCTGGCCAGCGATCGCTTCCGTCATGATCGCCTCGTCCGCTTCCACGGTTTTCAGGGCTTGTACCTGTTCGTCGCCTGGCTGCTGGACGATCAGGTGCTGCGCCCCATCCTCGAACGCATTCCTGGGTTTCAACTCCAACACGTCGTTCAGGCCGTCCTGCTCGGCATGTCGATTTTCATGATGGTGAAGGCCGCCCACGACGAAGCCTACTGCCTACCCCTCTTCGGCGAATTAGCCCAAAAATCCGTCGCCGAGGACTAAGTACACTTCCGCTGAGTTCATAGTCCGGCACTGGCTATACCGTGTTGTCTAGCACGGAGGTCCCCGGCTTGCTGTGTACAAGTTTGGAGAAAACCATAATGAAAGCCACCGCTTTGCTATTCCTGGCGCTCGGAGCACTGGTAGCGCAGGTTCCGAATCCCACCCAGCAACAACCCGCGCTCTCGCCCGCCAATACCGGTCAGCCAATGCCCATTTTTCGCATCACGGTAGTTTCGCGAACCACCAAGGCCGTCAACTACCACCATCGCAGTGGATCGACGCACATCGATTTTCGCGGCACCGAACTCATGCCGCTGGCCAGGGGCGAGGCCAAAGTCGATAGCCAGATGGGATCCACGAAAGTCGAGACCACTTTCAACCACTTGTCGCCGGCCAGCCAGTACGGGCCGGAGTTCATGACGTTTGTATTGTGGGGCATCACACCCGAAGGCCGGCCCGCGAACCTGGGGGAAGTGGTACTGCAAGGCGACCATGCCAAGCTGCTCTCTACTACCGAACTGCAGACGTTCGGCCTGATCGTCACCGCGGAGCCCTACTTTGCCGTGACACAGCCGAGCGACGTCGTGGTGGCGGAGAACTTCCTGAGCAATGAAACCAGCGGCACCATCGAGCAGGTGGATGCCAAGTACGAATTGCTGAAACGCGGCCAGTACGTAATGAACCGCGGTCTATATCAGCCGATCAAGGTGAATCCGAAAGGCCCGCTGCAACTCGCCCAGGCCGAAAACGCCGTGGAGATCGCGCGGCTCGCCGGCGCCGAACGCTATGCCGCCGACACGTTCCAAAAAGCCGTTGTGGACCTGAAGAATGCCCAGGACTACCTGCGCAGTGGCAAGAATCGCAAGGAATCCGAGACCAACGCGCGGGAAGCCGCACAGATGGCTGAGGACGCTCGAATCATCACCTTCCGCAAGATGGCGGAAGAGCAGCTAGCCAATGAACGCGCGGGGGCTGCGCAGCGCGAAGCCCAAGCGCAGGACGAAGCGAGCCGATCTGCCGCGCAGGCCAAGCTCGATCAGGAACGGCGCTTGTCGGCCGAAGCGGAGCGCCGCACCGCGGAACAGGCACAAATGCAAGCCGAACGGGCAAAAATGCAAGCGGACCAGGCAAACATGGCAGCCCAACAGGCAGCCGCCCAGTCAGCCGCGCTGGCGGCACGCGAGAAGGCCGCGGCCGACGCCACCACGGCAGCCGCCCTGTCTCAGCAGGAGGCCTCCAGAGCCGATGCCGAGCGTTTACGGCAAGCTGCTCAGCAAGGGGAAGCGGAGAAGGTCCAGCTTCGCGAGCGATTGCGCCTGCAGCTCAACACGATCCTCGAGACGCGGGAAAGCGCGCGCGGGCTGATCGTGAACATCAACGACGTCCTGTTCGACTTCAACAAATACACTCTGAAGCCCGGTGCCCGCGAGAAACTCGCCAAGGTCGCAGGCATTCTGCTGGCTTATCCCGGCCTGAAGGTCCAATTGGAAGGCCACACCGACAGCGTCGGAACCGATGAGTACAACCTGAAGTTGTCCGACCAACGCGCGGGCGCGGTACGCGAGTATCTGTTGTCGCAGAGCGTGCAAATGACAAATCTGACCGCTGTCGGCTTTGGTAAAGCCAGCCCGGTGGCTTCCAACGATACCGCTGCCGGCCGGCAACAGAACCGGCGAGTGGAGATGGTGGTTTCCGGTGAGCCGATCGGCGTAGTGGGCCAATAGCTGCCGTAGGTTTCGAACACGCCGCCCCAACGGTTCCGGCCGTTGGGGTCCCTACCGGCCGCGGTCGAGTTTGAGCAGGGCTTCGGCCATCTGATTGACTGCGTGTTCTTCTTCCAAGCGGTTGGCATCCGTACGGTGCAAATCTGCGAGTATCGGCACCATTTCCAGGTGGATCAATTCGTGAACCACAGTGAACTCGATATCCTGTAGCATTGCGGTCAACGGCAGATGGTAGTCGGCGGGGTCGAGGACGCGAATGGTGGCGGTCTGCTTTTCGCGGTCCCAGTGGATGTTGCCGAGGGTTTTCGGCTTCAACTCGCCGGCACGCAACACAACCACGGAGATCTGCCAGGTTTGCAGGTTTAGCCGTCTCTGCCACACCCAAAGCCTTTCCGTCGCAAAGTGTTCGGTCATCAGCGAGCGCTCCAACGCGAGGGTTTCGCTGGGCGTCGACGTCGCTTGGGCGTGAGAAGGCACAATGCCGCCCGCCATCAATAACAGAAGGGTGAGCGAACTGGGAAGACAACCGGCATAGCGCCCCAACATGTACTGCATGATACACCAGTTTTCTCCATGAAGTCGAACATTTTCACGGGCAAGCCCCAAATTTCTTCTCTGCGTCTCTGCCCGCGTCGTGGATGTCAGCGGCCCCTTCCGCCTGCGCACGCCCGAAAACTACGCGGCTTGGTCTAAGGAGACCTTTAGCCCTCCCCTTGCCTGCAATGCGCCTCACAGGCCAGCGCAAGCCCCCGCACCCCGATACAGTCCCAGAACTATCGTGCCTGGTGGCAGAACGGGCGCGCGCTGGCATTGATGGCGATAGGCAGCGCGTGCGCCAAGTACGCAGGCGCATCAAGCATCTGCTGATCCCGTCTTGCTTAGAATCACAGATGGCGAATACGTGTAATACGGGGGGGTAATAGTGTTTTAAACCCCAACCACTTGTGCTAAAGTAGCGCTACACTGACAAGGAGGAAACTGTATGCCTAGTAAACTAGAGATGCTACTAGCTGCGTCGCGAGAGCGTGAGTTCACACCTGCACAGCAAGAAGCACAACGGCGAAGCTTTGCGTTCGGCAACACTCACTTCGAGAACGAGCGGATCACGCGTGAGACTATTGATCGTGCAGCGGAAGCGCTGAGGCTCGACGATGCGAAGAACGGACATCCAGCGCGATAGTAGGCCCGCTTCCCACGAACTGTTTTCCAGCCTCGACGAAAAAGCTGCCTTGGAGGCCAGAAATGGCCTCCTTCAATTCGATGAGGTCTTGAGTCTCATCGATCAGGCGAAGAGTGGCTTCAAACTCCGGCCCAGCACCATACAGCGATTGCAGCGTATGGCCATTCAAGACATCTATACGTGCGCCGGAAATTATCGCACCGGCCCCGTCTTCATTGAAGGCACTACGCATCAACCCCCACTGGCGCATGAAGTAGCGGAGCGCACGGAGGAGTTGTGTGAGTACGTCAACTCCAACTGGAGCCATACTGCCCTGCATCTTTCGGCGTATGTCATGTGGGCGTCTGAACTGGATTCACCCTTTTGCGGGCGGAAATGGGCGCACTTCGCGTGCAGTCTCCTATCTGGTTTTATGCGCAAGACTTGGCTACAGAGTTCCTGGGACTGATACCATCCCTGAGCAAATTGTGGCAAATCGCCAACCTTACTACGAAGCACTTGATGCGGCCGACGCCGCGTGGGCGCGGAATATTATCGATATGGGCGCGATGGAACGATTGCTAGAACACGCGTTGGCCGTTCAGTTGTCATCCGTACTTGAGGCCGCCAGCAGTTCGGAATAGGGCGCTGCATTCAAGGTGTTCTGGCTTTACACTCTCCAGATTCCTGGCAACAATTTGAGTTGAGGTGTTGACCATGGATTACGACCGCCTTCTCAAGAGCGTGGTATTATTCATTAGAGCGTATATTTATACATGCAGCGGGTCGGAATTGTCGGGTATCGAGGCTACAGCGGCGCGGAGTTGATCCACCTCCTGCATCGCCACGCGCACGTGGAACCCATCCTCATGGATCACCGGGAAGACCCCGGCGGCGCCCCCGCGATTCGCCGTACCAAACCGCCGGCTCGCATCCCCTGTACGGGCGAAGCCGTGCACCAAGAGGGACTTGCCGTCGTATTCCTGGCCACTCCCGCGGAAGTCTCCATGGAACTTGCGCCCGTCATGCTGGCCGCTGGCGCCCGCGTGGTGGATCTGAGCGGCGCCTTCCGCCTGCGCACGCCCGAAAACTACGCGGCCTGGTATAAGGAAACCCACACCCAGCCGGAACTGCTGGCGGAGGCGGTCTACGGTCTGCCCGAGTTTTGCCGCGACCTCATCCCCGCCGCGCGCCTCGTCTCCAACCCGGGCTGTTACCCTACCGCCGCCAATCTCGCGCTCCGCCCCCTGGTACAAGCCGGCGTGATCGATCGCGCCAGTGGCATCGTCTGCGACGCCAAATCCGGCGCCAGCGGTGCGGGACGCAAGCCCAGCCTCAAAACCAGCTTTTGCGAGGTCACCGAAAACTTTTCGGCGTACTCCATCCTGCATCATCGCCACGTGCCGGAAGTGCTCCAGATCTCCGGCCTCGAAGAGCACGAGTTCAGCTTCACCGCGCAACTCCTGCCGCTTCATCGCGGCATCCTGGAGACCATCTACTTCCGTGCCCCCTCCGTGGCCGGCGCGGAAGACCTGCTCGCCATCTACGAACACCAGTACGCCGCCGAACCCTTCGTGCGCCTCTTCAACCCGCGGCACATGCCCGATCTGCACGGCGTTGCGCGGACCAATTTCTGCGATATCGGTGTCGCCTTCGACGCCCGCACCAAACGCGCCGTCGTGGTCAGCGCCATCGATAACCTGGTCAAAGGCGCCGCCGGACAGGCCATACAGAACATGAACCTCATGCTCGGCTATCCCGAGACCGAGGGACTGTTGTGAGGCTCCTGGTTAAACTGGGCGGCACGCTGCTCGATGCCGTGGACTCGCGCGATCGCCTGGCGCGGCAAATCGCTGCCGCCCGGTCCGCCGGAAACGAAATCACCGTCGTCCACGGCGGCGGCAGGCAGATGACCCGCTACCTCGCCGAACGCGGCATCCAAAGCACCTTCGTCGGAGGCCTACGCGTCACGACGCCCGAAACCGTCGACGCCGTGCTCAAAGTCTTCGCCGGCAGCGTCAATCACGAACTCGTGGCCGCCATCAACCGCGCCGGAGCGCTGGCTGTAGGAATTTCCGGCATCGATAGCTTCCTCGTTGAGGCCGAGCAGATGGACCCCGCGCTCGGCGCCGTCGGCCGTGTCACTAAATCCAACCCCGCGCTCTTGCACCTGTTGACCGCCAACGGCTACGTGCCCGTAGTGGCCTGCGTCGCCGGCGACCGCCAGGGCCAGGTCTACAACGTCAACGCCGATCAGATGGCCGTGGCCTGCGCCGTTGCCTTCGGCGCCCGGCAACTCATCTTCCTAACCGATGTCGAAGGCGTGCTGGATGGTGCCCAACGGGTTCGGCCGCTGCTCACGGCTGCCGCCAGCCGCCAACTGATCGCCGAAGGCATCGCCGCCGGCGGTATGCAGGCCAAGCTGAACGCGGCGTTGAGCGCGCTTGCGGCGGGCGTGGAACAGGTGCGCATCGCGCCCGGCGCCAGAGACGGCGTCCTGGACAGAATCCTCGCCGGCGAGGAGCTCGGTACGCGGATGGTGACCGCCTGATGGTGACCATATATGATTAGCGGTCTGCGTGCCGACGCCTTCGTGGAATCCCCCGGCTCGGCATCGCGCCTCACGGTACGCAAGGCGGTGATGCACGATATTGCGCCCATTCTGCACCTCATCAACAGCTATGCCGCCCGCGGCATCATGCTCGCCCGAACCGAATTTGAGATGTCGGAGGCCATCCGCGATTTCTCCGTGGTCACCCTCGACGGACAACTGCTGGGCTCGGGAGCCCTGCACTTCTACAGTCCCACCACCGCCGAAATTCGCTCCCTTGCCGTACACGAGCATGCCAAGACAAAGGGCGTCGGCCGCAAACTCGTCGAAGCATTGGTTGCGGAAGCCGACCAATACGAACTCGACGCCGTCTTCGCCTTCACTTACGTTGTAGATTTTTTCAACAGAGTGGGCTTTCACGTGGTCGAACGCGGCACCCTACCCCTCAAGGCATGGAAGGACTGCGTACGCTGCCCGAAGTTCCAGGCCTGCGATGAAGTCGCCGTTTTGCGCATACTTCGGCCCGATCATTGGTCTGAGGCGGAGCCGCAACCCTGGGGTCCTTTGATGACCTCTCCCACCGACGAACTGATTCAAATCCCTACACCGCGCCAAGTGTAGGCGATACCCCCCAAAGTAGGGACTTCCCACACCCCCATAAAATCGTTGAAATAATCCGCGAATCCTGAGCGATTTCAGCATAGAATCTAATTTAGGATATTTAACACCTAAATTCGAATCGGATTCTGGTAATTGAGAGGCGAACATGAGAGCGCAGACGGTTGATGTGAAATCCTCAACTGGTCGGATCCTTTGTTGCACCGTATTCCGGCCCGGTGGGAAGAAACTCTTGGCCAAGGGCCATGTCATTAGCGACGAAGACATTCGCGTGTTGGAGTCCGAAGGCATGGAGACCATTTGGGTAACGGAGCTGGAAGACGGAGAGATCGGCGAGGATGATGCGGTCTGCGCGGTGGCCAGCGAGATGGGCTGCGGAAGTTTCGAAATCCGCCTCGCGGCCGGCGGCCGGGCCAACCTCCTGGCCACCGAAAACTGCTGCGTGCTGGTGGATGATGAACTGCTCAAGCAGATCAACTGCCCCGCCAGCGTGGTCATCGCCACCGCCTTGAACTTCAGCTACGCGGTCGCCGGCCAGCGCATCGCCACCGTCAAGAGCGCCCCCTTCGCCGTCGCCAAAGATCAACTCGACGCCGTCATTGGCATTCTCAAGGAGCGCGGCCCCATCCTCCAGGCCCGTCCGGTCCGCACGCCGACTGTAGGAGTCCTCTACACCGACCCCCTCAGCGGCGAGCGCGCCCGCCAATTGTTCGAGAATATTATGCGGCAACGCCTCGAACGCTTCGGCGTCAATGCAAATTTTGTTTTAGCCTGCACGGAAGATGAGAATTCTGTTGCCCGTTGCCTACATCATTTATTGAGATCGAAGCCGTGCACGATTCTGGTGGCATCCACCACCGCGCCGGCCGGTCCGGAAGATATCATTGGCCAGGCCATGCTGAAGGTCGGCGGACAAGTCGAGCGCTTCCTGGCTCCCGTGGAGCCCGGTAATCTGCTCCTGATGGCGTATAAGGACGAAATCCCCATCATTTCCGCCCCTGGCTGTTTCCGTTCGGCCAAGCCGAACGTGGTCGATTTGGTGTTGCCTCCGTTGCTGGCTCGCTACCACGTGACCGGGTGGGAAATCGCCTGTCTGGGACACGGTGGCCTGCTGGCATAAGAGTTCCTCCACCAACCTGCAAGCCACATCCTCCGAATGGCTTGCAGGCTTGATAGACCGGGCGTTTCTCCTCCGTCACGCCCGGTCTTTTTTTTAATCCGATTTTAATCCCAGACGATTCCCCGCCCGCGCATCTCCCCCTCCAACTGCATCCGCGACTCAAACGCCACCGCGTCGATCCCCATCCGCGTCGCCGCCTCGATGTACGACGCGATGTCGTCCGTATAAAAGCACTCCTCCGGCCGGCAGCCGGCGCGCTCCACCGCCGCCTGGAAAATCTCCGGCCGCGGCTTCATGGCGTGAACTTCGAAGGACAGCACCAGATCGTCGAAGTGGCGCAACAGGTGCCCGTAGGTTTGCCGGATCATCTCGAAGTGCAGTGCGTTGGTGTTCGAAACCAGCACCAGCCGGTACCGCCGCCCCAACCCCTCCAGCATGCTCTCGGGAATCAGGATGTCGGTGAAGATACTGCTCCAGATCGCGCGGAATTGGTCGAAGTCCACCTTCAAATCCAGAATCCGGCGCATCTGGTCCACAAAATCGCGCGGCTCCACCAGCCCGGTTTCAAACCGCTCCACCAGCCCCGTGCCGGCCAACCGCCGCGGAATCTCTTCCGCCGCGTAAGGGCAAAGCCCCGCCAGCGCCCGGTACCCGCGCTGGAAATCAAAATTGATCAGTACCCTGCCGAGATCGAAGAGAATCGCCTTATGCATGCCCAACATCCAGGATACCTGGGTGGTATACGGTGGCGTTTCGACGATTCACCGATAGGCCTCGCGGCGGTTGCGGACACGGAGAACCCGGACGGTTTCCGCGTCCTGGCGGAAGCGGACCCGGTAGTCGCCGACACGGAGGCGGTACTGGGGCGGGTCGATGCCCTGAAGCCTTTTCACGTTGCCGGCGCCGGTTTCTGCGAAGCGTTCGAGGGCCTGTTTGACGCGGCGGGCGATGCCCATATCGAGCACCGCCATATCCTCCAGCGCCGGCCCGGTCCATTCGACTTCCTTCACTCCAGTCCCAGCCGCCGCATGGCTTCCGCATGCGGAATGCCTTTGCCATTGCGTTTGAGCCAGTCGTGCGCTTCGGCTACGGCCTGCCTTTCCTCTTCCGTTTCTGGCTCGTCATCAATGGGCGCATTACGCAGGGCGGCGGCAACGGGATCAACAATCGTTTCCAGCAATCCCACCAGCGCCGAGATCTGTAGATCGGGCAAGCGGTCAATCAACCGGTGAGCATTCTGACGGGCATCGGTCATGATGAACCTCCGGAATCGGCATTGGCGAAGCGGCGCGCGGCCTCTTTCATGGTAGCAAGTGCAACGTGGGCGGCTCGAACCTGACCTATTCCTTCGCCCCCACCCCCACCTCGGGCGCCTTCGATTCCCGCGCCACCCGCCCGCTCAGTCCTTCGTCCAGCGACACGTTGTTCCGCTCCAGCGTCTCGCCCAGCGTCTGGTCCAGCGACACCCGCGCGTGCGCGTACGCCGCCAGCGCATTCACCTCGGAAATCTGCGCCGCTACCAGTGCCCGTTGGTCGTTGATGATGTCGTTGAAGGTGGCCATCCCCGACGAGAATTTCTGCCGGTCCGCCGCCAGCAACTGCTCCTGTAGCGTCCGCGTATTGACCGCCGCCGAGTGGCGCGCGCGCGCCTGATGCAGTGCGCTCATGCGCGCCGAAATGTCCACCACGATGGCATTCGTGTCGCGCTGCCCGGTAATCTGCGACTGCCGGAATTGCAGTTGGTCGATCCCGTAATCCCCCTGCGCCGTCCGGTTCCCCAAGCGGGCCGAAAACGAGACGCTGGCCGAATAATTGGGGAAATTGCGCCGCAAGACCTGCCCCAGCGCCGTGCCGTATCCGCCTACGAAATACGGGTTCGGTGCGCCGCCGCCGCTCACTTGCGGCGTCCCGGCCACGCCCCGGTTGAAGGTTTGCCCGGTCACCTGCACGCTGGGCAAGAGCGGGTTCTCCGTCCCCGCCAGCGAGATCTCCGCCGTCTGGTCCCGCAACTTCGACACCGCCACATCGGGCCGCTTGGCCATCGCCAGAGCCACCAGTTGCCGCAGCGGAGGCAGATCGTCCGTGTCGGGAATCTCGATGCGGTCCAGCGTGATGATTTCCGCCCCGTCCAGGGCCGCGTCCGGCGTGCGCACCAGCAGCTCTTTCAGCGCGTTCCCGCGCTGCCGCAAGTTGGCCTCCGAAACCACCAGATCCTGCCGCCGCGTGGCCACCTCGGCCGCCGCCCGCGACAACTCCACGCGCGGAATCGCTCCCGCCGCAATCTCCTTCCGCGTGTCCTCGTAGAACTTCCGCGCGTTCTCTTCGGAGCGCTGCCGCGCCTTCCATTCGTCGCCCGCCGACACCAAGTCCCAATAGCTGTTGAGAACGTCGGCCACCAGATCCAGCAATTGCGACCGGAACGATTCCAGCGACGCCCCCGTGTTGATTTTCGCGATACGGATACCCCGGTCGTTCAGTTTGACGCCGAAGCCCCGCAACAGGCTGTGTTGGAACGCCAGATCCATGTGCGGGCCCACCGCCGGATTCAGAATATCGCTCGGCGCATTTTCCTGGAAAGACTGCTCGTAATTGCGGTACTGCACCACCCCCCCGCTGAGCAACCCCATCTGCAAGGTCGTATTCGTGGTGCGCACACCTTGGATCAACGCATTCGTCTGGCTCAATACCGTGTTGGCCTGCGGTTGCGTCAGGTGCGCCTGGGTAGTAGTGCTTTGCAGAACCGGGTCGAGATTCGGCGTGATCGCGCCCACCTGCTGGATCGCCGCGTTGCCGCTCGCCCCCCCGCTGCCGCTTCCCCCGCCGCCACCCAATCCGGCGCTCTGCGTACTGCCGTTCACGCCGACGCCCGCATTGACGCTGGAAACCTGCGCGCTCGCGCTCGGCACCCCGCGAATCGGCCCTCCGGCCCGCGCCCGTTCCAAACTCGATTGCGCCAGCAGCGGACCGTACCGGTCCGTCTCCAGCCCCAGGTTGTTCTCTATAGCCAGCGCGATGGCATCCTGTACCGTCAGGTACAGCTTTCCCGCCCGCAGCAGGCTGTTCAGCCGGCCGGAATTGTTCAGCCGCACGCCCGGCACCGTCTGCGCCCGGTAAGGCCGCAGGATCGCCGGCCCTGGCGGCTTCTCAACGGTGAACGGCAGATTCTGCGCGCCGCACTCCGCCACCAGGCACGTCCCGGCAAGCAGGATGCGCAGCAGACCGTTCCCGCCGAAGAATGCCCCCAAGAATGGGGTCGGCCCAGAGGGCACCCCAGCCTGGAAGGCTACGCTACGGTGAAGGGACATCCTCATTTCCCCACCCCCCGTGCCGGCAGCGTGGCCGGGATAATCGATTCCCTTTGCACCTGCCCCGCCAGCGCTTCCTCCATCGAGATGTGGTTGACCTCGAGCGTGCGCCCCATCGCCATGTCGAACGCGATCCGTGCGTGCGTGTAATTGGCCATGGCCTGCACTTCGCCGTCCTGACTTTGCGCCAGGTCCTTCTGCGACTGGATGACCTGCGCCACCGTCGCCACCCCATAATGGAACCGGCTTTGCTCGGCCTTGAGGCTCTCTTCCGCCAGCGTACGCGTATCCACCGCGGTCTGATACCGCGCCCGCGCCTGTTGCAGTCCGATCACCGCCGTCTTCACGTCCACGCGCACCTGGTTCAGCGTGCGCTGCAACTGTAGTTCGGTCTGCCGCAGTTGCAGTTGGTCCGTCACGTAGTCGGCCTGCGACGCCCGGTTGCGGAACGGAATATTCAGCGCGAAGCCCGCCGAGTAGTCCGGGAAATTGCGCCGCAGAATCTGCGCGAGCACATTGGCGTCGCCGCCGATGAAATACGCGTTGGGCGCGCCGCAGCAATTGTTGTACAGCGGGTTCGACGGGCCGGCCAGTCCGTGGTTGGTCAACTCCGCGAAGGCCTGCAGGTTCGGCAGCATACCGTTTTTGTCGCCCTTCAGCAGGATCTTCGAACTGTCCAGATTGATCTGGCTGCGCTCAATCTCCAGGCGGTTCTCCGCGGCTTCCTGAATCAGGTCCGCCACCGGCCGGATCTCCTCCGTCTTCGGCACCTCAATGTGGTCCAGCGGGATGATGTGTACGTCATCCAGCCATACGTTCTGCATGCTGTTGCGGTTGAGCGCGTTCTTCAGCACAATCTCCTGCTGCGCCAGGTTGGTCTGCGCGATCAGCAGGTCCTCTTTGCTGGCCGACACCTCCGCCGCGGCGCGCGTCACTTCAATCGCCGGCAATGCCCCGATCTCCACCTGCTTCTGGTTGCCGTCGTAGAGCTTCTGCGCAGTGCCTAGCGCCTGCTCCTTGATGCGCACCGCTTCGTTGAAGCTCACCAGGTCCCAGTACAGGTTGAGCACCGCGCTGACCGTCGTCACCACCTGCAATTTCACCTGCAGATTGCTCACCTTCAGATTGTTCTTCGCCACCCGGATATTGCGGTTGTTGACGCCCACGCTCATCCCTTGCAGCAGGTTCTGGTTGACCTGCACGTCGAAGTATCCGCTGATTGAGGGGTTAAAGAGCGGCGTGGAGCTGTTGAGCAGGCTGCGCGTGTTGACGAACGTGACGCTCCCGCTGGTCCCGGTCTGGAATTGCTGCGCGTACTGAAACACAAACTGCCGGTAACCTTGCGTCAAGGCCGTGGTTTGATTTAACAGGGTGTTGGTCAACGGTGTGGTGTTGTGCCCGGCGCTGGCGCCCAGATACAGGCTGGGATCCAGGCTGGGAGGCACCGGCCCGATCTGGCTGACGATTCCGCCGCCGCCGCCCAGGCCGCCGCCGCCGCCCAGGCCATTGCCGTTGATGCTGATTCCCGCCGTGCTCACGCTGGTGGGTCCGGCGGCAACCGGCGTGTCCACCTGCCGCAGAAACCCGCCGCCCTCCGCGCGCCGCAAAACTTCGCGCGCCAGGAACGGGCTGTAGCGCTGCACCGCGATATCCAGATTGTTCTCCAGCGCCAGCGCGATCACGTCCTGCACCGAAAGATAGAGATTCCCCCCGCGCACCAGCGATTCCAGCCGCGGCGAGTTGCTCAGCTTGGCCGTCGCCACCGCCCGTCTTTCCAGATGGAAAGGCTTCAGCAAGCGCCCCACATACTTCGGCGGCGGTGGCGTTTGGATGGAAACTTCAGACGATTGACCAAACATGGTCGAGCCTGAGGCAAGCAGGACCACGGCGAAGGCAGTTCGGAGATAACTCATTTTTCCCTGGAGCTGAACCCGGCTTCCGTGCAATTGCCTTTCCACAGAAGGTTCTTACGTTCTATGGGGGAATACAGGAGCTTTGCGGGATTGGCGTCCGGCCGGTAGTCACGTGATGTCCGTTTTCGAAAACCCGCTGTCCGTTTTCAAAACTCTCAGGTCTTGGTGGGACAGGCCGGGGTACCCTCCGGGTCCGCCTGTCGATCCGAGCGAAGCTCGGACACCGCCGGCCCGTTACCGCCGCGCCCCCGCCTTGCGGCCCATCTGCACCCAGGAGCCGATCAGCGCGATCATCGACCCCACAATCAGACACATCGCCATCGGGAACTCGCCCGGGCTGAAGCGATAGCCGCTGAAGATGTAGCCCTTCAGCAGCAGAAGCATCACCACCAGGCTCCACACGAAAAACAACGGGCGCACCCGGCCCTGGATGGCCAGGATCACCGTCACCAAGCCGAACAACGCACCGAAGAACACCGCGTACAGCAGCGTGGATCCCGTCAAGGGAAGCATGCCCAGTTGCAGCGTCTGGGCGCCGGCGGCCATCGCGAGGCCGGACATGGCGAACAGTATCAGGCACAGCAAGCCGTGAAAGACGTAACCGAGAAAGCTCAAGAGTGCCTTAATTACCTCCAAGCGAACCACCTCCTGGTGAATGAAGCAAGTATTTTAGCATCGCGCCCCACAGCGAAGCAGGGCGTACGGACTTTGATCGGTGACCCAAACATGGAATTTATTTTTCTCCCGCTTTTTCATAGCGTTGGAGCCAATTTCCGCACGCCGCCAAGCCTGTTTCCAGGCACCCGTCGGGCACAATGGAAACAGGAAGGAGGTGTTTCGCACCGGGTTAAACAACCAAACGGGTCTGACATAGCCCGCTTCGGCCTAACTACCCAGATTCAATAAGCCCACAACCAAAAGCGGGACACGGATGGCCCGCAGTGGCCTTTTAGGGCCATCCGGGCCTCAAATCTTCTGCACTCGCCGCAGCGTGTAAAGTTCCGGCTTCATGTTCTCCTGCTCGAAGCGCTTCCAATCGTCATTCACGTGGATCAGTTTTCCGCTAATGTGATTGCTCCGCTCGCTGGCCAGGAACAACGCCAGGGCAATCTGCTTCTCGGCCGGGACGCCGCCGGTGACCCGCACCTTTTCCGCGTCCTCGATTTCCTTGCGGCCCGCCTTCTCTTCTCCCGCGCGCAGAATCTCATCGGTCATCGTGGAGTACGCCGCGCCGGGCGCGATGATGTTCACCTGCACGTTGTGATCGCTGACCTCCGCCGCCAGATTCTCCCCAAAGCGCACCACCGCCGTTTTGGATGCCGCGTATGCGCTGAAATTGGGGCGCGCATACGCCGAGCCGCCGCCCGAGATCAGGATGATCTTGCCCGACCGCTTCTCGATCATCGGAGGCAGCGCCACCCGGCAGGCATTGGCCGCGCCGATCAGGTTGATTTCCACCGTCTCGTTCCACGCCTTCGGTTTGCTCAATAGAAACGGTCCGATCGGACCCTGCACGCCGGCGGCGGCGATCAGGATATCCAACCCGCCGAAGCTACTCCGCATACGGTCCACCGCATGCGCCAGTTCTTCGGGATCGCGCACATCGGCGCGCAGGCGCAACGCCTTGCCGCCCGCCTGTTCGATCTCCAGCTTGGCCAGATCGAGTTCCGGCTGGGTGCGCGCCAACAGTCCCACCCACGCGCCCTCGGCCGCAAATCCCATAGCCAGGCGTTTGCCGATGCCACGGCCCGCGCCGGTGATCAGAACGCTCTTCCCTTTGACGGTATTCAAGAGTCAGTCCTCTACTTTCGTGGTAAAGGCGCCGGTCAGCACCCTTCCGCCCCGCTTCATCCGCACGAAGATGCGATACGTGCCGGGCTTGGGAAACCCGTATGGGAAAGACAGCTCGACCGATAATCCCCCCGCGCCCCGATCCCAACTCATCCGATACCCTCCCGGTAATTCCGGCACACCCGGATTGTAATTCGCTTTCACGTCCCGCGGTGAAGCCGATTCCCTCCGGGTGCTTAACCGTTTTCGGGCACACGACGAAAATGGGGCGTATCCTGCCAGGCGTATTCCTGGTCAGCCTTCCCCACAACGGTTAAGCACCGATTCCCTCCACCTCCACGCCACCCCGGAGTCACACAAACTGCGCGAGTCTATTCTCGCGGGAAGGCTCCGCCTTGGGCAGCTCGACCACTCCTGGTCACGTGACCACATATCGTCACTCGCCGGATTCCATGCCCTCCAAACCAGGCGCGCGACGCATCGGCTGGCGAATCGACCCAACGAAAGAGTACGTTGGCCTGACTCGTGCTCCGGGAATGGGGTCGGCCATAGCCCCCGTGCCGTGGTCGCCGCGGGCAAAGGAGAAATGCATATGGCAGGAAAGAATACGGCAGCATTCGGCCTCTATTCCGATCGGGTTCAGGTCGAGCAGGGAATTGACGCCCTTCTCGCGGCCAGATTCAGGAGTGAGGACATCTCGGTACTGTTCCCCGACAACGAGGGGAGCAAAGACTTCGCGCACGAGAAGAACACCAAGGCTCCGGAAGGCGCCGCCGCGGGAGCAGGCGCGGGTGGGGCCATCGGCGGTACGTTGGGCCTGCTGGTTGGAATCGGGGCGCTGGCGATTCCAGGCCTCGGCCCGTTTATCGCAGCGGGACCGATCGTGGCGGCGCTCGCCGGTATGGGCGCGGGGGGCGCGGTCGGCGGATTCGTTGGAGCCCTGGTCGGTATGGGTATCCCGGAATATGAAGCCAAGCGCTATGACGGCCGCGTCCGGCAGGGCGGCATTCTGGTTTCCGTTCATTGCGACAACTCGGAGTGGGTGGCGCGCGCGGAGGACATTCTGAAACAGACTGGCGCCGAAGATATCGCCTCCGCCGGAGAGGCCAGCTCCGACTACGGGAAAACGGACAAACCGCTGGCCCGCGATCCGCTTTCAGAGACCGCGTACGACCACAGAGTCGCTAGTCCGCGCACCCGTTCCGGTAGCGGTTCGCTATAGACTGGCGCCGCCGGCCCTTTCGCTTCAGTCGCCGCCGAAGGGGGCGGCTGGAGCAACCAAATGCCCGTCACGCGTGACGGACGGAAACCTAAACGTACGAAGGAGATTTCAATGTTCATGACGCTATTTGCTGTTTTGCTTGTACTGTGGCTGCTGGGATTTTTCGCGTTCCACGTTGCCGGTGGGCTGATTCACATTTTGTTAATCATTGCAGTGATTTCTTTGGTGATGCACTTCTTCAGGGGTCGCACGGCTTGAAAACAGTGCCTTGTTTTGGCCGTTGGCTCGGATTGTGAAGTGTAGGCAGGCTGTCCCGGCGGTGACCATTTTTGCTGCTTCCGGAACATCCTTGGCCGCGCCGAAGAACAGCAGCGTCAGGCGCGGTACGGGACAGTCCAGTTGAGTCCTCTCTGGAGCAACGCCCAGTGAGGTCGTGTGCGATTTCGACCAGACGGGGCGCCGGCCGGCATCCTATCCTGACGAGGAGAGGGGCTGTCTGTGTGTCCCGCTATCGCCACGTAAACAACTATAAGGAGACTCGATGAAACACTTATGTATTGCAGTTGCGGCGACTATGCTCGGAGCAATGTGCGCTTCCGCCGCTGACAAAACCTGGACGGGGAAAATCAGCGATAGTATGTGCGGCGCCAAGCACAACACTGCGGACGAGCATGGCGTCAAGAAGATGTCCGATCGCGACTGCACGCTGGCCTGCGTGAAAGACCACAGCGCTAAGTACGTATTCGTCAGCGCCGGCAAAGTTTACAACGTCGGCAACCAGGACTTCGCGGCGTTGCAGGAGCACGCCGGTCACACGGTGAGGTTGACGGGCGAGATGAGCGGCGACACGATCACCGTCTCGAAAATTGTCATGCCCGCCGCCAAGAAGAAGGGTGACGGAATCTAGGTCTGTGACCGAGTGGACATGTTCTTTTCATGTGGGGCAGGCTGGCAGCCTGCGGCGGACCCAGAGGGTACCCCGGCAACCCGCCTGGAGCGCCCGTAAGCAACCGGCGTGCCGCGTGCCAAGCTG